>Ga0302288_1000014_pt1 | contig 172358 bp, 133 predicted proteins | sample III_Fen_N1_1_FD_194549 | JGI IMG/M metagenome (GOLD analysis project Ga0302288, IMG submission 194549) | Peat permafrost microbial communities from Stordalen Mire near Abisko, Sweden - III_Fen_N1_1 | ecosystem: Environmental > Terrestrial > Soil > Wetlands > Permafrost | place: Sweden: Abisko... | reverse complement strand
CGGTTTGCCTTCTTGCAAACCTTTTAACGCTTCTGCTTCAAAAGTGTTAAAATCAAATACTGGAGTATTCATATTGTGTCAAATTTATATAAAATATAGTTTCACACAGTTTATTGTATAGACTCTGTGATTACATTTATATGGACTGTGATTACATGAAATGGGACTGTGATTACATTTTTCGTGTCTGTGATTTTTATTTACCTGTGTACCACCAGTTATCTCGCTCTTGTAATCTTCTTTCCCGGATTTGGAATCTTTGTTTCCCGATGCACGATTTGCTTTTTTGCTTGTCTACTCTCGTTTCCTGCATATAACACCCGGCATTTCGGATCTGCACGATGCCATTTTTAATGCAACAGATCTCTTCCTGTCTGTTTCACCGTCCATATCTGTGTCGCGAAGGCTACGTTTTTGTTTCACCTTATCGAGGTTATTTCATGATAAGGTTGTCACCCCAAAAAACGACCTTCGTTATTTGCAATGAGCATAATTTTTCCCGGCATCAACATTCCCTAATTCCATTGAAATCTTAAAATCGGCACAAGCACCATCAACATCACCAATCATGGTTTTTGCAATACCACGATTACACAAAGCATTATGATGCCGCGGATCTATTTGAAGAGCTTGAGAATAATTTTTGATGGCTTCTTTATAATTCTTCAATTGATAATAGCAATTGCCTTTACTGAAGTATGCATCAACTGACTGAGGATTTAACACGAGCGATTTATCTAAGTCAATAATTGCACCTCGGGCATCGTTACTCATAAGTTTTGCAATAGCTAATTCAACATAGCCCGTTGCATTTAGTGCAAAGCCCTTCTGTTTAAAAGCATTCTCGAAATCTTGAACCGCACCCGCATAATCCTTCAGTTGGCTTTTAGCTTTTGCTCTATTGTATAAAGCTTGAGCATTTTTAGGTTCATGTTGAAGCATTTTCGTATAATCATAAATGGCTCCTCTATAATCTGCAATATAAAATTTGGCAACCGCCCTATTTGCATATAAAACAGTATACGTTGAATCAACTGCCAGACCCCTGTCACAATCGGCAATACAGCCTGCATAATCATTCTCCTGAATTCTATTATAACAATGCAACCAATATGCATAGCCTTCCTGGGGATTCTTTTCTATCACATCGGTAAATAATGAATCGGCATTTATCCATACTTTACAACGTTTATAAGACTGTATTGATAAAATGGCAACACCGATGCCTAAGATAACATACACAATTGTCAGGTTGCGTTTTCGATTTCCATAAGACGATATTCCATTGAAAAGTATTTTAGCCAGCATTATCGATAACCCGATATACGGCACATAACTGTAACGTTCCGAAACCAAGGATTTCCCCAGTGGAATAATCTGTATGACAAGCGAGACACCGATCAGATAAAAGGCAAATCCAAAAACAAGTTCCTTCCTGTATTTTTTAACAAGAAGCACAAAACCCAATAACAAAACGACAAACATTGTTGTTACATAAAAGACAGACGGTAACGGTATCCCGGACTTTGGATAAAAATGCAAAGCACACAAATGTTCAGGAACAAAAAATGAAGCGATATAATAACATAGAGAATATCCCAGTAACAATGTGCGGTCGAAAACTCCAAAATGGAGTACATCATCATTTATTGCACCGCCTGTTTTTTGTGAGATGATTGCCACAATTCCAAAAACGATAGAAATAAGAAGAAACGGAATCTTTTGTAACAAAGATTTCGACGACAGATTATCTTTATAATAATCGAGTAAAATAAGAATAAGCGGCAACGTGATGGCTGCCGATTTCGATAAACACGAAAGCACAAAAAAGAAGAATACCCATACCAATATTTTCCAGTTTTTTTTCTCAAGATAGTTTAAATAAAAAATCGTTGATAGAAGATAAAACAAGGTATACAATAAATCCTTTCGTTCCGAAATCCAGGCAACGGATTCAACATGCATGGGATGAATGGCAAACAAGACAACGGTAACGGTTGCTACTCTTATATCTTTTGTCAATAATCGAGCGAAATAAAAAACGAGTATACTATTTATAAGATGTAAAACAATCCCAGTATTATGATAGCCTCCCGGATTGAGCCCGAAAAAATGATATTCCAAAGCCCACGAAAGTGTTGTAAGCGGATGATAATTGGCATTATAAAAGCTCGAAAAGAATTTAAAAATAGTAGATAGCGAAAGATTTAACATGTGAGGATTATTTATGATATAATCATAATCATCCCAAAAGAATCCACTTTTCGAAAGAGTTCCAAAAACGAAAATCGTCAACAATAAAATTCCTGTCAAAATAAAAAAGTGACCTTTATGGAAACGGTTTTCATTCTGAACGACAGTCTCTGTTTTTAATGGAGTAGCTTCGTTATCGTTCCTTTTTTTTGACATTTGCAAATAATGGTCTATTTACACTTTGCATAATTTTGACTTGCAATGGGATTTCCCATTTCAGTGGATTTTTTAAAATCGACACAAGCTCCTTGCATATCACCAGTCAATGTTTTTGCGATACCACGGTTACAAATCGCTTTATCATTTTTAGGATCAAGCTCTATAGCTTTAGAGTAATCGCCAATCGCATCATTGTATTTTTGCAATTGATAATAGCAATTCCCTCGATTGTAAAAGGCATCGGCAAATGTTGGATTTGCCACAATTGCTTTGTTTAAATCATCGATAGCTCCCTGTACATCGTTGATTGCTAGTTTGGCAAGCGACAAATCGAGATAAACGGTTATCAATAATGGATTTCGTTTTAGGGCTGTTTCAAAATCAAAGATTGCTCCTTTAAAATCGTGCACACCACTTTTAGCCTGACCTCTTTTCAAATAGCTTTCAGCATTAAGCGAATCCCTTTTTATAACTTCATTGAAATCGGCTAATGCTCCCTTATAATTGAGCAGATACAATTTTGCAACACCTCTATTGGAATACAGTAACGTTGAATTGGAATCAATGGCAAGACCCGCATCACAATCGTCAATACTACCTTGAAAATTGTTTTCCTGAATTCGATGATAACATCGGAATATATAACCAAAACATTCGTGAGGATTTTGATTTATCACATCCGTAAAGAGTGTTTCGCCACTTTGCCATGCCTTGTTCCGTCGGTTTGATTGCATTGAAAAAATCAAAACACAAACACCAAAACAGATATATGCAATCGCCATATTTCGTTTCTCATTTTTCCCTGTCGAAATTACATCGAAAATTATTTGAGCCAACATTATTGCAATACCAATATAAGGCACATAAGTATAACGTTCCGAAACCATTGATTTTCCCAGTGGAATTAACTGTATGATTAACGAAATGCTAATCAGATAAAAAACCAATCCAAAAATCAATTCTTTTCGATATTTCTTGATTAAAAAAATTGACAGAAATAATGCTAACAAAACAAATGGAGCCACATAAAACTCTATGGGTAACGACATTGTTGAACTAGGATAATAATGCAGAGCACAGAGGTTTCGGGGAATAAAAAATGAACTGAAATAATAATAAACTGAATATATCATTATAATGATTCGATGGAACAGATCGAATTTTAAAACATCTTCATTTATAGCATTCACGGTCTTTTGCGACAAGATTGCGATAATTCCAAACAAAACAGACAAAGCCAGAAATGGCAATTTTTGTAATACCGATTTAAAAGAAAGATTCTCCTTATAATAATCCAGTAAAACAAGAATAAGTGGCAACGTGATGGCTGCCGATTTGGAAAAACACGACAATGCAAAGAATAAGAAGGTATAAATCAAAAAAGAGAACTTCTTTTTCTCAATATATTTGACATAGAAAAGCAATGACAGTAAATAAAACAATGTATACAGTAAATCTTTGCGAGCCGAAATCCATGCAACAGACTCAACGTGCATAGGATGAATGGCAAACAAGACAGCAACAAATGTTGCAACTTTTATATTCGTGGTGAGCACCTTAACAAAATAAAATACCAAAACACAATTTACCAAATGGAAAACAATATTTGTAATGTGATATACCGCAGCATTTAACCCGGCAAAATGATATTCCAAAGCCCACGAAAGTGTTGTGAGCGGATGATAATTGGCACTGTAAAAACTCGAAAATATTTTTCCAAGACCTTGAAACGAAAGAGTTGTTATATAAGGATTAGACACTATGTATTCAAAATCGTCCCAAACAAATCCATGTCCTTTGACTGCCCCAAAAACATAAATAGTAACTAATAAAATAAAAACTAAAATAGTAATTTGTACTTGCTTGGAACTTGAGTCAACTCTCGATTTTGGAGCGATCTTAGTTGTTTGAATTTGTCTTTGTTTAGCGTTTTTCGACATTATATCGATTTTTATGTAAGACTTCTTTTTATATCACACGATTCGGACTTCAGGAGAAATGACTACTCCAAAGATTTTCATCACCGAATTCTGAATTTCGACAGATAAATTAAGAATATCCTTCCCCGAGGCATTTCCATAATTAATCAAAACTAATGCCTGATTGGGATGAACACCTGCATCGCCACAACGGAAGCCTTTCCATCCGGCATAATCAATAAGCCATCCGGCAGCAAGCTTTAAAGCACCATTGGCAACAGGATACATAACAATATTGGGAAATTTTGCCTTCAAATCATTCGCCTTTTGAGCTGATACTACAGGATTCTTGAAAAAACTTCCGGCATTACCAACAACCGAAGGATCGGGCAGTTTTGCCACACGAATAGCAATAATTGCATCTCTAATTTTTTTCAATGAAATAACCGATTCGTCCTTTAAATAATTTTTTACATCTTTATAATCTATGTTATACAAAGGTTTACATGATAGTTTAAACCGGACAGATGTTATTATATATTTATCTTTATAGTCATTTTTAAAAATACTGTCCCGATATGCAAATTGACACTCCTGATTGTTGAAATAACAAATGTTGCCAGTTGCTATTTCAAAAGCTTCAACACGTTCTATCGCAGATTGTACCTCAACTCCATAAGCTCCAATATTTTGAACAGGACAAGCTCCTACATTTCCCGGGATAAAAGAAAGATTTTCCAAACCATAAAATCCTTTTTCGACAGTAAACGCAACCACGTCGTCCCAGACTTCACCAGCTTTTGCATCAACTATAGCATATTCTTCATTTTGTTCAACAATTGAAATTCCTTTCATCGCAGGTCTAATAATAACACCATTATAATTTTCACAAAAAAGAATATTACTACCCCCACCTATCACTAAAAGATTTTTGTCACATAAAATCTCCTGACGACGACATTCTTGCAGATCATCAATACTGTGCACTTCTATAAAAGTTGCACTATTTGCTTCAACACCAAATGTTGTAAAAGGCTTTACACTAAAAGAATGCTCAATTCGCATAATAACTAAAAAACAATTTTAAAATTATTCAATGCAATATTACTAACAATTATTTGTGTATTTGCGGTAAATACAATAATTTAGACAAACAATTTAAATATATTTTGTCAATTAAATCCTCAATAATACTAGCTGCTACTAATGATGTAGTGACCGATCAACGAGTGCTTCGAACAGCAAAAACTCTGGTCGAAGAAGGTTATGACGTTACGGTAATCTGTAGAAAATTACCCGATAGACCACCATTATCAGACATTACATTTACTGTGAAAAGAAAAAATATTTGGATAAAAAATGGCTTAGGTTTTTATGCAAGCTTCAACATCTTATTATTTTTCGATTTGCTCTTTTCAAAAGTTGACATCATCACGGCAAACGATCTTGATACATTGCCAGCCTGTTCTTTAGCTGCAATAATCCGACATAAATATCTGATCTATGATAGCCATGAACTATTTATTGAAGTTCCAGAATTAAACAACCGGAAAACGACAAAAACAATTTGGTCTTTCTTCGAAAAAATATTTATTCGCAAAGCCGGTGCCGTATCCACTGTCTGCGATTCCATAGCCAAAGAATTGACCGAAAAATATACTAAAAAATGTATAGTTATCAGGAATGTACCTTATTACTCAAAGTTTAATTCTATTGAAAAACAGCATGATAAAAACAATAAAATAATGCTGTATCAAGGAGCACTCAATATGGGACGAGGAATCGAAAAGATGATCGGAACCATGCTATTTCTGAATGATGCGAAACTTATCATTGCAGGAACTGGATATTTAGAGAAAGCGTTAAAACAAATGGTTACAGAGTTAGAATTGACTAATAAGGTTGAATTTGTTGGATTGTTATCGCCAACAGCACTATTGGCATTAACCCAACAAGCTGACATTGGATTATCGCTCGAAGAAAATATTTGCAAAAACTACAACTATGCTCTGCCCAATAAACTCTTCGATTACATACAGTCGAGAGTCCCGGTTATCTGTAGTAATCTCCCCGAAATGAAAAAAATCATTGACAGATATAAAGTAGGAATATCTGTCGACGTCAAAGAATCGTACGAGCTAGCACTAATTATTAAAAATATTTTTGAACACGACCAATTGCTCAAAATCTGGAAAAATAATTGTAATATAGCGGCGAGCGATTTATGTTGGGAAAAAGAAAGATCAAAATTAATTGAAATGTATAAAACCCTTAAAACACAATGATGCAATTAAGATATATCACGTACTACGAAATAGATAAAATGAAATGGGATGCCTGCATTAAAAGTTCTTTCAATGGACTAATATGGGGCTTTTCATGGTATTTGGACATTGTTTGTTCAAAATGGGACGCCATTGTCGAAGACGATTATCAAAAGGTAATGCCATTGCCATACATCACAAAATACAAACAGTTGCATATTGTAGTTCCTCCATACGTTAAACAATTAGGAATCTTCTCTATAGACAAAATAAATCATACGATTGTTAATGCATTTATTCAGGCTATTCCTGAAAAATTCAAAAACATATCGCTCGCACTCAACGATATGAACAAAACTAGTATCGAAAATTATAAAATTACAAAGATTAGAAATTATCAGCTTGATCTGATTGAACCTTATATTGACCTTTTGGATAATATTTCGATTGAAACGAAGCAGTACATTATAACAGCTTTAAACAAAAGAATAACACTTAAAAGAAACATCTCGACCGAAGAATTTATTTCATTCTATAAAACAGCACAATATCATTCAACCGGCAAACTTACGAGAACAAAAGAATCTGTTTTAACACCATTAATCAGCACACTTACAAAATTTAATCTTGCAGAAATTCATGGAACATTCGACGAAGATGGCAAAATATGTGGCATAGCCTTTTTCCTTATCTATCTTAACAGGCTATCTATAATGTCGATAGCCATCGACGAAACCGGTTTATCGTCATGTGCCGATTATATGATTGTAAATGAATTTATTCAATCAAATGCAAATAAAAATATAACACTCGATTTTCCTCAAAATGCAAAAGATCGATGGTTAAATTTATCACTGGGATTTGGAGCAACACAGACCGTAACATCACTTTTGGAAAGAAATAACTTGCCTTTCTTTTACAAATTGATTGAATAGCTTTTGTATCTTTGGGCGAAGAATAATGTTGACATATAAAAACGAACAATCACATATTCAAGTATAAATTAAAGTATTAAAATTATGTTTTCAGGTATTGTAGAAGGAACAGCAACAGTGGTAAATCTTGTAAAAGACCAAGATAATTTACATATCACCTTAGAATGCCCATTTACCAGTGAATTAAAAATTGATCAAAGTATTGCACATAACGGAGTCTGTCTGACAGTTGTAAACCTATCGGGAAATTCCTATACCGTCACCGCAATTCAAGAAACATTAAATAAGACAAACCTTGGATTGTTAAAAATAGGCGATCAAATAAATGTAGAACGAAGCATGATGATGAATGGTCGCTTGGATGGACATATCGTACAAGGTCATGTAGATCAGACGGCAACATGCTCTGATGTAAAAGAAGCCGAAGGAAGCTGGTATTTTACTTTTGAATTTGTGCCTTTACAAAGCGATTATTTTACCGTTGAAAAAGGTTCTGTTTGTGTTAATGGAGTGAGCCTTACGGTTGTAAACTCCCAAAAGAATTCATTTCAAGTTGCTATCATTCCATTTACATACACACACACCAATTTCCACACATTCAAAATCGGTTCCACAGTAAATCTTGAATTCGATATCCTTGGGAAATATATTGCTCGCTATATGCAGTTACAATCGTAACAAAGAATGGATTCTCCCAAAAAGCTAAATATCAAAGATTGGGCGGCCGAAGATCGTCCTCGCGAAAAAATGATTTTAAAAGGACCTTCGGCACTAAGTAATGCTGAATTACTGGCAATTCTTATTGGTTCAGGCACAAAAGAAGGTAGTGCACTAGCTGTCGCACAAAATATTTTAGACAAATCGCAAAACAGTCTGAATATTCTAGGAAAAAAATCGATGACCGATTTACAAAAGGAAAAAGGAATAGGAGAAGCACGAAGTATCACCATCATAGCAGCATTAGAACTTGGCAAACGCCGAAAACTGGAAGAAGCCAAAGAAACAAAAAGAATAACATCCAGCTCTCAAGCTTATGAATATTTACAACCTATACTTTGCGACCTTCAGCACGAAGAATTTTGGGTTTTATTCCTTAACCGGTCGAATGCTGTTTTAGAACAATTCAACATGAGTAAAGGCGGAACCTCCGGAACGGTTATCGATGTTCGAATTATCATGAAACGAGGCATTGAATTATTAGCATCATCAATTGTTTTAGGACATAATCATCCTTCGGGAAATGCAAATCCAAGTCAGGCAGACAAAGACATTACCACAAAAATAAAAGAAGCCGGGAAATTAGTTGAAATAACAGTCATCGATCACATAATTGTCTGTGAACACAATTATTTCAGCTTTGCAGATCAAGGTTTATTATAATATAAAAGAGTAATGAGCCAATTTTTCAAGATACTTTTTGTGATTTTATTCAGTTCGGTAAAGTTTATCTTAGTCCCTCCATTAGCCATAATTGAATATAAATTTCCGGTGTGGAATGCAATCCTATTCACCAGCATTGGCGGAGCTATTGGAGTTCTCGTCTTTTACTTTTTAAGCAAAGAACTATTACTGGCTTGGAACATTTTGAAAGCATTTTTGAGACGATATCAGAAACGACATCATCATCACAAACATCACCATAACAAACCAGTATTTACAAAATTCAGTCGTCGAATGGTTCGTTTAAAAAATCGTTGGGGATTATATGGTTTAGCAATAATAACACCATGCATTCTTTCTATTCCAATAGGAACATTTATTGCAACACAATTTTTCCCTGGGAAACGAACGATTTTCCTTTTATGCGGTTCGGTAATATTATGGTCTATAATTTTAAATCTAGGGATTTTTCTCCTAAGAACTTCGGTCTGAAATCAAACTATTTTAAGAAACAACTATCGTTTCTTAACTAATGGATAAAAGGCATTTTCCATAATTTCAACAATTTCATTCCCTCCACTGATTATAACAGAAACAACATCAAACCGTGCCTCCATATCAATATTATTTTTAATCATATACTGATTTGCCGCTTCAACCAACAATCGTTGTTTTTTTATCGTCACAGCTTCGGATGGAGCTTCAAAAAAAGTATTCGATCGAGTTTTTACTTCAACAAATACAATTTCGCCATCTTTTTGAGCAATTATATCAATTTCTTTATGTTTGAAACGCCAATTTTTAGTAATAAGTTTGTAACCGTGTTGTTGCAATCTGATCGCTGCAATTGTTTCACCTTGTTCACCAAGGGTGCTTTTGTTTCGAGGTGTCATACCAAAGATTGTAAGTGTTAATTCACTAAAGAACCATGGGGGGTTCTTTACTTTCAAAGATATAAATTATTGAATATAAAATGAAGGGGTTTTTACTTTCTGTTATTCTCTTTTTTGTTTATTTGTTTTCGTCTGCTCAAGATTTTGAAGGGAAAATATTTCTAATCTCAAGTTCCTTTTACGATACGCTCTATTACACATATACAGTAAAAAAACAATATGTTAAAATTGACGAATTCAACAAACAAAAAAAGCTTACCAAGGCTCTAATCATCAATACTGAAAACAAATCGATATTGGCAATTAATCCGGCTAAAAAATTATACACCAAAATTCCCGTTTCTGAAGGTCAACCCCAGTTAGAGTCCGACGAACAAGGTTTTGATGTAATAAAAACGACCAATTTCAAGAATATAAATGGCTATAAATGCAATCTTTGGAGAGTTCGCAACAAAGATTTGAATACAGATGTTTCATATTGGGTGGCAACCGATAAATTTGTTTTCTTTGACGAACTAATCAAAACTCTTCATACAAATGAGAAATATCTTTCGTTTTTTCTGAAACTTCCAAGTCTTGATGGAGCTATGCCAATGCTAAGCGTTGAACGAACTCTTTTAAGAGATGAAAAAATGAGTATGACGGTTCTCGAAGTCGACAAGGAAAAAATAAAAGATGCCTTATTTTCTATTCCAAAAGACTACAAATTTTACGAAGTAAAATATTAAAAAGACAACAAGCAACCCGATTGCTGTGAACTAATAAACACTTCCTGACCGAATAATAAAGCTAAATTTTCATGAATATGTCCAGCTTTAAAATCGAAAATCACAGGGTATGAATATTTTTTGACTACTGATTTTATAATGTCTTCCGACGATTTTCCAAAAGGAATTGTTCCGTCAGACATTTCAGAAAATCCACCGAGAATAAGTCCCTTTAAAGATTTCAGACATCCACCAAGATCAAGATTCATAAGCATACGATCGAGATGATACAGCTTTTCTCCAACATCTTCTATAAATAAAATTTTGTCCGAAAAATCCAAATCATAAGGAGTTCCTCGCAACGAATAAAGAATTGACAAATTTCCTCCAACCAAAATACCTCGAGCCTCGCCTTCTCTATTGCAGGGATGGAACGGAAAAGAATAGTCGATGGCATTTCCTAATAATACATTTTTGAGTGAAGCTAATGAATGTGGATGTGTTTTCGAAAAACTATTAGGCATAACGGCATGAACAGAACTAATTCCACGATTTTGCAATGCAGAATGGAGAACCGTTACATCACTAAATCCAATAATTAACTTTGGATGTTTATATAAATATTCAAAATCCAATTCCGAAACGATTCTGGCAGCACCATAACCACCACGAGAACAAAATATTGCTTTAACATCATCGTCATGAATCATTTCATTAAAATCCTCAATGCGTTGAACATCGGTACCTGCAAAAATGCCAAATCTATTAAACACATTTTTTCCACATTTCACATTCAAGCCCCATGATTCAAGCATCGTAATAGCTTTTTCAATGGGTTCTTTTTCAACAATTCCCGATGGTGACACTATTGCCACAACATCGTTTTCTCGTAAATACTTCGCTAAAACAGACCTCATTCCCTTCCGATTTAATTATACCATATTATTACCACTTACTCTTTATAAGCAATCTCTTTCATGTAGATTTCTTTTTAATCGCAGTCTTACATTCTTTTTTTTATCTTTGTGGAGTCATTGCAAAGTTTGCTTTAATTTCTATAAAAAAGAATTATTTCGATGAAAGATTTTAAAAGATATTTGATAACAGCTGCTCTTCCCTATGCAAATGGACCGGTACATATTGGTCATCTAGCGGGAGTTTATATTCCTGCCGATATATATGTTCGCTATTTAAGGATGAACAACCGTGACGTCGTTTTTGTTTGTGGCTCTGACGAACACGGAGTTCCAATCACCATTAAAGCCAGAAAAGAAGGAATAAGTCCAAAAGATGTCGTCGATCGATATCATACTATTATAAAAAACTCTTTTATTGATTTTGGCATCACATTCGACAACTACTCACGAACATCGTCTAAACTACACCATCAAGTTTCCAGTGATTTTTTCAAAACCTTATATGATAAAGGCGAATTTATAGAAAAAACAACCGAACAATATTTCGATCCCAAAGCACAGCAATTTCTTGCCGACCGTTATATAACAGGAACATGTCCCAAATGCGGAAACGAAAATGCCTATGGCGACCAATGCGAAAAATGTGGTTCAACGCTTAGTCCAACAGAACTTATCAATCCACGCTCAACAATATCAGGCGAACAACCAATATTAAAAGAGACATCACACTGGTTTTTACCGCTTGATAAACATGAACCCTTTTTAAAAAAATGGATTCTGGAACAAAACAAACACTGGAAACCAAATGTTTATGGACAATGTAAATCGTGGCTTGATCAAGGATTACAACCACGAGCCGTCAGTCGTGACCTTGATTGGGGAGTTCCCGTTCCAGTAAAAGGTGTCGAAGGAAAAGTCCTCTATGTTTGGTTCGACGCTCCAATAGGTTACATCTCGGCTACAAAAGAAATTCGTACCGACTGGGAATTATATTGGAAAAATGAAGACACCCGTTTAATCCATTTTATCGGCAAAGACAACATCGTATTCCATTGCATCGTATTCCCGTCAATGCTTAAAGCTCATGGCGATTATATCTTACCCGAAAATATTCCTGCTAATGAATTTTTAAATCTCGAAGGCGATAAAATATCAACATCACGTAATTGGGCTGTTTGGCTAAACGAATATCTTATTGATTTTAAAGATCAACAAGACGTATTACGCTACTGTTTGACAGCAAATGCACCTGAAACAAAAGATAACGATTTTTCATGGAAAGATTTTCAAGCTCGCAATAACAATGAATTACTTGCCATTTATGGAAATTTCATCAACAGAGTTCTTGTCTTGACAAAAAAATACTATGGAGGTATAGTCCCTCAACCAAATGAATTTCTTGAAATAGACAATTTATTATTATCAGAAATAGGAAATGCAAAAAAACTTGTTGAAGACAATATCGAAACATTCCGTTTTAGAGATGGTTTAAAAGAAGCTATGAATCTGGCACGTAGTGGAAATAAATACCTTACAGAAACAGAACCATGGAAGACCGTTAAAGAAAATCCTGAACGAGTTAAGACTATTTTGTACTGCTGTTTACAAATTGCAGCAAATCTTTCAATCATCTGCGAACCTTTTCTACCTTTTTCGAGTCTTAAGATCAAAAAATTCTTAAAATTGGATGTAAGCAAATGGAGCGAAGCGGGTAATAAAGACATCTTGAAAGCAGGTCACACAATAGAAGAACCTGAATTATTATTCAGAAGAATTGAAGATGTTGAAATACAATTACAAATAGAAAAATTACATAGTTCAAAACAAGCAAAACCTATGGAATCAAATATTTCAGAGCAAAAAGCAGAAATAGAATTCGATGATTTCGGAAAAATGGATATACGTACAGGAACCATTTTAGAAGCGGAAAAAGTCAAAAATACCACCAAATTAATGAAACTAAAAATCGATACAGGCATTGACCAAAGAACCGTTGTGTCAGGAATTGCAGAGTATTATACTGCCGAAGAGGTTATTGGCAAACAAATTTGCTTACTGGCAAACCTGAAACCAAGAATGCTGAAAGGTATAGAATCGAAAGGCATGATATTAATGGCACAAGACGCAGACGGTAAGCTTAAATTTGTGTCTCCAGAAGCTAAAATAATGAACGGAGCAGACATTCGATAAAAATGATAATCTGTGTTTTAGCAATCTAAAAATTTATTATATTGAACAACTTTTAAAAGCACTAGAACGAAAAGGGTTTTTATTCCAAATATTTATAACATGAAATTGATTATCAGATCGTTAGTCATCGTTTTTATCTCAGCGAGCATAGCCTTGAAATCGTATTCACAGGACTTACATTTGTCGCAATTTGACGCTGCCCCACTTTTTTATAACCCAGCACTATCGGGAAACTTTGATGGAATCCACCGTTTTATTGGAAACTGGAAATCACAATGGAAAACATATAATTCAGCCTTATTATCATACGACGCAATGCTTCCCGATAAATTTTCACTGGCTGGTGGTAAATTCGGTATGGGAGGCATCATAACAAAAGATAAGGCTGGGGAGAATTCTTACGGATATACTCAAATCAAATTACTTCCTTCGTTTCATATTCCGATCATCCCCAACGATATTCTCTATCTTTCGGCAGGACTTGACCTAACATTAACACAAAACGGAATCAACAAAAACTCTGTTGTCACAGGATCAATGATTGACCCAACCTCCGGAATATCAACATCGGGACTTAATGACTTAAATACAAGCGTCTGGTACTTTGATATGGCCGCAGGTATCAATGCCTACACAATGGTTAAAGGTATTTATCCCATAAATTTAGGTATAACCTTAAGTCACATTTTGAAACCAGGAAAATCGTTACTTGGAAGTACATCAATAAACAATCCTCGTCGATTCTCCATTAATTCCAATACAGTAATAAAACTTGATTCTAATTTTTCATTATTGCCAAGTTTAATCTGGTTACATCAAAATCCAAGCAACGAAGTTAATATTGGATCCTTTGTAAAATACTCGTTCAAGAAAGTACCTTACGCCGGCTATCTTGGTTGCTGGTGGCGTGTGAATGATGCCTTGGTATTTGGTGCAGCAATCGATTTCCCCGGATTTCAACCCAACCATGTTGTAAATTTTGGAATAAGCTTCGATGCAACCCTATCATCGTATGCAACCTCAGCAAGTTGGGATAAATCAAAAGTTGGATCAAACAGTATCGAAGTATCATTAAAATATATAATCAAAAAAGGGATGTTCAAATATGTACCACCTGTTAAGTTGAACCCTGTTATTTTCTAATATTGAAAAATATGAAATTTATATCTTTACTCATTCGTTCATTTTTATTATTACTGATTTTTGAAAGTGTTTCCTTTGCACAGGATCCTTTTAAAGTTTATGAAGCAGCCGGAGATTCCGCTGCAAATCACGGAAATTTCTATGGTGCACATGTTAGTTATAAACTGGCACTAGATATTAGAGAGAATACCGATGTTGCTTGGAAAGCAGCTGAAGTTTGCCGGAAGTATCAGAACTATCCAAAAGCCGAAAATTTTTACCGAATGGTTATAGCAAAAGATAGCGTTAAATATCCTCAGGCATATTATTGGTATGCTGAAATGCTAAAATATCAAGGTAAATATAAAATAGCAGCAGCAGCTTTTAAAGAATACTATCGCATACATAAAAACGATAGAGATTATTTATGCAAAAAAGCAAAAGCCGAACAAAAAGTCTGTGCTACCGATGTCTTAGGAGTTGATAGCCTCAGAGATGTGAGAATTACACGATTGAATGACAATATCAATACAGACAACGCGGAACTGAGTTCTTATGTTTTCAAAGATTCATCAATGTATTTCAGTTCTGTCAGACCAACACCCGGAGACTCGAACGCATATTTTTCAAAAATATACTTATGTAATAAAGTTGACAAAGAATGGGGACCTGCAGTTGCTCTTCCAAACATAATAAATGAACCATTAGCTCATGTCAACAACCTGAATTTTTCGAAAGACGGCAAAACAGCTTATTTTTGCAAATGCCGCTTAGCCGATAATTTTATATGCAATATATATCAGGCTGATTTTAATAAAGGATCATTCTCAAACGTAAAAAAACTGCCCGACAACATCAACATGCCGGGCTTTACATCAACAACACCACATCTTGCTGTACTTCCTAAAGGTGAAGTATTATTCTTTGCATCCGACAGAATGCCTGGAGGAAAAGGAGGAACAGACATCTGGTATGCAAAGAAAAACAAAGATGGATCATTTGCCAAACCAGTTAACTGTGGTATTGGAGTTAATACTCCCGGAGGTGAATATTGTCCCTTTTATGATGCCCGCGACTCTGCCTTATTCTTTAGCTCAGAATGGCATACAAGCTTGGGAGGTTACGACATCTTTAAATCGAAAGGGAGCATCGACGGCATGAAATGGAACAAAGCCGTGAATGCAGGAAGACCAATCAATTCGAGCTATAACGATATGTATTTTTCGTATGGAAAAGATAGCGTAACAGCTTACTTTACATCAAACCGACCAGAATCTCACCGATTCGTAGATCAAGCATTTGGAAACGACATCTACACCTATGAAATGGTGCAAAAAGCAATTGACAAAATCAAGGAACTGGTGCCCCTTACATTGTATTTCGAAAATGACATGCCCGATCCTAAATCAAAAGATACAGTGACAACTGCTGTTTATGAAAAAATAGTAAAAGACTTTCTGGCAAGCAAAGATGACTATTTGAGACAAAACAGTAAACACGTTAATAACGAAATTGAAAAATACAACAGAAGAGTTATCGAAACATTGTTTAATGAAAATATCCAGAAAGGATGGGTTGACTTATTCCTGTTCGCATCATTACTCGAAGTTATTTTACGTGACGGACAAGACATCGTCATCACCTTTAAAGGATACACCAGCCCACTGGGAAACACCGACTATAACGAAAATCTGGCAAAAAGAAGAATATCGTGCGTACAGAATTTCTTCGACCAATTCGACGATCAAGTATTTGCCCCATTCTTAAAAAATGCACCAAAGACAAAGAAAGGAAGCTTGAAATACAACCAAGTCCCAATTGGAGAAACCGTTGCAGAAAACTTGTTTAAAGTAAATGGTCAGACATCGAACCTTGATGAACTCGAAAGCAGAAGCAATCTACAAAAATCGGTATATAGCCCGGCAGCAGCATTACAACGTAAAATTGAAATCCTAGCCATTGAAATTGATAAAGAAAAAGCTCAGGAAGAAGAAATAAAACGCGAAATTGAAACAACAAAGAAAAAAACAAACGAAGCTGTTGAAGAACAAGAAGAAAATGATGCTCCAGCCGAAACACAAGAAGAAAAATAAGTAACAAAAAAATATCTTTCAAGGAGGCTGACTATGGCCTCCTTTTTTTTGTAATATTGTAAAATATGATACGAATAGACTCCATAAAAAAAACGTTTGGAACAGTTGAAGTTCTTAAAAACATCTCGCTCGAAATACAAAAAGGCGAAATTGTTACAATCGTTGGTCGTAGCGGTGCTGGCAAAACAACCTTGTTACAAATAATGGGAAGTTTATTGAAACCCGACTTTGGAACAGTGGAAATAAACAACACCAATATCTTCGATTTGAAAGAACGACAACTCGCTCAATTCAGAAACAAAGAAATAGGCTTTGTATTCCAATTTCATCAACTTTTGCCCGAATTTACAGCCTTGGAAAACGTATGTATTCCTGCTTACATAAACAATAAAACACGCAAACCCACAGAACAACGAGCCAAAGAACTTTTAGAGTTCCTCAATGTTAGCCACCGGGCATCTCACAAACCCAACGAACTCTCGGGCGGCGAGCAACAACGCGTTGCTGTGGCACGTGCCCTGATTAACAATCCCAGCGTTATCTTTGCAGACGAACCATCAGGCAACCTTGATTCAAAAAACAAAACAGAACTACACGAACTATTCTTCAAACTACGGGATGTATACAACCAGACATTTGTTATTGTAACCCACGACCAAAGCCTTGCCGATATGTCCGATAGAATCATCAAGATGGACGATGGACATATTATTTCGTAATGCAACACCCAATCGATTCATTGGCTAACAACCTTCACCGATAATCAGTCAGTCCCCGAAGTAGGACAACAAAAAATATGGCTATTCCGGCATGTCCCGAAAGTCAGGCATCAAAGAATAAGCTATTCCGGCATGTCTTGAAACTCAGGCATCAAAGAATGAGCTATTCCAACGTGTCCCGAAGTTAGGGCGTTAAAGAATTACACTATTCCCGCCTGTCTGAAATGCCGGACATCAAAGAATAGGCTATTCCAGCATGTCCGGAAAGTCAGGCAACGAAGAATAGGCTATTCCAACTTGCTCAGAAATCAGACGACGGAAATTCCAGGTTGTCCGGCACGTTGAAGAACAACGGCTTCCATTGATAAGGAGCTATTAATAGGTTTTTCATTTTTTAATTCTTAGTTTTTTCATACTTTTGTGAGATTTTAAAAGAAAAAATAAAAGATGTTAAAAAAGATGAAGGTTTTAAAATTTGGAGGTACTTCTGTCGGGTCTGCTGAAAGAATAAAAAATGTATCAAAATTAGTATCAAACGATGAACCCAAAATAGTTGTATTATCAGCAATGTCGGGGACAACAAATAATCTGGTTGAAATAGCCGATTATTATTCTAAGAAAAACAGCACTGCGGCATTCGACCGAATTACGGAACTGGAACATAAATATAAAAAGGTAATCGACGAACTTTTCACAACAACAGAATACAAGGATAAAGCATTAGATTATATAAAGAAACAATTTTCACACCTTCGATCTTTTGGTGGCAAAGAATTTACCGTTGTTCAAGAAAAAGACATCCTTGCTCATGGCGAATTACTTTCAACACACCTTTTCACTTATCTTAATCACGAATTAGGCATCGACACCATTTTGCTTCCAGCTCTAGATTACATGAAAGTTGATGAATTTGGCGAACCAATTCTTGCACTTATTGAGAAGGATCTAGCTAAAATAATAGCGGTTTATCCCGGCAAAAAGCTCTTTGTTACGCAAGGATTTATATGTCGCAATCCGAAAGGACAGATCGACAATCTAAAACGAGGAGGAAGCGATTATTCGGCCACACTCATTGGAGCAGCAATAGAATCGGATGAAGTTCAAATATGGACAGACATAGATGGCGTTCATAATAACGATCCACGCATTGTGGACAACACATTCCCGATAGCTCACATGTCGTTCGACGAAGCTGCCGAATTAGCCTATTTCGGAGCAAAAATTCTACATCCGGCAACCATTCTTCCTGCCAAATTGAAAAACATCCCTGTACTTTTAAAAAACACAATGGATCCAGCAGCAGCAGGCACAACCGTTTCGAACGATATTTTGGGTTCAGGTATAAAAGCAATAGCTGCCAAAGATAATATCACCCTTGTCAATATCAAGTCGAGCCGTATGTTAATGGCTTATGGATTCCTGCGTAAGGTATTCGAAATCTTTGAAAACTACCGAACACCGATTGATATGATTACCACCTCGGAAGTAGCTCTATCAATCACTATTGATAACAGTAAATTTTTACCCGAAATATTAGGCGAACTTCGCGAATTAGGAACGGTAACCATCACCGACGAACAAAGCATTATTTGTATTGTCGGAAATATGGACAACAAAAATCAAGGTTACGCTTCGGAAATATTAAGTGCCATGAACGACATCCCGGTCAGCATGATTTCATACGGAGGAAGTTCATGTAACATTACACTTCTTATCGATTCACAAAACAAAAACAAAGCATTAAATTTACTTAACGACAGATTATTCACTTCTAAAAAATAACTGAATGAGCACTTCAAAAATTGATTTTAAAGTTGCTAACCTATCACTTGCTGAATGGGGACGCAAAGAATTGGACTTAGCTGAAATCGAAATGCCGGGTCTTATGGCTCTGCGTGAAGAATATAAAGGTAAAAAACCATTGGCTGGTGCCAAAATCATGGGATCACTCCACATGACAGTACAAACGGCAATCTTGATAGAAACACTTGTTGAATTGGGAGCCGACGTTCGTTGGGTGTCATGTAACATATTCTCAACACAAGATCATGCAGCATCGGCTGTTGTTGTTGGGAAAAAAGGAACAGTTGAGAATCCACAGGGAACTCCTGTATATGCTTGGAAAGGCGAATCATTACAAGAATATTGGTGGTGTACCGAACAAGCTCTTACCTGGCCTGACGGAAGTGGTCCGAACCTAATTCTTGACGACGGTGGCGATGCCACAATGCTTGTTATAAAAGGAGCACAATTTGAAGCTGCCGGAAAAGTTCCTGATTTTAATCCTGCAACCGATTCGGAAGAATGGGGCGTTTTTCTTGCTCTTTGCCGGAAAGTAATGGCTCAGGATCCTCAATGTTGGACAAAAAAACGTGCTGTCATCAAAGGCGTATCAGAAGAAACAACAACAGGAGTTCACCGCTTATATCAAATGGCAGAACAAGGTCTATTACCATTCCCTGCAATTAATGTAAACGATTCAGTTACAAAATCGAAATTCGATAATCTTTATGGTTGCCGTCATTCATTAACCGATGGTATCATGCGAGCTTCAGACGTTATGCTTGCCGGAAAGATTGCCGTGGTTTGCGGTTATGGAGATGTAGGAAAAGGTTGTGCCCAATCACTCAGAGGACAGGGTGCCCGTGTAATTATTACCGAAATCGATCCAATCTGTGCATTACAAGCTGCCATGGAAGGATATCAAGTTCTTACAGTTGAAGATGCCGTTTCGTATGCCGATATTTTTGTTACAACAACAGGGAACAGAGATATTATTACAGCAACACACATGACTCGGATGAAGGATATGGCAATCGTTGGGAATATTGGTCACTTTGATAATGAGATTCAAATGGCAGAACTTGCCAAACTTCCCGGAATTAAAAGGACAAACATCAAACCACAATATGATAAATGGACATTTGCAGATGGACACAGTGTGTTAATTCTTGCAGAAGGTCGTTTATTAAACTTAGGTTGTGCAACAGGTCATCCAAGTTTTGTGATGTCGGCTTCATTTACAAATCAAGTATTGGCACAAATAGAACTTCATACCCGCAATAGCCAATATAGTAATAAGGTATATACTTTGCCAAAATTCCTTGATGAAAAAGTTGCCCGTCTTCACCTCGATAAACTCGGAGTTAAACTTACAAAATTATCTTCCGCACAGGCCGACTATCTGGGTGTTCCGGTTGATGGACCATACAAAGCAGATATTTACAGATATTAAGAACCATGAAAAGGGAATCGATTGATTCCCTTTTTTGTTTTATGCTTACACCTCTTCATCTGTCAAAAAGTTTGCATCGTTCTTCTCATGCGAAACAAATGATGATGGAGGAACCCCAAAACGTTTTGCAAATGATGACGAAAAATATCGTGCATCAGAAAATCCAAGCTCGTAAGCTATTTCTGAAATCCTATATTTACCGGTTTTGAGCATTTCAACCGATTTCTGAAATTTTAATGTGTTGATGTAATCAATTGGAGATAATCCTAATACGGCTTTCGTTTTCCGATATAACTGGGATCGGCTCATTCCGACCTCCTTGGCTAGCATTTCTACATCAAAATTTGAATTGGTGATATTTGCAATTATCTTTTTTGTTATTTCATCAATCAACTTGTCTTCAACACTTTCAGGCAATTTAAAATCAACAGCTATTGTTTTTTTATTATATCGACTTGCTAAAATTTCTCTGTTTTTTAGAATCGAGAACACTTTCTGCTTTAATACAGAAATATTAAATGGCTTTACAATGTAATCTTCAGCTCCTTTAAGTAATCCATCGATTTGATCCTGTGGCAAGGTTTTTCCACTGATTAAAATAACAGGAATATGGTTTGTCAACGAATTATTTTTAAGTTGACCACACAATTCTTTCCCATCAAGCAATGGCATATTGATGTCGCTTAATATAATATTCGGTAAAATGTCTTGTGCCAGCTTCAATCCATCACGACCATTATAAGCTTCATAAACTGTAAAATAATCGGAAAAGATTTCTTTTAAATATCCTGTTAATTCTTTATTATCATCAATTATAAGAATAGACTGATGATCGTGATCGTCGGTTGTTTGTATGTCAGTTCCCCTAAATTCTTGTATCTCGGCTGAATCAATTCGATTTATTTTCTGTATTGCTTTCCCTTTTGGAAGTGATAGAGTAAATTCAGAACCTTTTCCTATTTCACTCGAAATCTGTAAAAGCCCCTTATTCCGTTTAATAAATGTTTTACAAATTTGTATCCCAAAACCAGAATGATAATCGTTCGATAAAAGATTTTTATCGGATAGTAATTCATCTATTTTGTTTTGATTCATACCGATACCGGTATCTTTAATCAAAATTTCAATCCATTGATCGGTTTCTGAAATTTTTATTAAAAGTTTACCACCTTGAGGTGTAAATTTTACGCTATTAATTATCAGATTCCGAAAAACAGTACTTATCATTCGCGAATCGACAAACGCTAAAGACAATGCTGTATTTTTTGTATCTACAACAATTTTTTTATGCACCACTGTTTCGTTGACCAAAGACAAAACGTCACCCATTATAATACTGAGATCAACATCCATGGGTTTGTAATTTGTTGCATTGTCTTTACTAACGCTCCATTCCAGAAGTTCAGTCATCTGCGATTGCAACGTATCAGCAGATATCGTTATTGCATCAATATTTGATTGCAAATCGATCAATCCTTTCGATTTTATTTTATCACTCAAGAGTTTTGCATAGCTTTGCATTGTGGTTAAGGGACTTCTAAAATCATGAGCAATAACAGTCATTAATTTGTCTTTAATATTTAGGACATCTTGTAACTGATTATTTTTTATTTCAATGACTAATTGTTTTTCCCGCAAATCTTCGTAATGTTCTTGTATCATGTTTTTTTGTTCCGATAATGTTTTATTTATTGATTTCAATTCCTGCGTTTTTGAAGCAACAATTGATTCCAACTTCCTGGTTTTAATCTTTATATTACGTTCACGAAACAATATAATTCCAACTATTGAGGAGAAAACAAGAATGGCAAATAGGCTTTTTGCCCAAATCGACTTCCACCAGGGAGGAAGAACAATTATAGTGAGTTGATATGGCTGTTTTGACCACTCTCCGTCGCTATTTGTACACCGAAGTAAAAAATAATATGTGCCCGCGGGTATATTCGTATAACTTGCTTTACGTTCAGCCCCGGCCGAAATCCATTCTTTATCAAAACCTTCAAGCTTATATTTGAACTGTATTTTTGCATTATCAATATAATCTAAGGCTGCATATTCTAATGTTATAAATGATTGATCGTGATTGAGAGTAATGGTTTTATACAATGATATATCTTTATTTATAGGGCTACCATCAACTCCTGCATTCTGTTCCACATTTCTGATTAATAATTTAGTGACGCATAACGGCGGTGTTATCTTAAAGCTATAATTACTATCTTCATGAAGCACAATAAAACCCTTTAAGCCTCCAAAATATAAATATCCGTCGTGAGTTCGGAAAGCGGCTTTTCTAAAATATTGCATATCTGGGATTCCCCAATTTTGGGTCATGTTTTTGACCGTATTTGTTTTAGGCGAAAATTTGAAGACACCTTTTGAAGCAGAAATCCAGATATTACCATGTGAATCTTCAATCAGAGCTTTTGATTCAGAGAAATTCACATCATCAACGCTATATTTATTGAAACAATCCGTTTTTTTATTGTAAACATTAAGACTTTTAAACGCAGCAATCCATACATGTCCGTGTTTATCAATGAGTATATCATTACAGGCGGTACTATTTACACAGCCTTTCGACGAGTCGGATGAATTGTATTGCCAAACTCGATTCCTATTTATTCGTGCAAACTCATAGCCACCACCAACCCAAGCGTTTCCATCATTATCGAACGCAATTTTTGAATTATATTTAATGGCATTCCATTGTGGAAATACTCGTTTTAATTCATCTGGCGATAGGAATGTATATTTCTTGCAATCAAAAATCTGAATTCCATCATTGAACGTGCTACACCAAATCCAATTTTTAGTTTTATCAAAATACATCCCATAAATATCCTGGGTATTCTTGTCGCTTTTTTGTGATTCAAATAAATATTGATGGAATTTTTTTGTGGTTTCATTAAAAATATTTAGTCCGCCATTCCATGTTGCAACGGCAAAAATATTATTTTTTATTTCTATGATTCCTAATACAGCATTTGAGGTCAATCCATCTGATTTTGAATAATTTTCGAATGAATTTTGTGCCGGATTGTATTTGCAGAATCCATTTCCATCAGTTCCAATCCAAATTTTACCATTATGATCTTCACAAAAGCAACTTACCAGATTTCCCGGCAAGGCATTTTTATATGGAGTTTTGAATCTATAAGTAAGTTTCGAACTGATAGGGCAATAGACGCTTATTCCTCCTCCACTAGTTGACACCCACATATTGCCTAGTCTATCTTTATAAATATTATCAACGCTATTCCCACATATTACATGAGGCGATTGTGTATTTTCAGAATAAAAACTGGTTTCTTTAGTACGCTTGTTATAAACAACCAAGCCGTCGACACTTGTCCCAATCCAAAAATTTCCAGCATTATCTTCGGCTATACAAGAAAAGGCCGACATAAATTCTTTGCCGGTTTTACTATTTATTAATGGAACTCGAACGAAATTTGATTCTTTACATTTTTTGCAAAACAACCCTTTGTCGGCCGAAACAATCCAAACATTTTTATCAGAATCGACAAAAATATGACGGATGGAAACCGATGGAATTCCTCCTTTAATATTCAAATACCGGGTAAACGTTTTTCCATTATTATCTAATCGAACCAAACCATAATCGCGGGTTCCAATCCAAACCGTTCCTTCGTTATCGACACCTATTGCAGAGATATTTTTGTCGGGAATCGTTTTACTATCTTTTAGATTACTACTAAATCGCTGTATGTGATGAGTTTTATTGTTTATTTTATTTAACCCAATTCTTGTCCCTACCCAAGTATTTCCATCTTTGTCAAAAACAATTTCCTCAACATAATTACTGGTCAAATAATTTGGCATCTTTGTATTACTATCGTAATGTCCTATAGTATCTTCCTGCAAATCATACAAATATACACCTGCCAATGTTCCTATCCAAAGAATATGATTTTTGTCCTCTACTAGTGATGTTACAAAATTTCTCGACATATTGACATTCCCCGGCACACCAATAGAAGGTAATTCCACATTTTTAAAAGAATGACCATCAAATTTATTTAGCCCATTATGAGTTGCAAGCCAGATAAAACCATAGCTATCTTCAAAAACTTGTTCTACATAATTATCAGACACTCCATTATCAATATTATAGGATTTGAATGTAAAATTTTTAGTCTGAGAAAAGCTGACATTAAAGGAAAAAAGGAAAAAACAAATTAATATCTTTTGCATAAGAAAAAAAGAATATGGAAGTTACGAACAAACACAAACATTACGAATATAGGAATAAAACAGATAAGTTCTCTATTTTTAATGAAGATAAATATTTCAATAAATATCGTTTTAATGGTCAAATTCATTTATTTAGCTTTTAATAAACTACCTTTGTATAAATTAATTTATATAACACTATGACTTTTGACGATTTAAATCTTATTACCCCAATAAAAGAAGCTCTAAAAACAGAGGGATATACAAAACCAACACCAATTCAACAAGAAGCAATTCCTATCATAATGGAAGGCAAAGACTTATTAGGATGTGCACAAACAGGAACAGGAAAAACAGCGGCATTTGCTATACCCATTATTCAACAATTATATCTAAAAAAAGAATCAGGAAAAATTATAGGGAAACCTACAATAAAAGCATTAATTGTAACCCCTACACGAGAACTTGCCATTCAAATTGGCGAAAGCTTTACTTCTTATGGATGTAATGCGGGTTTACATCACACGGTTGTGTTTGGGGGAGTTAATCAACATTCTCAAACAGAAGCTCTACGTAAAGGAATAGATATTCTAATCGCAACTCCTGGTAGATTACTGGATTTAATGAACCAAGGTTTTATTAAACTCTCGACTCTCGAAGTTTTTGTTCTGGATGAAGCAGACCGTATGCTTGATATGGGATTCATCCATGATGTAAAAAAATTAATTGCAGCCTTACCTCAAAAAAGACAATCATTATTCTTTTCGGCAACAATGCCATCAGAAATTATGAAATTGGCTCACACAATTTTGAATAATCCTATAAAAGTAGAAGTAACACCCGTTTCGTCAACAGTAGAAATTATTGAACAATATCTTTATTATGTTGATAAAGAATACAAATCAGCACTTTTAAAATATATTTTAGACGACAAGAAATATGAAACCGTTTTAGTCTTTACAAGGACAAAGCATGGAGCTGACAAACTTGCAAAATACTTATCGAAAGCCAATATTCCATCGGATGCAATTCATGGAAATAAGTCGCAAAATGCACGTCAACGAGCATTAAGTGATTTCAAAAATCGAAAAATTAGAGTTCTTGTTGCATCAGACATTGCAGCTCGAGGTATTGATATTGACGAACTTTCATGCGTTGTAAATTATGATGTTCCAAATATTCCAGAAACCTACGTTCACCGAATTGGAAGAACAGGAAGAGCCGGGAAAGACGGTATCGCTATTTCATTCTGCGATACAACTGAAAGACCGTTCATTAGAGATATTCATAAACTTATTGGCAAGAACATTCCTGTTGTTGATAACCATCCATATCCAATTTCTGATACTGCAACGTTTGAACCAGAACAGCCAAAACTAATAGGGACAAGACAACGTTCGTCTTTTGCAGGCAACCAACGCACAAGTAGACCAAGATTTCGCTAAAACGAAGGATAAACATATCCTCGTTGTAAATGAGCTTTAGTCGATGGTATTGTATATTTGAGGGAAAGTTCCAACGCACCTTTTCCTCTACCTTTATAGGTAAACTTTTGTGTAGCAGCAAAGTCATAACTTAAGGCAATTTTAAAATCCTGGAATTGAGATCCCAAAGAAACAATAATCGATTCTCCAGCCCTGTACCAAACTCCAACGATTGCATTATATGAATTATCCCTTAGTTCCGCAGTCTTCGGTTTAATGCTGGTATAAGCTCCGATATTAAGTTGATTGTCTAAATTTTGTCGAACCCATAATATATTCGGAAATACAGACATCTGTGGATTAATAGCAAACTTTAATCCTCCATGAAATTTCCAGTTCATTGGCAATCGACTAGTTTCTCCCGAATAGAATGATTGATTCGGTCTGTTCAGATTTGAAATAGATATTCCTGCAAATGCATCAAAATTAAACTTTTGTAAAAAAGATTGCATTTTTGTGTTATTCATAAACCACACCATTCCAGCATTGAACGATGGGAAATTTTTTGTGAGGTTTGGCAATCCCAATGATGGTTGAATACTTTTATCAAATCCAATATCTTCAACATATTGACTTCCCCAGTCAAAATTATCACCTTGCTTACGATTAATGAAAGATCCTTGCAATCCGAATGACAGAAAATTGGCTTGCGATAATTGGACACAATGAGCAAGGGTTCCCATAAAGCCTAATGTTACCAACTCGCCTTTACTTCCGGTAGCTTCCCGATAAAAAGAAAAACCAACACCACTAGAATTTTCTGAGTTTGGATTTCTCGACATAAATTTTAAACGCAATGGAACTAATGCCGTTATTTGACTTAAGTTATATGCGGAAAATTCACTATTTGTATATGTTTTATGGTTAATTGTAAAATTAACATTCTGTTTGTCGGCAGCAAACGCTGGATTTAAGAATAATGTAGCAGCATAGAATTGAGAAAATACCGGATCCTGAGCATGAACCTTTAGAAAGCATTGACATACAATTAAACATATTATCCCTATTTTTTTAATATTCATTTTTCAACTGCTTATTAATCGATAATCCAAATTGCTCCTGCTTTTTCAAACGTTTCGCCATTAAGTGTTATACCTTTAATTACGTACAAGTATTGCCCTGTCGTTTCATGTCGTTTTGTCCTCATGTTGATTCCATCCCAACCTTTCTCGGTCATTTCTTTTAAAGAATTTGTTTTATAAACAACATTCCCCCATTGATTTGACACAACAAACGAAAATCCCTCATTTGCAAATACATTTCCATAAACTCTAATTGCTCTATCGTTTGAATCAAGTGCATGCGGTGACATTGCATTGGGCAAATAATATAACGACATATCGGCTAACACATAATCTCCGAGTGTGAAATAATTTTTAGTAATCGGCTTATAACTGCTTGAATACAGTAATCCAGTAGCTTTAATTTTACTAGAAATATCAGGATTTTTCCTTAGCATATCATAAGGACCTATAGAGTCGGAAGCTTGAACAACTCCAACCATTTCAGGATCAGCAAAAACATCATCAGATGAATAACTCAAAGATGCATTTGCTTGAGTAAATATTCCAGATTTAACTGTCATTTTCCAATATCTTGATTGCAAGACTCCTTGAGTTTGTTTTCCTTTTGTCAAGGTTAACGTTGTTGGATTAATAACATCAACTCCATAAACTAAAAGGCTATCACCTTTAATTGATTGTAATTCACAGGGTGCAAACAATCCTCCTTTACCTATAGGGAAGTATCTTCCAGAAAGTCCTTCGGTAAATACTTTACCATCAACATACGAATCTATATTTCCCAATGAAGTCGTCGCTGTCGATTTTAGTAAGAATATCGTGGAATCTAACGGCTTTATTAAACCATCGTTTAAATCTAACTGTTCAGTGATTGTTATACTATTTGTTAGTTTCTTAATTCCTCCTCCATTACAAATTAGGGTTGCAAAATTATTATTTTTATGATAAATCGTTTGATTTAAACCGCTTAGAACAAAATTACCTGTTGAATTTAAAGTATTTTGATCGTTCAGATTTCCACTCAAATGAATAGTTCCCGGGTTCATTATTGTTCCATCATTGTGAGCATCACCAACAATATCAAGGATAGCACTGCTATCTATATAAAGAGTTGCATTTGATGACACATACATTTGTGCTTTCAATACAGGGATGAAAGTAATACAACTTAATATGAAGATAAACCGTTTCATTTTTGCAAAATTACTTCCATTATTTCACTTGTACGGTTGGCATAACTTGTTGAAGCATATCTTGTAATCCAGCCATTTGTTTTTGGAGAGCATCCATTTGTTTTTGGATATCACTCATTCTGCTTATTTCGGCTTGTGCTTTTTTACTATCAGCCTTCAAATCATTGATTTGTGCAGTTTGATTATCAATTAATTTTTGTTGAGCTTTAACTGCTTCAATAAGAACTGCTACAAGGTTAGCATATTCAACAGCTTTATATCCGTCTTTGCCGGTATTTACAAGTTCAGGATAAACTTTTTCAACTTCTTGAGCAATTACACCAATTTGTTTTCCATCAGCAAAATTATTATTTGGAAACTCATCTTTTCTCCATTCGTAGCTCACACCTCTCAATGCTAGCACTTTTGCAAGTGCACTATCAAGCGTTACAATATTCTTTTTCCAGCGACGATCAGATGCATGATAGATTTTCCCAGTTTTAAAACTTCCATTAACTTCTAAATCATAGGTAAATGTTGGAAGTGTAGCAGAACCAATATATAGGTTCGTTCCATTGCTCCATGTATAACTATTAGCTAATGTGGCACTAGTCCAATAAGGTACTGAACCTGGGCTACATGAAGTTGTTGCAACAGGACTCCAAGTCATTGGAGCAGCAACACCTCCGCCACTTATCAGAGCTTGACCTGGTGAACCCGCTGTAGCAGGTAAATTGAAGTTGTATGCCGTTGTAGACGCATTATTTTGAATTGTAACAGATGTTCCTGTAACACTACCATTTGCTAAATTCAATTGTCCTGTTGTTGTTCCATTTATACCTAGAGTCGGTGTTGCTGAATATGAAGGATCACTTCCACCACCACTAACAAGTACTCTACCGGCAACGGCATCAGGTAAAACTCCCATTGCATTAGATCCTGTTGCCATAAATATATCTCCTTGATTTGCAGTATTTGGAAGTGTTAATGTACTCCAAAGTGGTGCTGTTGCAAGTCCTCCACTTCTTAAATATGAACCAAGTGCTACATCTGGCAAACGAGTTGGGACACCAGCTACTCCTCCATAAATGATATCTCCAACTGCTAACATTGGATTTGACATTTTACCATTAAAAGTTGACCAATCACCAGAAGCCAAATATCCATTTGCCCCGGAAGTTGCAACTGGTATAGCAAAAACACCTGTACTATTGTTATATGTAATTGGTGCTGTTGCAGATAAAGAGGTTAATCCAATTCCTCCCAATCCAGCTAACGTGTAATTTGGAATATTCAAAGCATTTGCTGCAAAAGTTGCTGCACCACTATTACCCGTTGTAGTAATGGTAATTGGAGCTTGATAATCTGTACCTGCAGTTGCAATACTTAAAGCTCCAGTTGTTGTTGTATTTTTTACCAATCCTGTTGCTAATGATCCTAAAAATTGGGCACCTGATAATCCTGCATCAGTTGTACCTTGAACAATAAATTTATTTGCAAAAGCTACGTTTACAGAACCATCAACGCTATTCCCTGCAAGATTTCTTGCTGTTGTCCATTTAGCTGCACTACCTGCAGTTCCATCAATATTTATTCCAGTTAATGATTGAGCTAATGAACCTCTGTTTAAAGCAATTGAAGTAGTTCCTAAATTAAACGAATTGGCGGATGTTAGTATTGAATTGTCATAACTAAAAACTCCCGTTCCATTGTTCCTTAATAGACCTGCTACATTAGATAATCCTCCTATTGACGTTAAATTGGTTGATAATGGCTGCCCTCCTAAATTCGTTAATGCAGCTCCTGCTGTTACTGCTCCTGTGCCTCCGTTGGCTATTCCAACTGTTCCCGTTACATTGGCTGCATTTCCTGTAACACTTCCTGATATTGGGTTAGTTACAGTTAAATTTGTTAACGTTCCAACGCTTGTTAATGAAGAATTTAACACTGTTGCGTTAAGAGTATTACCTGATAGCGTTCCTGCTGGTGCTATTACGGCATTTGTTGATACTGATGTTATTAATCCTTTCCCATTCGTGGTTATTGTTGGTATTGCTGTTGATGAACCAAAGGCTCCTGCATTTGAATTAACTGTTGCTAATGTTAATGTTGCACTTCCAGGTCCACTTGCAGTAGCATCTCCTGTCAATGCAGTTAGATAATTACCTGTGGCTTGTTTGGTTGCTAAGTCCGAGGTTAAAGCAACGGTACCTGTGGCATCAGGGAAAGTTATCGTTCTTATAGCTGTTGGTGTCCACGATAATGTTCCTGTAAATCCACCACTTTGTAATACCATTTGATTTGATGTTCCTGATAAATTAAGCGAAGGCATTGTTAAGGCTGCCCCTACAGTATTGCTTATCGTTGGTATTCCTGAAGCATCTGTAACTAAAATACCATTATTTGCCTTTGCTATTGATGCTAAGTTGTTGGCTGTTGTTGTATATAATATTGTATTGACTCCTCCAAAGGTTGTTAAACCCGTTCCCCCATTGGCTACGGCTAATTTACCTCCTAAGCTTATGGCTCCACTAGTTGCTGTTGTAGGGGTTAATCCAGTAGTTCCTCCATCAAATGTTGTTACTCCATTGGCGGATGTTAATATTGTATTATCATAACTAAATGTGCCTGTACCATTGTTCCTTAATAGACCTGCTGCATTAGATAATCCTCCTATTGACGTTAAATTGGTTGATAATGGCTGCCCTCCTAAATTCGTTAATGCAGCTCCTGCTGTTACTGCTCCTGTGCCTCCGTTGGCTATTCCAACTGTTCCCGTTACATTGGCTGCATTTCCTGTAACACTTCCTGATATTGGGTTAGTTACAGTTAAATTTGTTAACGTTCCAACGCTTGTTAATGAAGAATTTAACACTGTTGCGTTAAGAGTATTACCTGATAGCGTTCCTGCTGGTGCTATTACGGCATTTGTTGATACTGATGTTATTAATCCTTTCCCATTCGTGGTTATTGTTGGTATTGCTGTTGATGAACCAAAGGCTCCTGCATTTGAATTAACTGTTGCTAATGTTAATGTTGCACTTCCAGGTCCACTTGCAGTAGCATCTCCTGTCAATGCAGTTAGATAATTACCTGTGGCTTGTTTGGTTGCTAAGTCCGAGGTTAAAGCAACGGTACCTGTGGCATCAGGGAAAGTTATCGTTCTTATAGCTGTTGGTGTCCACGATAATGTTCCTGTAAATCCACCACTTTGTAATACCATTTGATTTGATGTTCCTGATAAATTAAGCGAAGGCATTGTTAAGGCTGCCCCTACAGTATTGCTTATCGTTGGTATTCCTGAAGCATCTGTAACTAAAATACCATTATTTGCCTTTGCTATTGATGCTAAGTTGTTGGCTGTTGTTGTATATAATATTGTATTGACTCCTCCAAAGGTTGTTAAACCCGTTCCCCCATTGGCTACGGCTAATTTACCTCCTAAGCTTATGGCTCCACTAGTTGCTGTTGTAGGGGTTAATCCAGTAGTTCCTCCATCAAATGTTGTTACTCCATTGGCGGATGTTAATATTGTATTATCATAACTAAATGTGCCTGTACCATTGTTCCTTAATAGACCTGCTGCATTAGATAATCCTCCTATTGACGTTAAATTGGTTGATAATGGCTGCCCTCCTAAATTCGTTAATGCAGCTCCTGCTGTTACTGCTCCTGTGCCTCCGTTGGCTATTGGCAAGACCCCTGTTATTTTTGATGTTACGTCGATGGTGCCATTTGCAATGTCTGCATTTGTAATTGTTCCATCTAAAATCTTTGCAGAAGTAACGGCATCTGCCGCTAATTTTCCATTATCAACTTTCCCCGCGACAATACTTGTGGTGCCATCATTGGCAATATCAACATCACCGGTTGGATATACAGCTGTTGCTTTATTTGAACTATTTCCAATCCAAAGATAATTATTTGTAAGTGCGTTAGACATACCTCCACTTAACTTATCTTCCCACGAAAATGCTCCCAGACCATCTGAAACAAGGACTTTCCCAGATGATGTCGCAATCGAAGCTGGTGTAATTCCATTAATTTTAGAAGCCGATATTGACCCATCCTTAATTGTTGTCAAAATACTGTCTGTCCCACTACCTTGTATGGGACCTGTTAATGTAATTGTTTGATCTCCTGTATTTGAATTTGATAGACTTGAACCAGGTGCTATTGTTGCATTATTAATTGCCGATGCCGGAATACTTATAGATGTATTACTTGCTGATGTGAGTCTTCCTTGTGCATCAACAATAAATGTTCCTACTTGCGTTGCTGTTCCATAGGTACCTGCTGTTACTGCTGTATTTGCTAATGAAACTGTCCCGGTTGTTGTGATTGGACCTCCGGTTAATCCTGTTCCCGTTACTATATTTGTAACTGTTCCGTTGGTTAACGTTGGTTTGTTTGCTATAGAAGTACCGCCTGTCGTTGCATTCCAATCAATATATTGGGCAGAAAGGCTTCCTGCTGAACCTGTTGTATTTGCTGCATTGTTCGGTATATCGGTACTTACAAGTAACGGTAGTTGGGCGTGTGGTAATGTTCCTGTTGTTAAATCGCTTGCTGAAACCACAACATTCGAACTTAATGCATGTCCATTTACTGTGGTGCTTGTCGATACTTTATTTGTTAAGTCTGTGGTTAAATTGGTTACTTGACTTTCTGCTATATTAGGTATATCTCCGGCTTGAATTGTAGACATCACGACATTTGTTCCATTACCTCGTAAATATTGGTTCGCAGCTACTGATCCTGCTAGTGTATTCATCGCTCCTTGTGCGGTAGTTTCTCCTGTTCCTCCATTGGCTATTGGCAAAACTCCTGATACATTAGTCCCCGATAAATTTATAGGTTTTGCTGTGATTGTTTGTCCTGACAATGTCAGATAATTCTCGCCGGCCAATACTACGTCTCCGCTATTTGTTAGTTTTAAACCCAACATACTTTTTATATCAGATACCGTTAAATCTGAGGCGTCGGCCAAAACTCCAGTATTATTTCCTTTTAAGGTAAGTGCAGGCATTTGAGCCAATTTCCCATTGGAAACTTTATTTGCACTTATTGTATAGGTCGGGGCTATTAATGTTGTTCCAGACGCACTCCCTGTTACATCTCCCGTAGCATCGGGCGTTAATGTTATTGATTGATTTGCAGAAATATATCCGTTCGGGTTCGTTGCATTATAAGGTGTAAAACCTAATGCTGAGGTAATATCACCACTCAATAAAGTAACAGCACCCGTTCTGGTATTAAATGATGTTACTCCTGAACTTGCCGAAATATTTCCGTCCAACTTTTGAATTGCTTGCATTAAATTATCTGTCGCTAAAACGGTTTGGCCTCCTGATCCTTTTGAATAACCGTTTAACGTTGCCCCTATAGCTCTTGTATTTGTAAAATATAAATTTGTCCCTTCGGGTACTACGCTGGTATTTAATGTCTGCCAAGTTTTATCACCTCGCCAATATTCAGTAGTCAATCCTGCTGAAATAGCTGATTCTTTACCAGTTATTGCTGTCGAATTTGTTGCTATAGCGTCTGCATTCGTTTTTACTTGAGCATCTAATTTATTGTCGGCATCTTTTAAGCTTGTTGCCGTTTTTATATAATTAGTTGTGCCATTGGCTGTATAGCTCCCATCTGCATTTACTCCCGTTCCTGCTTGTGTGGCATCCAACTCTGTTTGAATTGAAGCATCTGCATTTGTCCGATTCGTTACTTCACTCGCCAAATTGGTTGTCAATGTATTATCAGCATTCGTTCGTGCTGTTGTTTCCGTTGTTATTACCGTCGAATTTGTTGCTATAGCGTCTGCATTCGTTTTTACTTGAGCATCTAATTTATTGTCGGCATCTTTTAAACTTGTTGCCGTTTTTATATAATTAGTTGTGCCATTGGCTGTATAGCTCCCATCTGTATTTACTCCCGTTCCTGTTTGTGTGGCATCCAATTCTGTTTGAATTGAAGCTTTTTCAATATCAACATAATTCTTTGTTGCGACATCTTGCAAATTTGTAGGATCAACGACATTTGTTATTTTGTTTGTACCGGCACTATTATTGGTCATTAAAATACTTGAAAGTGTTTGATTATCTGTAAATACAGCACCTGATGGGACATCTGTTAAAACGGTATGTCCATTGATCTTTTCTGCATCATCAACAATAAGATTTCCATTTTTATCATAGTCCGATTTATTCATATCGCCACCCACAGGTATTGCTGCCCAAAAAGCTTTTGTGCCATCGGTTTTCAAATACATTCCAGAATTTCCGATTTGTTTTGGCAATCCTGCTCCATTATTTATAACACTATCTAACCGTTTTGTAATAAGCGTATCCATCTGTTTTACGCTATCTCTGATTATTTGTAGATTAGTTGATATCTGTTTTACACTATCTCTAATAATCTGTAGCTTTCCGTCAATAATTTTAATACTGTCCCGAACAATCTTAATTTGTACCATTAAACCAGCATCGGCTAAATCAACATACTTTTTCGTTACAGCATCTTGAAGATTGATAGGATCTTTTAAATTTATAATTCTAATATTTGTAGCATCATTACTACTTGTTAGTACTTTACTTAAAGATGGGATATCTCCACTTGAAACTTTTTGCCATGCAGGAAAATTCCAATAATAAAATATATTTTCGTCACTATCATAAACCAATAATCCATTTTCGCTACTAGTCAATCCATTTTGAAAAGACGAAGCTGTTCTTTCTGAGGTTTTTAAACGAGGACAAAGAAATCCTTGGTTTTTACCTGGAGATAATAATTCCAAAACCGCGTTTTTATTTGGAGTAGTCGTATTTATCCCAACTGAAGTTTGTGAAAATGTCTTCACATGAACAAATAAAATGAGACTTAGAAACAGTAGTTTCACAATTAGTCTTGATAGTTTAGTTCCCATGGCTATATTTTTATATCAAAAGATCAATATCATCTTGATTTATTATTACTTACTTATACTAAAACCGATATTCAAAGTTACAAAATTGTAACCGTTAAAAAAGGTATTTACGAAACAAATCTCCCAAAAAATAAATCATCCGTAAATTTATAAATTCATTTCTTTAATACAAGACTTTTATCATATTTTTGTATTTCCAATTCCTTTAATTACACGTTTTTATGGAATATATTTTACAAAATGGAATAAAATGGTTTTCTTTTATTGACAATCCAAGACTTGTGGCGGGTATTTCGACGCGAATTGGAGGATATAGCATTGGCAATTATAACGGATTAAATGTTGGTATAAACACAGCAGACGCCGTTTCGACAATTAAACAGAACAGATATCTACTTTTTTCAACAGTATCGCCATCAATGCAGGTTATTCATCTGAATCAAGTACATTCCAATATTATTCATGATGTAGAAGATTCAGACTTTGATGTTTTTTGCAATGGAGACGGCTTAATTACAACTCAAAAAAACAAACTTTTGTGTATTACAATAGCAGATTGCGGATCGGTTTTATTCCATGACAAACAAAACACTATGATCTGTGCTATCCATTGTGGATGGAAAGGTACACAACTGGGAATTATTCAATCGGCACTCGACAAAATATCACAGCACACCAACTTAAAAAATGTCCACGCATATATTGGTTCAATGATTCGCTGTTCGAGTTATGAAGTTGGAAAGGAATTCCTAAATTATTTTGATTCAGAATATTTCAAAGACTATAATGGGAAATTATTTTTCGACCTCAATCAGGTAATCGTTTCAACTCTTTTACGAGCCAATTTAGCATCTGTAACCGATTGTGGATTTGATACATTTTCTATGCCTGAAACTTTTTATTCTCATCGATATAATAAAACAACTGGGCGAATGTGTGCATTTATTGGATTAAAATAATTTTGAATTATTTCTAAAAATTAACGTCATTTGCAAAAAAACAGATTATGCCACTAAAAGTAGAAAGTAAAATAGGCAAAAGTGCCTGTATTGATGTTGATTTATTTAACTTTCTATCAGATTTTACGAAGTTTACTCGGTTATTGCCACCTGAACATCAAAAGAACTTACAAGTAAGTCCCGAAGAATGTACTATAAATGCAGGTGTTATGGGGAATTTTACACTAAAATACATTGAGCGGGAAAGCCCTAAATTGGTCAAAATTGGAACCATAGGAACAAAAGAAACTTTAACCATCTGGATTCAACTAAAAAGTGTTGATGCTTACGGTACACGAGTAAAAATTACGATTTCTCTTGAGATAGGAATGATGGCAAAAATGATGATTAAAGGCAAAATACAACAATTTGCTGATTCTTTAACCGATGGTATTTGTCAGATCCCTGCTTATGTTTTAAAGGATTAATTACGATTGAATCGTAAATTTGTAACCGATACCTTTTACAGTTTCGAAATATTCGTCACCAATTTTTTCACGCAACTTACGTATGTGAACATCTATTGTGCGATCGCCAACAAAAGCATCGCTTCCCCAAACATCATTGTAAATTTCTTCGCGGGTGAATACTCTTTCCGGCTTTGATGTAAGTAATCGTAAAAGTTTAAACTCTTTATTCGGTAATGACAATTCTTCACCATCAACAATAACGAGGTGTCTATCGGTATCAATGGTAATCTTATCAATGGTTAAAACAGCTGTCGATGATAGCGTTTTTTGTTTTGTAACAAAACGTTTTAAAAGTGCTTGAATTCGTGCTGTTAAAACTTTCGGACGTATCGGTTTCGAAATATAATCATCGGCACCAACAGCAAAACCTGCTATTTCTGAATATTCTTCACTACGAGCTGTCAAAAATGCTATGATACTCGATTCTAATTCCGGAATTTTTCGAAGTTCTTCACAAGTTGTAATTCCATCCATTTTTGGCATCATTACATCAAGTAAAATCAAATGAGGCACAAATTCTTTTGCTTTTTCTAAAGCTCGTTCTCCATTAGTTGCCGTATAGACCAAATAACCTTCCTTTTTCAGATTATAACTTAAAAATTCTAAGATATCGGGTTCATCATCGACAATGAGTATTTTAAATGTATCTGTTTCCATTTCTATTTTTTTATTTGAGCTTTATTGATCGTAAAAGTAAATGAAGTTCCTACTTGAGGTTCACTTTTTACATTAATTGTCTGATTATGTGCTTCAATAATATGTTTAACGATTGATAACCCTAACCCGGTTCCGCCTTGACTACGAGATCGGCTTTTATCAACTCTATAGAAACGCTCAAAGACTCGTTTCAAATCTTCTTGTCCAATACCAATACCATTATCTTTGATTTCGACCAAAATGCTTGATTCCATATCATAATATTTGATTTTGGTCACGCCACCATCTATTCCATATTTTATAGAATTAACAACAAGATTTGTAACAACTTGTGAAATCCGTTTTCTATCAGCAGATACTAATAATGCAGGCATATCTTTCGTCTTTAGTATGACTCTAATATTTTTTGATTTAGCCAACATTTCTTGAGCATCAATAACCTCATTGCACAATGCAAAAAAATCAAAATTTTCATAATTCAATACCAAATTTCCTGCTTCAAGACCTGAAATTGTTTCTAAATCTTCAACTATTGATATCATTCGATCAACAGCCTTCGAGGCTCTTTCTAAATATTTTGTATTAATTTCTGAATCATTCATTCCACCATCAATGAGGGTCTCAATATATCCTTGTATATTAAATATCGGAGTTTTCAGCTCATGCGAAACATTTCCGATATACTCCTTCCTATACGTTTCTTGTTTCTTTAAGACATCTATTTCTTTTTTCTTATCTTGAATCCAGTCGGTTACGTCAGAACTTACCGATGAGATTATATTCGATTCAACGTATAAGTCATTATTAAATTTATCATAGGTTGATGTCGAACTTGTTTGTATTGCTTTATATATCGGCTGTATTTTACGTCTAATGTAGTATATTACAAGATAGTAGCTCGTTGCAAATAACAATACAAATGTAATTAATACGAACAAAACAGATTCATTTATACGATTTGAATTATTGAAAAAGACAACTACTACAAAACCAATGCTTTGAAGTATCGCTCCAAGAATCGCAATTATAAATGCAATATTTTTATATGTGATAACCTTCATTATATCTTTTTTACAAAAGTAGCATCTTAATGTTAAGTAAATATTAAGTTCTGTAAAAGAATCATTAATTGCCAAAACAAACATCCTTTAGCAAACACTTTTAAGCCAAACCAATGCAAACCTTTACAAAATTCAACATCAATAAAAAAGGGGATGTCTGTATGACATCCCCTTTTTTATAATACATTTTAATGACTATTTTACTGAATTAGTTAGTTCACTACCAGCTTTGAAACGGACAACCTTTTTTGCAGCAATATTGATAGTTTTTCCTGTTTGTGGATTTCTACCAGTTCTTGCTGAACGAGTTGATGTTGAAAATGACCCAAAACCTACAAGAGCAATCTTATCACCTTTTTTAAGTGTTACTCCTACTGATTTAATAAATGCATCTAGAGCTTTTTTTGAATCTGCTTTTGATAGTGATGATTCTGCTGCGATTGCGTCAATTAGTTGTGCTTTATTCATACGTTTTAAATATTTAAGGATTAAACAAATGTGTTATGCAAATTTATTATTAAATATGATACATCCAAACATTTCGCCATTTAAAAAAATGCTGTTTTTGAATTTTCCAAATATATTTTATTAACATTGTCATTTCATTAACCATTAATTCCGTTTTGTTTTAGAAATCAACACTTTCTGCAATATTAATGTATATACTTGAAAAATAGATACTTAAAAAATACGTCATTCCCTTAATACATTGACGTTTTTAACTTTATATATTTTATTTAGAACGTTTATAAATTATATTTTTAATATATAAACCTCCTGAACAAAACACATATCGACAATTAAAAAGATATATACATTTATTAAATGTGATTAAACGACGCTTCCTATAATATCTATTACCGATGGATATGTATTAATTAAGAAACTTGGCAACTCATATTTTTTAACCCATATTGCCTGACTGATATTTTCTTCTAATTGAGGTGTACAAACCATTATTCCAGAGTAATGCATTTCAAACCAGAATGTTTGTTTAATACATAATCTATTCTTGTTATGATATGTATGAAAAGTTGATGGTAACGGTTTAACGATTTGATGTCCTGAGATACCACATTCTTCTTCAACTTCACGAAGAGCACATTGCTCTATTAATTCACCTTTCTCACGCTTCCCCTTTGGCAAATCCCATTTATGATAGCGATAAATCATCAGGAATTCGTCATTAGTATTTCGAACAACGCCTCCGGCAGCCTCTATAAAAGTATATTGCTCAATAATCTTTGAGAACACAGCCTCAGGGTTTTCGGTTGTTATTGTAACTGATTTTTCGTTTAATGCTTCATCGAAATTAGAAACGAACTCCGAAAGATTGTCGATTGATTTGAAAGGAAAAACTTTTGCCGATTTATTTATACCTTTGTCGGCAATTAATAAGTATCGTTCTCCAAAATAAATTTTATACATGCTATGTCTAACGTTTCAAAATTAATTGCTCAATCACTTTTAGATGTCAAAGCCATAAAACTGCAACCTTCAAATCCTTTTACATGGGCATCGGGATGGAAATCACCAATTTATTGTGACAATCGTATCACATTATCCTATCCTAATATTAGGACATTGATCCGTGACGAGTTTGTAAAGGTAGTAAAAAAAGAATTTCCTGATGTTGAAATAATAGCTGGAGTAGCAACGGGTGCTATTGCTCAAGGAGCATTAGTTGCCGATAGTATGGAACAACCTTTTATATATATCAGATCGGCGGCTAAAGCGCATGGCATGGAAAATCTAGTTGAAGGAGAAGTAAAATCAGGACAAAAAGTGGTGGTTATTGAAGATTTAATATCAACTGGTGGAAGTAGTTTAAAAGCTGTCGACGCTTTACGAGATGCAGGTTGCGAAGTTTTAGGAATGGTAGCTATTTTTACATACGGATTTCAAACTGCAATTGAAAATTTTGAAAAAGCAAATGTGAAATTATTTACATTGAGTGACTATAATGCTTTAACAGAATTAGCCTTAGAAACAAAATATATAAATAATATTCAATTCGAAGCTTTAAAACAATGGCGTGTTGATCCTTCGAACTGGGGCAAATAATTGTTCACAAAAAAGCCTCAATATTTGTGTATTGAGGCTTTTTCATTATTTATATTTACACAAATAGGCTACCGGTTCGGGAGCCTTAACCTTGAATTTTTTATTTTTATCGACCTTAAATGTATCTCCGGCTTTATACATTTTCCACGTTTTACTTTCGGGCAAAAGAACATCCATTGTCCCGGAAATAATATTCATATATTCTTTAGTGGTTGTTCCAAATTCATATTCACCGACAGAAATTACACCAACGGTACTAACTCCATCGGAGTTCTCTAAAGCGATTGATTTCACTTTACCATCGAAATATTCATTAACTTCTAACATTTTTATATTTTTAATATTTTAGATTCTATTACAAAAGTAATGAAGAAATAACAACAAACAATAATAATCTGTTTACAAAATATTCTTCATTATTTTAACGTTAGATTTCATACATTATTTTTTATTTTTGATAAATATTTTAAGCATCCATAATTTTTTATTTTGAAACGTTACACAATAACAATATTGTTTTTTTTAATTATGTCCCATTCTTTTTCACAAATGGGCGGAAGTTCTGTCTTTGAAATTTTAAACCTTCCGGTATCAGCAAAAATTGCAGGAACAGGAGGCTATAATGTATCGATGAACTGTGGCGATCCGGGTATTGGATATTTTAATCCGTCGTTAATTGATTCAACATATAAAAACACTATTGCTTCGGGCTGGGGTGCTCTATTTATGGATCTAAGTGATATTAGCTATGGATATGCCGCATATTCGAATAAATACAGGCAATACAACTATGCTGCTAATCTAGTAATTATCAACTATGGAAAAATTGCAGCAAAAGATGAAAATGGGAATAGTCTAGGGACAGAAATGGCCAGCGAATACGTCCTTTCGTTAGGAGCATCAGAAGATATAAATAAATGGTTTACCTGGGGACTTTCAGCAAAACCAATAATATCCTATTTGGCTAATTACTCTTCATACGCAATTGCAAGTGATCTGGCATTAACGTTTCATGATAGTTTAAGAAATACAAGTGCATCAATTATTGCACGAAATATCGGATTCCAAATAAAACCATATTACAAAGGAAGTCGGGAAAATTTGCCATTTGAGATCGACTTAGGCTATACAAAACAATTCGAACATGCACCGCTTCGTCTTTCTGTAACATATCGACACCTTCAAAAATTTGATCTTTCATACACATCAACCCTTAAAGATAATAGTGTCTCATACTTAGCCGACACATCCACAAAATCTGGCTTTTCAATTAGTGATCTGGCAAGCAAATTCTCTCGACATTTCATTTTTGGTGTCGAATTTTTATTTGGCAAACGATTTAATATCAATATCGGATATAATGTTCAACGCAAAAATGAATTAAAATCCGTATCTAATGGAGGACTTGTTGGCATGACTTACGGAGCTCAATTAAAAATATCAAAATTTACTTTAGGATTTGCACATCAAAAATATAACGTCTCGGGAGGAGCCACCACCTTTACCATGATCTTCAACCTTGACGACATAACGAATCCACACACTAAAAGCAGTCCGTCAAAAGAGACAATCAAGGCTAATTAGCAACAATTTTTTCTTAATGTTTTTTAGGTATCTTTGTACTCAAATAATTTAAAATATTTCATGGAACACATTCGCAATTTTTGTATCATAGCTCATATCGATCACGGTAAAAGTACTTTGGCTGACAGGCTTTTAGAGTACACAAATACAGTCACCGGTAAACAACTTCAAGCACAAGTTTTGGATGATATGGATTTGGAACGCGAACGAGGCATTACCATTAAAAGTCATGCTATTCAAATGGACTATGAACTTGATGGCAAAAAATATGTTTTAAACCTCATTGATACTCCAGGACACGTAGATTTTTCATACGAAGTTTCTCGTTCCATAGCTGCATGCGAAGGAGCACTCCTTATCGTTGATGCGACACAAGGCATTCAAGCTCAAACGATTTCGAATTTATACATGGCTCTTGAACATGATTTAGAGATAATCCCGATTTTAAATAAAATGGATCTTCCGAGTGCAATGCCCGAAGAAGTAAAAGATCAAATCATAGAATTAATTTGTTGTAACAGAGACGATATTCTTGAAGCAAGCGGAAAAACCGGACTAGGCGTTCATAATATTCTTGAAAACATTGTTAAACGCATTCCAAGTCCGAAAGGAACACCTAATGCACCACTTCAAGCATTGATTTTTGATTCAGTATTTAATCCTTTCAGAGGAATTATAGCTTATTTTAAAATAGTCTCAGGATGTATTTCGAAAAACGATAAAGTAAAATTTTTCAATACAGGTCACGAATATTTAGCTGATGAAGTAGGCGTTTTACGATTAACAATGGAGCCCCGGAATACCATTCATACCGGCGACGTCGGATATATAATATCAGGAATTAAAACCTCAAAAGAAGTAAAAGTTGGAGATACAATAACGCATGTTCAAGATCCCTGTTCTGTAGCAATTGACGGATTTGAAGAAGTGAAACCAATGGTTTTTGCAGGAATTTATCCAATTGAAAGTGAAGATTATGAAGATCTTCGCGAAGCAATGGACAAGTTGCAATTAAATGATGCATCTTTAACATTCATGGCTGAATCGTCAGCGGCTCTCGGCTTTGGGTTCCGTTGCGGATTTTTAGGTTTATTACACATGGAGATTATACAAGAACGCCTTGATAGAGAGTTTAATATGAATGTAATCACCACCGTTCCAAACGTTTCGTATATATGTTATCCTGTAAAAGGCGACCCTTTTACCATAAACAATCCGGCAGAACTTCCTGAGGCTAACTATATCGATCATATTGAAGAACCCTATATTAAAGCAACAATTATTACCAGAGCCGACTTTATTGGTTCAATAATGAGCCTTTGTATTGGCAAACGAGGTAATTTAATTAATCAAACATTTATGCTCGGAAATCGTGTGGAAATTATTTTTGAAATGCCAATGGCTGAAATAGTTTTTGATTTTTATGACAAACTTAAAAGTATTTCAAAAGGATATGCATCGTTTGATTATCACATGATAGGTTTCCGTGAATCGTCTTTAGCAAAACTTGATATTCTGTTAAATGGAGAGGCTGTCGATGCATTATCATCATTAATCCATCGCGATAATGCACAAGGATTAGGAAAACGTATGTGTGAAAAGCTGAAAGAATTAATTCCAAGACAACAATTTGATGTTGCTGTTCAAGCAGCAATTGGAGCAAAAATTATAAGTCGTGAGACTATAAAAGCAGTAAGAAAAGACGTTACAGCAAAATGTTACGGTGGAGATATTACCCGAAAACGCAAACTTCTTGAGAAACAGAAAGAAGGGAAAAAACGTATGAAACAAATAGGAACCGTAGATGTTCCACAAAAAGCATTCTTAGCAGTATTAAAACTTGATTAATGGCAACAATTAAAACCTGTATATTTGACCTTGATGGAGTAATCTGTGATACAGCAAAATATCACTATTTAGCATGGAAACGCCTTGCTAAAAGTATCGGTTTCGAACTGACGTCCGATCATGATGAACACATGAAAGGTATTGGCAGAATGCAATCTTTAGAATTAATCTTGGGATGGGCTAAGATCGAATTAATACAATCGGAAAAAGAACAACTCTGCGAAAAAAAGAACAACTGGTTTATAGAATACATCCAGACCATCACACCAGCAGATATTCTACCAGGTGTTGAGCTATTTCTTAAACAATTAAAAGATAACCACTATAAAATAGCACTAGGGTCAGCAAGTAAAAATGCACCAGTAATACTCAAAAAACTGGGAATTGCACATTACTTTGATGCAATAGTAGATGGGAATAACGTAACACAACCCAAACCAAATCCAGAAGTTTTTTTGAAAGGAGCCGAAATGACAAACACAGCTCCTGAAAATTGTGTTGTATTCGAAGATGCACTTTCAGGTGTTGAAGCAGGGTTAAATGGCGGGATGTTTGTGGTTGGTGTTGGCGATTCCAATGTTCTATCAAAAGCCCACATTTGTATTACAACATTTGAACATTTCTCAACAAAACAATTCGATAATTTATAGTGTTATCGTTATATTCACTAAAATTATACTTTGCTTTAACATATTCCCTAAACAAAATTTTTATCTTTGCCATTACTGAATCACTATATAAAATTGGATATAGAAGAAGAATATATAATTGCTGAGGTAAGAAAAGGTAATTCATCGATTTTTAAAGATGTTTATCGAATGTATTATTCACCTCTATGCCGATTTGCACACAAATACTTCGACGAAAAAGAAGAAGCCGAAGATATTGTTCAAGAAACAATGGTGAAAATGTGGGAACAACGCAACAAGCTTGAGATAAACAATTTAAAAACATATCTATTTTCAGCCGTAAAAAATAGCTGTCTTAATAGGTTAAAGCATCTAGTCGTTGTCCAAAAACACAATGAAACTACTGCAATAGAAATTAAATTAATAGAACTGGAATATGATAATGAATTTTTCGATGAAGAAACCAAGATACTCGAACGAAAAGTATTTGAAGCAATCGAAGATCTACCAGAACAGTGTGGGAAAATTGTAAAATTGAAATACATTGATGGAATGAAATCAAAAGACATTGCCATTATGACGAACTTATCACCTCGTACAGTCGAGACCCATCTTTATAAAGGACTAAAAGTGTTATCAGAAAAATTTAAGAACACTATTCCTCTTTTAATAATTGTTTTTATATTTTTTAACAAAATCAATACGTACATTAAATTTTAGTCTTGTCTTAACTAATATGATCAGCGAAACGAAACATATTGATTACGAAACATTAATGGTTCACTACCTTTCAGGAGAAGCTACTCCGGAAGAACAAAGATTTTTGCTTGATTGGCTGAAACAAGATCCAGAAAATAGTAAAGAGTTGAACCAGCTTCGTAATACGGTGGGAAAATGCAAACAAATATCGGAAAATGAAAATTCATTCAATTCCGAAATAGCATTCGAACATTTTGAAAAAAATATTATTCAAAAGAAATCAAATAAAATTCGATCAATAGTCCTCTGGTCATCATCAATTGCTGCTGTATTGGTAATAATGATTGGTGTCAAACTGTTTACACCAACAAAAACGGACAGAACAATTATTCTCGGAAAAGCAAAAAATAGCAAACAGATAATTGCACTTGTCGACGGAAGTACGGTTACATTAAACAATAAAAGTACATTAACAGCAATTCATGCTTTTAATAAAAATAAAAGGACGGTAATTCTAAAGGGAGAAGCATTCTTTGATATCAAACACGATGCCATCCATCCATTCGTTGTTAAGGTCGATAGCGTAACTGTTACCGTTTTAGGTACAGCATTTGACATACTCCCTGACTCTATTAGTCATAATATAACCATTACGGTCCAACGAGGAAGAGTTGCCGTGGTGTATAAAAAGGAATCAATAATAATATCTGCAGGAGAACAAGCAACGTATATTAAAAGTCTAAATAAAATTGGTTTAACGAGAATAAATATTGCTAATTACGATTCATGGAAAACGGGTCAACTTGTATTTAATGACACTCCACTACAAGAAGTCATTGAGACATTAAATAAACAATATTCAACACATTTCGAAATAGGATCAAAAGAGTTACTCAACTGTAAATTAAATGCGTCGTTTAATTATACTGACATTAAAAAGGTAGAGGAACTTCTTTCTGTAGTACTAAAAGTTGAAATTAAATCAGAAAACGGAAAACAATTTTTATATTGCAAAAGATTAGACAATAAATGATTTATACCATACTAAAAAAAAGTATTGTCATTGTTTGTTTGTTTGTTCCGTTGATTAGTTTTTCTCGTCAAACAGTTCTTGATAAAAGAATCAGTATTCAAGCACACAATGAACCTGTCGCAAGTGTTCTTCACCGTATTGAAAAACTAGCGAAGGTTAATTTTATGTACATGTCGGGACTTTTTGACAAAAACCGACAAGTAAATATTTCGTTTTCGAACACAAACATCAAAGTTATACTTCAGAAAATTATTCCTTCGAACGATATATTACTTTATGTTGTAGATAACAAAATCATCTTTTATAAGAAAGAAGAAGCACCTCCCGGGAAAGGAGGAACTACCGTTTCTTTAACATCAATTGAGCCACAAAATAAGACACCAAAAATTCCAGAAATAGAGAAAAAAATTATTGTAGATACTGAAAAGGTTACGATTTACGATACAGTCACAATTACTAAGTATGATACGATTAGGGTCGCTGAAAAAATAAAATCAACAGATTCTTCTCTGAAAATTTCCAACAAAATAAAAAGGCATATTTCACAAGGTATTGTCATGTATTGTATTGGAGGTATTCGTTTTATATCAGAAACAATTAAACCAAATACCAATACCGAGACTTCTGACATTATTAAATTATCTGAAAAAGGGAAAAGCAGTAGAAGCGAATTTGGTATTGGCATCAGTTACCTCCTAAACCATTTTTCTGTAAACTCGGGGATTGGATTTACAGAAAAAAGCTGGTCAACCCAATATATATATACAAACATATTTACAGATTCATCACATATTATAGGATACTCCGAAAAAATAAGTTGGGATGTTCAGCCTAGAAAAAACCCCGGTATGCCAGGACCGATGTCAATTCAATTATATGATAGTACTAAAATTATAACAAAAATACCAATATATAAAAGAGATACAACAAAAATCAATTATCAGGGAACAAATAGAGCCTCTTACTTTACTATTCCCGTTATTATATCATATACCTTTTTGATTCACAAAAACTTATATGCATCTTTGGGTAGTGGTATCACTCTTTACTTATTGAGGAAAGCAGAAGGTTATTCTATTGAAAATAAAGATTATACATTGATTAATTTGTCTGATATTATAAAAGACTATTATCTGTCGTCGTCGAGCGAATGCGGATTTTTATATAATTTAACGCAACACCAAATACTGTCAATCAAAGTAGGTGTACACTTTGCCATTACTAAGATATTTAAAGAAACCTATCCTGCTACAAGAAATGAAAAAACTGCTTCAATTCTAGTAGCTTATGGATGGAGATTTTAACAAACCTTATTTTGTTACAATAAGGTTAATTGCACTTGTCTTTGTCTTTATACAATACACGCCTGTAGACCACGATTTCACGTCGACATCAACAAACTCGGAAATAGTTGCACGGTAAACAATATTTCCCAAGACATCAAAAATTGTTATTGCATTTGAATTGTCGGTACAAGTTATTTTCACACTACTTTTTGTCGGATTAGGGAAACAAAAGATGTCTGTAGGTTGTGTTTTAATGATTATACCTAACTTATCACTATTTTGAGCATCAAAAGTTGGTGTATACATTTTAATAAAACGGCCTGTTCCATTAGGATATCGACCAAATGAGATGTCAGCCTGTTGAGATGAAAAACTCACAGAATCAAGTATTTCAGCATTCGTATTCGACATTACAATTCTATCGCCACTCGCCGAAAGTTTGAAATTAGCATGTAATGCTGTATTGGTAGACGATGAACCATCTAGCCAAATTATTAGATATCCATTTGCATTGATTATTGTGTTTTGAGGAATAACGGATTTTGACAAATTAGAAGTATCATCACTTAAATAAAGACCCGAAAGGTTTAACGGTTTTGTGGTTGTATTATATAGCTCAATCCAATCGGCATAAGCACCAGTCTCATCTGTTGCCGTAGACTTATTTGAGGCCATTAATTCATTAATTACCACTTGTCCTTTTTGAGCTACAGGTATATTCGTTTGAAATGTATAAAACTCATGTTCAGCACGAGTCGGCGAAAATATTCCGGCATCACCATTTTCGGTATACACATAATATTGAGCTAATGCAATAGAATTAACTGGAATTTTCATAGAATAAACGCCATCGAGAGCCGTTGTATCACCAAGTAAACCATCATCGTGCATTGTATATTTTGTGAATGCTTCAAACAAATTAGATCGTACGCCAAGTGTTACTGATTTCCCATTCAATACCTTTGCAGAAAAAAGAATTGAATCATTTGATTGAAATGCTGTTATATAAGAAATTGTTGGAGGTGTCTTTACAAAATCGGAATTTGTTTTGAAGAAATTAACTCTCGCATCCATTAATGATTTTATTCCATAAAAATAATATCCGCTTAGAACGCTGTCGGTCATTCCATTTTTAAAATCAGCATAGGTAAAAAACTTAGTAGTATCTAAAGCAACTGCGGTATCGATTGTTGCTTGCAATTTTGAAGCTTCAACCTCATAAGATCCACTACTGAAGTTTTCATCGACAATAGTTCTTATATGTGCAAAATATTGTTTTACAAGAGAACTATCGCTCATTACAGCTTTTATTAAAGGCCAATTGGCATCGGTACTATGCAAGAATGGATTCATTTGAGCCATACTTGCTTGAGTTCCTAAAATAGCAGAATTTGACTTCCCGATACCGGCATCACGAAAGCCACCAAATGACATATTTAAATCCCACACAATTGGATTAAATTTACCATAAGGATCTTTATTTATAAAATAGTTTTGAGAATACAGGCCTATATAACTGTCAAGATTTACCAAAACATTGTCAAAGGCAAACATCCATAGAACACGATCGATATTAAACAGAGAAGCAACAGCCGATGGTGAATTGGTAATTGAATTGCATAACGAAACCAGATCATTCCATCCATAGTCTGATTTTATTTCATATCTTAATTTATAATCGTTACTATCGGTCGAAATATATTTTAAATTACTTTTAAGTGCGGCACTGACAGTTGTTGGATTACATTTTACTAACGTATTTTCGCCAGCATTAAAATGTGTTGCACAAAACTGTTTGTTAATATTCTCGATATTTGAATACACGCCATAATACGCATTATTTATATACACTTGAGCAAAATTAGCTCTAGGACAATCCATGTAATTAGCTAAAATAGTATAGGCCAAAACTTCTCTAATCATTGAAGGATCCTGATAACAGTTCGAAAGTTTAAGTGTTTTGTAAGTTTTGTACTTATTATCTTTAAATTCATCAAGAGATATTGTTAATGGATTTTTTGAACGTGCCGTATTATAAGAGCTATTGCCTTTATACTTAACCCCAACGCTGTCCATCGACTTCCCATTTACAATTACGCTATCAGCCATAAGATATCCATCAAGACCCGTGCGAGCTGTATCCATTATATAATCCCAATTGGATTGTTTAAAATAGATTTCGATTTTTTGTAAAGAATCAATTGCATATAAATCCTTTTGAGTAGCATTTATGGTATTGATTGACAATACGAAAATGACTACAGACAACCAAGTAATTTTGTTTTTCACGATAATCTGATTAAATGATTAATTCACATGACTTTTTAAGAGTTATAATAGAAAAGGAAGAAGTCCATCATCGAAATATGATGGACTTCTATCAAGTTATTGTAACAGTTTTTATTCAAAAATAATTTTACTTCGAACTATAGTAACACCATCTTTTGATGTTACAACATAGTATATCCCAGTAGATAAATTACCTCTTTCTACTTGAAGTTTGCTATCACTAACATTTCTGTATTTTCTTACTTCCTGACCCAACAAATCGACAATCGAAACATTGTAATTATCTATTTTGCCAAAATCGATTACGGCAACGTCTTTGGCTGGTACTGGATAAATGGTAATATCGGAGCTGTTTACTGCTGTGACAGCCGTAGCTTCGCTAACTGCAATAGTAAATAATTCTGTATCGGAATATAATCCGTTACTAACTTTTAATGTAACATCTCCCGAAGTTGTTACATCGGTTGATGGTGTCCAATTGATTACATTTTTATTTACAGCCATTCCTGAAGGTGCATTTGTTAAACTATAAGTAAAATTTGAAAATAATGCCGGAGTTGAAGTTACTGTTGTTAGACTACTTTTATCAACGCTTGAACAATGTCCACAAACTGAAAAGCATACCGTATCAAGAATCATTGCAGTAGAACCTACCGTTATTGTTCGATTTCCGTTAGTAGCACATCCTGAAGGGACTATTTCAGAAGATTCGGAGGTATTCCCCTGATAGAATTTATATTCATAAGTACCTGGAGCAAGATATACGACTCTTTCATAAACAGTACTAGTATAGGTCTTTGTATCATCCGAAACATTTGTTAATGGATTAAAAGAATACATAGGTAAAGCGTTTAAATCCCAATTTTGAAAATTACCGGCAAGATGAACTCCTCCTGCAGAAACAGGCTGATAACGCATATCAACTTTGAAACGGACTAATGTCTTACCACTTGGTGCATTTTCTCCAAATAAGATAGCTCCAATAAAAAGTGTATCGGTTGATTCTTTTAATGATGTATTTACTGTATAGGAATAGGTTGAACCTTGAACAGCCGATGCGGGAGCTATAGATGTTATTGACGGTCTTGCTAATGAATCGACATAAACCCAACGACTACCAATATTTGCTATTGTATCATTATCATAATTCTGATCACCACAACCCCAGCAAATAGCAGCCGATTCGTCAGGAATCACTTCTATTTCATACCCGGTATGTCCATAGGCAAAGGTATATTTATATACTTTATCGGCAGGCAAATCCAACACTACACTCCAAATATTTGATCCGGTTTCTTTTGTTAGCTGAATATATGCCGGAACATCGGCTGTATATACATAATTATCGGCTGTATAAAATCCGGCAGCCGGAGGATTCGCATTTGTTCCAGCTCCATCGGAATTCAGATGCAAATACATTGTAGTATATGTAAGATTATTTGATACATCGGTAGCAAATTTTACTTTTCGAGCAAATGCACTCGTACATAGACACATTGTAACAACAATTAGTAATTTTATTTTTCTCATAATCTGAATGTTTTAGTATTATTAATTTATCTTTTTGTTTATAATTAATTCCCTTTTACAAAATAAGCTTTGCCAGGATCTAAGGTTGATAGAGAATTGGTTGTCCCTCCCGAAATCCAAAAGCCTACGAAATTTTTAATAGTACTTACAGTTGTTGAACTTACTGTCGACGAAATAGAAAGTGCGGTAGAAGAGGGTACGCCAACTAAATTCCAACCTGTAGCAAATGAAGTTGGAAACGTTGAGGTCGTTTTTGTTCCCGTAATGCTGAGGGTAAATCCGGTATTACAATAAACCAGATAACCGGTTGCTGCATTAATGGTTGTTAAAGAATTAAGTGCTGAGGTATTTGAGGTATTCCAAAAAGCATCCTGAGTTTTTATTTCTTTTACATTCGAGAGGTTTGTTCCAAATACCGATGCTACGGTATTCGTCGTTGGCTGTACATATACTGAGATAAGATTCCATCCGGCTGATAATGTTATTGATTGAGTTACGGTTGTTCCTGTTGTATATGTATAGGCAAACTTATTAGAAATATCAGAATTGCAGAAATTAGCATTTCTTACCTGAACCTGATAAATTCCTGTTGCGGTTGCGGTGTAGGTTTGACCAGTTGCTCCCGAAACCATATAAGCATTGTAAAACCACTGATAACTATTTCCTGTTGTGGAACATGTAAGGGTCGTCCCACTTGCTGTTATTGTAGGTTTTGTAGGTTGTTTCCCTAGATAATAACATTGCGAATAACGATGTGCTTGTGGTGGTTTATTTGTTGTATATGTCCACAATGTTTTCCCAGCCGAAGTCACTTCCATTACACTCACTCCAGCAACACACATCAAAGTATTGCCATTTGGCAATTGTTCATTATTTCCCATATTAGAGCATGATGATGTAGATTGATATCGCCATGAATAAGTCGTAGGAGTATAAAAACCATTTGCTCCCCACGAAAATAATGTATCGCCATTGTATGGAGGAATAACAAGATCAGCTGCAGATTTACTACCGGTTCCCCCTTGATTATTAAAAGCACCAATATAATTACCAAAGGTTGTCACATCCTGTGGCACCCAGTGGGCGTCATGAACCGTACTAAAGTTTGTTGTTCCTGTAGCTCCATAGGAAGCCGGATTTCCCCATCTATACAAGAAATCGCCACCTCTGCCTGAATTACCTCCGGTATGTGTTGCTGCTTGTGCTGTTGTTGTACTATGATCTATAACAAATATTTGATTCTGATAATGTGAACTGAATACAATTTCATCACGATAAGGATTATAGTCAATACCATTCAAGTGAAAGAAATCGGACTGTGTTGTATTATAATTAATATTAAATAATTCGGGATGATCGGCTGTATTTGATACGTATGTTGTTGCTTTTGCAGAATTTGTACTTTGGCAAAGATGATCCCAAAGTTTCCATTGCCAGACGATTGTGCCTCCACTTGTTCCCGATGGCTGTATTTCGAGAATTGTTTCGGAAGTAAGTGCCCCACTATAGGAACAACCTGCTGCTGTAACATCTGTTGCTGTTTTAGATTCCGATACAATTAATAAAACATTTCCATTAGGCATCGGACAAATATCATGGTGCATGCCTGAATTACTATACGACCATAGAACAGTATTGCTACTATCTACTTTTTGAACCATTCCGGTTGATCCTCCACCTCCCGAGCCTCCCGAAGCAACTGATCGAACAATTGTTCCTCCCGGCAACATATAAGCTGAATAACCTGTACTTGCCGAAAAAGTGTACGTTTTTTTTACGACTCCGTCAGTATCAACTAAATAGGCATTTGATGTTTGTGGTGCTATCAAAGTATAATAGCCCCATTGTTGGGCTTGTAGATTGAGCGTAATAATTAAACAAGCTACAATGCCAAAATAGATTTTCTTCATACGTTCGTGTTTTTACTAATAGTTACTTTTAAAAAACATGTTATTTGAAATATGACAATGAGAGTAAAAAAACTACGTAGAAAAATTAAGAATGAATTAACATTTAATTAAGAAACTAATTATTGGCAAGTGTATTAAGTAGATTATCAGACGCATTACCTTTTTTATCGGAACCACCGATCTTTCAGCGATAATATCGGTTTCTCAATAAATCGGCTTGAAAGGGTTGCAACGCCAATGCTCAGCATTGCATAAAAAGGTAAAAGCACCACCCACAAATATCCCTGAATGAAGCTGAAAAACCCGAGCGATTGGAAATTAATGGAATACCACCAAGGTTCAACAAAATATGTGGTAATTAAAAAGCCGATTGGCAGATGATATATATATATTCCATAAGAAATTGTTCCGATTGAAATAACTCGTTTATTAGACAAGAGTCGATTGACACATCCAATACTAAAATCGGAATGCACCGATTTTAATACCAAATAAAACGAGCATAATGCAAGTACCAAATATTTCAAATCATAAGAGGTAATCATACTTATAATTAAAACAATAAACACAACCCGTTCCAAGATAATGCTTCCAAATATTTCATCGTTAAGTTTATCGTAATGGAAAAGCATTCCTCCTAAAGCTCCAAGACAAAGCGATCCAATACGAGGGAAAAGTCCTACAAAATTATATGGATTAACAATAGTAAAAAAACTGGTTGTCATTTGGAAAAAACTAATTGCAATAATTCCACTTGTGACAGTAAATAAAACACTTGGAGTTTTGCGAAAAGCCAAAATAAATATTGGCCAAAAGAGATAAAACTGTTCCTCAATGGCAAGCGACCAAAAATGCGAAAGTGCATTCATCTCTATATGATAGTGAACCCAGGCGTAATTGAAGGTATATGTCACCAAGAACAAGATATATTCGCAACAAGGTTTATATCCCCCAAAAAGGAAAACAAGAATCATCAAATAATAGATAGGGAAAATTCTCAAAGTCCGGCGACCCAGAAAGTTTTTGTATGATTTTGCAAACGTCCCTTCCGATTTTAATAAGATGTTTGTTATTAAAAATCCACTGATTACAAAGAATAAATCTACAGCATAATATCCGGCAGTTATTTTATGACCGATAGTGTCGGCAAAATGCTCGATAAGTACTAATGATATTGCAACGAATCGCAACCCGTCAATCTTCTCGTAATATTTCATGTGTTTTTATTTAATTGGGTTTTTATGTCACATGGAATACGCCATATAATCATCTACGCATAGTATGCAGGTTTTACTCATGGCTATTTCATCTGTTTTTTTATTGTTGGTATGAATCTTCATACCATAATTTATTGTTTGAGAATACTTTTTGAGATAATTTCATTATCTTTTGTCAAAATACTGATAAAGTAACAGGCATTGGGTAAAAATGAAATATCAATTGATTCGAAATTATCGGAGATATTCTTCAAAAGTTTACCTTCAATTGTATTAATAGAGACTGTTTTTATCTTATCTAAATCAAAGTTTATAGAAAAGGCGGTTTTAACAGGATTGGGATATACAACCATATTTTGGTCATCACCAAAAGAAGCCACTAATACAACACCATTGACAGTTTGGGTGATGGCTATTTTTTGCTGATGATAGATATTATTCCCATCAAACCAATATGCAACTAATGAATCGGTACGTGAAGCATTTGTTGAATTTTTTTGAGCCGTCAATGTTAGTGTGCTATCACCATAACCAATTATGTTGCTCGTTGTCAACCAACTTGGCATGTTTATTAATCCCCAATTTGTATTTGATGTTACCGTAATGGTAATTGCATTTGTGAGCGAATCGCTTATTACAAGTGTTGTCGGCGAAATAGAAAAGACCGCTGATGCTTGATTTTGAATCACCACAATAGTATAGGTTGTCCCTCCTTTGACAGACACGGTTAATGTATCGGCTCTGTAGTATGACATACTATTTTTTTGAGCCGTTAGAGTAATAGTATCTTTGCCTGTTGACGAGATTTTGTTGGCTGACAACCAACTGCTTAGTCCGCTCACCGTCCACAAACCACTAGTGTTTACCCAAAATTTAGCGATACTTCCACTACTATCGGCAATGATTAAATTTTCAGTAGATACACCATACGTCGATGCTGTTTGATTTACCGTTACCGTTGCCTCAAGATAGGTTGAATCGTCCAATAATCTATTTACGGTAAATGTACCAGATCTTACGGTACATTGAGGATTTTCGGTGGCTGTCAACGTTACTGTCTTCCCGGTTTGTTGCCAGTTTTTATCCACAGTTAGCCAGCTTGGCAAATCTGTAATTTCCCAATACATGCTTGCAGTTATGGTAAAATTTGTAGTACTACCGTTACTAGCTCCAATTTGCAAAATCGAATCGGAAACGCCGTTAGAAGATGCGGCCTGTGTTACAATTTCAGTTGTTCCTGAATAATATTCCCAATTACTATTGAGCCAATAGAGTTTTAGAGTATCAATTCTTGGTATGGTATAAGGGTTTTGGCTTGCTGTGATATGTATGGTTTTGTTGCTATCGCCCCAAACGGTATCGAGAGTCATCCAACTTGGAACATTATATATACCCCAATAACTATCGGATATAATGTCGAATGTTGTTTTACTATTTGCCGCGGCATTTAGCTGAACATTGGCTGATGAAAGACTAAGTGTTTGTGCATTGCTTTGAAACGAGAAGCAACATGTAATAAAAGAGGCAAGAGCGTATCTTACATAAGTTTTGAACTTCATTATTTTATTTTTTAAATTTACCATTCCTTAATTCTATTTGTAATAACGTGTGTACATGCGGTATCATATTTAAAACTCCAACTTACTGATTGCATGGTTGTTGTTTTGTCATCCGACACATGAAAAAACAAGAATGCTTTCACTGCAGGATAATTCTTTGGGAAATCAGTAAATGCTTCAGTAAACCATTTTACTCGATCACCACCACATGCCAATGTGCTAAATTCGGCTATCATGATTGGCTTGCCAAAGGATTCAAGTTCTTTGTAATGAGAACCGAAAATCTCTTTAAAAGAATACCAATTTGACCATGTTGCAACTGTTCCAAAATTTAAAACGTCGGCACCAACATAATCAACATATTTATCACCCGGATAATATAGGTCAAAGTTTCCATAACTGATATGAGGATTCCAGACCCATAGAACATTCTTTGCACCTTGTTTTTCAAAGACATCATGAACATGCCTCCATGCATTTACATATTCTTCGGGAACATTATTTTGTGGTCCCCACGGGTAGCGATATGGATCGTTCATCTCATGTCCTAAACGTACGAAGACAGGTTCTTCAACGGCTCTGACGTCTTTTGCCCATTGAATAATATATTTGTCGTATAAGCCATTAGCGACATCTGTAAGTCCATTTGTACTCCGCAATTCTTTGGTCTTCAACTTTGGGAAATCCTTTGAATCAAATTCAGTAAGCCATGGTTCCCAGGTTATAACAGGTATCGACCCCATATTGATAATGGTTTTAACCTGTAATTTGGGGAACTGCTGATCCGGTTTGCTTCCCCAAGCCGAATAAATATGAATAAGAGGAAACACTGTTCGTAATGAATCTTCCAACGACACAATGCTTTCGAACGATTCGGCACAATGATTATCATGAGCTCCCAAAAGTATTTTTTTAGGATTCCTTAGTGATTTTATCTGCAACTTATAGGCATTAAACCAATTGAGATGTTGCAACCGTTTATTACTCCGATGCTGAATAATTGCTTTGTTTTCGACATTACGAGTCATATTGCCAATTTTATCGAATACTGAACCCAGCGGACCATCTGCAATGTTGCTTACATGGGTCAATCCAATCGCAAAACCTAAACCAACAATGATTACAATAAGGATGTATAGCATTCTGATGAACTTTTCGTCAAGAGCATCTTTCTTCACCATAGGAATATCATTAAAATCATTATTTTGTCGAGGCACATGAACGAATATCTTTCAGTGCATTGAAATTATACTGAATCACAGGATTTGACTGTTCGTTATATAATTGTTTCAGAGTCTTTTTTAATTCGTACATAGGTTTAAATCCCAATATTTCAATTATTTTCGTATTATCGCCTACCATATTCCAAATTTCATTTTCTCTATATGGAAATGCCCCAAAATCAATATAACAATCACTTTGCAATGCTTCCTTGCAATTGAGCACAAGGTCTCTTAGAGAAATGCCTTCACCACAGCAAACATTAAATGTCTGATTTTTTGCTTTCGGATTTGAAGCAGCCAAAATCAATCCTTGCATAATATCTTCAACATACAAGAAGTCGCGAGCCTGTTTTCCCATTGTCATTTTAAATGTTTTTTCATACTTAAGCGAATGAATAAGCTGCGGAATGAAAAACGTTTGTGGCATATCAACTCCATAGAAATTGAACAATCGCAAAATGGTATAATTCGTTTTATAAATGTCAGAAAATGTTTTAATACCATTTTCAGCAAACACTTTCGACAATGAATATGGCGATGCCGGTTTTGGTAATAATGTTTCCTTGAAAGGAGCTTCATTATCGCCATAGATCTCGCTTGTACTGGTGAAAATAAAGTTCTCACATTCGCCATATTCCTTCAACGCCATGAGCATATTCATAGTTCCGTTGTAATTTACATGTACTATTTTTTCGTGATTTGTAAAGTCACGTTCGCGATTGAGCGAAGCTGCAAGATGAAAGACTATATTTGGTCGAATCTTATTTACAATATATTTTACCAAATCGAGATTCGTAATATCAATCAGAAATTCATTGGGAGTATCCTTTAAACGTATGTCTATTACAAAAACGTGAGCTCCAAGTCTTTGTAAAGCTTTAACAAGAAAAGATCCCAAATACCCATTACCTCCTGTAACAAGTATTCTTTTATTTTTTAAACTTAGAGTGTCCATATATTTTTCATTTCATGAGCTTTCGCTACATATTGTTCAATATTTTCGCTTGTTTTAATAACATTTGCAGTATAAAAGTCTTTATACCAATGTATTGTTTTAGTTATAGTGTCTTCGATTCCCCATACTGGTTTCCAGTGCAATAATTTATTGGCTTTTGAACAATCGAGCATCAATAGATTTGCTTCGTGAGCATCTGCTTCATTTTTAGAATATTCAATTTGAATCTTGTCCCAATGTTTTTTCGAAGCGGTTACAACCTCATCAACCGTCAAATTACTATCGACGGAAGGTCCAAAATTCCAACCATCGGCAAATTCTGTTTTTCCCTCAAGCAATCGCCAGCCAAGAGTCAGATAGCCACTTAAAGGTTCCAAAACATGTTGCCATGGACGGGTTGCCAATGGATTACGAATAAATACCGATTTGTTTACTGAAGCAGCACGAACAATATCGGGAATCAAACGATCGGCAGCCCAATCTCCTCCTCCAACAACATTGCCGGCTCTACCACTTCCCAGCAAAACAGTATGTTTTTTGCCAAAATCATTGACATTGAAATAAGAATTTCTATATGAATTTGTAAGGATTTCGGTACAGCCTTTCGATGAACTGTAAGGATCAAAACCTCCCATTGGATCATTCTCACGATATCCCCAGATCCATTCACGATTATCGTAACATTTGTCGCTACTAATAACCACAATAGATTTAATTGATTCCGTTTTACGACAGGCTTCAAGAACATTAAGGGTTCCCATCACATTGGTCGAATAGGTTTCAATAGGATCGACATAGGATTGACGAACCAATGCTTGTGCTGCCAAATGGAAAACAATATCGGGACGAACGAGTGCAAAATATTCAGATAGGGTTTTATAGTTCCGAATATCCCCAGAATGATTGTCAATCTTTAAATCGATCAACCACGACAGATGATTAGGTTCAGATGGTGCGGCAAGCGAATATCCATAGACATCGGCTCCCATCATGTTGAGCCATTTTGCCAACCAAGAGCCTTTAAACCCCGAATGACCTGTTATTAAAACCTTTTTACCTTTATATATGCCACCAAATAGGTGTTCAAATTTTACCATGTTTTCCATTTTGCATCTCCTTTCTCCCACATTTCATTTAAAACCGTTTTATCTCTCAAGGTATCCATCGGTCTCCAAAAGCCATGATGTTTATAAGCAAATAATTCTTTGTCGTTTGCAAGATTTTCGAGAGGAGCACGTTCCCATACCGTTTTATCGCCTTCGGTAATATAATCAAGAACTTTAGGCTCACAAACAAAGAATCCACCGTTTACCCAGTCGCCGTCGCCCATCGGTTTTTCATGGAATTTTGAGATCGCTCCATTATTTTCATTCATTGCAATTGCTCCAAAACGTCCATCAGGCTGAACCGATGTCAAGGTTATTGCTTTCCCGTGGTTTTTATGAAATTCCAATAATTCGGGAATATTTACATTGCTAACACCATCACCATAGGTTAGCATAAATGGTTCATTACCGATATATTCCTTTGCACGAAGGATTCGTCCTCCGGTCATCGTGTTCAACCCTGTATCGAGAAGGGTTATTTTCCATGGTTCGGAATAGTTATTCAGCACCGTAACCTTATTGGTTGTTAGATCAATCGTTATATCGCTTTGGTGTAAAAAGTAATTGGCAAAATATTCTTTTATGACATAACTTTTATAGCCTAATAGAATTATAAATTCATTGAAACCATAAGAAGAATAGAGTTTCATAATATGCCAAAGAATAGGTCGATTGCCTACCTGAATCATTGGTTTTGGAATCAAATCGGTTTCTTCACTTAATCTAGTGCCAAAACCTCCTGCTAAAATGAGTACTTTCATTGTTTTTAATTTTAAATTATTTCCCAGTTATTTTGGAATCTTAGAAATATCCGGCCGAATATTTTTTCATCTTCCAATATCTTTAATCATTTTTAGTTTTAATAGTGTGAATATCAATACTGTCCCATGGATCATCATTCCATTGTCGTTGCGATTGACGAGCCGCAAATAGTCCGGCAACCGACATAACAAAAGCTATAAATGCAAAACCAACCATTACCCAGTTTTTTTCGGCCGACAGTATCAATTCACTTAGCGGCATAAAAAACAATCGGTAGATAATAATTCCAATAAGTGTTAAGGTGAATAGCCAGACATACCAAAGCATTGGTTTTGCAAATACCGAAAATCCTTTCTCAGCCTTTTTAGATGTTGGGATATATGGAATTTCCTTTTTAACTAATGCCAGTATAAATCCAAAAAAGAAGACCGGCCATGTGGCATATTTTAAAATCATCGCACGCCAATGGAAACCACGTTCGGTTGCTGTATGACACATCCATCTTTGAGAATAGGCATATATAAGTGTTGAGAAAATAACAATCCACGAACCATGAGTTATAAATTCGCTCAACTCCATATTGGCTGGCATTATGCCTGTTGTAAAGAAAAAGAATGGAAACAACGTGAATATAAACGTTACAAAGCCACTGAGATAATATGTTGCTGTACATGTGTAAGTAACCATTTGCCAGAATGTTAATGTCGGAAATGCTTTTGGCAGATCATCATATAAGACTTCAAATGTGCCACGAGCCCATTTCAATTGTTGTTTGCAGAATGAACCAAAATCTTCGGGAACAATACCGCGGCTCACGATTACCGGATTGTACACCGATTTCCATCCTGCAGAATGTAACTTTATTGATGTTTGTAAATCTTCGGCCAAACCAACCACATGACCACCAACACTCTCGAATGCTGCCCGGCGGAAGGTGCAGTTTGCTCCAATTGCTACTGCACATCCCAACCCGCTGTATCCCATTTGTGTCGGACCATAAAACGAATAACTTTGTTCGGCGGCAGCACGAGCCACAAAGGACCGATATTGGTTATAATATGCTTGCGAAACCTGAACAAAACCTACTGTAGGATCATTAAAATAGCCTAAAGTACAATCAAGAAAATTAGGAAATGGAATATGATCGGGATCAAGAATCAAAATAAAATCTTCGGTTGTCAATTCCAATGCACGATTAATCTTGCCGGCCTTGGCTCCCGGCACATTTATCAATTCCAACCATACTGCTGCATTATCTTCTGCAGCTTTTTTAAAGGCTGGATCTTCAGTATTATCGAGCAAATAGGTGGTGTGAGGATATGTAACCAAACGACATGCTTCCAGAGTCTTTCTAACCATTTCCAATGGTTCGCCTCTGTAACTTGTGGTGAAAATAGCAACTCGCAAATTACTCGGGGCAATAACAGGTTCCGGCTTTCTAATGTTCAGATAATTATTCCACACAAAAGGAATACGAATCAAACTATACCAAAAGAAAAAGCTCAAAATGCCAAACAGCCAAGGGATTTGAATATGTTCGGGACGAAACCACCAAATGCCAAAACTTACCAGACTTGCCAGTCCACAAACAAACAAGATGAGCATCACGATTCTATCCCACATATTCATTCTGTGTGCTTGAACAAACGTCCAAAGATCCTTCTGTTTAATAGCTTTTCCCATTACACAATATCATTTTTAATCTAACAGCTATATAGTTGTTAGTGTAGTAATAATTGGGTGCACTATGCCGATATTCGGCTTTAGCAGTAATCAGCGATGTAACACGATAATCGGCTTTCACTTTTATATCAAGTGTTGTATATTTTTCGGTGTAATAATATCTGTCTACCGTAACCGAACTCTGGGCATTGTAATAGCCAATCAAATACGGCGACTTAATACTTGCTGCAAATCCATAGCTACCAGAAATATTGAGTTGTAACCGTTGCATTGGATTAAACCCGACAACACCTATTACACTATGCACTTGTTGATCGACGGGTGTTAGGTAAGGCACAAATTTCCCACTAACATTCTGGTTTGAATAAATATCAATCAGTAATTGAGTCATTGTTGGCTGAGGCACAAACATATCTGTTTTTGAAGTTGTAAAACTATAACCATATCCACACCTAAATGCAAAACGCCACAGATAAAGAGCCGGCGAAACCGCCCATGCCGATTTTGTGGAAATGTTATTTTTGTCGTCGAACAGCGAGACTGAATATGCAACCTGACCCATAAATCCTTTTTCTCTTTCCCATTTTGCTGACATTGACAGATTGGTTGTTGCAATCGAAGTATCAATACTACCAATCATCATCAAATACGGCTTTCGCTCCACAGCTGCCGTCAACGACAATCCTTTAATCAACTGTTTATCGACACTCAACAAACCATTAAACTTGGACTCTTTATCGGGATACAAACACATACCGGCCTGTGCTCGTACAGTGACTCCCTGTTTTGCAAAAACAGAAGTATTACCAACCACGGCAATGGTTGCATTTCGTATTTTTCCTGTAGTATCAAATAAATGTTCCTGCACCGATGCATCGACCATTGCCAGCGAACTGAAATATTTCCCGCCTTCAATTTTGGGCGAAATGACTGTTAATGGTTGATTGTCTTTGTTAAATTCAGCACCGACGCTAATCCATGGAGCTTTTGCTGTTATTATTTGTTTCTCCATAGCATAATAATCGGCATTTTGAGGTGCGAGTTGTTCTGCTTTTTTTATTGACCATAACGCTTCGTTATATTTCGACTGCCAGATAGCAATTTTCGTTAAAGCAGCATAAATCTGAGCATTTGAATTATCGTAAGGTAAGTACAGATACAGTAATTGTTTTGCCTTTTCCAAGCGTCCTATTTCAACAAGTTTAAAAGCATAATCAAGTTTCAGATAATAGTTCTCATTATTAGCTTTTATATTGGCTTCATACACCTCAACCATTTTGCGACATTTGCCCAAATAAAATGCAGACTGGGCATACAACCATTCTGCATTCACATCACCGGGATGTGATTTACGATATTGTGCAAGTAATGCGTATTGTTGTTTATATAGACCTTGCTTTTGTAATTCGGCAGCTTGTGAAACGGTGTCACTCGTTTGAGCAATTGTTGTGAAAAAAGCCAGAACTCCAAACATTGCCAATCCGATAATTCTAAATGTTCGATGTCTAAATAATACTCCAGTTTTATTCTGTCTTTTCACTATTATTATTTTAATAGAAGACAGTATTAAATTAGCATTTACGTAGTCCCCAGAAGAAATTTAATATTTATGGTTATGGTTTAAATAATTCAGCAAAAGGTCATCCTTGGATCATTAATATCTCCATGACAGGAAATAAAAGTAATTAAATGCCTAAATATTAAGACATCACATATTAGTAGCACTACTTTTGGCAAATGTAATTGCAAGTTTTGCACAGAGTATAAAGAATATACTATCAAAAAAATAAAAAACAAGTTAGGAATCATTAATAGTTGTTATTGTGAAAAGTAGAAGGAGGTCTACAGTAGAATTCAACATACATTTGGCTAATAAAAATACCTCTGTTTAAAAAGTATCAATTGCCATCTCCAAATCATGGATTAAATAATCCTCATTTTTTTAAAAGTCCATATTTAAGAATACAATACAAAGCACGAAATCCATCCTTCCATGATATTTTTTTACCCTCCTGATACGTTCGTCCATAATAGGAAATACCCACTTCATAGATTTGAATATTCGGTATACGTGCTATTTTAGATGTAACTTCTGGTTCAAAGCCAAAACGTTTTTCTTTCAAAGGAATTGACTGTATTAATCTCGTATTAAATAATTTATAACATGTTTCCATATCTGTCAAATTCAGATTTGTTACAATGTTTGAAACTGTTGTGAGTAACTTATTGCCTATTGAATGCCAAAAGAATAAAATTCTATGAGGATTGGCTCCCATAAATCGCGATCCAAATACTACATCTGCAAAACCATTCACTATTGGTTTCAACATATCATTGTATTCCTGTGGGTCATATTCCAAGTCGGCATCTTGAATAATAAGATATTCTCCAGTAGCTTTATTTATGCCTGTATGTAATGCTGCACCTTTCCCTTGATTCCTTTCGTGTTTAAAATAGTAAATATTTACCGATGAATTTTTCGTTATATAATTTTTAATAGCTCGTTCACTATCATCAGTTGAACAATCGTCCACAATAATTATTTCTTTTGCGATATCATGTATTAAGGTCACATCGTTTATCTTATCAAGTATTAATTGAATAGTTTTCCCTTCATTGTAAACGGGAATAATAATTGATAATGTAGTAATATTCAAATTTATTAGCTCCTTTTATATTATGTTTATATCTGATTCCAGCTCAAAATTACTCTTTTTTCTCATAGTATAATATCATGAAATGATAAAATGCAAAACAATTCGTACTAAGTAATTTCAAAATAAAACTTATTCTAATATTGAGTTTCTTCTTGACCTGTTAAGGCTTTTTGTAATTCCGGAGATTTAAGCTTTGTGTAAAAAGAAGCTGTTGGATGAATTGATAAATAGGAATCCCAAAAGGCTTCTTTTGTCATAGAATCATAATGAATAGAACCGCTTAAATATTTATTTAAATTATGTATTCCAGCAATGAACAACAGCAAAGAGATACATATTAACGGTATTTTCATTAGACGTTTCATCCTGAAAATTTCTTGAATAAATATAGCCATTGGAATCGCTAGAAGTCCATATATATCAATCATTGCTCTCATGCCAAACGACCCTCCGTACCACCAGCACCACCATGAGAAAACAATATATACAAAAAGACATTCTATGAGAAGGATGGATAGCACAAATTCTTTATACTTTTTCAATAGAAAGAATTGTCCGATAACAGATAAAATCATTACCGGAGAATATATTAGCCAACCCTTTCTATATCCAATCAATCCTTTGACAATATGTGGATTGTTGAAATAAAAATGTTCGTGAGTATATGAATAAAAAAAATAGGTGTTTGATACATACTTCCAGTAAAGACACTGTGGAATCCAAAATAACAAACATATAAATATCATAAGAGTAATTAACTTATATTCAATAAGTAATAATTTCAAACGCAGAATACAGTCTTTTATTGACTTTATATCCCAGAGAATAAAAGAAAGGAGAACAACCGTGTTTGTCGGTCTGATTAATGATATCAATCCTGCTAATACACCTAAAATTATAGTATTTTTTATTGTTTTTGTTTCATGCCATTTGATGGTATACCATAGAAACATAACAATTAATGTAAAATTGAAATGATGAGAAAATCCCGGACAATAGGTTATGTAATAATATAAATTTGTTCCAAAGACAATAAATAATAAAACAAGTGATGCAACGTATTGGTTAACATATTTTAGCAAGAGTTTAGACAAAAAGAATAAACCAAAAATAAAATATGCCAATGAAGCAAAAACTATTGCAAAACTATATGGTTCGGAAAAGCCTCCGGTGTTGTAGCCAAAAATATGAGCAAAACCATGAGCCATGAAAAAAAATGGAGAATACAACATAGCCATGCCCATTGACATCTTTATGATGTTTTTATGATTTGTTAAAGTCCTAAAATAGAAGAATTCTGTTTTGTGAATTTTGTTGTAGTTTTCAGCATAAGACATTGCATAGTCGTGATAAATGAAAATAACGGGTAAGTACTCATAATACCAAATAACATCAGAGGAGATTGCCGAATGATTGGTTTGCCATTGTTTGTCTGTATACATCGATTTTAAAATCCAACAAACAATAAATATGCAAACAATAATCAGTGCTACATTTTTTGTTTTTATATATTCACGTACCATTATCTAAAACCTATTCAAAAAACATCCTCAAAAGTAAAGCTTTCTCGAAAATTATTTGTGTTTTTCCCATAGATAATCTCCTTTCTATAGAATTATTACTTTTGTTATTAAACCCAATGTAAAAATACAAAACCAAAACAATTTTTTAAAATCTTTATCATCGCATTAAACACATTAAAATTTAAGTAAAGGTTATTCCATTTAGTACTGTTAGTATGATTCTTTGATCGGGTTCGTATATTCATATAATAAAGAGACACTTTTCTTGATTCAAGAATAAGTTTAATTCGAATCCTTTAGTTTGAATTCCGTAAAATCTATTTTCAACTCCATTTTTCTGGAGTAACTATAAAAAAGCCGTCGAAGGTTTTTCCTCGACGGCTTATTCCATTTTTATTTTAACCTTTTATTCCTTTATTATTTTGACTGTTTGAATTGTTCCATCAACAGTTACAAATTTTATGAAATAAACTCCTTTTGCAAGTGATGATACGGAAAGTTCCATCTCCGATCCTATTGCTTGCATTGATTGCTGCTCGATGCCAAATATATTAATAATAGAGATTCTAGCTATTGATTTTGATGATTCAATATGTAAAACATCTGCACAAGGATTTGGATAAGCTATAACCGATTTTTGTGATATCTCAGCTATTGCGGTTGTTACTTTTGCTTGATTAAATGCAGTTACTGCTACATTTAAGGTTGCTACAGCTGCATCCACATCTGCTTGGCTTGCCGATGCATTCGCGTTGACTGCGGTTGCTACAGTTATGGCTGATTGTAAAGTTGCCTTTGCTGGTGCTGGATACTGACCATAAGCCGAACCTTCTACTGCTAAATCGTGTATATTTTTAGCATTGCTTATTGCTGTTACTAATGCAGTTTTGTTTACTCCAATTACTGAATTTTGGAAGGTTGTTACGGCTGCATTTAACGTTGCTACGGCTGCATCCACATCTGCTTGACTTGCCGATGCATTCGTGTTGACTGTGGTTGCTACGGTGATGGCTGACATCAAGGTCGTTTTTGAGCCTGCCGGATAATTACCGTTTGCTGTTCCTTCTACTGCTGCTGTATAAATCGTATTTGCGGTAGAGATGGCTGTTGCCAATGCGGTTTTACTTACGGTTGTTGTTCCCGGTAACGTTAAATTAACTCCATCAATTTGAACTTCGTCAACCCAAATACTACCTGTTGTTCCAGACGCAGACTGAATTTTCCATTGAAATTTATTTATTTTGGTTAAATCCCACGTTACTTTTATTCCCCAAGTTGAATACTGTGCAAATTGTGACCATATTAAAGTCTTTTTTGTCCAAGTTGTTGCTGCTGGTAGATTTACATAAAAGTTACAATCATCGGAAATCGTTGTTAAATTTATTTCTAAAACTAAAGGATTTTCACTTTTGTAATAAAACGTTATTCCTGTCGAACCTGTTAAATCGTAGGCTCCTGCAGGGTCTTTCATGGCAAAGCCCATTCCTACAAAGGGTTCATAAGTAAGTGCTCCTGCATCAAGGGTGTATGCTATTTTTGCCGCATTTGCAGTTCCGTTAGCTCCTCCTGATGTCATGGTAAATGCGTCTGTTGATGTTGAAAGTGGTGTCACTGTTGAGGCTCCTTTATTTGGAGTTGCATCATTATCGTTGTATGAGAACCATGGTGTATTTAATAATGTCAGGTTCGTTGTCTCTGCATTAAATATAAGCGTACCAGTAGCTATTGTTATTACTTTTGATTGGAAGGCTGTTACTGCTGCATTCAATGTTGTTACTGCCGCATCCACTTGGGCTTGAGTTGCTGATGCATTTGTGTTAACGATCGTTGCTACTGTTATGGTTGACATCAAGGTCGTTTTTGATCCTGTCGGATAATTACCGGTTGCTGTTCCTTCTACTGCTACGGTGTAAATTGTATTTGCGGTAGAGATGGCTGTCGCTAATGCGGTTTTACTTACTCCAATTACTGAATTTTGGAAGGTTGTTACGGCTGTATTTAACGTTGCCACCGCCGCATCCACTTGGGCTTGGGTTGCCGATGCATTTGTGTTGACTGCTGTTGCGGCTGTGATGGCTGACATCAAGGTCGTTTTTGATCCTGCCGGATAATTACCAGTTGCCGTTCCTTCTACTGCTGCTGTGTAGATTGTATTTGCAGTAGATATCGCAGTTGTCAATGCGGTTTTACTTACGGTTGTTGTTCCCGGTAATGACAAAATCTTTCCCATTACAGCTACTTCATCTATTCCAAATGTGTAATTACGAGCAGAACCATCTTTCACCTGCCATTGAATTTTTGTAATTTTCGAAGGATCCCATGTTTTAAGTTCTGTAGGCACTGAAGAACTCATCCAACTTGGTTGTCCAAAATTAGCATCTGTAAATTTAACCTCAACTAATGTCCAATTTGTATGGGAAGGTACCGAATAACTATAATCATACCCTTTATTTGCTGTTACGGTAGATAACATAACACTAAAATTCACAGCATCTCCTTTATGCCAAAATGAGATTCCTGTTGCACCTGTCAAATCATAATCAGCTTCTGGATCTTTAAAAGTGAACCCTATTCCAGCCGATTCAAAATCAGGAGATGCAGGTTTTGCTAGATATCCCGTCACGATTGCCGCACTATCTGTATTATTTGCTCCGCCTAAAGTCATTTGGAAAGGAACAGTGGCAGAGGTTACAGGACTAATTGTTGTTGTTTTATCAGCATAAGAATACCAGGCTGTTAAGAGCTTTGTCATATTTGCATCTTCGCAATCAGCAATTATTGTATTGCCAACTGGTATTGCATTAGTTACCGATTGAGCCGAAAATGCCGCTAATGAAAGAGGCGTTGTTGATGTATTTTTAATTGTTCCCGGAGTATAGTCTAATGTTACAACACTTCCAGCAACGATCTTACCCGAAGCTATTGTTAAATCAACAGCGGTTGTGCCAATTGCAGCAATTGCTGTAATTGCTCCTGAAACAGCCGTACCTCCTATTTTTAAAGTAAATTTTGAATAATCGGCAGCTGAATAAGTAATCGCTGTCGAAAAGTTCACCGTAATTGTTGTTCCCGTTGCATTTGTTGTTGCAGAAGTAACTATTGGCGCTGAGTTTGAGCTTCCCGGTTTCCAGAAATTGCCGGTCATTACGAATAAAGATAAACACCGTAAAGTTCTACTAAAATAGACTTCAGAATTACCCAAACCAACTACATTAGTATAACAACTATTTAAGCTTGTTTGGTTGGTAGAACTTGTCCCCATTGGAGCCAATCCAAAGGGAGAAAATGACCCATTTTTGTATGTACCCATAGATGGATTTGCTGCGGTTTGATTCGTAAATGGACCCTTTAGGTTTGCTTCATATCCTTTCAACCATATTGATAATTTTGAACAAATATCTGTCGATGCCGCTACGGCTGAACTCCCGTGCCAAAGAACATCCACAGCCATTCTCCATGGATTTCGGCAGGCATCGTAACCATAACCAGGATCATTATTCCAATTATCATCGGCAAATGGTGATGTATTGCTACACCAATTGCTTACTAATCCTGTTGTAGTATTCCTATTACCTATTAATAATGTGCTAGCTGCCGATGCACAATTATTCCAAAACGTAGCATTGGTTGCATCGAATATTGCAAATTCAGTATAATAAGCCGGAGCCATGTAGCTTGGATTTCGTTCAGTACTACTGGTTCCCCATCCATCACCACAAACCGGTTGCCCCGACGAAGCTATTTCTTTTGATTTTATAGTATGAATTAAGGTCGTTGCCTCTGTTTTATATGTGTATGGGCTTGTTGCCGAAGGCCATTGTTCTGCAGCAATAACTAATGCCATCGCTGCGTCTTCATCAGCATCGGTTGCTCCACTACTTCCTGCCATTGTTGAACAATCACTATATTTCCAGTTCATCAATCCGTTACCGTCTTCATGGGCTTTATAATATTGCCAAAGGACATCGAATGTTGTTTTGTCTCCGGCATATGCAGCTAGAAGCATTCCATATCCAATACCTTCCGAAACTGTTGCAGACCCATCATCAAATAATACTCGACTACCACCAGAAGTACATGATACAACTAATGATTTCCAGGCATTATATGCTGTTGCTGCATCTTGCGATTTACCATAAGTGCCACCAGAAGGTAAATTGTTAGGCATTATTCCATTTGAATAACTGGTTCGTGAATTAAATGGTACTGCCGGACTATTTGAATTGATTTGTGCATAACCAATCATCGAAAACAATCCGATAAAAATAAGAAGTAGACCTTTTTTCATAAAATAAATATTTTAAATTAAAGACTTTTAAAGACTAATATTTCAGTAACAAATGTAACAAAAAAAACCGTCCTGAATTCTAAAATTCAAGACGGTTTTCCTTTGAATGGTAAGATTTATTTTACGAATGTTTTTGCCTTTGCAAAAATTTGATCTTGTGTATAGTCAGTAAATACTTTTGACAAACGTTTGTATTCGCGTTTTTCCCAGATTTTACTATGATACGCGTAACTAACCATCATTGGAACAACGGTGGTTGCTTCAGCATAAACCATTTGCTCGAACGCTGTATTTACTTTGCCCCATGACGAAGCTTCTTTCAATGTTGATGAAGAACAAGCTCCATCGCGAACATCGGCAACGGTTATTTGAACTGCATATTTGTGCATTGGTAATTCCACTCCTAAAACTTCGGCACACACTACGGTGTCTTGAACAAAGTTTTTAGGAACACCACCACCAACCATAAAGAGACCGCTTTCGCCACAGAACATTTTTAATAATGTCAGTTCACGGAAATCTTTTACTGAATCGATTGATACATGTGATGTTGGATTTTCCCATTGATGTTTTACAAGTCCAAAACCGGCACTACTATCGGTAAATGCCGGACAGAAAATTGGAACATCAAATTCATAGGCTAATTGGATAAGCGATTCCTTTTTCTTTCCTTTCTTTTGAAGATATTTACCCATTTCGCGGATAAATTCGCGAGAAGAATATTGTCCATGTTTCATTGAATCGGCAATTTCTTTAATTGCATTATCGCAATGTTGAAGTTCTTCTTCATCTATAAACGTATCGTAAATACGGTCGATATACATTCCACGCAAGTCATTGTCGTTTATGTCCTGACGACCGATATAATGTTTAAAGCCCAAACCTTCGAAGAAGTCCATATCAACTATAGATGCTCCGGTAGACACTATGCAATCAACCATTTTATATTTAATCATATCAGCATACACTTTCATACATCCGCCTGCACTGGTGCTACCTGCAAGGACAAGAACGCTCAATGTATCTTTCTCGCTTAATGTTCTCATTAAAATATCAGTGGCAACAGCGGTATCTCTTGACGAGAATGACATTTTACGCATTGCATTGATTAAGGTGGTTGAATCGAACGTTGTAATGTCGATGTGTTGAATTTCTTCTTTTAAAAGATCTTGTTTTTTCATTTTATACTTGATATTAATATTATTCACTATGAACGATTTACACTTTTTATATGTAAAAAATTGAGTGCAAAAGTACAGTAATTTTTAGATTTTGGAAATGGTTTTTCTAAATTTATATGGCAAACCATTGCTTCGCACGCTCAACATCTTTTTCTATCTGTTCTACAAGTTTCTGACGCGAAGGGAATTTTAATTCATCACGAAGTTTTTGTTTAAACCGAATGATTATTGATTTCCCATAAACATCTTGATTAAAGTCAAGAATATAGGCTTCAACATTTGGAATCGTTTGATTCTCGACAACTGTAGGACGATTGCCGACATTTGCCACTGCATGATAATTTACGTTATCAAGCTCAACCTCAACAATATATACACCATTACCGGGTATAAGTTTTTGAGGAAACGATGGCTCGACATTTACCGTTGGATATCCTATTGTACGTCCTATTTGATTACCTTTTACGACAGTACCGGTAATGAAATATTCGTAGGAAAGATATTTATTTGCCAGTGAAAGGTTTCCATGTTTCATTGCCTCACGAATTTTCGACGAACTCACATTTACTTCATCAATATCGAAGGCTGAAATTTGCTCAACGGCAAAGCCGAATTGGTTTCCATAGGTTTCCATATCGGCATAATCGCCAGCTCCTTTAAACCCAAAACGATGGTCGTAGCCTATGATGACTTTCTTTGCACCGATTTGTTTCACGAGGATTTCTTCTACATATTGACGTGGCGAAAACGAAGCAAAATTGTTCGTGAATGGATACACTATAAAATGGTCTATTCCTATTTCATCGAGCAAAACTGCTTTTTCTTCATTTGAGGTCAAGAATTTTAAAGAACAGTGTTCACCTTCGAACAGCATACGTGGATGCGGCCAGAAGCTCAAAACAACACTTTCGCCATTTCTTTGCTTTGCTTCGGCAATCAGATGCTTGAATATTGACCGATGACCACAATGTACACCATCGAACATGCCGATGGTGACAATGGGATTGCTGGCTTTGAATTGAAATATGTCTGAATATACTTTCATTAATAATTCTCAGCATATTCCTGAAAATATGCTTGTGGATGATCGCATGCCGGGCATTTATCGGGAGCTTTAGTTCCTTCACTAACAAAGCCACATTTGGTGCATTGCCAGCGGATTTTTTCTTCTTTTTCAAACACCTTTCCATTTTCTACATTTGCCAAAAATTTACGGTAACGTTTTTCATGTTCCAATTCAACTTTTGCAATCATTTTGAAAGCTATGGCGATCTTATGGAAGCCTTCCTTTTCGGCTATTTCGGCAAACTTTGGATAAATGCTTTCCCATTCTTCGTTTTCGCCATTTGCGGCAGTTCTTAGATTTTCGGCGGTTGTAGCAATCTTTCCGGCAGGATAGGTTGCTGTTATTTCTATCTCGCCACCTTCAAGGAAACGAAAAAATTTCTTAGCATGTGCTTGCTCCTGAAGGGCTGTTTCTTCAAAAATAGAAGCTATTTGAACATATCCTTCTTGTTTCGCAACTTTTGCAAAATACACATATCGATTGCGTGCTTGACTTTCGCCTGCAAAGGCTTTTAGCAGGTTTTTTTCTGTTTCTGTTCCTTTAACGCTCATTGTATTTTAATTTAGTGGTTAATTTTCTTTTGATGCAAACCATTTATTGGCTTTGTCCAAATCGGCGGAAGTGTCAATGGCAATGCCTTCTTCATCGGTAACAGCAATCTTCACTTTGTAACCGTTTTCAATCCATCGTAATTGTTCAAGCGACTCTGCCAGTTCGAGCGACGATTGAGGTAATTTGGTTACGGCATTCAGCACATCGGCTTTAAAGGCATAAATTCCGATATGTTTGAAATATGTATGAATGGTCAACCAGTCTTTTGTGTCTTTTCCTCGAACATAAGGAATGGTGAATCGAGAAAAATATAATGCTTCATTTCTATTATTTATCACCACCTTCGGACTATTGACATTGAATAATGTTTCGAGGTCATCTATTTTCTTAACGAGCGTAGCTATTTGCGTCGATTGGTCACTGAAGCATCCCATCAATAGTTGAATTTGAACAGGACTGATAAATGGCTCATCGCCTTGAATGTTTATAGCAACATCAACAGCAATTCCTTGAGCGGTAATTTGTGCTACAGCTTCGGCTATTCTATCGGTTCCGCTTTTGTGATCTGGTGATGTCATAATAACCTTTCCACCAAATGATTTTACCGCCGATTCTATTCGTTCATCATCAGTTGCCACATAGACATCGGCAAGGATTTTCGAAACTTGTTCGTAAACTCTTTGAATCATCATTTTCCCGCCTACCTTAACCAATGGTTTTCCGGGGAAACGTGTTGATGCATAGCGTGCGGGGATTATTCCTACAAAATTCATCTTTTGTTATTTTATTTGTTTTACTTCTTTTTCTCGCAAATCCTTTTTGGTTTTAACGATTTTCCCGTGTTTGTATATTACTTTTAAAATCAAAGGACCTGTGATGTCATATTCTTTACAAACGCCATCGCGTTGCCCTTTTTTATATTTGATGATGCTTCGACGCGGACCTTCTTTATAGAACTCAAGCCATGTACCTTCAGGATGTTCATCTACATACATTTCCTGACGGGTCATAATTTTTGAGTCGTTAAAATATTGCCACAATCCGTCCTTTTTTCCTTTCTTATAATTTCCAATAATATTTTTATCACCATTTGGGAAATAGGTTTTATAACTTCCATCTTCCTGACCTTCGAACATGTGTTTTTCAAGTTGTTTCTGACCATTTTCATACCAGTAGAATGATCTTCCATGTATCAGGTTCGATTTATATTCAATCTCATATTTTTTAACTCCGGTTTCGTACCACGATTCCCATAAACCATCCATTACTCCCATTTGGAAATAGCCTTGCATTTCTAAATGTCCGGTTTCGTACCATTGTTGCCAGAAGCCATTTTCTTTATCATCAATAAAAGAACCTTCGTGTTGTTTCTTTCCATTTTCGAAAAGTGTTGTCCAAAGTCCAAACCGTTTATCCGATTTGTAATCGCCTTGTTTCCAAATCGAACCATCAGCATACCACCATGTCCAGTGTCCATCTTTTTGTCCTAAATGAAAGGTTCCTTCATTTCCTTTACCCCCATCTTTTCGCCAATATGTCCACAGTCCTTCTTGTTTATCATCTTTGAAAGCTCCTTCCATATCAATTTTACCATCGTCGTTCCACCAATGTGATGATCCGTTTTTTAGATCCTCGGCATACTGTACTTCAGCTTCCTTTGTCCCATTTCTGAACCATTTTGTCTGTAGTCCTCTACGTTTTCCTTCTTTATATTTTATCTGACTGCTTTTTTGTCCATTGTCGTACCAAAAAGTCCAAAGTGAATCCTTTTGTCCGGCTTTAATCCAACCTTCCATTTGTTTGTTGCCGTTTTGATACCAATAGGTATTTAATCCATTGTCGTAATTAAGATATTCGCTTTTCGAACCAGTTTCGTAGAACATATTCCATTGTCCGGTTCTATTACCGGCTGTGAATGAACCTTTTGCCCTGATATTGCCATTTTCATAATAAAATTCCCAGAGACCATCTTGCATTCCATTTTTGTATCCACCTTTTTCTTTTGGTTTGCCCGACGCCCAAAGTTCAATGTATATTCCATTGCCATTTGTTACTATTTGTTTCCCGTCTTTATTCCATAAGTTAAGGAGCAAAACGGTATCTTTCGATTTATATTTTAGTTCTTTAAGTTTTGTCGAATCTTCATTATAGCTAATCCAAATACTGTCTTTTTGGCCTTTGCGATACCGCCCTTTTTCTTTGATATTGCCATTTGAATACCATTCGGTGAAAGTGCTGTCTTGATTGCCTTTGTGGAAAAAGCCTTCACTTTTTTTTTTGCCATTCGGATAATAATACGTTACACGACCCTCGACTTTTCCTCGTTTGAATTGAGTTTCCTGTTCAAACACGCCATCTTTATTCCAATATTTCCATAAGCCATATTCGAAACCATTAACCATACGACCTTTACTGCTTGTTTTCCCATTTTTCCAGGTATTGACAATAGTATCGCCTTGTCCTTGCGAAAATCCATTCATCATCACAAAAGTGAGAAGAAGTATAAAACCAGTTTTTTTCATTTTTTAAAATTACTATTTCATCATTTTACTCAACAGAGGAGACATCAACAACAATACAACTCCGGCACTCAACGATGATAAGGTTATAAAATTAAATAAAGGCATTGAGGGTAAATAATTGCGAAGAATTGCTTCGAGAACTCCCGATAAATATTGAGCTAAAGCGGTACAGGCAAACCAAAATCCCATCATCACCGAGACAATTCGTTGAGGCGAAAGTTTTGAAATCATCGACAATCCAATTGGGGACAAACATAACTCACCTAAGGTGTGAATAAAATAGACACCAACCAACCACAAAGGACTTACTAAATTTCCATGCAACGACAATGCTCCTGCTATACTCATCACCCAAAATCCTACACCTAAGAAGATCAGACCCAATCCAAATTTTACCGGAATATTTGGTTCTTTAGCCTTAGATGCCAGCCAAGTCCAAAGCATTGATAAAACAGGTGCCAATAGAACTATGAAGACAGGATTTACCGATTGGAAAAGCGAAGCCGGAATTGTTCCAAAAATGGTAACACGGTTTGTATTTGCTTCGGCAAAGAGATTCATCGTACCACCGGCTTGTTCGAATCCGGCAAAAAAGAATACATTGAAAAAGCATAAAACAATAATAACAAAAACTCTGCTCCACTCTTGTTTTCCTTTTGTGTTTGTTGCAATAATGACACTCAAAACAACTGCTCCAAGAATTCCAAGAATCATAAGAGAATTGGCTTTTATCGTGTCTCCAATATTTCCCCAAAGTTTAAGTATTCCTAAAACCAAGAGTGCCGAAACGATAACATAACCCACAATCTCAAAACGATCACGAGCATTTAACTGCCATCGTTTGGTTGGGTCTAAAACACGTCCGGGAGGTAGCCCGGCAGCCTTTATATGGTGACTTTGCAAGAAAAACCAGATCATCCCTGCCAGCATTCCAACGGCTGCCGATAAGAATCCCCAGCCCCACCCACAGGTTTCACCAAGAGTTCCTGCAATAATCGGCGAAAAAAAGGCTCCTACATTTATCCCCATATAAAAAATGGTAAATGCTGAATCCTTTCGAGGATCGTTTTCTTCGTAAAGAGAACCAACCATTGCTGATATATTTGGTTTAAAAAAGCCATTCCCAATAACAAGCAAACCCAAACCCCACATCAACCAAAACGTACGCATTTCGATACCACCAAATTGCGAAACAGACAAAACCAATTGTCCGGCGGCCATCAAAAAGCCACCAATATAAATTGATTTACGTTGCCCCAAAACTTTATCAGCTAAAAATCCGCCGAAAAGAGGTGTAAGATAAACCAATGCGGTAAAAATACCATAAATTTCAAGAGCATGATCGCGAGAAAAAGAGAAACCTCCCTTCATCAATTCAGACGTCAGATATAATACCAGTAACGCCCGCATTCCATAATAGCTGAAACGTTCCCACATTTCAGTAAAAAACAAAGTTGCAAGCCCACGAGGATGTCCAAACATAGTTTTTCCGTATTACATTTATGACTCCAAAAATAACGAAATAATTCCAAGATACAAGGTGAGGTAACGATACCTTTTGTTTATTTCCCCAACATTTCCCAGTCTCCATTCAAGATGCTTGGTAAATTCCCTTTGATCTATTTAAAAATTAGCCATTAGATTCCATTTACCAGCACAATTTTTATTAATTTTATGCACGAATATTAATAAAGGATTTTAAACGTATGCCTCTTCCATTAATTCTATCAAAAGGTACTTTATTCATAAAGATATTGCCTCACATAGGAGCAACCATTGTTTCACTCGAAAAAGGAAATAGTGGAAATCTCTTGAAATCAGATTCTTCGTTATGGGACGACAAAACTATTCCGGAATTAAGTGCCTTTTCCGATTTCAAAGCATACAACGGTTCAACCATCTGGGCAGGTCCGCAAAAAGACTGGTGGATAAAACAGAATTACAACACAGCCCGTCGGGACACAGTAGCACCTTGGCCTCCTGATCCGTATATTACCTGCGGCGAATACAAATCTTTGCGTAACGACAAAAACTGCATTTCTTTTGAAAGCCCGGAGAGTCCTATTTCCGGGATAACAGTAAAAAAAGAGATTGCAATAAATGACGACCAAAGCATTTATCTCAATACTGCATTTACCAATATCATTGACAAACCTATAAGTTGGGATATTTGGTACAACACCCGCATTGACGGCTATTCAAAAGTCTTTGTTCCGGTAGCAAGCCAAAATGATGTAAGAATTGCTCCTGTTTTAAACGATAGCTCTCAAGCAATGCCATACCAAATAAAAGATGGTTTCTTTACATACAATGCCACAATTCCCGAAAAACAGTTCACCGAACGAAGTTCAAAATCATATATTTATCCAAGTCGACCATGGATGGCAGCCTTCATTGGCAATCAATTGTTAATAATCCGATTCGAGCATCACGATCGGAAAACCATTCATCCTGAACAAGCCTTAGTTGAAATATACAATCACACCGAACATTCCCCGTCGAACGCGTTACTCGAACTCGAATATCATTCACCATACAAGACAATAAAACCAGGAGAAATAATGGAAGCCTGGGAGGTGTGGAAAATATACGAAAATGTTGATGCCGAAACCAATGATTCGAGAACAAAATATTTAAATGAATTGATTAAAAAGGGCGAATTGTAATATAATGAACCCCCGATGATAGTCTAACGACCTAAAAAAACAATAAAACAGATACGGATGAAAAAAATTGGAATTTTAACATCAGGAGGCGATTGTCCGGGATTAAATGCCGCAATTCGTGGAGTTGCAAAAACAGCAATGTTGGAATACGGAATGGAAGTAATCGGCATTTCATCAGGATATAAAGGTTTGATAACCAAAGAATATATTGCTATTGATGAAAATTCATTATCAGGAATATTAACCTTGGGTGGCACCATTCTGGGGACTTCGAGAGAAAAACCATTTAAAAAAGATAAAAGTTTTTTCAAAGAAAACGACAAACCCAAAACAATATTTAATCATTACAAAGAACTTGGCCTCGACTGTCTGGTTTGTATCGGAGGCAATGGCACACTCAAAACGGCTCATCTACTATCGGAAACGGGAATGAATATTATAGGATTACCCAAAACAATTGATAATGATGTGTGGGGAACCGACCGCTCCTTCGGCTTCGATTCGGCGGTATCAATATGTACCGATGCTATTGATAGACTTCATACTACCGGAAATTCACACAAACGAATAATGGTAATTGAAGTTATGGGACATCATGCCGGATGGATTGCCCTTCATGCCGGAATTGCCGGTGGTGGCGATATTATTCTGATACCGGAAATTGAATATGATATTAAAAAAATCGCTAAAAATATAAAAGACCGTTATGCTAAAGGGAAAACCTATTCCATCGTTGTGGTTGCCGAGGGAGTATCGCATCCCGAGAATAAAACGGCAGGTCGCCATATTGCAAGTTTAATTGAAGAACATACAGGCATTGAGACTCGTGAAACAATTCTCGGATACATTCAACGAGGAGGAACACCAACACCCATGGATCGAGTCCTGGCAACAAGTTTTGGAGGTTATGCTGCTGAACTTATAGCAATGGAGAAATACGGGCAAATGGTTACAATGCGTGACAATCAAATCACCTCTGTTCCATTATCAGAAATTGCAGGTCGTCTTAAACTCATTACAAATGATAATCATTTAGTAAAACGAGCCAGAAGTTTAGGCGTATGTTTTGGAGACAATTAAAATCACAAAATATGAGTAATTGCTTTTCACCTAAAGAATTAACATGGATAAGCTTTAATGAGCGAGTTTTGCAGGAAGCTGAAAATGCTGACAATCCAATAATTGAACGATTGAAATTTTTAGGAATTTATTCAAATAATCAAGATGAATTCTTCAGAGTCAGAGTTGCCGATTTAAAACGATTTTCCAAACTGGGTGAACATGGTATTGAAATCTTGGGCGAAGACCCAAATTACATTTTAGAACGAATTCACCATAGAATCTCAGCCAACCGTCCAAGAGTTGACAATGCACTGCTTTCTATCAAGCAAAAACTTGCAGAATATAATATTTTTATTGTTAATGAAACTCAGATTCTACCAGAACAACTGAGCTTTTTAAAAGATTTCTATAACAAAAAACTTCGTCCGTTTTTGATGCCGATCTTACTCGAAGAAAAAGGCAAAATCCCCGATCTGAAAGACGATATGGTATATTTCGCCGTCCGATTCAAGAAGCATAACGATGATGGTTCAAAATATCGTTATGTGGCACTTAAGATTCCTTCAAATCGGGTATCACGGTTTGTTGAATTGCCACAGACTAATGGGAAAAAATTCATCATGTTCATCGACGATGTTATTCGCTTAAAACTAAAAACCATCTTCAAAATATTTGATCCCGAAGAAATTGAAGCTTACGAATTCAGAATCACCAAAGATGCAGAACTCGACATCGACGAAAGTATTTCATCGAGCTATGTCGATAAAATTCATGAAAGCTTAAAATTAAGACAAAAAGGGCGTGCCGTTCGATTTGTATACGATGAAAACATGCCTCCCGAAATGCTGAATTTCCTTTTAAAAAAATTCAAACGAAGCGATGTTGTCATTTCTGGTGGACGATATTTCAATTACAAGGATTTCATTCGTTTCCCAAACCTCGGACTTCCGGTATATAAACCATTGCCAACCATTCCGGTAAAACGCTTGGAAGATTGCAAAAGCTTTTTTACCGAAATCGCGAAGAAAGATCTGATGCTCCAATTTCCTTATCACAGTTTCGACTATTTCATCGATCTTCTGCGTGAAGCGTCAATCGACCCAAAAGTATCAAGCATCAGAATCACATTATACCGAATCGGGAAACACTCTAGTGTTATCAATGCTTTGGTTAATGCTTTGAGAAATGGTAAAATAGTCATCGCCGTATTTGAATTACAAGCACGATTTGACGAAGAAGCAAATATCTATTGGTCAAGAATCCTACAAGAAGAAGGAGCCCATGTTATTTATGGAGTTCCCGGACTTAAAGTCCATTCCAAACTTTGCTTAATTACACGAAAAGACCATAAAGAAAAAGACTATTATGCCTGTATAAGCACCGGCAATTTTAACGAAGATACAGCACAGATTTACACCGACTCTATGCTCATTACACATAATCAACAAATTGCCAACGATGTCGCAAATATTTTTGAGTTTCTGACAAAGAACTACAAGCATCCATCAATGAACAGCATTTTGATCTCGCCTTTCGATTTTCGAAGTTCGATAACAAAGCTTATATCGACAGAAATAGAAACCGCCATTAAAGGAAAAGATGCCTGGATTAAAATAAAACTGAACAATCTTTCCGACCCCGAAATTATCGACTTGCTTTATGCCGCCGGAAATGCCGGTGTAAAAATACAACTCATTGTCCGTGGCATGTTTTCGCTTTGGGCTCAAGAACCCGGATTAAGCGAAAACATTGAAGCTCGCGGATTGATTGACCATTTTCTGGAACATTCACGCATGTATAGCTTTTGCAATGGTGGCAATACAAAAGTATTTATTGCATCTGCCGATCTTATGATTCGGAACCTTGATCGGCGAGTTGAAGTTACCTGTCCGATATTCGATACCGATATTGCTCGACAATTGCTCGATATTTTTGAGATACAATGGAGCGACAATACACGCAATCGAATATTAGACAAAGAGATGCGAAACAATTATGTAGCCCGTAAGAATACCGAACCGGCAATTCGTTCACAACATAAAATCAACGAATACTTAAAAGAACTGCATACATAACTCGTGTTCTTAGCTTATATTTGCAAAAATCAATGATATTTAATGTATAAATATTTCTATATAATTTTAGCTACAATTCTCAGTTCGTGTTCAATAAAATATTCGTTCACCGGGGCGGCTATTTCTCCTGATACCAAAACAGTTTCGGTATCATATTTTCGGAATATCGCGCCACTCGTAAATCCTCGTCTAAGCGATCAGTTTACCGAAGCATTACGCGACAAACTACTCTCCGAAACACGACTTCGCCTAACGACTGGAGATGCTGATCTTATGTATGAAGGCGATATTACGGGTTACGAACAAAGTTATCAAGGCGTACAAGCATCAGAAAAAGCAGCACAAAGTAAATTGACGATAACCATCAAAGTAAAATACACCAATAACAAAGAACCTCAAAAAAGTTTCGAAAAACCATTTTCAGCCACAGCATTTTATGCATCTACACAAAGCTTTTCGTCGGTTGAGGATCAACTGGTAAAACAAATTAATACTGATATTCTTACGGCAATATTTAGTGCAACAGTAGCCGACTGGTAACCAATGAACAAAAATCAATTTATATCATTCATCGACAACCCATCACTCATCGACAATCAAAGTTCAAAAGAAATTCAAACCATTGTCGAACAATATCCTTATTTTCAATCGGCACGAATGCTGTTCCTAAAATCATTGTACGATAACAAAAGCATTTCCTATCAATCGGAATTAAAACTAACGGCAACGTATGCAGGAAACAGAGCATTATTACAATCATTTATTCTAAAACAAGCTCCCGTTTCTACTGTCGAAAATACGGTTATTGAAGCAGTAAACCAACCTTTGGTTCAAGAACAAACAATGACAACAGAAGAAAATCAGACAACCGAAATTCAACATGATAAACCAACAAAAACAGCATCACGTACCATTATAGAATTCGATTTTGACGAAACAATTAACAAACAAGATTTCTTTGAATTACCCAAAATATCGGAAGAATCAAAAGAACCATTAACCGAAAAGAAAAAACAACAATTGGAAATAATCGACCGCTTCATCAAAACCGAACCACGCATTATTCCAAAAGAAAATTCGATTGATCAAACCCGCGACTTATCAGCTGAAAGTGCAACGGATACAGAATTTTTAACCGAAACGTTAGCCGAAATTTATGTGCGACAAAAAAAATATGATAAAGCAATTGTAATGTTTCAAAAATTAAGTTTGAAATTTCCACAAAAAAGTGTTTACTTTGCTTCCCGAATTTCGGATATTAATACTATTGTAAATCAAGATAAAAAATAAACATCATGGCAATTCTCATTAACATTTTAATCATCTTCGCAAGTATTCTTTTAATACTTATCGTTTTAGTACAAAATTCAAAAGGTGGAGGATTAGCATCAAACTTTTCAGCTTCAAATCAGGTTATGGGAGTTCGCAAAACAACCGACTTTCTTGAAAAAGCTACTTGGGGTTTGGCTATTGCTCTTGTTGTATTCTGTTTAATATCAACCATGAGTATTGACAAAGGAACTGTTAAAAATAAATCGGCTATCGAAGAAGAACTTAAAAATCAACCTAAAGTTCCAATGAATATGCCTGCAACCCAAGGTCAAAAAACTCCAGGAGGAAAATAAAAATATCTATTAATAAAAATCCAAGCCACTTCGCTACATCAGCAAGTGGCTTATTTTTTATAGTAAGACATGCTTCAAAAGACTCAAGGAATAATTCTTCATGCATTTAAATATTCCGAAAATAGTTTAATAACAAGCATTTATACCCGTAATCATGGGCGAATATCGTGTTTGATTCCAAATGTCCATACAAAGAATTCAAAATTCAAACCTGCATTTTTCCAACCATTAACCATTGTCGACATTGAACTGCAATACGCTCAAAACAAGGATTTGCAATCGCTCAACGACATTGTCATTACTCAACCATTACATTCGCTCCATAGCAATCCATACAAAAATGCCATTGTGTTGTTCCTTGGCGAAATAGTATACCGGAGTCTCAGAGATGGAGAAAACGACGAACAATTATTCAATTTTGTAACACATTCCATCGAGTTGTTAGATACCTTGAATACCGGTTTTTCTAATTTTCATCTTTTGTTTACGGTACACCTTACCAAATATCTCGGGTTTTTCCCCGGAAACAGGTATTCTGATGCAACTCCTTATTTTAATAAAAAGACAGCATCGTTCGATTCTTTAAAAACAGTTCATTGCATTGAAAAGCCCACAAGTAAACTATTGTCAAATATACTTGTATCTGATTTTTCGACCATTAGTCAAGTAGAACTCAACCAGCAATCACGTGCAATCATTTTGCAAACTATAATTGATTTTTATATGTTGCATCTTCCGGGGATTAAAGAAATAAAATCGCTTGACGTCCTGATTACCGTCTTTGGATGAGTTAATGAATCAATTCCAGCATCACCGGCAAATGATCGCTAAACCCGCCTTGATATTGCAGACCATTATAGGTTCTGAAAGGCTGTTGTCCCGAATATTTTTCATCATCAATTAATAGGAATGGCTCGTTACATATACGGGCATCAACTTTTGTGAAATGCCTGAATAAAGAACCTGAAACTATTATTTGATCGAAAACATCCCAATTCCCCTTATATTTATAGGTTCCTGGAAATGAGTAATTCCACGAAAGATTGCAAAGCTGACTCGAATATTTCGAGCAGTCAACAGCATTCAATACTGTTGTAATACTTTCGTTTTTGGGTGTATCATTAAAATCGCCCACGATAATAATATTTGCCATAGAATCGCTGACTGTAATCGAATCTATCTTTTGCCTTAATACTGTTGCTATTTGCTTCCGTTTCGCCTCGCTTTGTTCCTCTCCTCCCCGTCGCGACGACCAATGGTTCACAAAGACAAACACGGTATCATGAGGCATTATAATTCCTTTTACCATCAAGATATCGCGGGTTCTCTGTTTGCGTCTTTCGCCAACCCACACCGGGCAAGGAACACTTTTCAAAACCTTAAATGTCTGTGGATTATACAGAAGAGCCACATCAATTCCTCTTGGATCGGGCGAATCGTATTGAACAATTCTATATTCGAAAGCCGATAGCGGAGAATACACCGCCAATGCTTTTAGACAACGCATATTTTCCACCTCGCACAAACCAACAATATCGGGTTGTTTTCCTTTGCCAACAGCAATAATTGTTTTATAAAGATTGGAGACTTTAGCATTGAACCGGAAGCTATCCCAATGTTTCTTTGATGTTGGCAGAAATTCGTTATCGTTCGTAAGCGAATCATCTTGTGTATCGAAGAAGTTTTCGGTATTATAAAACATCACCTGAAAAGTACTTTGTTGCGAAAACAAAGCCTGCCACGTAAATACGCAAATGAGTATTAAACCCGATTTAATGTTTAACAGCTGTTGTATCCTTGAAATACTCATAAGCACCTATATCGGGTTTACCATCGACAATTCTGCTTCGTCCTTTTATATCAAATGGATATCCATTTGCAATTACCAGATTTCCAGTATTCCTTGCAGCGGATGCAGAGTCCAATCCAAAGCCTTTTTCTGTTGTCGCAAAAAGTTTATCTGTACTTTTTAGTAAAATCGTAGCTGCATCCATGTATGAGTTTCTCTTTTTCTGAGTCACCAAACAATTTACAAAATGCAAATTATACAGAGCTCCGGCAATGCTATCTGTGCCTATTTCATCACCATACCCATATATAATGCTGTTTTGGAAAGAAGCTTCAACAATATCTTTTGGCGTTTTTGTTGTTCCATCGGTTTTGTAATTATTTATATATACTGAACTTGAACTTCGAGTCGAACTACAATAGCTCGATGAATTATTTGATACTGTCGTATGAATAAACAAATAGTCTCCACCTTCTTTTAATTCAAGTGCATAAGAACAGCAATTTGCAAACACACAATTAACGGCTTTAACTTTTGCTCCCAAACACGTCATTCCCGAATAACTCATGTGATTTACAATAACATTTTCAAGATTCAAGTCTATTTGTGATGAACTGTGCTGGAACATTAATCCACTGGTTCCATCAGTTATTCTGGCATTTTTTATGCTATTGCCCGAACTCGTGGAAGCAAAAATAAGACTTCCCCATTGCCCCGGGATATTTTGATAGCCCGATTCCAATCGATATCCTTCAAAAATTACAGGTTTTTCAATTGATCCTTTAACAATCAAAGTACCTTTAACAACCAGATTGGCATTCGGTTTAAAGAGAACCATAGCACCTTCTTCTATCGTCAATGTTTGACCAACATCAACAATCACCGAATCAAAAATCAATACAGATTTATCAGCCGACCATGTTGTTGTCTGCAAGGTTAGTTTCCGATAAAAAGCGGCATCTCTTCCCCATGAAACAACCGGAATGGCCTGTACATTATCATTTAATGTAAACAAGAGTTTATCTTCATGAGAAACCAGCGTATCAACATTGTTTTTATGCAATTTAGCTTGAATAAAAATATATAAACTATCCTTAGGCTTTAATTCAATATCTGATTTTTCACCCGTTCCCATTCCATTTATATTGAAAATAAACTCAGAATTAGCCCCCGAAGCCATTTTTATATCATTAATATGAACTGTTTTATTATATGGATTATAAACAATCAACGCATGTGTACTGGTTCCGAGCTGTGTTATGACGGTGTCGATATGCACCGTATCTTTATTGAATTGAAGGAGTGCATTTGGTTGTAGTGCATTTTTCTGACATCCTGTAAAAATCAGGATGAGAGTACTCACTATAAATAATAAAGGCAGTATTTTTTCCTTATATCTCAAAGTTACATTTTTGAAAAGCAAATGTACGTAAAAATGTTTAGTACTCTTTTAGCATCTTAAGAAACGGGATTTCTGTGAATATATTTTCAATTCCAAGACCGTACCGAATAATAAAAATCTAAACAAAAGAAATAGACACAATGCAACAGTAGAACTATAATTATCATACTTCTTACAAAAAAACATTTTGCTCTGATAACTAGCGAATAAGTTTGAAATTTAATGGGAGCAGAGTTAACTGCTGGTTTAATAAAGGTTTTGTTTCTTGGTTTAAATTTTGCTGGTTATGCAACTATTGGCATTAACAAGAATCCAATGTCATAAACCAAAATAGCAATTGTTCCATTGTAAATATACAATGTAGCACAAGAGAATCCTTTCATCGAACACCATTGAATTTTCGTTTTGCTTACACGCTACGGCGAACTGGGCTGTATGTTGCAAATGAATATGAATCAGCTAATGCATTGTCATCATCAAAAGATTCAACATCAGTCTGGCTTAAAAGACTCGAAATATCTTGCTCTGCATCAGCATTATCAGTAGGATTAGTATTATTATCAGTTGTATAACAAGGGTCAGGGTCATCAGGGTCATCGCTACAATAACCACTGGGGTCAATATACCTTAGTGGATTATTCAAACAATAGGTATAACGGTTATAACTTAATGGATTATCAACATGCGGAACAGTAGGTTCAGGGCTTACAAACATTTGTTGGTAAGGGTCATACAGGCGTCCGTTAAAGTTAATCAAGCCAAAACCTGCCATGTGTTCTTGACCTGTGTAGCCATGGTCGAACCTTGGTTGGAATGAATTGAGGCTTCCCAAAGCGTTGGCTGTATTCGTTTCCCTTATCACTTTTCAAAATCACCATTAATATTAGGAAACACCCATTTTTCTCTTTATCATTGTTAATATCATTAATGATGCTATAAAAGAAATAAAGCAAAATAAAATATAAAGGATTCCAAATATTTTAAACCAAATTATTGATAACTTATGTGTTTTCAAAATCATTTTATTAAACCTAGATTCATTTAAAAAGTAAATTCTACTTAAAATAAAGGCACCAATAAATAATATCGATATAATCAATAACATATTAAAATTTGAAATTTGAATATCTGTATAAAATTGAATCCATATAATAATTGATAACAACAAAAACGTGGTAAAAGTTGAAAAAAAGGTACATGCTACTTCACGTTTACCGAGAAGAGCTTTATCTGGAACCATACAGAATATGCAGAAGTATATAAAATCTATCATTATTTTTTGTTATTAAATCCAATTTTATTGTTTATAAAAGCATCGGCATTATCTCCCCAACCTATACGATAGATACCATATCCAATTCCAACACCAACTAAAAAGGTTAGACCTATTGGATTTGTCATTAATAAACCAGTCACAAACATTGAACCAGTTGCTCCAATGTCTAACACATCAGAAGTAGGTATTATTTACGCAAGTAATTTTTGATGTTTTCGTAATCATCGAAGTAATCTTTTACTAAAAATAATTCATTATCATTAACAAAAAATGATAATCCTTCTTTTTCTGTTTTATTCCCGTACCACTTAAATTTTCTGTTTTCAAAATATACATTAAGCTTGTTTTGCTGATATTCACCAGCCTTTAACCATAATATTTTATCCGTTTTAAATACAATAATCTCATTTACTAAATTGATTTCACTTATAGTTTTATTTTGTCTTTTTACCATCCTAATTGTAGCAAACAATCCCACTAAATACCATACCAAAATAAAACTAATCATTAAGTAAAAATACAAAAGAGATTTTGTTCCAACGCTGAAATATACAAGAACAACTATAAAAGAATAAACAATAGGTTCTATTATTATACCTTTAATAAATTCTTTTCTTACATATTTATATCTTGTCAGACCTTCATTATTTAATTTATACATACAATTATTTTTTTAATGGGTAAAAATCATAGAATAAGCCATTCATATAACCAGTATGTGAAATACCATAATTCAATTTATTTATCGTTGTTGGATTTTCTAAGACATCCAATAGAGGACCAGCAGTTCCGCCTCCATATATATATAAAGGAACCGACATCATTTGCACCACCTCCCAAAGCTTGTCCAAAACCGTAACTATAAAAAGGTTTACCAAATGCCATATCAATACTCTTTCCAAATACTGCACCAGCATTTGAAGGGAATGTATTTCCGAAACTATTATGTCCTGTAAAATATGCAATTAATCGAGCTGAATTTGCTGTCGTTCTTACTCCACCATCAACAATTAACGGAACACTTATTGCTGTAGTTGTTCCAGAAGAAAACACTTCAGAAGCACCTCCAATTGCCATCTCACAAACTCCTGCAGCAACACCTAATGCGGCATTACTAATATCACCACCAGTTGCTTGCTCTTCCATAGCTATAGGAGTAACATTAACATCATTAAAAAACGCAACATCAATATTCCCATTTGCCCCAAAGGTTATATATTCACTGCCATAGGTTTGTGATGTCATCGTAATTGAATAACTGCCATTTTGGTCAGGTGTACTAACGGCAAGTAGTTGGTCTTCGGTTGTTGGCGGTGGCGTTTCCGTTTGACTATCATCATCATCAGTAGTTGTACCATCAGCACTACCATCAGTAAACCCACTAGGGTCAATATACCGCAATGGATTATTCAAACAATAGCTATACCTATTATAAATAAGTGAATTATCAACATGAGGCACCATGGGGTCTGTTGTAAAATCGCAACGAAAATAAATTATTAAACTCATCGAATCTAATGATAATTAAAGCATTTCAAAATATTTTTTTTCTTGATTTGCATTACTAAGCTACCTGAAGGCTTAATTATCGAGTCGCCAATTTCACAAAATGTCCAAAAATCATTACCTCTAGCCCAATCTATTACTTGAATAATATTTTTGCCACTCTTGTTTTCATAAACTAATGTTGGAGCACCGTGATTATGCATATCTTCATATTTACTTACTACTATTCCTCGAATATTTTGCTCGTTAATAGTTTTTTTTGACAAATTCATATTGCAAGAAGTCAAAATAAAAACAAAAAGACATAAACCTAATTTCCAGTTTTCCATATCATAAAAGGGTTAGTTGTTATAGATGTTCCCGCACTTCCACCAAATATTGACTTCGAACCTAAGGTCACACCCAATGTACCACCTTGCCAAAAATTTCCTAGTCGAAGAGCTCCATTGTTATTTGAAGCGTCCTGCCATGCAGAAAAATTTATTAAACCTCCAAAATTTTGATAAGTACCTCCTCCATATAAAGTATAACCTGTTGGATTTAACCCTTTATAATCACCATAGGATGCACTTAAACCTAATGAAATATCAAGCCAGAACCAACCCTTAATGCTCCATTCGCAAACAAACCTGCACCTCTAATGTATCCTAATGATAAATCAACACCTGCTCCTCCTCCCAAAAATAAATTTCCAGAAACAGGGTTGGAAAATCATTCTAACTGTATTCGATTAATTTCTTGCCATATAATTTTTTGTTCATTTTTGTCAAAACCTCTAAATTCAATTAAAATGCCTTTCGATTGTAAAAATTTAAGCAAATAGAAATATTTGGTTTTTTGTTTATAAAAACAATATATGTATTTTCCATCTTTCCCTTTTGTACTAAAGTATATACGAATATATTTACCTCCTCTTCCAGACCAACAATAACATGCTTTATCTATCTGTGAATATAATATATTCGAATTAATTGAAAAACGGAATAGCCATTTTATAGAAAATTCTTTCTCTTTAAATATACAAATTGAAATCCGTTGTAAGAGTACATATTCAATTATTAGTCCAATACTTAGAAAATAAATTGACGGCGTTAGATTATAAAATAAATTATATATTGAAGGGAAAATTAACCCACAAGGAGTAAATAAAATAAAAATAATTCCCTTATCAAATTCTGTAATTATATCGTTTTTCATTGTTTTTTAAAGTTTAGATAAATTGTTAATCCCATCGAAACTCCTGAAGATCCATTTCCCATACCCCACGTAGGTATATTTTCTATTGGAATTTGTTGTAAATTGTATGTCCCATACCCTATATTTCCTAACGAAAGGGCTAGTTTTCCATACATAATAGAATTACTCCAACTTTTAGGAGCAATTTGTTGACTTAGACTTAACATCTTCGAATTAGTTCCGATATCATCAGCAGAATTTAATCCACCTGCTAAAGTTAACCCCATTCATACCATAAACCAGTACCCATTAATTCAAATGCAGCACCCCCAGTTGCCATAGTTCCAATAATACCAGCACCGACAGCTATATCTTGTTTGGTCGTAGTTCCCATATTAGCACCATCAGAATGTCCTTCCATAGCTCCGTCTGCTAAAATATTATTATATACCCATGAACCAACATTTGTCACGTCCTAAAATTTGTTTACAGAATTTTAATGAAACTGAATTAACCTTAACAACTATCCCTTTTTTTCTTAATTCATCTATTAAGCATTGTGCTTTACTGTATTTGACATCATAAGAGATTGATTTATTCCTAATTGTATTATCTTTTTTATAATGAACTTCCAATTTTGCTGGAGTCATTCTACCATCTTTAGGATCAATAAATGAAATATAATCAATGTCATCTAATTTGAATTCTAAATATATTTTGTTTGGATATTTAAAGGGATATTTAATAATTAACGAATCCATTGACAATGAAAATACGCACATCTGTCTAAATATGAATGCTGATAATATTAAAAACATAGCGAATGGGAGATATAATATTTTTAATTCTATTTTTTGTCCATTCCCAAAATAAGATGGTATTAGAATTATAAGGAAGACAAAAATTGGAATTACAAAATTCGAATATTTCGAATTAGCATAAACATTGTTCATATACTTCTAGTGTTTAAAAAATGAGTATTCATATCTATAAAAATACCATATCTATAAATTCAAAATTAATATTTTAAAGTGCTTCCTCTAATATCAACTTCAATACCTCGTTCTCTTAACAAATTAATAAGATGTTGTATCTTAGAGTTTCGTATATTATTACCTAGTGAATAAATCTTAATATTATCTTCTTCCTTGTAATGGATTTCAATTTTTTGCTGCGAAAATCTACCATCTTTTGGATCTTTGATATAAATTTTCGTGATATTCTTTAATATAAAGGAATAACTTCTTTTATATGGGAATTTGAAAGGATATTTGATTATTAAGTATTGATTATTAAGAGATATAAAAACTGATGACCAAAAGGATAATATTAGAAGTAAAATAGCTCCTAAAATTATTTTAATAAGAGAGCTTTGACTTATATATCCCTTCGTATTAATCATTCCGACTAACACAATACCTCCATAAATAACCGTTGTGATAATTAAATTTAATGAAAGTGATTGACATTTGTATGTTTTTTCTTTCTGCAATTTAACGATGTTTCAATATTGCTCTTTTATTTTAATGAAACCGAATTAACCTTAACAACTATCCCCCTTTTTCTTAATTCATCTATTAAGCATTGTACTTTACTGTATTTGACATCATAAGAGATTGATTTATTCCTAATAGTATTATCTTTTTTATAATGAACTTCCAATTTTGCTGGAGTCATTCTACCATCTTTAGGATCAATAAATGAAATATAATCAATGTCATCTAATTTGAATTCTAAATATATTTTGTTTGGATATTTAAAGGGATATTTAATAATTAACGAATCCATTGACAATGAAAACACGCACATCTGTCTAAATATGAATGCTGATAATATTAAAAACATAGTGAATGGGAGATATAATATTTTTAATTCTATTTTTTGTCCATTCCCAAAATAAGATGGTATTAGAATTATAAGGAAGACAATAATTGGAATTACAAAATTCGAATATTTCGAATTAGCATAAACATTGTTCATATACTTTTAGTGTTTAAAGAATGAAAATCCACCTAAACCTGTTGAAATACCATCTGTCACAATTCCAGGTATTGCATATGGACCAGCCGGAATAATACAGGATTGTTCATACAGTAAGCATAGCTATTGTGAGCTGCTGGCAACTTTACGTTGCTCAGTAATGGGTCGGGACTCAAAAAACGACCCAGCGAAGGGTCCGCTAGTGCGGACTTGTAGTCCGTGCTAAGTAAAACGTTCCTATTCTTCTTATATTCAATATAATCCATTTCTCCAAAACCAAATATTACAATATAAAAACATTAACCAATGCTTACATACTACTTAGCACGGACTGCAAGTCATTAGTGTTCGGAAGAAATTTCAAAGCACAAACATTTGATAAGCACATTTTCTATTTTAACGAAAAACAAGACTTGGGTCACCACCGCAATGCTTAACTACCATTTTAATAATAAATTCGTTTAGTTCTATTGAGATTCTTCTAACAGCTGTTTTATAACCAACGTTATTCATACGCTTGTATATCAATACCAACATTGAAGCTATCATTGTCATATACAGCATAACTTTCATTCCATTTTCACTGGTTGATGTTATATGACTAAAGTTTAATTCTTGTTTAATAAATCGAAAGTAGACTTCGATATCCCATCTCTTTTTATAGAAAGCCAAAATTTCATCGGATGTTTTATCAAATATATTTGTCAAGAAAAAGTATATCACGCCATTTTCTGGATTTACAGCTTCAATTAATCTTGTCTGATTTTCATAGAATGTCCTATGATTCGGGATTCTAAGTTGAACTTTTGAGTCTCTTATCAATGAGAGATTTCCGATTTTCCTATTTGTATTCTCTTCAATTACTTCAGTTGTATTGTACTTAGTAGTTGCATTTAGTCTTGTAACAAAAAATGATTCTTCTTTTCTTAATGAGTCAAACACGTCACGTTTTTGAACTCCTCTATCAAATATAAAAATAGAACTTTTTTGTTTTTGTGCATATTGGTAAACAACTTTGGGTATTGCTTTATCTTCCGATAGATATTCTTGAGTTGTAAAGATTTCTGTCATAACAGGGAAAGTACCATTGTATGCAAAAGTATACTTGAGTTGTTTCTTCCCATCTTTAACACCTACGGATAATCCCTGTTTTAATTTATTAGCAGCTTCTGCAACCATTGTTGAATCAACTCTTATAAGATTTTGTTTTTCAATTTCTTCCCAATTATATAGGTTACTAAAGGTGGCAAATACAGAATCATAAACCTTTTCAAAAAAAATGACATTCACAACAGATAATCTTTCCGAAATGGAATTAAATTTAACCGTTTTCTCTTTGTCAAGATTGAATAGAAACTTAAATGTTTGACTTCCAAAGATATCTTCCATTGTTCTCAAACTATTACGCTGACATTCAATAAGAGAAAACAACAGCAAGTAAAATAAACTTTGACCATCTAATATCTTTGAATAATAATTGACTTTCGTATCTACTGCAATTTTATTTAATTGCTCTATTGGAAGAATTGAAAGTAAATGAGAAATCTGTACTTTATTTAATCCTTTTTTTGCCATTTTGTGTTTATTTTAATGGCAAAAATACAAGCATAAAAATATGTTATATCCTGAATGCCTTTAAGTTACAAACAATGACCGAAGAAAAATGTTCAAAACACGACTTTTCCAAAAACGAGAAAAAAATCAAAACCATTAAATTATATATATTGTGCTAAATATTAGTAACTTTGAATCTTCCGAACACTAATGACTGCAAGTCCGTGCTAGCGGGGTATTGCATACGATCCAGAAAGCATCAATCCATATCTGTAAAACCCCGTTCGGCAACCACTTAACCCTCTCGATATTATTTTAAATCTTCTGCTATTACTTTAACATTAATACCTTTACCCCGTAAATCGTCAATTAATTTTTGAATTTTAGAGTCTTTTAAATTATTTCCTAAAACACTTATTTTTGTTGTACCATTTATAGAGTACTGTATCTCTATTTTTCTTAAAGAAAATCTACCATCTTTAGGATCTCTGATTGTGATCATTTTTATATCATCCAATAAGAAGATATATTTTCTAGTGTAAAAAAACTTAAATGGATACCTAACAATTAAATACTTGTCATTTAAAACAATAACAACTGTAGACCAAATTGTTAATAATAAAAGCAAAACAGCTCCCAGAATAATTTTAACGAGGGAAGATTGACTTATATCACCCCTTGTATTTATCATTCCAATTAATACAATCCCACCATAAACAACCGTAGTGATAATTAAATTTAATGAAAGAGACTGACATTTATAAGTTTTTACCTTTTCCATGTGATTTATTATTTCTTAAAATATGATCCATAAAGGGAGAATGCATCTGATGAAATACCTCCTGGGGAGAATGCGTTATATGACTTGAATAAAAGAGGAGTTGATCGAAGTCCTGTATATAAACTACTAATCCCCATTATTGAAGATCCATAACCATAATATTTAGAGAATGTCAAACTACCGACCATACGAGTAAGAGATGTTTCTCCTCTAAAATCGGTGGTTATAGCGTTTGCGTTGATGAACAAGTTTGCACTTTGGAAGAGCAGCATTCCCGTTGTTATCGTGCCTTGGGCTGCCAGTAAACCACCGCCCGTGGCAACCGTGCCTACAATACCAGCACCGACAGCAGCATCTTGTTTTGTTATTGTTCCTGTATTAGCACCATCCGAATGTCCTTCCATAGCTCCGTCTGCCAAGATATTATTATATACCCAAGAACCTACATCACTTAAGTTATTAAGTAAACTTCCATCGTTATTATCACTAGTACTCACATAATCATTATTATCTACCGATTCTGAATAACCACCACTTTGGTCAGGAGTTGAAGTTACATTTGTAGAGCCACCATCATACGTGCAAGTCACTTCATCAATTGGTATCGAACTCTCTGGTGTACCTTCGTCAGAACTAACTGTGGATGGATCAACAGTGGTTGGATCACCATCTTCAAACCCACTAGGGTCAATATACCGTAAAGGATTATTCAAACAATAGCTATACCTATTATAACTAAGCGGATTATCAACATGTGGAACAGTAGGATCAGGGCTAACAAACATTTGTTGGTATGGATCGTAAATACGTCCATTAAAATTAATCAATCCAAAACCAGCTAAATGTTCCTGCCCAGTGTAACCATGGTCAAAGCGAGGTTGGAATGAACTTAGACTAACTAAAGCATTAGCTGTATTATTTTGCAATAAATTCCATGTTTTAGGGTCGCGAGGTCGTCCCCAGGCATCGTAACTGTAGCGGTACTCGTTTCCATTAGCATTTGTTTCTACATTACCTTTATCGTCGGTAATGGTAAGCCACGAACCAAGGTGGTCAGTGTGGATGTAATGGAAGGCAGGTGCTACCGTTCCGCTATCTTGCCACACCGCCACAACACCTGTTGGTGCATAAATAATGGTGCGGGCGTAGTTTTTCGAAGCATCGGCAAAGTACCCAAACTCGCAGTTGTCAACATATACTTTGCTACCGGTGTAGGTACCCGCTACGGTAAAATCGCAACGAAAACGGTTGCCGTCAATGCCATACACAAAAGCATCGTGGAACTTCGATGTAGTTGGCGTCACCGAATTATCGACTTGATTATCGATAGTGCTGATTTTGTTATCCGCCGTAAAGGAATATGTAGCAGCTAGTGATGGCGATGATGTTCCGGTTATTGTTCCAGTGAATCCCGAAATTGATGAAGGAACATGGGTATTGTCGGTGTAGTTATAGGTGCCGCTTAAGGTTGAGGTTTTTATAGTACCTCCATTAGCGTCGTCGTATGTATAGTTGAATTCCGAAGCTCCAGTAACTTGCGATGATTTCAACCGATTTTGTGTGTCATAATGAAATTTTTCAATTAAGAAATTTTCATCAAAGCCACCGTTTCTGAAAGTTAAATTACCCCAATTATCGAAATCAAATGCAATATTTTGAATACTATAAGGTGCAGACGAAGTTCCGATTATAATATCGACAAGAGTATTATTAAGTCCATACTCTAGTTTTGCTTTTATTGCTCCGTTTGTGCCTTCGGCATAATTAGTCCATTGTCCTCTTTTGTTTTGCGATACACCATGCCAAATGTTGTTATTCGAAGCATCAGTTATTTGTTGCAGATTGCCTGTTTTGTCATATTTATAATTCACGGTTAGCCCTGCATGTCCCGACCCTGTGTATGAAGGATATGAGGTGCTTGCCAGTTGCCCCGCCGTGTTGTAAGTGTATGTGGTGGTATATGCAACGGGTGCATCATTTGGTTTATTCCTGCCTGTTACAGTTTTTGTTGTTAAATGTCCAAGATTATCGTAATCGAAATTCATACTGCATGAACCATCATCGCGAATTATGTTTTGGATTAAACCAAGTTTTCCGGGAGTTTGGAAATAAGTATAGGTGTCGGTTGGACCGTTTTTGCCAATTTGTTTTGTTTTAAGTCTGCCGTAATCGCTTTTATCAACATTTGGTTCGTAATATGTCATTTCTATTTCTTGCGACATAGCATCCGTTTGTTTTGTTAGTTGCCCAAAATTGTTGCTTACAAAAGTTGTGGTTTTGGCATCGCTGTTGGTTTCCGACGTTTGGTTTAAGGTCGTAAGGTCGTACGTCATTTCGTCTTCACTTCCGGCTCCGATTCTATCTTTTAGTTTACCCGAACCAAAATAATCGAATGTTATTTTACTGCCCCCCGCTGTTCCATCTATGCCGGTTATATGCCCCAGTGCATCGAAGGTTTCAATTTTTGTTCTTGGCGATTCATTATCGGTAATTGTTACCTTGTATGGAGTTTTATCGTAAGTGTAAGAAATATTTTGCAAATCAGTATTATCACTATTTGTTTTATTTAAAAGTGTTCCATCGGGATTATATGTATATACTTTATCATATCCGGCTGCTATTTCTTCGTGTAACGAACCATCGGGGTTATAGCTAAAGGTTTTAGTTATTGTATTGCCTTGACTCTGTGTGCCCGAATAGCCAATGCTTGTTTCCTTTACCTTTTGCCCAATTGCAGTATAAAAGTCGATTACATCATCACCTTTTGTTTGGTTCGATTCAACAGTATACAATGCACCGGAACCCGATTTATCCCACGCCAGCGTTTTTGTTAAACTATTACCATCGGGATACTTTGCTTTTGTAACAAAACTACCACCATCCGATGAATAATCGAAGGTGGTTACCAAACCATTGATATCGGTTTGGCTAGTTGTGGCACCATCACCGGCTCTGTATGACACAAACGAGATATTACCAGCTGCGTCGGTTGATGAGGTTTTAAACCTTCCATACTGGTCGTAACCACATTTTGAAGTTCTTGTTGTTCCGTCATCACCAGTATAGGTAATATCGGTAGGATTTACGTAGTTATCATATTTATTTATTGTTGTTGTAACACCATTTTTTGAAACGGTTTTTATCAGTAAACTAGAGCCATAATAGGTATAATTTGTTGTAGATGTATAGGTATCGTGATTGTCTCCATTATTGTTTATTTGCGTTACCTTTTCCGATTGCAACTGCGTTGTTAAATTGTCAGAAAGAACGGTATATGAAAGTTCGCTTTTAAATGTCCAGTCATCGCTAGTTGATTTAGTTATAAGCCATGGTCGTCCATATTTAAAATTCCCAAGGGTAGTTGTTGTTGAATAACCAGTAAGATGATCTTCATGAACAATAGTACTATTATATGGTAAGAAAAGTATTTTTGACTTATCATTACAAATGTATGCAAGAGTATAAGTATCGTCTGAGATTGGTTGACTATTTTTAGTGAATTTTTCTGATGTTATATGTGGGAAAAAGATACCTCTCCCTGATAGTGGAAAATTATTCAATACTGGTGTATTATAAATATTGTTATAACAACTAAAGTTTTTAACTGATTTTATTCCACTAATTGCATCAGATTTTGTAATTGTAGCATATCCTAAAAAACCAGCAAAACCATTCATATATCCATTCTGAAAGGTATAATTGCTATTTGAAAGAACATTCTGTGAGTTTAAATCAGTATTTTTTAATTGTGTTGCTAAACTTACAGGGCTTAAAGTCGGCATCAAAAAATAGCTACCACTAATCATACCATTTTGTTTAGACATATTATTACTATTGTCGTTAGTATGTTGCGAAGTATAAGAAAACAACGATTGAATATTATTGCCATCAATTATTGAAGCAATATTTTTGTTATCGATAATTCTATGTTTAAAGGTAGCAATAATATACGCTTCGGAACAGGACGACGAATCGATTACGGGATATTCTTCTGTCCATTTTTTTGTAGTAATTGAACCCCAAAAAATTGCTTTCTTACAATCGATTGAAACAATGTGTCGACTGCCCATCATATACTGACTACCATAAATAAGTTCCTTTTGCCCGTCATTATTAACATCAACAGCATACACAACTACATCATACATTGGATCGGAATAAGGATATGTTTTAAACGATGTATTATCGTTGTTTAAATCGTTGGTAACAGCGTCGGTAGTAAAAGACATTCCATTTGAATAAAGAACGATTATATTCTCTCCATTAACATAAACAATATCCGATTTTCCGTCATTATTCATATCGGCAATACTTATATTCGATGCTTGCTTATATAAATGCTCTTGAGGTTCTGAACGTAAATCATTTTCATCGCAATCGGCATATCCTTGAACAATGTCTGTTTCTTGATTAACATCTCTTGTTTTATTTTGCGATGGACCATATTGGGGGAATTCAGTTCTGTTAAGTGATGTAAAACAATCTACTGCATTCGATGCCTTTCCTTTAGAGTATAAAATTTTCCATTGAGAACCATTATATTGTAAAATGTCAGAATAGCCATCTCCATTAAAATCACCGACAAAAACATCGGCAGGATTACCACAATTGAACGTTTGACTTATTGGATTAAAATTACTGCCATCATATTTATATAATGTCCCTTGATTTGAATAATCAATAACCAGTAATTCCATAATTCCATCACCATCAAAATCTAAGAATTTGATGTCTTTTATTTTAAGAGGTTTAGTTGTTACATCATAATAAGATGTTAGAATAAATTGGGGCATGGACTTATCTTGATTAGAAAGTGTACCATCAGAATTTGGACTACTTACACTAATCCTAACAACTTGAGTAATTGCATTTCCAATACTACCATCATAAGGAACTATTATTCTTTTAATATAATTTGTATTATCAATTTTGCCATAATAAAAGGAAGGAAAATGGTTTCCATTTGAACTATTTGATATATAATCTTGATATATAAAATTGTTGTTAAGCATGTAGCCAATTACAGTATTTTCCTTCCCTATATCATTCGGAGCCGTAAAATAATGAATATAAATTTCATCCAAACCATTATTGTCCATATCTACTACTGCAACATCAAAAATAGTGGTATATGCACTATAAGGTTTCGATACGAATCGATAATTGGTTCCATTAACAAAGGCATCGACATAGGTTTTATACACTTTAATAATATCTTGCACACCATCGCCGTTGATATCACCAAAACGTAAAGAACATTGATCTAATCCTCCTGCCGAAGTAATGGCATTTGCATTTAAATAATTCAGTCCAGTAACATTTTCGCTACATGTTACGTCATCGTTAATAGTTTCGCCAATCCAATTAATAATAGTTGGATTATAGCTATTCCCATCGGCAGTTAATGCTATTTGATTTAGTTTATTTGTAATACCATCATATAAATATGAAAAAGTATATTTTTTTGATACCTGATTTTCTGATAATACACTTATAGAAGTTAATAAATTACTTTCGGTAATTGCATTGCCATAGATATAACGAGTATTACTATCATTGCGTTTTCCATAATAGAAAAAGATACTGCTATATGGTTTGGTATTTGCATTACCAGTATAATTTATGGTGCTGATGCTATATTCGCCCGAAGTACTGTTACCCACATATATGTATTCGATATAATTGCCAAAAGCATCTGTACGTTTATTTATTCCCCAACCATAAGTTGCTTCGGTTGTACCATCAGTCACTTTAAATTGCGAATTATTGTTAATCCCATCCTTTGTTGGAATAGCAGTACTTCCATATTCCGATTTATTTCCATCTTTATCAATAACCTCAAAGCTATTTGTAGCACTAATCCAGCTTACTCTGGTATAAGGATCGTTTTCGGGCGAAAAAGTTGACGTTCCTGTGGGAATTAATCGTTGTCCGTCGAGCATCAATGCATCGGTACCCATTGCTCCTAACAGAGGGCTACCATCAACACCATCGTAGTATTTGGTTTTATTTGTGCGACTAATTTTTGAAACCCCAAGTAAATGAAACCCATATCCAAGAATATCGTTTTCCGTTTGGCTGTTGTAGTTAACAACCAATTGAGGTTGTAAGCCATGCGAACCCGATGAAACTAATATAGGCATCGAGAAAGTAGCACTACCATATTGGTCGATATCTACTTTGCCGTCAATAGATCCAGGAATGTATGTTGTTTTGTCGAATGGACGGCTTCCACCTTCAACAATTTGTGGTCCATCATTTGTTCCAGCACTAGCAATTGGCTGAGTGGGTATAATTGAGTGATCGGGAATTATAGTCAATTTGTGTCCTGCCACTCCACTCACACTGAATCCAGGATTAAGGGTTACTTTATCGCGAGCCGAAATGGTTTGGTCTGCAGACGTCAGACTTGTAACAACCGAGCAACCGGAAACATCGGTCACCGTTGCCACTGCCTGATTTGGAACATAACCGCAATTTTGAGTATAGCCTTGTGTCAAGGTTGTAAACATCGCAGCTATGAAAATAAGATATTTATTCATCGGTGTAGTTTTGAATTTTAAGTTCTTAGTTTTTAATTATGCTGTATGTTTTCGACAACGAACCAAGTTTTATAATCAGTATATATGTTCCCGCAGGTTGAAACTGTAGATCAACGCTATTTAATTTCGAACAAATGTTGTTTTGTAGAATTTCGACTCCTGTTATGTTGTAAACGCTGATGGATGGTTGAGACTCCACATTTTGCGTCTCTACATTACCGTCAATCTTCACCAGCAACATGCCATGTGTCGGATTTGGATAAATGGTAATACATGTAGCACCCAGCGAATCGATCGAAGGGTGTACATAACCTTGTTTAGGAATACCGGTGGTGTCGGCAACAGTCTCAGATATTGCATCCAATGTCTGTATAATTGTGCTATCGGTCACCACATAACTTTTCAACGAGGTTTGCAACCAGATGATCGATGCCGTGAGCCTATTGCCACGAGCATCATAGGAATATCTGGCATTGAATGCCTGCGAATGTGCCATGATTGCCATGACCAGCAGGATGAATAACAGTGTTGATCTTTTCATTTTTTATATAAATTACAAGTTTCTTAAGCTACGATATAATTCAAATTGTTTGCTTCATTTTCTTATGATGAAACCCGCATGACTTGTATGTCACAAACAATTTAGAAATATAATTATTATGCGGGTTCATATCATTCAAATTAAAAACTATTAAATTATATTATGATGAAACATCTCCTCACCTCATTAAATTATTTCTTCAATGCATTTATCAACTTGGCATTTTGTTTTTCAAGTTCGGTGATGCGTTTATTTTGGTCTATAATATATAAGGTAAGCTCTTCAACTTTTTTAAGCAGGGTTGCATCCATTTCGGCAACATCAATACCGTTTTTACCGACTTCTTGAGCCGAAGGTACTTCTGGCAGATGGCTATTGGTGGTAATATATTGCTCCACATCATTTAATGTAGGAAGATTATAATCTTTTTTAAATACATAATCAGGAAAGGTACCATTCACAGGTTGTTCTACAACTACTTTCATAGTTGCAATTGTACCGTTAACAGTCAACATGTAGTTAGTTTGAGGTGCACATCCAATACCAGTGTTTCCGTTAACCGTTAGCGTATTTGTTGTTTCTGAGCTGGAAGTAATGTTACCATTAACAGTAAGTGCACTAGTGCCTGCAAAAGTTTTTGTTCCGATTGCTAGTTGATTAGTAGAGAAATCACCATATAACATATTTTCAAGTATAAATTTATTATCTCCCTTATCATTAACTCCTGAATTAGCTCCTATAAAGACATTATTACTTCCTGTTGTGTTGTATAAACCGGCACTATTGCCAAGATAAACATTATCGTGACCTGTGGTGTTTGAAAAACCTGATAAATATCCATTAAACACATTATTATCTCCAGTTGTATTAAATGCACCTGATAAATATCCATTAAACACATTATTACTTCCTGTTGTGTTCGTTTGTCCAGCTTGATAACCTATAAAAATATTCTCACCTCCAGAGGTATTACTAGAACCTGATTGATTTCCATTAAACACATTATTACTTCCTGTTGTGTTTGATGAGCCAGCTCGATAACCTGTAAATACATTTTCACTTCCCGTGGTATTATTATAACCAGATGCATTTCCATTAAACACATTATTGCTTCCAGTTGTGTTTGATGAGCCAGCTTGATAACCTGTAAATATATTTTCACCTCCAGTTGTGTTTGATGAGCCAGCTTGATATCCAGTAAATACATTGTTACTTCCAGTTGTATTTGAAAAACCTGATTGATAACCAGTAAATATATTTTCACTTCCTGTAGTATTAAAAAATCCAGTATAATTACCACAGAAAATATTGTTGCTACCAGTTGTGTTTAATGAGCCAGCATTAGCTCCAGAAAAAAGATTATTATCTCCCGTTGTATTTGAAAAACCTGAATAGTATCCAGTAAAAAGATTATTGTCTCCTGTTATATTTGAATAACCTGATTGATATCCTAAGAAAAGATTATTGTTTCCTGTTGTGTTTGAAAAACCGGATTGATATCCTGAAAAAAGATTATTGTTTCCTGTTATATTTGAATAACCTGATCGAAATCCAGTAAATATATTTTCGCCTCCAGTGGTATTTGAAATACCGGATTCAAATCCAGTGAATACATTATTGCTTCCAATAGTATTTGAAGAACCAGATTCATATCCAGTAAATATATTTTCGCCTCCAGTGGTATTTGAATAACCAGATGCAAATCCAGTAAATATATTGTTGCTACCAGTTGTGTTTGAATTACCAGATACACATCCAATAAAAATATTTTCGCTCCCTGTGGTATTTGAGGTTCCAGATTGGTATCCATTAAAAACATTATTGCTTCCAATAGTATTTGAATAACCAGATTGACATCCATTGAATAAATTTTCACTTCCTGTTCTATTTGAATTTCCGGAACAAGTCCCATTAAACACGTTGTCGTTTCCTGTAGTGTTCGAAAAACCTGATGAAAATCCAGTGAAAACATTATAACTTCCAGTAGTATTATTATAACCAGATAAAAATCCAGTAAAAATATTGTTATATCCTGTTGTATTAGAATAACCAGCATTTGAACCAGTGAAAATATTATAACCCCCTGTTGTGTTCGAATAACCAGCATTTGAACCAGTGAAAATATTTTCACTTCCAGAAGTATTTGATTTACCAGCTTCAAATCCTGTGAAAATATTATAACCCCCTGTTGTGTTTGGATTACCTGTAAAAATCCCCGTAAAAATATTTCGATTTGCATCTTCTGTCGAAATTAAAACAGGACTTGTCCACGATGGAGCTCCGGTACCGTTACTGGTTAATACCTGTCCTGCTGTTCCGGCAACAGAAGTCTGCAATCGAGTACCGTCAGCATATACAATTCCTCCGTTTGTTACTGCAAGAGAAGCATTATTCGTTCCACCATTTGCAATTGGCAAAACACCGGTTACGTCAGCACTTGCCAAACTCACTGCACTCGAAGAAAGTAGCCCTGCCGCAGAATGAACGATGCCTGTTGAAAGCGATGGTATAGTTAAAGTACCTGTATAAGCTGGATTCAAATAAATATTTTGTCCGGTACTTTACCAATATGCACTAAAAACAGCCTTACTGTTGGGATTATCTGCTGTTATCCCGGTAGCAGCAATAACATCACCAGCACTAATACGGGGAGTAGTGGAACTGACACCATCGACTGTAAAACCAAAAGTTACTGGTTGATTTGCCGGAACTGTTGCATTATAATTCACAGGTGTAAAAGTATATTGAGTACCGCTAACAGTATAAATAGCACACCATAAATTTAGACTTGTCGCAGACAATTGAGCATCTGGAGCATTAATAACAATTGACCATGATGTGATATTGACAGTAGGCGTAAAACTTACGTAGACATTGTAGCCTGTGCCCCAGTCTGATATTGATACTGTAGCTGTAACATTAATTGTATTCTGTGCCTGCGATTGCATAATTATAAACAAACTAACAAAGATTGCACTGAGATTTTTTTTTAGTTTCATACGTTCATTATTTCATGGTTTAAATATAAATTCCAAAAATCAATTTACAATAAAATAGTAGTAGTATTGTAAATTAATTTCGCAACAAATATATAAAATTCCCCTAAATTACGACAGTAACATAAGAGATAAATCAACCTTATATTGGAGTATTATATTAATCTGTTTGAGTATACGCTTTTAGCATTTCTCTTTCAATCCAGACTTTAGATTGATTATAAAGTCTGGAACTGTAAAATTATTGACAATCTTTAATGCGTGAATCATCGCCGGGTTCGCCGTAACGTGTAAACAAAGCAAAAGGTCAACAACAACCGGCAAGCTATCGGAGTGTAAACATGCCAGGTTTCAAAAATCTGGCACGTTTTGCTACAATAAAAGAAGTCCCTCCATTTTCACAACAAAGGTGACATCTTTTGGGAAAAGGTCACCTCTATAAAATCCACATATACATAAAAAAAGAAGGCTGCCGGCTTCCTTCTTTTTTATTCATGCTACACAGCTATTTGCGAAACCGGGTCGCTCCATTCCTGCTGCCCCAAAGCTGTTACTCCTGCCGATCTGAACCAATACCGCACACCCGGAATAAGTGCTTTCACCGTATACGACGCCTGTGTTGTAACTGATGCCGTTATCCATTTATCTTCCGCAGTCGGATCGGTTGTGTATTGCCATATCCATGATTTTATTTCAGCAGATGCTTTATGTTTTAAATCGATACAACCAGATGTCTCACCAAGTGTAACCGAAAATTCGGGACGATTTGATGGTGTTGGTTGCTTTGTAGCCGGGAAACCGCTTTGTGCAATGATAAGCTCATCGCCGTCGGATATCCGATCAACATACAATGCTTCTTTTCGAAGTATATTTTCGAACGAAGCACGAGCGAGTTTCAACTCGATGGATTGTGGTTTGCCTCCATTCTGAGCAGCATTAAATTTTGTCTCAAGATTGGTTGCTTCTGCTAATAAAGCAGTGTAGGGCACGTCGGGCTTTTCGAATACCTGAGGATAGGCACTCATACTAGCCACCGAATTCCGACCTTGCTCAATTAGATGAGGCACCGATAGATCGGAATAATTGATGATGACTTTTACTCTTCGCATAATAGTTAATTTTAGAATTAGTAAATAACTACGAACTATGTAACCGGCAAATACAATACTATAAACTGAACTTATGAAATATTATTATATGAAATTGTTATTTTTTGAAACTATTTTACTCGTTTTATAAATATTCAAGGCTGTAAGGTAGATACAGGAATTTTTTCATCATAAAGATATCCCGATTCATTGCCGGGAAACAGTTTCCCGCTGAAAGGGAGTCGGTTCAGCTGAAAGGAACATCTTTTCGATCAAAAGGAGACCCTTTCAGCGGAAAGTGATTCCTTTTCGATTAAAAGGGCGTTCTTTCAACGGGAAGGAATCCATATCAACAGAAAAGGGTGCCATTCCAGCGGAAACGTGAATCTTTTCGTTAAAACCGGACATCTTTCAGTGGAAAGGAATCCGTTTCTGCGGAAAGCGATCCCTTTTCAATTAAAAGGGGCTTTCTTCACACAAAAAGGGTATTCTTCCGGTAGGAACTGATGTTACAAAAAAAAGGGCCATCCTTACGGACAGCCCTTTTTATTATTATTTTGAGTATCAACTATTCTTTAATAACAGATTGGATACTTACATTCGATTTTGTTTTAATTATTACTTCATAATGTCCTGAAGATAATCTAGAGAAATCGATTGTTCTCGATTGAGTATTAATTACTGATTTACCATTCAAATCAAAGATTTGAACTGATTCAACCGATTCGCCTTTAACATTCAAGACATCAACAACCGGATTAGGATAAAGAACGACATCAGAGATTTCAACATTTTCAAATCCAACATTAAAGTCAGCAAGTGCTTTTCTCAAATCATCAGCAGCTTGATCTATTTCAGCTTGAGTTACTAAGTCGCCGTTATCTAATTTAGCTAGAACCTTTTGAGCTGCGATTTCTTTCCTTGTTAAATTGTTATAAAGAACCGTATCAACTTTCCCTGTATAAGTACTATCATGTATAGAATATACCAATTTAAAAGCAACCCCTTCAAGAGAATCTAATACCGTTCTATCAAGCGGTTTTGAGATAATCGTAAATTGTATCGTACTTGATTTTAGAGGATTATCATTTGCTGTTGCAGTAAATGTAACATCACCTTCGCTCACACCGGTAATAACACCTGTTGATGAAATGGTAGCAATGGTAGGATCGGAAGACTTCCATGTTACATCTGTGATTGTAGCATCTGATGGAGTTACGGTTGCAACTAAAGTTACAGAATTTCCAACAGCTAGTGAATCGGATTTAGCAGTTACAGAAATGGATTCGACATCCTTTTTCGTAACAGTAATAACAACACTTGCCGATTGTTTTGAACCGTCATTGGCAAGAGCAGTGATTGTTGCTGATCCTACACCCTTCGCGGTTAAAATGTATTCAGTATTTGTATTTTTATAAATCGCAACTACTGAATTATCAGAAGTGCTAAGTGTTACCGTTTGATTAGTTGCCGTTGGTTCTGATACGGTTACCGTTAAGTTAGTTGTATTGTTAACCTTCATACTTACATCACCAACACGAAGACTTATACTGCTTACCAATTCGGTAACTGTTACTGTAATAGTTTTTGCCAATGCAATATTTGCAGATGGTGTAACAGTTATATAGGCTATACCTCCTTTATTGCCGATTATTTCGCCCGTAATTTCATTTACTGAAACTATTGATGAATCACTCGTTGTATACTTAACTCCTGTTTGACCTGTATTAGCAGGAACATAATCTACAGAAATGACTTTTGAATCTCCCTGTTGAAGTGTTAATGTAGAAGATCCATTATTAACAGTTATATCTTTTAAATTAACAACTGTTTGAACCGTAATAATAACTTGACTGGTATAAACCATACCATCATCATCAGTTACTGAAGCTACAACTGTAATAGTTCCATTAGTAGAACCAGCAATTAATACCCCTGTGGTTGCTGAAATGGTTGCACCGGTAGATGTACTGGATTTAATAGACCAGACTATTGGTTTACCGGTTTGAGTTGCAGTAGGCGATTCAACAGCCGATAACTGTAATGTAGCATTTTGATTTATTGTTACCGGCAAAGTCGATATTGTAACACCATCAACTTTATACTTAAAGGTATATGGTATAGTGACCTTCCCGACGATTCCACCATCAACACTTGTTGCCACTACGGTAACAGATCCACTTGATTGAATATCAGTAAATGTTACAAGACCATTTGCATCGACCAAAACACCCGTTACCGGTTTATCAAGCGACCATTTTACAGAACTATTTGTAGCGTCACTAGGTGCAATTGCTGCTGTTAGTTGATCGGTTGCAGCCTGGGCATGTTGATTAAACGATACAGAACTAACATCTGCTGTTACGGTAACACCTGTAACATGAATTGTTGCAGCTGAAATGGTTACTGTAATTGTTGCAGTCAATCCATTAGATTTTGCAGTTACAACAACAGTACCACTCGATACTGAAGGTTTGAACAATCCTGTAGATAGATTAACCGTAGCCATTGATTGTTGATTGACATCATCTATTGACCAATTAATGTTTTGATCTGACGCATTCGATGGTGTGAAAGCAATAAACTGTGATAAATTCAGAGTACCTGTTGATGAACAAGTGGCTGCATTTTGAGTGAACGTAAGCGTCTTCATTGCAACTGGAATTATTGTTACAACACATTCGTTTGAAACTTTGGCACCTGCATCTTTTGCAACTGCTATAACAGAGAAAGTACTTCCCACGCTACCGGTTACGGTGATAACTCCTGTAGACGGATCAATTGTTGCTCCTGTTCCGGAAGAGATAGCCCAAGTTACTGCCGAATTTGTCGGAGTCAATGGTTGTAATGTTGGTGCAGCCATTGTTGCAGTTCCCTTTTCTTCGATTGATAATGATGAAGGAATGGTTATTGAAGTAATCAACACAACATTTTTAGTAACTGTAACAGATATTGTTGCAGTTGTTGTTTTACCATCGGTGCCAACAACACTTACCTGAATGGTAGCTGCTTGATCGGAACTAACTGCTTTACCTGAAACAAGTCCGGTAGTAGCATCCACAGAAGCAACCGAAGTATTCAATGATGACCATGTTATACTTGCTATTGTAGCATCTGTAGGATTTATTACAAGATATTGAGATAAATCGATAGTTCCTGTTTCAGAAATTGTTAGTGCAGATGTATTATTGAATGTAACGCTTTGAACAGGTTTTACAACTGCAGTAACCGTTACAATACATTTATTAGAAACAACTCCTGAACCATCAGTAGCCTTTGCAACTATTGAAGTTGTACCGGCTTTTAATCCCTTCACGGTTCCATCAGCAGCTACAGTTGCAGTATCAGTATTTCCTACAACCCAAGTAACACTTGTTGATGCTCCTGAAGGTACCAATTGTAACACACTGACTGTTCCTGTTGCATTAACATTCACTGACAATGTTGGAGTAATGGATATTGAAGTAACTTTTGGAGCTGAACAATCATTTATTGTAATTGTTTGTGAAGCTGTATTTACACATCCGCTGGTATTAGTATATGTATAGATTACCGCATGTTGACCGATACCTAAAACAGAAGGAGTAAACGTTGACGTAGTAACATCTCCACTAAATACACCACCTGCTGGCGTTCCGTTTAATGCTGTAGAAGTTGTTACACTGCTACAAACAGCTGCTACAATATCCAAAGTAACATTTGGAAGTGCATTAACTGTATACGTAACAGCTTTTGCAGGACCTTCACAACCAGTATTTTGAGTAACATAGAAATTTATTACGCTGGCTTTGGTATTATCAATTGTTGGTACAAAAGACGTTGGTGTGGCAACCGTAACAGGTTTTGTCAAATCAACATCTGAATACCATTTTAAGCTTGTTCCCGAAGCGGTTATAGCTTTAATAGTTCCACCAACGCAAGAAGATGCATCTGAGGCAGTAGGTAAACCAGTAGCACAACTTGTTACCGTTAACACTGCTTGAGAAGCACTACTTGTACAACCATTTACTGTTTGAGTCAAATAGTATGTTGTTGTTCCGGTAGATGAAAGTGTCGGTGCCTGAAAAGTAAGACCAGAACTGATATTACTGATTAGACTTGCATCTGAATACCATTTTACATCGGTGCCTGTTGCAGTAAATACTGCAGGAGCAACATTTACTTGAGTTACATTGTTAGCAGGGGTAACTGTTGGTGGAGCAACGTAATTTACAGTAATTGTTTGTGAAGCCTTTGCTGTACAATTGGTTGTTGCATCAGTATAACTATATGTTACCACATTATCACCGGCAATTGTTTGTGATGGTGTAAATTTACCATTAGAAACTCCTGTGCCACTGAATGTGCCATTTGCCGGAGATGCACTTAATGTAATTGCAGGATCACTTGAACACAATGCACTTACAGCAGGGAATGATACTGAAGGTAATCCATTTATTGTATACGTTGTAGGAGTTTTTGGACTCTCGCATGTTGATGTTTGAGATGCATAATAAGTATATGTTCCTGCTGTTTTATCAGTTGGTGTATATGTTGCACCTGTACCTACTTTAAGATTTGCCGAAGCATCATACCAGATAATTCCGGTACCTGTAGCTTGTAATGTTCCGGCAGCATCACCTTGACAAATTGTTGCAGCGGTTACCGTCGGAGCAAGTGTAGTACAATTGGAGATTGTTACTGTAACAGGAACTCTACCACTTGTACAACCGGTTGCTGATAGATTATCAACATAGAATGTTGTTGTTACCGCAGTAGCTGTACTAATTGTTGGTATATAAGAATTTCCTGTTGCTAATATAGTTGTTGCTGTTGCTGAACTATACCATTCAATTGTTCCTGAACCAGAAGCAGTCATTGCTGGAATAGAGGTTGCACCAACCAAGCATGAACTTCCTGTAGCCGTAGGATTTGCTGATGAATTGACTGTAATAGACAATGTCTTACTATTGGAACAACTAAAAGCATCAGTATAAGAGTATGTAACGACATTTGGACCTGTTGATACCGAAGATGGATCGAACACTCCTGAAGCACTGACACCGGCACCAGTAAATGTACCACCTTGAGGTGTTGCTGTTAATGTAACCGCCGAAGCATTTGAACAAAGAGCTGTTACTCCTGTCAATGTTACACTTGGAAGAGCATTTACCGTTAATGTACCAGTAGCTTTATCACTAACACAAGTTCCTGAAGTCTGTGTTGCACTATATGTGTTTACACTTGCTCCTGTAATTGTTGTTGGTTTTAAAGTAGCTCCTGTTGCAATTTGACCTTTTGAATCATACCAAATAATATTTGTACCAGATGCAGTTATTTGATACGGTGTTGCACCTTCACAAACAGAAACATTTGTTATTGTTGGTGCTGCAGGTTTTGCAAGAATTGTATATGTTACTGTAGCAACATCGCTTGTACAATTTCCCACTTTTTGACTTACTGTATAAGGATAAGCACCTGTTGCGGTTACAGTAGGTGTAAATGAAGCAACTGTTGATACCTGATTTCCATTATCAAACCAAGTAACATCACCTTTACTTGTTGCAGTTAATGCAACAGCTGGAGAACCTTGACAAACGCTGACATCAGCTATTGTCAATACTGCAGGTTTCGATTCAATGGTTACACTCGCTGTAGCTTGAGTTCCTTCACAACCATTTAATGTTTGTGAAACTTTGAATGTATGTGTTCCAACCGAAGTAACAGTAGTTGTATAAGAAGAACCTGAAGCCAAAGATACTAATCCATCAGCATCATACCATTTTAAACTAGTACCTGTTGCCGTTAATGCAGGAATTGGAACTCCTTCACAAACAGTTATAACACTTGGATTGGTTGGTGCTGGAGTTGTACAAGACGTAACGGTTAATGTTACAGCCACTTTATCACTTTCGCATCCATTTACCTTATTGCTGATATAATAAGTATAAACTGTTCCATTTGTTGTTGTTGGATCAGTTGGTGTATAGCTGGCAGTTGTTGCTAAAGGAGTTACTTTATCAGATTTATACCAGGTTATAACACCTGTTCCTGTTGCAATTATTGCTGCTGGTGTTCCTCCAATATTGATACTTGCATTTGCAGCCGTAGGAACCGGAGCATTATTTACAACAACTGTTGTTGTCCCTGTTGATGAACAAGATGTTGTTGCATCAGTATAAGCATAGCTTAAGGTATACGATCCGGCAGATACAACTGAAGGATCAAATTGTGTTCCTGTTATTGCCGTGCTACCAGACCAAGTTCCGTTTGCCGGTGTTGCAACCAAGGGTTGTTTACCTGCATTTGAACAAAAAGTTCCAAGTGGTGTAATGGTTATGGTTGGAACATCATTAACAGTGATTGATGCTGTTTTTGTTCCCGAGCATCCACCAGAAGTAACAGTATAGGTTATTGTTGATTTTCCTACAGTTGTTGGAGTAAACGTGCCTCCACTTACATTACCTATATCATCGGTAAAGCTGCCATTAGGAATACTAACATAGGTTGAAAGTGTCAATGCTGCCGAACCTTTACAAACCGAAGTTGGAAGACCCGAGAATGATGGTGCAGGAACTGTATTAACAGTTATTGTTGCATCTTTCGAAACAGTACATGAGCCTGATATTACAGTATAAGTTGCTGTATTAACACCTGCCGATGTAGAAGCGGGATTAAATGATGAACCCGTAACCGCTGTTCCCGACCAAACACCACCCGCAGGTGTTGCAGATAAAGTCACAGGTGAAGCATTTGAACATACTGCTGTTGGAAGTGCCGCAATTGTAATTGTTGGAGCTGCATCAATTGTAAATGACGTTGATGCTGTTCCGGTACAACCAGATGCAACTACAGAATATAACACTGTATGAGATCCCGGAGCTAGTGTTGATGGATTAAGTTTTGTTTGTGTAATTCCATCAATCATAAATGTACCGGCTGTCGGCGTTGCAGCTAAGGTTGTTGCTGTTGTATTGCTATTGCAAAATGCTTGTGCAGCAGTTGGTGCCGTAATTATCGGCACAGGATTAGCATTTATGGTTAATGTCACCGGTAAACGACTACTTTCACAACCATTATCTGTTTGAGCAACATAATAGGTTGTTACACCACTGGTTTTACCATGAGCATACGAATTTCCCGTAGCTAACGCTGTTCCTCCTGTTTGTGCTGAATACCAAACCGCTGTGGCAGTAGTTGAGGTAAATGTAGCAGCTAAAGGAGCTGGAGCCGAAGAACATGTTACAACATTTGGAACATTTGTCGTTGTCGGTGTCGTTGTTGGACAGGTTACATTGACTGTTACGGTTGTTGAAGGTCCGTCAGGACTGGTTACTGTTAAGATAGCTCCAGTTATAACGCTAACACCTTTTATTGTTAAAACATTCGTAGTTGCATCATAAGTGCCTGTAACGGAAGGACTGCTTGAAGTGACCGTTAACGATTTATCAGTAGCAGCTGTTGGATTAAAGACAACTGTCGATGTTGTGGTTGAACCCATACTTACGGTTACTGTTGGTAACGTCATCGACAAAGAGCTAACTTTCAAAGCTGTTACATTCACCGGAATTACTTTTGTAATTGTTGCATCATCAGTTGATGCAACCGTGATTGTACATGTTCCAACGGCTTTTGCAGTAATCAAACCCGAAGCATCAACTATTGCAATTGCTGGTGCACTCGGTGTGTACGATACTGTTTTATAGGTTGCTGTAGTAGGTAATACATACGCTGTTATTTGGGCTGTATTTCCTACAACAATTGATACCGGATTGGATGAAGTAACCGATATACTGGTAACCGGTGTCTTAACCACATTTATTGTAGCCGTTCCACTTACAGTAGTAGAGTTACAAGTAATAGATGCCGTTATTGTTGCCGAGCCAATTGAAGCTCCGGTTGCGGTACCTGAAGTATTTGTACCCGTAATAGAAGCGATGGTTGCATCGGATGTTGCCCATACAACACTACTTGTTCCTAATGTTCCGGTAATTGTTGTTGTTAATGTACTTAAGGCTCCAATTTGTATATCCTGTGGAACAGGTGCTATACTAATTGCTGTTGGACAACCTGAAATAACCGTAATTACGGCAGTTGGTAACGAAACATTTCCAGAAGCATCAACTGCATATAATACATAGGTACCAAGAGCTGAAGGAGCCGGAATAGAAGCGGCAGTGGCTGCGGTAACCGCAACTGAAGTAACTGCATACGTTGTTAATGTTGTCTGATTTTTTATGTTGACAATATCAGATTCTTTTACCAGATAAATTGTACCTGTTTCATTTGATGTTGCATTGATTATTCCAGTAGTAGCATTAACGTCACCCGTAGTATTATTTGAAATAATTGGAGCTACCGCATCAATTATTCTAATTACAGGAGTACTACTTGTTGTTGAAATATTACCGGCATAATCAATTGCCCAAAATACATAACTGGTTCCTAATGTTAAAGTAGTAGGCAAGGTAACCAATTGTGTTGTAGCAGCTGCTACCGCCTGAGCAGCACTTAACTTATTGGCAGCAAGCACTGCTGATGCTGTTCCTGCCGTTCCAACTGGTACTAGATATACTTTAGCATCTTCATTAACTGTTACTGTTACAGGATCTCCAGGAGCATAATCCCCAGAAGAAGCTTGTGTAATAATAGGAGGAGTAATGTCAATCAAATTTATTCCATGTGATTTACGAGAGACCTCACCGGTTGCTGAATTTACTGCATACATTATATAGTATCCTGCTTTTAAACCTGTAGTTGCTATAGTTACAGCAACGTCTTTGGTTGCAACCGAAATTTTCAAACCACTACCAGCGGTAACAGAATCCTGTAAAGCTTTCAATAGTCTAGGCGTATTTGGTATTGATCCATTTGCTCCCGGTACTATATATATATAACCGACTGCTGTACTTTTTGCTGTTGTTGTTGCTCCCATATTTACATTCGATCCTTCAGCCGGCTCTCCATAAATTTTGGTTGTTGTTCCAACTGATAACCAATCGTATGTAACCGTTGATGTTGTAAACAATTTTGGAGGACTTGATACAGCACTTGTCGTTCCGTTCCATTGATAGAGATTGACAGCTACGATATTTGTTTTATCAACCGGACCCGCACCTGCTCCGCCATACTGATTTACAAATTTACCGGTAAAGTCTATTGCATAAGTATGATAAGCACCATCTGCGGTTAGTTTAATAGCAGGAACAGCATCTGTTGAACGAGCATTTACAAGGTCAACCATATCTGCACGAACCCAGACAACACTTCCTGTAGGAACCGAAGCACTGAATCGAACAACAGGATCTGCTGTTACATCCCAGACTTCATTACTTGTTGCAACAGCAACGGTTGGTCCCCAAGAGTTATAATCACCGACAGTTGCAGCGGCAGTACTTGCTGAAGCTTTAACTGAATATGTTCCGGGACTTGTTATTGTCTCTGTTCTAGTATATAATTTATCACCACCAATATTAGATGTAACATCTGATGGATCAACAGTCATGCTAATGTCAAAATCATCTCTCCAACCATTAGCAATAGCACGATTCGTTAAATTAATTATTGGTTGACTCGTATATGCAACTAATGGCAGACCATTCAAACCTCTTGCTGCTGTGCCCGAATAACTTGCAGTTACAACATCACTTGCAACAAATGGCGAAGAAACAGTAAATACCAGAATTTTTTTATCTACAGCATCAATAGCTACAGATGTAATTGTTTTAGCAGTTGTTCCTGCATACAATGTAAAACCTGAGAAATCTGTTGGAGCAGCCATCGCCGTATTATACTGTATTTTCACCTGAGAACCATCGTATGTCGTATATCCACGAACAATGCCAGTGGTTGCTGGTGCCGGACAAATACGAACATCATCAAAATAAACTGTTTCTGCAGTTGTAGTTTTAGTATCGGGTTCTAGGTCTAATTGAATCTCATTTAAATGAGTTGATGACGGCAATTGGGAAGAATAATTAAGAGCAACATCTGTCCACGTATTTGCAGCAGCTATCGTTACTGAATTCGATATTGCTGTCGAGTATGCATTCCCACCCAAATATCTGTCCTGCAAACGGACACGGACAATCGCTCCGGCTTTGGAAACACGGACACGCATTTTCAGAATATAGTTTGTAGCCATTCTTGCATTCAACGTACTGTCAGATGTTGTAACTTTTGGTAGATCACCTTTTACAGCTACATAGGTATTATCAGAAGCTATACCTTTGGTAAACAAGCCGACCTTTGATGTTCCTGTAGGGTCGGTTGTTGTTGTTGACATTGTTCCTGGTGCCCATGTTGTCCAAGTATTGCTTAAAACATCAAATGTTTCGATATTGGCACACGTCTCTGACAGAAAATTATTTATAACATTCATTGCACTTATTGTCTTAACCGTTCCTCCATCCTGCGATTTTAAAGTCCCCGGAGTATAGGTAAAGGTAATAGCATCGGTATTGGCGGTAACCGTACCTGAAGGTATTTTTAAGAGAACAATGGTAGCGTCACTGGCATCTAAAAGTACAGATGTTGGAGTTACCGCGATTCCTTTTACCGTTACAGAAAAATTTGCTAAAGTTAACGAAGAAGCAAGCATTGCTTTGCTAAATTGAATTCTCAAAGTATCTCCATAAATATTTGTAGCAGCAGATACAGCATAAGGACGTGCACATGCCAAGACATCTTTTACGGTATCTTTTGAAAAAGCTACAACAGTTTTTCCATCCGAAGAACTTAATGTTGGAGTACCAGAATATGATACAAAAATAATGGGTTCATCGGTGGAACCGGCTAAAGCCAACGTTACTGTTTTCCCATCAGAACCTAAAGTAGCTGAATTGACAGTAATTGGTATTGGAGTATTTGCATTATCTTTTGTAACAGTCCATCCAGCAGTTGATGCAGCAACAGATGTAGAACTCATTGGTTTGTTAAACTGGACATAAACAGTATTACACCCCCCTGTGGTATTATTGTATGCAGCAACCGGAGCCGGATTCATATCACAGAAGTTCGGCATATTTCCCGTCATACATAATAAATAGAGTAATTGAGTTGTCGAAGTAAAGTATTGACCATTAGTTCCTTCTGCAATAGAAGCTTTTGTCCATGTATTATTTAAGTACGTTTGATAAGTAGCATCAACCATTGCTGAAATTCCTAGACCACCGGTGAAACAAGCATTACTATACGAACCTTTTGTATTAAACCCTGTGGTTGATAATCCAGGAGCTGTTCCATCCAATTTGTAGCCATCAACAGCTGCCGAAGGATCTGATGAATATTTTCCACTTGCCCATTTAGCAATAGCTCCTGCAATTGTTTTTGCATCGGCATCACCGTACCAGGCATAAGCCTGTGCCATACGCCAGGGAACACGAATAGCATCATATAAGAAATATGATTCAAATTTACTACAGCCGATTCCTTCAGAATTTGCTACACTTGAACACGCATCGCCTAAACTAGATCCTGATTTTACTAGTGTTCCATCAGGGTATACCCAGTCGGGAACCAGCCCAGTTGAAGTATTCGCACATTTTTTCATTAGTGCATAGGTATTGGCTTTTAATCCCGCCCAATCATTTGTAGTAACGGTACCAAATAGTGTAAATGCATTTGTTATAAAATAGCTGGGGTTTAATACAGCAGTAAACATATCTCCCGGTTTTAATAATTGACCAGCTGAATATGCCTGAGTTTCATAAGTCCAAATCTTGCCGATCAATGATTTAGCTTCCGACAAATAATTGATAGTACCAGTGCTACCCCATTGCTTGTCAGCCATCATAAGTGCCTGTGCAACGTCGATATCAGCATCGGGAGCGGCATTTGCATCTATAACCGTTCCTGAAAAAGCACTCATTTTCCAGTTCATCAACCCATTAGCATCAAGACTTGACTTATAATAGGTAAAAAGCTTATCAAAGCACGATTGAGTTAGATTGGTTGAGTTATCCATGTACACCATGATAAGCATACCATAGGCAATACCTTCGGAAACGGTGGCTGTACCATCCTCTCCAGGTTGCAAAAACTTGATACGGGCTTGTGTTCCACTTTCCACGTAATACTTGGCTTTCCACTCGGTATACCGAGCTTGAATAACCGTAGCATCACTGTTAGTCGGCCTCGTTCCATAAGAATACTTGTAATTCTGAGGGAAAGGAAAACTTTGTGTCCCTGCTTCTACTCCAAAACTAAGAGATAAAAGCATAACAAAAAGCATCAACTTACCGATCAAATTACCAAATACCCCGGAGGATACTTTTTGAGTAATTGTTCTCTTTTTCATATTGAAATTATTTAAGGTTGACATTAATTTACGTAATTAGTTAAAAATCAAATTTGCCCTTTCCAAGAAGGGCTACAAAGATATACTTTTCAACAAAATGACAAACATTTTTGTTGAAAATTTTACATCTATGGTGGAGCGTTAACGCTCCTGTATGTGCTGTATCCGTTCATCTTAGCCTAGTGCTTAATGGTTAAAGCGAATATCATTTTGGTGTTATGACAAACTTTTATAAGAAAACCCTATACAAAAAAGTTTGAATTTCTATGATTTCCTTATTTATGGAATCCCGAGAGAATAGCTATAGACAGACATCTGTTGTAAATGGAGTTCCGGATTTCAAAAAGCCAGATAAAAATCTTTTGTTAAATGTCGATACTCGTCGGTATAGTGATTCGCGATGTTTGTATAGATGGACAAAGAGTCTTCTCGAGCTTTACAGTCAATGTGCGAAAAACGAATGAAGGTTCTCACCGGTTTTGTATCGGTTTCTTTGGAAAAGACAAGGAGGCTGGTTTCGGGATGTAACCCTGTCAAACGAGCCGTTGAAATAAAGTCTTTTGATATATCGGAAGGTATTACCACATAAAACCGACCATCCGAAGTCAAAAGATTTGCAACTCCCTTAAGCAAAGCCTCATGTGGAAGACTATTGGCATGACGGGCAAGATTTCTTTTGGATTTTGTTGATTGCAGTGAGTTTTTAAAAAACGGGGGATTGGAAACAATGAGGTCGTATTGTTTTGATGACTGAGTTGCAATTTCCAGAAAATCGCCTTCTATAACTCGTAATCTATGATTCCATGAGCTTTGAGAAAAATTAAACCGTGCATCAATACAAGCATCAGCATCAATTTCAATGGCATCAATGAAAGCCGTACTTCTTTGAGCAAGCATTAAAGATAAAAGTCCGGTTCCTGCTCCAATATCTAAAATAGATTTCGCTCCTTTTGTGTCAATCCATGAACCTAATAATACGCCATCGGTTCCAACCTTCATGGCACTATGATTTTGCGAAACGGTAAATTGCTTAAATGTAAAATAGAGATTCGACACAGGGATTAATTAATCTCCGATTCCATATCTTCAACCGATTGCCCTCCTTCGACCGAAGTGTTATCCTCTTTATCATTACACCATACAGGAGGCATCTGGAATCCCTCGGGCTTTTCAAAAACATCTTCTGCTTTATATCCGAGATTCGATTTGTCGGCATATACTCTTTGCATATAATATGCCCAAGTTGGCAATGCCATCGTTGCTCCCTGTCCTTGTCTTATTCCCCTGAACCTGATACTGCGGTCTTCTCCACCGGTCCAGACTCCCGTAACCAAATGTGGAACGATACCGATAAACCAGCCATCACTATTGTTATTGGTAGTTCCTGTTTTTGCAGCAATCATATTTCTAAATCCATACCGGAATCGAAGTCTCATACTCGTGCCATGATTTACAACGTTTTCGAGCATATTGAGCATTAAAAACGCCGTTTTATCGCTAATTGCATCATTTTTCTTGGGAGTAAATGTCGATATTACATTCCCATATTTATCTTCAATACGGGTAACAAATATTGGTTGCGACCACACTCCTTTATTTGCAAACACACCATAAGCACCAACCATTTCATACAAACTTAAATCGGCAACACCCAAACAAATTGATGGGACAGCCGGAATATAGCTTTTAATTCCCATTTCGTGAGCCAGAGCAACAACAGGTTCCGGTTTAAACATCTGCATTAGTTTTGCTGACACGAAATTGTTCGAATTCGCCAGTCCCCATGCCAACGAAACCATTTCGCCTTTTCTTAAATCGTCGGAATTGTCGGGAGTCCATGTTGTATCGTTTACATAAAAAGTTGTTGGAACATTTGCAACTTTAAAACAGGGAGTTAATCCATCCTGCATTGCTAATGTATATAAGAACGGTTTAAAGGTTGACCCAACCTGACGTTTTTGAACAATGACATGATCATATTGGAAATACTTATAATTGATTCCCCCAACATAGGCTTTGATATAGCCGGTTTCGGGTTCCACCGATATTAAACCTGAATGCAAGAAAAATCGCATGTATCGAATTGAGTCCCATGGGCTAAGGATGGTATCTTTTTCGCCTTTCCAAGTAAAAACCTTCATTTTGGTTTTCTTTAAAAACTGCTTTTGGATTTCCTGTTCAGTAACACCCTGTTCTCTGGCATTACGATATCTGTCAGAACCTCTCATTGCCAAAGTTAAAATTGTAGATATCTGGTCATTACTGACATCATCACCAAATGGAGCTTTCGCCCGTCCTTTATTTTCAATAAAAAAATTCTTTTGTAATTCGGTCATGTGCGAATCAACGGCAAGCTCTGCATAATTTTGCATTTTAGAATTGATGGTTGTATATATTTTCAATCCATCTCGATACAAGTCATAGGTTGAGCCATCCGACTTTTTATTTTTATTACACCATCCATACAAAGGATCGGTTTCCCATTTCAAAGAATCTTCTCTGTATAATTCCTCCGAAAAATAGTTATCTCTTTCAGGTTGCAAAGCACTCATCTCCATTCTCATGTATTCCCGCAGATATGGAGCCATTCCTTCTTTATGATCGACACGTTGAAAATCGACACCTAAAGGCAATTTTGTTAGCGAATCATACTGGTGGCTATTTATCTTGTGATATTTCAACATTTGTGAAAGCACCACATTTCTTCGTTCCAAAGTGTTTTTTGGTTTTCTAACCGGATTGAACATCGATGGATTTTTGAACATTCCAACCAGCATTGCGGCTTGTTCAATTTTTAAATCGGCAGGTTTGCAATTAAAATAGACTTTCGATGCTGATTTTATACCAACAGCTAAATTCAAGAAATCGAATTCGTTGAAATACATTGTTAAAATTTCTTCCTTTGTATAACTTCTCTCCAGTTTAACAGCAATTACCCATTCTCGGAGTTTTCGATTCACTTTTTCGACAACCGAACCAAAATGTTCACGAGGGAATAATAGTTTAGCCAACTGCTGTGAGAGCGTTGAACCTCCACCACTACCTTCATTCCCTCCAATAATTGTTTTAATCATTACGCGACCTAGTCCTCGGAAATCGACTCCTGAATGTTTATAGAATCTGGCATCTTCTGTTGCAACAAGGGCGTCAACCAAAAAAGGAGACAATTCGTTATATTCAGCTTTCATCCTATTTTCTTTGAAATAGGTTCCAAGAATTACCATATCCGAAGAATAGACTTCGGTTGCTAAATTACTTTTCGGATTTTCCAATTGCTCGAAAGATGGCATAAAACCAAGCAATCCAAAAGAAACGAGCACAAAGATTAGAGCTATTAAGATTAACGGTGTGATAAAAAGTATCCAAAGATATTTTATATATTTTTTAACGGGAATATCGTCGTTTTTTGTAATCTGTTTCATTTTTATAGGCAATATTTATCTTCTATCGAATATGATTATACCTTAATAAATAAGAGAATGCGAAAATAATCATAATCAAGTTAAAAATAACACTCAGTTTTATTTTTCTTTTTTTATTTTTGCAAACTCTTATTTGCAGAATTGTATCATGGCAGAAAATTTAGTAATTGTCGAATCTCCGGCTAAAGCAAAAACAATCGAAAAATTTCTTGGAACAAACTTCAAGGTTATGTCGAGCTATGGTCATATCCGCGATCTTATTCAAAAAGATGGCGTTGATGTTAATAATAACTTTGAACCGAAATACGAAATATCTCCTGATAAAAAGAAATTGGTCGCCGATTTAAAAACTGCAGTTAAAAGTTCAAAAATGATCTGGCTAGCTTCCGATGAGGATCGCGAAGGAGAAGCTATATCGTGGCACTTAGCCGAAGTGCTTAAATTGAACGACAAAAACTCTAAACGAATTTGTTTCCACGAAATAACCAAATCGGCCATCCTCGCTTCAATAGAAAATCCAAGGAATATTAATAAAGATCTTGTTGATGCCCAACAGGCTCGTCGCATACTCGATCGTTTAGTCGGATTTGAACTATCCCCTATTCTTTGGAGAAAAATAAAGCCATCGCTTTCTGCCGGACGCGTTCAATCGGTTGCTGTTCGAATAATTGTTGACCGTGAACGAGAAATTATCAATTTTAAATCAGAATCTTCATATAAAGTATCTGCTATTTTTTCGGTTCCGACACCCAATGGAACAATCTTCAACTTAAAAGCAGAACTTTCAAAAAAATACAAAACGAAAGAAGAAGCTGTTACCTTCCTTGAAAAATGCAAAAACGGGACGTTCCAAGTATCGGAAGTCGATATTAAACCTGCAAAAAAATCACCGGCAGCTCCGTTTACAACTTCAACATTACAACAAGAAGCCAGTCGAAAAATGGGATTTTCGGTAGCAAAAACAATGCAAGTTGCCCAAAGTTTATATGAACAAGGAATAATCACCTATATGCGTACCGATTCCGTAAACCTTTCAGACCTGGCAATTGCAACGACAAAACAAGAAATCGAAAAGAACTTTGGCAAAGAATACTCTAAAGTTCGTAAATTTACTACATCATCAAAAGGAGCTCAAGAAGCTCACGAAGCTATCCGCCCAACAGAAATGAACAATACAAAAGGTAGCAATAATTACGATGAACAACGTCTTTATGAACTTATTTGGAAACGCACGATAGCATCCCAGATGAGTGATGCCATTTTAGAAAAAACCAATGTTTCCATTTCGGTTTCCAACGTTTCCGACGCATATTTCATTGCCCGTGGCGAAGTAATAAAATTCGACGGATTTCTTAAAGTTTATATAGAATCGACAGATGACGAAAATGATGACTCTTCCGATGTTGTTATCCCTCCTATAAAAAAAGGTGATAAGCTCCAAAGACAAACAATTTCAGCAATACAACGATTTTCGCAACATCCTCCTCGATATTCGGAAGCAAGTCTTGTCCGGACATTAGAAGAATTGGGAATTGGTCGTCCATCAACGTATGCACCAACAATATCAACCGTTCAGAAACGAGGTTACGTTTCCAAAGAAGAACGTCCCGGCACTACTAGGAAATACACTCAATTAACTCTCGAAAAGGATAAAATTACAGAAGCAGCCAAAACAGAAATCTATGGTGCTGAAAAAGGGAAACTATTCCCCACAGATATAGGGATGGTTGTAAACGACTTTTTAGTAAAACACTTCACCGAAATTCTTGACTTCAACTTTACAGCAAATGTTGAAAAAGATTTTGATGAAATTGCTACCGGGAAAATCGATTGGACAAAAATGCTGGCAAATTTCTATAAATCGTTTCATTCAATTGTGGAATTAACAGCCGAAACATCTGAAAAAAATTCAGGAGAACGAATTCTTGGTCTTGATCCCAAAACTGGTAATGAGATTTCGGTTCGCATCGGTCGATTCGGTCCTATGATACAAGTTAAGAATTTAAATAATCCGGAAGAAAAACCTCAATATGGAAGTATTCCCAAAGGAATTTTGATCGAAACAATGACATTAGATAATGCCATAAAAATACTTACCATTTCTAACGACGGTCGTATTTTAGGAATAGATCCGAATTCGGGGAAACAAATTTCAATTAGAACCGGACGTTTTGGACCATTTGCTCAATTAGGATCAACCGATGACACAGAAAAACCACAATACGCAAGTTTGGCAAAAGGCCAGACGGTTGATTCTGTAACATTAACTCAAGCTATTGAATTATTCAAACTACCAAGAACAGTCGGCGAATACGAAAACAAAACCGTTGTCGTTGGTGTTGGACGTTTTGGTCCCTATATTTCACACAATTCAATATTTACACCATTAAAGAAAACAGACGATCCATATACTGTTACTCTTGAACGGGCAATTGAACTTATTGAAGAAAAAAAGAAAAAAGATATTGAAAAGACAATAAAGATTTTTGATGAAGATAAAAACATCAAAATTGTTTTTGATAGATGGAAAAATCCAACAGTCTTTTATAAAAAGAAATATTATAAAATTCCAAAAGGAAAAGCCCCTGAAGATTTAACTTTAGCAGAATGTTTGGATATTGCAGGAGTCGTTGCAACAAAAAAAAGTACTTCAAAAACAGCAAAATCTAAAAAAAGCAAATAATGGAATTAGAACTATATTTCGAATTCCCTGAAAATTTTACCATCACAAAAAATAGTGGTAAAAATACGATAGCCGATTGTATAACATTATATAATCCAACCCTATTAAAAAGACTTGCTGATTACCCAATCGCTCTCATTGGGATTAAAGATGAAAGAAATTCAAACAACTCCGGAGTATCAACCTCACCCGACATTGTAAGACAATATCTTTACAAACTTTACAACCATAACAACAACTGTAAAATTCTTGATTTAGGAAACCTTATCAGTGGCAAAACTCTTGATGACACATATCTCGCATTACAAGAGATCGTTAAATTCTTATTAGATAATAAAATTACACCGGTATTATTCGGATCTTCTCAAGACATGATGTACCCAATATCTAAAGCATTAAAAGAAATATATTCAAATATAACAATTTCGTGCATAGATAGCCATATAGATGTGGGATCGAAAGAAGAACTCCACAATCATTCATCCCTGAATTTTATCGATCACAAACTTAACCCGCACAAAATCATTACCATTGGAAGTCAATCATATCTTGTCTCCCTCACCGACTTTGAATATATTGAAGAAAAAAGACATACAAATTTCCGTCTAGGCAAAATCAGAGATGATTTTAAAAAGACAGAACCACTTCTTAGAGATTCACAATTCACAACATTCGATATTAGTGCAACCCGACAATGTGATGCTCCCGGGAATTCATTCACATCACCAAATGGCTTGACAGGCGAAGAATCATGCCAGCTTGCTAAATATGCAGGACTTTCAGAAAAGACAAAAGCTTTTTTTGTCTGCGAATACACCCCGAAATTTGACATCAATGAACAAACCGCACACCTAGTAGCACAACTTCTATGGCATTTCATCGATGGTTTTTACACTCGTAAAAACGATTATCCAAATAATTCAACAGAAACCTTATTAAAATATGTTTTAAATTCAGACGAATTCGGAACAAACTTTATCTTCTACAAAAGCTCTAAAACAGATCGTTGGTGGATTGAAATAACAAATGATGACGATAAATCTCAATCATATTTAACACCATGCAACTATGAAGATTACATTTCTGCATGCCAAAATGCAATTCCTGATATTTATTTACAAGAAAAAAGTCGATTAAAAATACTACACCCCATAATAAACAAAAGTTATTAACGATTTACTGTTAATATTTTGGTGCTTTGAAAATTATTTATTTATTTTACGTTTCTAATAATATTAGTACACACAAAGTGCACAAAGCGATTAAGAAATATATTCTTCTTTTTTTAATAACCTATATAGGCTTAAATAATGCATTTTGCCAACAAGAACCTCGTTCGTCTCTTTACATGCAAAATATTACAGCAGTCAATGTGGGTGCAGTTGGAAGCAAAACTCAGGGTGATGTCGTTATTGATATCCAGAGACCTTTTGGAAGTTTTAAAGATGGTGCTGGAAATACTATTCTCCCAAATAGTAACTGGATTACTTTTAATATGCCACTAAAAAAAATAAATAGTGGTATAGGTTTAAATATCGTAATGGATCAAAATGGTCTTTTTGAACAAAGCAAAAATATTGCATTACAATATGCATATCAACTTAAAATTGGAGATGGGAAACTCGGAATTGGAGCAAATTTCGGATTCAATATGCTCTCATACGATTTTTCTAAAGCAGTATATCCTAGTAGTTTAGAAACAGGTTCAGGAGGTTCCGATGTACTAATTCAAAACATTCCTAAAAGTGAGACAAAAATAAACTTTGGATTAGGTGCATTTTATACAAAAGGAGATCTGTATTTTGGTGCATCATTTACAAACATAAATTCTCCAAAGCTAAAACTGAACCAAGGGTCGGTAAAATATTTCGTTCCAAACGCATACTTTATAGCCGGATACACGTACAAACCAACAAATCCACTATTTGTAATCATGCCATCGATGCTATACAAAACGCCGATAAATGGAATATTGACAATAACAAGTCCACAATTGAGCTTGAATACTACCCTAGAATATAGTAGATTTTTACTTCTAGGTTTAGAGTATTCAACAGGAAGTGAAGTCTCATTTATTGCTGGTGCAAATATTAAAAATGGTTCAAAATTTGATGGTGCTAGATTCCTATTTTCATACGACATTATCGCATCAAAATTAGGAGCATTAAATTTATTAAAATACGAATTTATCATAGGATACTCATTTAACCTACATATTGAAAAAAATACAAAAACGTACAAGAGTGTAAGATTTTTATAAAGTTTTGTTTTGTGTAACGTAAATTTTACTATATTGCTGACCTTAAATCAATAATGATGAAAATGATGAAAAATGTGTTGATTTCTAGCTGTATTCTGCTGATTTTCAGTAGTTGTGCCAATGTGGGCGACGGAGAACTAACAGGTGTAATGGATCGTCCAACATGGGAAAATTCTATTCCTTTTGGCATGCTCTATATGCCAATGGGAAGTTTTAGTATGGGACCAAGTGATCAAGACGCTCCATGGGCTTTAACTGCTCAAAACAAAACTGTTTCATTACAAGCATTTTGGATGGATGAAACAGAAATCACAAACAACGAATATAGACAGTTTGTTTATTGGGTTAAAGATTCTTTAGCTTATCGGAAACTAGGAGACGCAAACGAGAAATATATAATTAGCCAAGACGAATTTGGAGAAGAAATAAATCCACCATTTATTAATTGGAGTGAACCAATAAACTGGAATGGTGATGAAGAAAGAGAAGCCCTTCAAGACATGTTTTTACCTGAAAATGAAAGGTTCTTCCGTAGAAAAGAAATAGATACGAGAAAATTAAACTATGAATATTTTTGGATTGACTTAAAACAAGCAGCTCAAAAGCATCAATTTGAAAATCAAGAAAGACGTGCATATAACTATAAAACAGGAAAATATGATGGAGACGTTATAAAAGAGAATGGAGAAAAAGAAGCTATTAAAGATCGATCTTCTTATATAATGAAAGATATCCTCAATGTATATCCTGACACATTATGTTGGATTAGCGATTTCACATATTCATATAATGAACCTATGGCTACAATGTATTTTTGGCATCCTGCATACGACAATTACCCTACTGTAGGTGTTAATTGGAAACAAGCAAATGCTTTTAGTATTTGGAGAACACAACTTAAAAATGGATTTTTAAAAGGTCAGGGACAAGCATTTGTCCATGATTATAGATTACCAACAGAAACAGAATGGGAATATGCCTCTCGTGGAGGTCTTAATCACTCAATGTATCCATGGGGAGGTTACTATACAAGAAATTACCTCGGATGTTTCATTGCTAACTTTAAACCAATGAGAGGAAATTATACTGATGATGGTGGTATACACACTGTAGTCGTTGCTCATTACGAACCAAACGAATGGGGATTGTATGATATGGCAGGAAATGTAAGTGAATGGACTATTAGTGCATTTGATGAATCTGCATATAGCTATATACATGATTTAAACTCCGATTATAAATTTAATGCTATAGAAGATGATTCTCCAACACTAAAAAGAAAAGTATTACGTGGCGGATCATGGAAAGATGTTGCATATTATCTTCAATGTGGTTCAAGGACTTTTGAATATCAAGATTCATCTAAATCGTATATCGGATTCAGATGCGTGAGAACATATGAAGGACGCAAACATGGTGCTGATGGAGTCCCTGGAGATTCAAAAATTTATTAAGTAAAAAGTAAAATAAGTAAAGTAAAAATAAAGTAAAATTAGTTCTAATAATTAAAATTAAATAAATTATGAGTATTGCAGAATTAACAGAAAGTGAAGGATACAAAAAGTTCATGGGTAAAGTCTATGGCTTTGGAGCATCAATTGTACTTGTTGGTGCACTTTTCAAAATCCAACATTATCCAGGAGCAAGTCCTATGCTTGTGGTTGGACTTTTAACGGAAGCATTAATATTCTTCTTCTCAGCATTTGAGCCTTTACATGAAGAATTAGATTGGACTTTAGTATATCCTGAATTAGCAGGACTTGATGAAATAGAAGAAGGAATTAGCACAAAATCAACTAAAAAATCTCCACAGAAAGAAGGAACATCAGCTATAGAACGTTTTGATGAATTATTAGAAAAAGCTGGAGGTGAAAATCTTTTTGAAAAATTAGGTACAAGTTTAAGTTCTCTAAATGATACTGCTAAAAATCTTACAGATATTAGCGGAGCAACTGTTGCTACAGAAAATTATGCTAAAAGCATGAATTCGGCTGCTAGTTCCGTTGGATCATTAATTAACACTTATGAAAAATCAACTGAAACCATAAATGGTGCAACATCTAAAATTGCTTCATCTATTTCAAATTCTGGTGAAAGTTATCAAACATTGATTCAAAGTCTAAATTCAAGTTTGGAATCAATTGGTACTAATGTTACTGAACAATCAAAACAACAAGCATTATTGTCTAAAAATCTTTCTGCATTAAATTCTGTATATGAAATGCAATTAAAGAATTCAGACACGAATCTTCAAGAGACAGAACAACTTACAAGTGGAATCAATAAAATAATGCAAGATCTTAAAGAAACAGCTGGTGATGTTGCTCAATATAAAGATGAAATTTCTAAACTAAGCAAAAACTTATCTGCTTTAAATACAGTTTATGGCAACGTGTTGTCTGCAATGAATGTAAAATAATTAAAAATTTTTTAGTTACTAATTAAAAAAACTAGACTAACATGGGTCACGGAAAAGAAACACCAAGGCAGAAGATGATAGGGTTAATGTACCTGTTCCTAACATGTATGCTTGCTTTGAATGTATCAAAAGATATTTTAAATGCCTTTATTATGGTTAATAATGGTCTTAATGAGACTACAAAAGGATTTAATGAAAAAACAGACATCTTATATCTTGCATTAACCAAAGCTGCAACTGAAAACAAAATAAAAGCAGGACCTTGGAATGATAAAGCAACACAGGTAAAAATCAGAACTCAAAGAATCATTGATAGTCTTCAGTTATGTAAAGATACAATCATTTTTAAAGCTGATGGACTAAAAGGTAAAAGATTAGATATTGAGAAAGCTGACTCTATCGTATCAAAGGATAATAATAATATCCCAGCAGAAATTATGGTCGGATCAACAGGTAAAGGCTTGGGGATAATTATGAAAAATTCTATTGCAAAATATAGAGAATATCTATTATCTATCGCAGGCAAAGATCCTGGTTTGAAGAAATCAATTGAAAAGAATCTAGAGACTACAGATCCACCAATGGATAAAGAAGGTGTTAAACATACATGGGAAGCTGAACATTTTGAACATTTACCATTGATTGCAGTTATTACAATTTTAACACAACTTCAAGCAGCTGTTAGAAATACAGAATCAGATGTAATTGCTTATTTATTAAGTCAAGTTGATGCTGGTTCATTTAAATTCAATAAACTTCAATCAACAGTAATCCCAAACTCGACCTATATTATGCAGGGCGGAGAATACAAGGCTCAGATTTTCCTTGCAGCATCAGATTCTACACAAATACCAGAAATCTACATTGGAGATTATGATTCTTTAGGACCTAATAATCTCAAAATGAGAGGTGGTGCACAAAAAGTAGAAATGGATCCAAAAACAAAAGTATGTACCTATACAGTTAGAGGTTCAGCTGTTGGAGAAAAAAAATACAAAGGAGTAATTCAAATTAAGAGTCCAACAGGAACCGTTTTATCTTACTCATTTAGACAAAGCTACCAAGTAGCTGCATCATCACTTGTTATCTCTCCAACGAAGATGAATGTATTCTATATTGGTGTAGAAAATCCAGTTGACATATCAGTACCTGGAGTTGCGTCAAATAAGCTATCAGCAAGTATTTCACAAGGAAGTATCGTTCAATCAGCAAATGGAGGCTATACTGTGAAGGTGAATAATCCTGGAGTAGCAACAATTAATGTATCGGCAAAAATGGATGGTGGCACAAAACCAATGGGTTCAAAAGAATTCCGTGTTAAAAAAGTACCGAATCCAGTTGCTAAAGTAGCTGGTAAAAGTGGTGGACCTATTGCTGCAGGCTTACTTATGGCTGTAAAACGAGTAGATGCTGTAATGGAAAATTTTGATTTTGCATTAACATTCAATATTACAGGATTTAATATATCTACTAAATCAAAAGACGGTTTTACTATCGATAAACCTGCTACAGGTGGTGCTATAACCTCAGAGCAAAGATCCTTACTCGAAGGTGTTAAACGTGGACAAAAATTATATTTTGAGGATATTAAAGCTGTTGGACCAGACAGGACTGTACGCGAACTTGGTACTTTAATGTTTAAAGTTGAGTAATTTTAAATTGATAACTTTATGAAAAAACTTCTTTTCTTCATCTATGTCGTTGGTGCTTCGTTAAGCCTTAACGCACAAGTAAATGACGGGGTATATGAAAAAGAACATGTACCAAGCAGAAAACCTGTCCCATATCCTTTTCTTCGAGAAGCGGATGTAATGTGGTCAAAAAAGATAGTTCGATGCTTACCTTTGCGTGAAAAGTTGAATCATCCTTTATATTACCCAACAGAACAAATGGGTACAAGGATGAGTTTGACAAATCTAATTATGTATGGTGTATCAAATGAAGGACTAACTGCATACGATGCGATGGTTGATGATAAGTTTACTGTTCCTTTAACGAAAGCTCAAATAAATCAAAATTTCGGTGCAGGTATGGATACTGTTTCGATTTTGAATGAGCAAACCGGTATAGAAGAAAAACAAGCTATAGAAAAGCCAGCTGTCCTTTCCGAAGTGAAACGTATGCTAATGAAAGAAGAATGGTTTATAGATAGACAACGTTCTGTTCTTGAAGTTCGTATTATTGGCTTAACTGGAATTCGTGAATATTACAGAAAAGAAGACGTAGAAAAAGAAGAAGTTTTATTAAAAAAGGTATTCATGATTTATTTTCCGGAAGCTCGTAGACTTTTTGCAAGTCATGAAGTTTTCAATGAGAATAATGATGCTGAAAGAAGAACTTTTGATGATATTTTTTTCAAAAGGAAATTTAGTAGTTATATTACTCAAGAATCAAACGTTTATGACGATAGAGGTATTAATGAATATAAAGTCGGTCTGCAAGCGATGCTTGAAGCCGAAAAAGTAAAATACTGGATATTTAATTTTGAACATGACCTGTGGGAATTTTAAAATTCCCACAATAAAAAGACCTTGGTTATAATAATCAGGGTCTTTTTATTTTATAGAATACTATACTTAAAAAATATGAAAAATAACTTTTGCGTTATAATGGCTGGAGGAGTCGGAAGTCGATTTTGGCCATTAAGTAAATCAGACAAGCCTAAACAATTTATTGATATTCTTGGTATTGGGAAAACGTTTTTACAGCTAACATATGAACGCCTAAACAAGATTTGTCCATCAGAAAATTTTTATATTGTGACAAACAAAGCTTATAAAAAGCTAGTTTTAGAGCAACTTCCTATGTTAAGCGATGACCAAGTTTTACTTGAACCAAAGAGGCGAAATACAGCCCCCTGCATAGAATTTGCGAATTATAAAATTGCATCTCGTTGTTCGAATGCAAATATAATTGTTTGTCCATCTGATCATCTTATCTTGAAAGAGGATGAATTTATTAAAGTTGTCTCAGAAGGAATTTCGTTTGTAGAGAATAAAAACGCATTACTTACATTAGGAATCAAACCAAGTAGACCTGATACTGGATATGGATATATTCAGATTGACAAAAAATTTTCAGGAAATAGTACCGAAATTAATAAGGTAAAGACTTTTACAGAAAAACCTAATAGCGATTTAGCAAAATTTTTCTTTGAAAGTGGAGAATTTTTTTGGAATTCAGGAATCTTTATTTGGACAATAAAATCAATAGATCTTGCATTTAAAAAATATTTACCAGAAGTCTCACTCTTATTTAAAAATAGGGAATCATATTCATCTGAAGTCGAATTTATAGATAAAACATATTCCGAATGTCCTAATATTTCAATTGATTATGGAATAATGGAAAAAGCAGATAATGTTTATGTTTATAAAGCAGATTTTGGATGGTCAGACCTGGGCACTTGGGGGTCTTTATATGAAAATACAATAAAAGACACTAAATGTAATGCGGTTGTCGGTGAAAATATTCTACTATATGAAACAGAGAACTGTGTATTTAACATTCCTTCGGGGAAAATGGTTGTTGCTCAAGGTTTAGATGGTTATATAGTTGTCGATTCCGGTGAAAGTTTATTAATTTGTAAGAGAAACGAAGAACAAAGAATAAGACAATTTGTTAATGATATTCAACTAAAAAAAGGAGATTCTTTTGTCTAATAAAAAGTTATTTCAATGAGATTGTTAGGTATAGATTCGAAAGACAAACGTACTAAATCATATAAATACATACTCTTTAGTATTATATTGTTTTATTGTACAATCCTTCATGGTCAAATCACTTTTACTCCTAATGATAATTTTAATTATTTCTCAATTCATTATGCAGATTCAACACCAGACTACGTAAAGACAATAATTACCCAAACAACACAAAAATTATCAAAATACATTAAATCTACAATACCAATAAATGTTCAGGTAAACTGGATTGCACAAAAAGATAATGTTGAAGCGTCTTGTTCGCCAAACGAAATGGTTTCTAATTTTCCGAATTGTCCATACAAAAACACGTTATTTCCAATATCCTTAGCTGAAAAAATTGCCAAGCAAGAATTAAATAATTCGAAAGAAGCTGACATCATAATGAAAATAAATAAAAACATGAGTTGGTATTATGGGATCGATGGTAACCCAGATTCAAATAAGGTTGATTTGTACACAATACTACTTCATGAACTTTGTCATGGGATTGGATTCCAAAGTAATTTTTCAGTAGAAAACAGCAGTGGATTGCTAAGTGGTACAGGACTTCCTTTTGTTTATGATATTTTTTTAATTGATAGTGTAAAAGATTGTTTACTAAACACTACAAAATATCCAAACAATTCAAGTTCACTTTATAATGCATTGACATCTGATTCAATCTATTTTTTAGGTAAATTTGTACATATAAAGAATGCGAATGGCAATGCAAAAATATATGCACCTAAAACATTCAATTCAGGATCATCAATTTCTCATTTAGATTATCCTCAAAATTCAGAAAATTCTCTATTAAATTACGCAAAGAAGTACGGAGAAGCAATTCATGAAATAGGTCCAATTTGTGAAGGAATTTTAGCAGATATCGGCTGGAACGATTTCTTAATTTCGTCAAATCAATTAAAAGATAATGAAGATATTAAACAAAAATCTGAAGTTCTAGTTTACCTTGATTCTATATTTGATCCTGCAACATTACTTTTACACTATTCTTACGATAAATTTACAAATGAACTAACAATTCCATTTAGTAAAACAGATACATCTAATTATTACAGAGCAATAATTCCAACTTTTCCTTTTGAACATACTGTAGGATATTATATTACTGTTGTTGATACTACAAAAAAAGCATCAGCAGGCATTCCTAACAATTTCCCATCGTCATATTACTCTTTTCGAATAGGGAAAGATACCATTAAACCTACTATTAATCACACGGCAATTACAGATATTTCTGAGGACATGGATACATTATCTATAAACACAAGAGTTACGGATAATGTGGGAGTTGATTCGGTTTGGGTCGAATATTTAATAAATAGTTTGGACACTTTAAAATCAAAAAAAATTAGACTTACAAATACATCTTTTGATAATTTTGAGACAAAGATTCTATTAAAAGGTCTTATTAAAGAAACAGATATATTCAGGTACAGAATATGTGCTGTCGATAAATCTACAAACAAAAATATAGTTAAGACTTTCGGTTCAGGGGAATATGGTTTTTACCAAATAACGGTTGGCTCAAAATCTCTACCATTTATATCACTTGATGAAAATTTTGAAAATCAATCCCTTAGTGAAGAACGTTTTGCTTTAGATGGATTTTCGATTGCCCAACCCGATGGATTTTCATCAAAAGCCCTGCACTCAACACATCCATATCCAACTGCTAAATATTCGGGAAAAACTATAAATCTTACAGCAACACTTAAAAATACAGTAACAATAAGAGATCAAGAAGCCTATATGGAATTCGATGAAATTGCACTACTTGAACCAAGTGAGTTCGGAACTGTGTATGGCGATTATGAATTTTGGGACTACTGCATTATTGAGGGTTCAAAAGATAAAATAAACTGGTATGCTTTTGAATTAAAAGGCTATAAGACAGAGATGTATGCCGATTGGCTTGCTACATTCTATACCGAAACAACTACAGACAATAATGGTAAAATTAGTTCTACAGCAAAAGGTACGGAAAGCTTATATCACAACCACAAAATTAATCTATTAGGAAACAAGTATTTACGCAAGGGAGATAATGTTTACATTCGTTTTCGATTATTTTCAGATGCATTCCAAAATGGATGGGGTTGGGCCATTGACAATCTGAAAATTCAAACAACTCAAGTTGAAAATACAATTACAGAATCAACTAAAAATATAATTGTTTACCCCACAATATCAAATAAAACATTTACGATTTCTGCCGACGATAACGAAATAATTAAACAAGTCGAAGTAATATCAACAATGGGGAATCTTATTCCATTTGATATATCACAGATTAATAAGACTCAATATTCTATTTCAATTAAAGGAAATTCTGGAATGTATTTTCTAAAAATACTACTTGGAGATGGAGAATTTAAAACTGTTAAGCTATTTTTAAAATCTAACGAATAGGAATAAATGTATGAACGCCCTCTTCATAAATCGAATCATCAAGCATAACTATATAATTCACTATCATTTTCCCCGTTAAATCGTAGGTTCCTTTACCGCTAATTTGATATTCTTTACCGGTTTTATCTATCCAATTTTGTTTATTTATTTCAACAGACATTGATGCATCTTTAGAAATTGTATATGTTACCGTTTGATCTTTAGCTGGGAAATTCCAAAAATTGGTGTTCTTAATTGTTTTAGGATCAGATCCGGCAACAAACGTTACGATATAAGAATCTTGATTTATAGGCTCTAAACAAGTATATGATCCAACAAATAGATTTAAGAACGATTGCTTCGTTAATGTCACGGTACATTTATTATAATTCGACGAAGGTTTTATTTCACTTGTTTCTGCTATTTTAAAAGATACTGAAACTGTTTCACCTTCTGAAAAATGTACAGATTTAACAATTAAATTAAAAACGGCATATAAAGAATCAGCATGAATAATCGTTTTATAATCAGCTACAATATAATGCTTGTCTTTAATTGCCGAATGTTGGCCTATTTCGGTAATTTCTAAGATTTTATCAACGCTATAGGCTTTGGAATTCAATTGGATTTTAATAGGAATTGTTATATCACTTGTGTCTGTAAATGAAATCGTTTGACTTATTTCACTTTTAGAGAATTCAGCTAAAGTAGCATCTTGGTATGTTTTTTCATCTTTTTTACAGCTAAATAAAAGAGTTACTATTCCAACAAATAGAATTAAATTTTTCATCTGTTTATATTTTAAATTTTTTAATTGTCAGAAGGAATACACCAAAAATCATCATCACTTTGTGTACACTTTTTGCCGATGGCTATTTCATTTTAAAATCCTGGATTTTGTTTTATATTCTTATTTGCGTTTATTTCTGAAATAGGAATTGGTAATGCAAACAAATAACTTGGATAGGAAACACTACAAACCGGAGCATTACAATCAATTCTTTGGATTGATGCTTGAAGTCGTTTTAAATCAAAGAATCGTTGTCCTTCAAAAGCAAACTCTTTACGTCGTTCTTCCAAAATCAGATTTAACAAGTCGTTATCTTGGAGTTTCACCGCAATAGCTGTATTATCAGTATGTTTCATTACTGTATCTAGTAATCCTCTTGCCATATCCTGTGCAGCTTTTGAGCCTAATCTGACCAACGCTTCTGCACAATTATAATAAATTTCAGAAAACCGGATCACTGGGACATTATCCAACCCAATTGTTCCTGATTGTCCTGGATATTTTTTTACGACAATTTCTTTACCTTTTTGATATAAATTTTTTCTAACATCATTAGCATCAAATAAATTATAGAGATCCTCTGTTACATCTACATATTTTTGAGAATACAATAAATAACCTAAAGAGTTCGTTCCCTGATAATCATTTAAAGCCATATATATTGAGAACATTGATTCCTCTGAATATATTTTAGACCAAATATCCTTATATTCTGCATTTTCTATAAGAGAGTATTTTTTATCAATATTATTAGAATTAAATATCTTCATTGACGTTTCATACACTTTATACCAATTCCCCATAGTAAGATATACTCTGGTTAAAAGTGCTTCTACTGAATATTTCGATAAGGTATATGGTTCTGTCGGCGTTTCTATCAACATGGTATCAGCTTTCGAGAAGTCTTCAAGAATTTGGGCGTAAACTTTTTTTACAGAACTTCGGGCTGGATAAATGATACTATCTTTTGATGTAGGTGAAAGGACAATCGGGATACCTGCATGTCCCCCACTCCCATCTGCCGAATCGACACCAGATTTTATTGCATACGTTTGAGCAAAGACTCGTACCAAATCAAAATAGACTAAAGCTCTAATAGCATAAGCTTCGCCAACGACTTGCCGTTTTGCAGAATAGGAAACATTGGATAATCGAGACGCTGCATCAATAATATTATTTGTTCGTGCAATAATTTTATAGCCTTGTTTCCAAAATCCATCGAGCTCAGAATTATCAGAATTTACTGAATAACTGTAAAATGATGTAAAATAATTTATATTTGTTGATGATAGTTTTGCATTATCAGAATAGACTTCAGTAAAAAGATACATATTCCGTCCATAATATCTATAATCCTGTAAACCATCGTAACAACCGGTTAATGCAGCCTGAAGAGCTTCTAAAGACTTATAAGCATCTTCTTTATTTGAATATGAATAAGGATCTCTATCCAGAAAAGATTTTCCGCAACTAAGAAACGAAAGTGTAATTAAAATCAGGAAATATTGTTTTATCATATTATCAATATATTGTTTTATCTTTTTTACTTTTCCACTTTTGGAAAACAGACAATGCAAAATCTCGATTTAAGCTAATAAAAGGAATTCGCCTTTTATCAATTGGCAAATCTAACTCTTTATAAATCATATTATCATCAAATTCGGCATCGTGTGCATCTTCTTTTGTCGCTGCATAATAAACCTTATCTATACGAGCCCAATAAATAGCACTAAGACACATGGGACAAGGTTCACAAGATGAATATAATTCACATCCCGACAAATCAAAATTTTTCAATACTTTTGCGGCCTTTCTTATTGCATTAATCTCTGCATGAGCCGTTGGATCATTGTCAATTGTAACCGTATTTCCACCAATTGCTATAATTTTCCTTTTAAAAACAATTACAGCTCCAAAAGGTCCACCATTTTTATCAATATTAGAAGAAGCTTCTTCAATCGCTTTATTAATATATGATTCTTGAAGCTGCATATTAAGAACTATTTTACAACTATTGTTCTTGACAAAGTTTCTCCAGGAATGAGTCGTACCTCTATTGATCCAGCCGCAGTATGTGATGAGTCATCTGCAATTTTTAAAGCCAAAACATCCAAATAACATTCATGATATTGACAAAAGACACAGTTACCAAATTTATCGGTCTTCAATGTTGTATCAATTGCATTTTTTTTAATACTTTTTGAATTGACGTAAAAATTAACAAAAGCATACGGTTGAGGGAAGCCCTGAGAAGACGTTACCGTTATATACACAAGTGCTTTTTCTTTTTTTTTCACACATCCAGTGAAAAAGAAAAACAAACATAAAAATATGGTAATAAATTTAGTCATATTGCATTTTTAAAGATATTAGAAAATACTTTTGAGTTTTTGAATTTTCATTTACTAAGATAGAATAATTTTTAGTTAATTTGCAATACAAAGTTAATGAATCAATCGACCTAATGAGACCTATTTTATTATTTTTTTGTCTATTGTTTTGTTGTTCCTTCTGTTTCAAAAAGAAACAGACCGAGACATTGGCTTTGATACATACTAATGTTGGTGATATTAAGATAAAATTGTATGACGAAACACCTCTTCATCGTGACAATTTTATTAAATTGGTAAAGAAAAAATACTATGATGGATTGCTTTTCCATCGCGTAATTAAAAATTTTATGATTCAAACGGGCGACCCCGAATCGAAAGATGCTGAAAGAAGCAAAATGTTGGGTGTCGGTGGTCCTGGATATACTATTCCAGCAGAAATTTCCATGAGACATATCCACAAAAAAGGAGCACTTGCTGCAGCACGTCTTGGAAGTGATGTAAATCCACGAAAAGAATCTTCTGGAAGTCAATTTTATATTGTAGTGGGACAACCATTAACCAATGAAATATTAAATCAGAACGAGCATCAAATTATTGAAGCAAAACGAGGCGAATTAATAAATACATACCTTTCAAAACCCGAGAATAAAATGATTATGCCTAATTTAGATTCCTGTAAAAGTAGGGGAGACAAAGATGGCTTTGATAAAATTGTACAAAAAATAACCACAGACTTAGATCCTGAATTTAAAAAACTTGATTCAATAAAATACACCTCACAACAACGAGCTGAATATCTCGAAAAAGGAGGTTCACCACACCTAGATAATGACTACACAATCTTTGGAGAAGTTATTGAAGGAATGGACATAATTGACAAAATATCATTAGTAACAACAGACTCAAATGATCGTCCACTCGAAGACATTAAAATATTGAGTATTAAAATACTGAAAAAATAAATACCTATGTTACAAAACGTTCTTGATACACAAAAGGAAGTTCTAAATTTTGAAATAACAAATATAGAATCGCTCGAACAATTTAGAATAGACTTTCTATCAAAAAAAGGAAAAGTGAATCTGCATTTCGAGCAATTCAAATCAGTGCCTGCCGATCAAAAAAAAGAATTTGGTCAAAAGCTTAACATTCTTAAAAATTTAGCTCAAGATAAATTTTCAAAAGCTCAAGCAGATTTTACTTCCATTAAAAGCGACTTAAATATAGATTTCTCGTTACCTGGAGATCAAATTCCATTAGGATCACGTCACCCTCTTTCTATAATTAGAAATAAGATGATTGAAATTTTTAATCGAATTGGGTTTACGGTAGCCGATGGACCAGAAATAGAAGACGACTGGCATGTATTTTCAGCACTCAACTTTCCACCAGATCATCCAGCTCGTGATATGCAAGACACATTCTTTATAGAGAAAAATCCAGACATACTACTTCGTACCCACACGTCTTCGGTTCAAATTCGAGTTATGGAATCGCAAAAACCACCAATTCGAGCTCTCTTCCCAGGAAGAGTTTTTCGCAATGAAGCAATTTCAGCACGAGCTCATTGTATTTTTCATCAGGTAGAAGGTTTATATGTCGACAAGAATGTTTCATTCGCTGACTTAAAACAAACACTCCTGTATTTTGCAAAAGAAATGTTTGGTAAAGACACACAAATCAGACTTCGTCCTTCTTTTTTCCCATTCACCGAGCCTTCAGCCGAAATGGATATTTCATGTTCTATTTGCGGAGGAAAAGGCTGTAATATTTGTAAATACTCGGGATGGGTAGAAATCCTTGGTTGTGGGATGGTTGATCCTAACGTTTTGGAATCATGTGGAATTGATAGTAAAGAATATTCAGGGTTTGCTTTCGGGATGGGAATTGAACGAACAACTATGCTGAAATATCAAATAAATGATATTCGATTATTTTTTGAAAATGACGTACGTTTTTTAAAACAATTTACGTCAGAATCATAATCAAAAAACTATATAAATGAGAATGTTTGCAATGAATAAAGCTATATTCCTTTTTCTATTCATTGCGTTGTTTGGAGAGTCGGTTCGCTCTCAAAATATAAATATCAGCATTTTTACAAACCAAAATCTTCAAAGCTTTTGCTTTACGGTAATAGAAGGCAAATATGAGATTATTGCCGAGAAAAAGGCTCTACTTTCAATAAATGAAACCGACACTTTAAGAATCAAACGACTTTCAGACAAAGTTGAAGTTATAAAGAATAACAATATTTTGGGCGTTTTTTCTTCACTTCTAATCAGAGGAATTAATACAGATAATGTATTTGCAATTATGCCTACACTTCCAAAATTAAAAACAAGAGTTTACGACGATGATATAAACATCAAATCAGTTTCTGGGGAATTACAAATTATTAATGATGTAGATTTTGAAAAATATGTAGCAGCATCAATAGAAAGCGAAGGCGGATACATTGCACCATTGGAGTATTATAAGGTACAGGCCATTTTGTGCAGGACATACGCAATTAAAAATTTTCAAAAACATATTGCCGAAGGTTTTAATCTTTGCGATAAAGTTCATTGTCAATCATATAAAGGGAAATCGGTAAAGAATCCAAATATTAGAAAAGCTACAGAATTAACGAAAGGATTAATAATTGTTGATTCAAACCAAGAAGCAATTACTGCAACCTTTTTTTCTAATTCAGGAGGTCAAACAATGAATTCGGAAGATAACTGGAATACCAAAATGCCTTACCTACGCTCTGTAAAAGACACCTTTAGTCTCGGGCAACCAAATGCAAATTGGGAACGAAAAATTTTAAAATCAGACTGGATTTCATATCTATCAAAACGAGGATATTGCATAGATTCTTGCGAAGATTTTCGATTTCGCCAACAATCAAGAGAAAGTACATACACCGTTGGAAATTTTTCAATTCCACTAAAAAAAATCAGAACAGACTGGACCTTAAAATCAACCTATTTCAGCATCATTCCTCAAGGAGATACACTTCTTTTAAAAGGTAAAGGTTTTGGTCACGGCGTTGGCCTATCACAAGAAGGAGCAATTCGAATGGCTCAACTTGGATATAATTATGAAAAGATTATAAGATTTTATTATAGTAATGTCAAAATAAAAAGCACAAAATCGTTTCGGTTTTTTGAAGTACAGTAATAAAACATTTTTTAAATGAAATAATCAATTAAAAAAAGTAGTACTTTTATCAGCCCTTTTAGTAACGAAAAACTTATAAAGATTCTATGGTTAACTCAAACGGAACAAAACCAATACATATTGCAATTGCAGGAAATATCGGATCAGGAAAGACAACTCTAACCGGTTTGCTTGCAAAACACTACGGATGGGAGGCTCATTACGAAACCACTAACGACAATCCTTATATTGATGATTTTTACAAAAATATGAAAGGTTGGTCTTTTAATCTGCAAGTTTATTTTTTAAACAGCAGAATGAGTCAGATCATGAAAATTAGAGAATCGGGCGAAACTGTTATCCAAGACAGAACACTCTACGAAGACGCATACATTTTTGCAACCAATCTTCATGAAATGGATTTAATGTCAACACGCGATTTCGATAATTATTTTTCATTATTTCAGCTTTGTTCGTCTCTTATTCAACCACCCGATTTGACAATTTATTTAAGGACATCTGTTCCTAATTTAGTTAAAAGAATTCAATCAAGAAGTCGTGACTATGAAAACAGCATTAGTCTGATGTATTTACAAAAGTTGAATCACAGATACGAAACATGGATACAATCTTTTAAAGGGAAATATATAATCATTGATACCGACAAAATAGATTTTATTGAAAACACAGAAGATCTAGGTAAAGTTATAAATAAAATTGATGCCGAACTTTTCGGACTTTTCTAATTTTAATCTACACTATTTTAGCACTCAGTATGGAAGATTCATTACGATATAATTTCAACTCGAACGATTTACTTTTTAAAGTTTATAGACACCGTAAACCCATTATTTATATTACTACGGCAGCAATTGTGGTCTCAACGATTGTTTCGTTTTTAATCACACCAAAATATAAAGCTTCAACGATTTTATTCCCAGCTCCAGCAGTTTCAATTTCGAAATCGCTTATATCGACAACCGCTCAAAGTAACGAGAACAGCATCTTTGGTGAAGATGAAGAAGTTGAACAAGTACTTCAGGTACTAAACTCTGAAGAACTTCAGAAGAAAATTGTAAAAAAATATAATCTCGTAGAACATTACGATCTTGATCCAAGCGATCCACACCTAAATTCCGAATTGAATAAAAAATGGGAAAGATATGTATCATTTGGTCGTACACAATTTATGGCGATAGAAATCAGTGTTCTTGATAAAAATCCAGACATAGCAACATCAATGGCAAACGATATTGCCTCATCGATTGACTCGGTAATGAACCGCATGGTAAAAGAACGTGCAACCAAAGCTTATGAGATTGCAAAAATACAATATAAACAAAGAGAAGAACAAGTTCAGATTTTAAGCGATAGCTTACGTAAAATAATGGAATTAGGTGTCTACGATATTGAATCTCAATCAGGATCATTGAATCGTGGATTAACACAAGCATATATTAAAGGCAATCAAAAAGCAGTAGATAAGATCTTGGAAAGACTATCTTTCCTTGCTAAATATGGAAGTAAATATTTAACATTAAAGAATATAATAGAGAGTCAAAGCATCCAACTTAGTTTATTGAATTCGAAATGTAATGAAGCAAAAGTTGATGCAGAACAATCTTTAACACATATTTACATTGTAGATAAAGCTTATCGACCCGACAAAAAGGCATTTCCACAAAGGACTCTTATCATTTTGATTTCAACCCTTTCTACGTTCCTTTTATCAATTTTAATAATAATAATTATTGATGCATTGAAAGACTTTAAAGGGAAAGAAATGACATCGGTAAAAGCTTAATAACAATTGCAATCAAAGGGTAAAATACTATGGCTGATAGTTGGTTGCATTTCATTTATTGCAGCCAATATATTCTTTGTTTTTAACGATAATTACCTCTTTGGTTTATTACCTTTTGGACTAGCTATATTGTTATTCTTATTTTATTCACTCGACACGATATTGCTTCTGATTGTTTTTTTCGTTCCCCTATCCATACCTCTTCGACTCTTTTTCCCAACATTAGGAATGGATCTAAATCTACCGACCGAACCTCTTTTAATACTTGCAACGGGCGTTTTTATTTTCAAACTCATTGTTGAACAACGATTTGACAAAAGAATATTATCACATCCTGTTACAATTGTTATATTCCTTTATTTAACATGGATGGCATTCACGGCTGTAACCAGTTCATTACCTATTATTTCATTTAAATTTTTAGCAACAAGAATTTGGTTTATTACCAGTTTCTATTTCTTAGCGACAGCTCTATTTTCAAAGGCATTAAATATTCATAAATATATTTGGGCTTATAGTATTTCGCTAGCTATCGTTGTAATTATAACCTTATTTAAACATTCCGCATTCTTTTTCAGTCACGATACCTGCTATTTAATTATGCAACCATTTTTCGATGACCACACATCATACGGAGCCGTTTTAGCCTTGATAATTCCTCCTTTATTTGGACTATTATACATGTCTCGAACCAATATCAATATATATTCATTAATAATGATTCTCATTGGAATTATCCTTATTGGCTTATTTTTCTCATACACTCGTGCTGCTTGGCTGGGTGTTTGTCTAGCTTTTGGCATTTGGTTACTCATAAAATTTAAAATCAAATTTAAAACACTGATCTTGGTTCTCGCAACAATTTGTTTATTGGTCATACCTCTTTACAATGAAATTTACTTCATGATGCGAAGCAACAAATCTGATTCTTCTGCTGATTTTTCCACACAATTCAAGTCAATGACAAACATTAAAACCGATGATTCAAATGTAGAACGACTGAACCGTTGGAGTTGTGCTTGGCGAATGTTTCTCGACAGACCAATCACAGGTTTTGGCCCAGGAACTTATATGTTTAAATATGCCCCATACCAACGCTCATGGGAACGGTCTCATATCAGTACAAATGCCGCAAATCTTGGCAATTCCCACAGTGAATACCTAGGACCATTGGCAGAGCAAGGTTTAATCGGTCTTTTACTATTTTTAGCTGTAATTTTTACAACAGTACGAACAGCATTAAAAGTAATAAACAGGTCAACTAATAAACGATCTAAATTACTGGCATTGTGTTTAATACTAGGATTATTCACCTATTATTTACACGGGTTTATGAATGATTTTCTGGACATGGACAAGGTTACTGCTTTATTTTGGGGATTTACGGCTGCTATTGTTTGCCTTGATGTATATCATTTTGAGGGATTAAAAAAGGCAGAATTGTCAACTATAAATCAAGCAAACCCTCGGGAAGAATAAATGCTATTTGTTGCTTTTCAGAATCAACTGTAGAAATAAATTCTTCAACAGCTGGAATAAGAATTAATTTTCCATTGACATTTATTTCAAACAAGGGATGAGCTGGATTTTCAACAATATTTGAAATAATGCCAATCGTCTTTTGTGTTTGAATATTGACAGCAACATAACCAATAAATTCATTCAAACTATGATCTTCATCTAATTCTTCTTTAGGGAAAAGATCATCAGGAAGATAAAGTGAACACCCAACAAATTCATCAATTTTTTTATCTGAATTATAATCTAAAAATGATAACCTAAGATTTGTTTTTCCTGCATACGAAATCTTATTAACGAAAAAAGGAACCAGTTTCGCGTTAAATTCAACGAAAACTGATTCCAATGTTTCAAAATCTTCAGGATTATCAACAAACAACGAAACTAACACTCCCCCATCGTATCCATGGGTTTTTGATATTTTACCAATACAAGTAAATCCTTCGAGTGCAGGTATGTTTGTCTTTTTATTATCCAATTTATTCTGCGGCGGCCTCTTCTGTTACATCACCAGATGCTTCAGATTGAACTGCTTGATTAGCAACTTCTGACTTTTTAGCTATTTTTTCAATTCTAGATTTATTGGCTTTTATTTCAGCTTCCAATCTTTTTTTTGCTTCAGCTTCTTGCTTCGAAACTTGATTTGAAATTTCAGAAGCAACTATTTTTGCATTCTTTTCTTTCCAAGCATTGAATTTCTCTTCACATGCTGCCATGTCAAAAGAGCCTTTTCTCACACCTGTTAAAAGATGCTTTTTGTAGAGAACGCCTTCTTTACGAAGGATTGATCCTGCTGTTTCAGTAGGAAGGGCACCATTTTGTAACCAGTACAACACTCTGTCGAAATCAATTTCAACAATAGCAGGTTTCGTAATTGGATTATACGTTCCCAATTTTTCGATGTATTTACCATCTCGTGGCGCCCTGCTGTCTGCAACAACAATGTGATAGAAAGGATTTGCCTTTTTACCATGTCTTGCTAATCTAATTTTTGTGGCCATTTTTTTTGTTTATAAGTTTTTAAAAAGTGGTGCAAAGGAACAACTATTTATCAATATTACAAAATAATCAGGTATGATTTTTATTGATATTTCATATTCCAGGGAATCACACTATACACCTATTTTACAACGTCTTAACATTCTTTTATTATCAAGTTTGTCACAAAATATCTTCAGTAAAAAAATGCGTAATGAAATATTGACGTATTCAATCCGTTGTGAGAAAATCTAGTTATCTTTGCTCAACCATAAAATAAGATTTAACAATAGACTGATGTCAAAATTTAATATCAGAGAAAAAATTTTCAAAAAGATTCGGAACAAATACCGACTCATCATTTATAACGATAACACTTTTAAAGAAGTCCTTTCTTTGAAATTGACAAAATTGAATGTGATGATAATTTTTGCGGTATTAACTCTTCTTTGGATTTTCTTTGTTTACTATATTGTTGCTCTTACTCCTTTAAAAACATACTTGATACCCGACTTCCCGAAAGCAAATGAACGAAAAGGTATTGTCGAAAATGCATTAAAAGTTGACTCTCTTGAAGCAAGGCTTACAATGTATGAAAATTATGTAGAAAAAGTAAAAGCTGTATTAAGGGGCGAAAACGTTCCTGGATATAACATTTATGATAAAAACTCTGCTATACCAAAACAAAAGATTGATTTATCAATTTCCAAAGATGATTCAATTATGCGAAAACAGGTTGAAGCAGAAGAGGAGTTTAATTTGTCGACAACAGAAGAGGACAAAAACTCTGATGCACTATCGGGTTTAATCCTTTTTGCTCCGGTGAAAGGCATAATTACCAATGGCTATAGTCCTATCAAAAATCACTACGGAACTGATATTGTAACAGAGAGAGACAATGTAGTTCATGCAGCAATGAATGGAACTGTAATTATTTCGCAATGGACATTAGAAACCGGTTACGTTTTGTGTATTCAACACGAAAAAGATCTTATTACAGAATATAAACATTGTGCAAAAATTTTGAAAAAAGTTGGAGATCGGGTTCTTTCTGGTGAAGCTATTGGAATAGTCGGAAATACAGGGGAACTATCAACGGGACCACATTTACATTTTGAATTGTGGCACAAAGGAACAGCTCTCAATCCAGAGCAATATATCAATTTTAAGTAAATCATGGCAAAACATATTGCAATCCTAGGTTCAACCGGATCAATTGGCACGCAAGCTCTCAAGGTTATAGACAATCATCCCGATACATTCATTCTTGAAGTTCTAACAGCAAATAACAATGCAGAACTGCTCATACAACAAGCAAAAAAATTTGTACCCAATGCAGTTGTTATAGCTAACAAGGAATTATACCCGCAAGTTAAACAAGCTTTAGCAGATTATGACATAAAAGTATATGCTGGAGAAGAATCGATAGAACAAATTGTTGAGCTTGATGCAATTAACATCGTCCTTATATCACTAGTGGGCTATTCAGGATTGCTACCAACCATAAACGCCATTAAACATCAGAAAACGATAGCCTTAGCAAACAAAGAAACATTAGTAGTTGCCGGAGAACTTATAACTCAGCTGGCTATAGAAAATCATGTAGCAATTCTTCCTGTCGATTCAGAACATTCAGCTATTTTCCAATGTCTTACAGGCGAAATGGAGTATGGCAATGGAATAGAAAAAATTATACTAACAGCTTCTGGTGGACCTTTTAGGCAATTCGATAGAAAAATGCTACAGAAGGTTACAAGACAACAGGCTTTAAAACATCCGAACTGGGATATGGGTGCAAAAGTGACCATTGATTCAGCATCATTAATGAATAAAGGATTGGAAGTTATTGAAGCAAAATGGTTGTTTGATGTAGATCCAAAACAAATTGAAGTAGTCGTTCATCCTCAATCCATTGTACATTCTGCAGTCCAGTTTACTGATGGCTCGGTAAAAGCTCAGATGGGATTGCCTGATATGAAACTCCCTATTTTATACGCTTTTGGTTACCCTCATCGATTAAGAACAAATTTCCCTCGATTTAATTTTTTTGACTACCCGGCTCTAACATTTGAAAAACCTGATTTATCAAATTTTCGGAATTTAGCATTGGCATATTCAGCAATGGGAAAAGGTGGCAATATGCCTTGCGTTATGAATGCTGCCAACGAAATTGCCGTTGCTGCCTTTTTACAAGATAAAATTGGCTTCTTACAAATGACAGACCTAATTGAAAAAGCCATGCAGGAAATTTCATTCATTACAAAGCCATCAATTGCTGATTATATTGAATGTAATAAGGATGCAAGACATTTTACCGAAAGTCTCTTAGGATAATCCTATTTTTGAGGTTCTTCGGGGATAAAAACAGTAAAAGTGGTTCCTATACCCTGTTGGCTCTGAACTTTGATAGAACCATCATGACGTTTAATAAAATCGCGACAAAGGATTAATCCTAATCCAGCTCCTTTTGCTGCAGATTCCGGTTCGTTTGTTACAATCCGATTTGAAATATTTTGGTTATAAATACTGGCAACTTCCTCTTCACTCATTCCTGAACCATAATCTTTTACAGAAAAGATTACTTTCCCATGAGCTTTTGAAATTATTATATCAATAACACTATTGACAGATGAAAATTTTATAGCATTTCCTAAAATATTCCTTAACACAAAACTTAGGATATTATAGTCTGCGGTTACTTGAACATCTTCATCATTACTGACCTGAACCGTAATATTTTTGAGTTTTAAAAGATATCCGGTTTGTCTTTCACACTCTTGAAGTAATCTGGAAAATGAAAAATGCGAATAAGAAAAAGTCAAATGATTGTCTTTCATCTTAGCCCAATTCATGAGATTATTCAACAATTCATGAGTTTGAACGGTAATTTGATGAATCAAACGAGCATAATAAAGTTTTTTCGAATCGTCTAAGTCTGAAAATCGTTCAACAAGAATATCTGAAAAACCAATAAGATTGCCAAACTGATTCCTTAAATCATGAGATACTGCCGAAAGCAATTTATTTCGGAACGAAGCAAATTCTTCGAATGTATGTTGATGCTGATTAAGGACAATCTGCATATTTTTGTTTTCAGTCACATCAGTTTCAGTCACATACCACAGCGACCATGTTTCTTTACATTCATCTGGGATAACTGTTTTTATTGACGAGGTTATTATTTCCCCTGATTGTGTCTGTTTTTGCGATTCATATTCAAAGCAATTACCTCCATCTATGTAATGAAGAATTTCTTCACGAACCTGATTGAATGATTCGTTTGTAAAATAGCTCCGAATTCCTTTATTTAGACATTGCTTCGACGTTGCTTTTTGAAGATTTACGGCTTTTTGATTAACATCAACAACACGAATAAGACTCAAAAATCGAATTAATTCCGCAGGATTTCTGGTTAAATATGTTCGAAAATTATAGACTCCACGATTACGTATTGTATTAATTTCTTCTTTCAGTAGACTAGCATCTTCGATCCAAAGAGCCACACCAACATGCGAAAATAGATCCTTATAAACAGACTCGTCAAGAGTCTGAAGTGCTTGTTCTGACTGAGTTATTGTTAGATATTCTGCATCAATTGCCACTTTCAATTTTTTTATAAATCTTACTTTTTGAAATAACTCCAAAAAACACATGCAAGGTAGTGCTTGTGGGCATTGGAATGCCAGAAAAAACGTGGAACATTATCAACAAGATATCGACAAGAACGGATTTTATAAACATTTAAAAGACGATGTATTGATGTTTTTATTTTTACTTTTGTAAAAATTTTTAATCAATATGACACAAACGGCATTATCAGAAATTGGCGAATTTGGGCTAATAGATCGCCTGACAAAGGGATTTACGACAGTTAATCAATCAACAAAATTGGGCGTTGGCGATGATTGTGCAATTATGTCATACGGCGATAAGGTTGATATTGTGATTACTACCGATTTACTAGTTGAAGGAATTCATTTCGATTTAATGTATTGTCCTCTCAAGCATCTGGGGTATAAGGCTGTCATGGTAAATTTGTCGGATATCTACGCAATGAATGGAACTCCAAAACAAATAACCGTTTCTATAGCAGTGTCGGCTAAGTTTTCTGTCGAAGCTCTTGACCAGTTATACGAGGGAATTTCGCTGGCTTGTAAAAAGCATTCGGTGGATTTGATTGGAGGTGATACATCAAGTTCAATTACCGGAATGACTATTTCGATTACTGCAATAGGCGAAGTTGAAAAAGATATGGCAGTAAAAAGAAGTGGAGCAAAACCAAACGATTTAATTTGCATTTCGGGCGATTTAGGAGGAGCATACATGGGACTACAAATTTTAGAGCGAGAAAAACATGTATTTACAAAAACAGGTTCACAATCACCAAAACTTCAAGGATACGATTATGTTCTCGAAAAACAACTTAAACCTGAAGCTCGCAAAGATATTATTGAAAGGCTGACGAAATATAATATTAAACCAACTTCGATGATTGACATATCAGATGGTTTATCATCGGAACTTTTACATATATGTAGACGGTCGTCGGTAGGATGTAAAGTTTATTCTGACAAAATTCCAGTAAATAAAAATACCGAAAAAGTTGCTACCGAATTTAACATCGATCCATTAACCGCCGCACTCAATGGAGGTGAAGATTATGAGCTTTTGTTTACTGTCGACATCAATGATTTCCACAAAATTTCAATGGTCTCGGATGTTTGTATAATTGGGAATATTACAACATCAAATGAAGGCGAAAATCTGATAACAAAACAAGGTGAAAAGATTAAAATCATAGCTCAAGGTTGGAACGGATTCTCTCATTAGAACGAAAATTCCAAATAGTATTTCTGTAAATCAAAATCTTTACCTATTTTTATAAATTATATTAAAGAGGATAGCCCATGTTTTTTGTCATAATTATATCATTCTTTATTCTTTTTTCATACTGCTTACTGATGTTCATCTTTATAAATGGATGGATGAAAACAGCAACATATATAGCAAACGGTAATGAATTTACAACCAAATGTTCAATTATAATTGCAGCACGAAACGAAGCCGGACATATTGAAAACTTACTTTCTGATATTATTCAGCAAGAATATCCTAGAGAGCTATTCGAAATCATTGTTGTAAATGACCATTCTGAAGATAATACAGCCGAAATTGTAAGTTTCTTTCAACAAGGGAATGCTATTTCGCTCATTAATTTAACTGAAGATAACACAGGGAAAAAAGCTGCATTGGCTGAAGGGATCAAACTATCAAATGGAGAATTAATCTTAACTCTTGATGCCGACTGTAGAATCGGCAAACGTTGGTTAATTACAATCGTGAGTTTTTATAAAGAAAACAATCCCTCTTTAATAATGGGCCCTGTAGACTTTAAGCCTCAAAAAAAATTCTGGAATAAAATACAAAATCTGGAATTTCTTAGTTTAGTGGGCACCTCGGCTTGTGCAATCAATAATGAACAAGCATTCTTATGTAATGGTGCAAATCTGGCTTATAAACGTAAGATATTCTTCCAATTAGACGATCCTTTTTCAAACGAAATATCATCGGGCGATGATATCTTTTTCCTTCATAAAGTAAAAAAGATACCCAACTCTTCCATTCAATTTATAAAAAGCATTGATGCTGTTGCATATACAAAAGAAAATAAATCAGTAAAATCTTTTATTTCGCAAAAAGTGCGTTGGGCTTCAAAAAGTTCTAAAATAAACGATAGCGAATCGTTAGTATTTATAGCAATTATTTCGGGAATGAACCTTTTGCTTTTATTCCTGTTCTTTTTGAGTTTTATTAACCCAAACATTCTATTCATTTTCCTCGCATGTTTTGGGATAAAAACTATTGTCGATTTTGCATTTTTCAAACAAATATTGCCATTTTTCAAAAAAGATAATCTTTTGAAACAAATACCACTAACAAACTTCTTTTATTTCCTTTACTTTGCATTAATGATTATCCTTTCTCTAACAATAAAACCAAGTTGGAAAGGTCGATCCATTAAAACATAAACGTATGGTATTGAATTATATCTGGATAGGTTTTTTTTTAATTGCTGCAATAGTAGCACTTATAAAAGTAATTGTATTCGGCGATTTCAGTATTTTCCCTACCATGATGTCAAGTGTCTTTGAGATGTCAAAAACAGGTTTTGAAATATCATTAGGTCTTGCCGGCATTTTAACCCTATGGTTAGGCATCATGAAAATAGGAGAAAGAAGCGGAGTAGTCAATATATTTTCAAAAATAACAGGACCTTTTTTTACCCGTCTTTTCCCCGAAATTCCCAAAGGGCATGCTTCATTTGGGCACATGACAATGAATTTTACAGCTACAATGCTTGGCCTCGAAAATGCGGCAACCCCATTAGGATTAAAAGCTATGGAATCGTTACAGGAAGTAAATCCGAAAAAAGACACAGCTTCCAATGCTCAAATAATGTTTTTAGTAATTAATACCGCTGGGTTTACGCTACTTCCTGTTGGAATAATGATGTATCGTCTCCGATTTGGAGCAGCAGACCCTTCTGATGTTTTTATCCCAATACTTTTAACGTCATTAATAGCAACGCTATCAGGCATATTCGTTGTTTCAATCATTCAAAAAATAAATTTGTTCGACAAAGTAATTCTCGCCTATATACTTGGCATTGTGGCTATATGCACTATGTTGGTTTGGTATCTTTCGTCAAAAACACAGGCTCAAATATCTTTCTTTTCTAGTGTTGTAAGTAACTTCATAATCTTTACAATTATAATTTCATTCATCCTTTTAGGATTACGAAAGAAAATCAATATTTACGATTCCTTTATTGAAGGAGCAAAAGAAGGATTTGCCACTGCCATTAAAATTATTCCATTCCTGATTGCAATGCTTGTAGGAATAGGTGTTTTTAGAGCCTCCGGAGCAATGGATGGATTATTAAAAGTAATATCATGGGGATTTCAGTCAGTTGGTATTAATCCCGACTTTGTAAATGCCCTTCCAACCGCATTCATGAAGCCATTAAGCGGAAGTGGTTCTAGGGGTTTAATGGTAGAAACCATGAAAACGTATGGTCCGGATGCTTTTGTCTCAAAACTTTCATGTATATTTCAAAGTGCCTGTGATACAACTTTTTATATCATAGCCCTTTACTTTGGCTCTGTTGGTATTAAAAATACACGATATGCCATTACGTGTGGATTGATTGCCGATGGAATCGGAATTATTGCAGCTATAGTTATTGCAAAACTATTTTTTACATAAAACCAATGTTTTACAGCAGATTCAACCCTTCGATCAACATATACATAATCTCTATAGATAAGGTATTTTCCAATCAGCTTCTACTGAAACTCGAAGACGATACTGATGCTCTAGTAAATCAAGACAACAGCGTTGAAGAATTCTTTCAAGAAATACAAGCAAACCCAGTTTCAGAAGGGACAATTCCAATCATTTTGGTAGATTTTATTCTCAATACAATGGAAAATCATAATGCAAAAGATGGTCTTGAAGTGATGAAAGAAATAAAAACGCTCTACCCAAACTGGGAAATTATTATAATGTCAGACCTTTCGTCAAATAAAATCAAAGACGAAGCAATCCAATCGGGAGCTTTATATCATATTTTTAAAAACGATAACACCGGTGCACGGATTATTAACAGAATACATCAAATCCAAAACACATATTATTTTGCATATAAGAAAAAATTAGTACTATTCTCATTTGGACTCTTGGTTTTACTGGTTTTAGTACTACTAATATCAAGAAGTATTTTCTACTATAATTCCTTTGTATTATAAAATAATATTTATACTTTTATGCTTTGGATTAGTGAGGAAGATATAATTTTAATAAAGACTAATTATGGCAAATGAAGAACAAATTGAGACGCTAGAGCAAGCGAAGAAACTTGCAGAAGATAAGGTAACCGAATTAGAACAAACACTTTTAAAATTAAAGCAAGAAGCTTATTTAAAAGTCAAAGAGATTGATGATGCTATTGCAAAAGTTCGTCAACAATCATCCATACAAGATTCAAAAAGTACATCAGTCACTTCTGTTAAAGAACCAATAATTGAGGAGTCCACTATCGAGCAACCGGAAACCCAAAAAGAAGAAAAAAGCATCCCGAAGCCTTCAATACCCAAATTGACGATAGAAACAAGGGAATTTAAAAAGGAGAAAAAAGGAGAAGAAAAGGAGAGAATAGGAAAACTATTAAAATCTCGCGAATCGGAAAAACAACAAATTGCAGAACTTCAAAAGAATTTAGAAAAAAGGACTAAAGGTGATAAACCGGCAGAACCTGGGAATACGGGCATTAAACACACAAATGCAGAAGTATTTATATACGTTGTAGACGACAACCCTCTTCAATTAAAAGTTATACTTGAAAAATTTAAAACAACAAAAAGTTTTAAATTAACCAAAGGATTTTCAAGTGGAGACGAATGTTTACAATATATAAAAAAGCACAAATACCCAAAAAATAGTATGATTATGACTGTTGTTGATTATTACCTTGATGAAAAAGGTAATGGGGAAGAATCAAATACTGGTATAGACGTTTTAAATATGTTAAAAGATTATGATTCTGACATTGAAGTGATTGTTCTTTCAGGAAGTGACGATGTTGATATTGCTGCTTCTGCAACACATTTTGGTGCAATTTCTTTTGTTAAAAAAGGAGAAGATGACTTCAAGAAAATTGTAAACAATATTGTTTGGGCAATTCATGAAAAAGCTAAAATTCGCAAAAAAGCCGATACTCAGAAATTTATACGTTATTTATTGATTGGCATTATTGTAGGCGTTATCATAATCTTTGGAATTTATTTTATTTCACTTTTATTTGAGCCTAAATAACTAATTGAATCACTGAGTTTTTCTCAACTAAAGTTTTCGATTTGCTATAAGAATCAACCTCGTTAAGGGTAATGCTGTTTTCGCATTCTCTCTTTTTTACTTAAACCATTGGAAAAAATAAATTCAAAATATTCTGTAATTCTTATACAATCAGATCCAGCAAATTTATATTTATGTACAAATTTATCATCTGCAACATATCCCCCCAAAAAAAGCTTCCCTCACAATAGAAAAAAAGATCTGAGAGCTTTCGATTAAAAAGCTTTTATTATTTTTGTCTCTAATTAAAATATAAATAATTCATGAGAAAACTATGAAAATTAATAAACAAACATTTTTAAATATATATTTTCCTATTTTACTTTTTTTAATTTCATTCTGCTGGAAATTATACTATATAGGAACCCGTGACGTATGTCTTGATGAACCATTTACGTTGTATCATGCACAATTTAACGTTTGGAATATTTTAAAATTACCAACACAAAATGAACCCAATCCACCTCTTTTTATGTTACTACTCCATTTTTGGATAAAACTTTTTGGCATTAGTGCATCATCAATACGTTTTTTACCTTTATTCTGCAATGCTCTAACAACAGTATTTATGTATTTCATTGGTAAAAAATTCTTTAGCCTTTGGTCAGGAATACTTTCATCAGGCATCTTCATACTTTCGACATATCATTTTTATTTTGGTCTTGAAGCTCGAACATATTCAATGCTATCAATGGCCACGGCAGCTTCTCTCTATTTTTTCATATCTTTAATAAAAGAACCCAATAAAACAAAGTATATTCCAGCTCTTATCATTTCAAATTTTTTTCTTATTTATAGCCATTATTTCGGTTTGCTAATTGTTTTTGTACAACTTATAACAAGTTTTATGTTTTTAGAGAATAAAAAAATATTTAAAAAAATATGGATAGCAATCATTATTACAGGGATACTGTTTTTACCAATGGCGATTATCGTTATTAAACAATTTTTAATTTCCAGTAAAGGGACTTGGGTTCAACCACCTTCAAAATCAGAGTACTTAAATCAAATTTGGTGGTTTCTAAATTCAAAAATTATATTCAATATTACGCTTTTTATATTCTTCATTGGAATTATTTATGCAATTCTAACATGTACCGCAAAAAAAATTCCCCGTGAATTTATTATTATTTTTCTCTGGTGGTTTATACCTTTTACATTAATGTTTTTCGTATCCTTTAAAATACCAATGTTTCTTAACCGATATATTTTATTTAATACAATAGGATTTTATTTGTCTATTGCTATCATTATAAATATGTTGTACGATCGTACACCATTATATATTGTAAGTGGTTTATATCTTTACTTTATGTTTACACAACTTCAAATAAATTCGAAAGATTTTTATTATAGAGAAGTTAAGAATACTGTTAATGATGTTAAAAATAAATTAACTCCTAACACTATTATCTTAATTTATCCATCTTGGGCAGATTTGGGATTTATGTATTATTATAATCGAAGCATATTCCAAAATGTGAGTCTTTACGATACATTATTAAATAAAAATAATATATACCATGTTTGGAATTTTGCCGAGGTAAAAGAAAAACTTAAAATGCATAAAAATAATCGTATAATATTTATTCAAGACGGGCAACTTGAAGATAAAACTATATCTACATATCTTGACAGTATTTACGTAATATCTAGTAAAACATTTTATCCTCAATGTTTTAATGTAAGTTCGTATGAAATGAAATAAATTATCAACACGGTTCTAAAATCTTAATCAGGAATAATATTCGAAGTCTATTAAAACTAAATGGAAATACAACTTTTAATCTATTTATAACCCAAACTGATTTTCATGATTGATCATAAAATAATAACCATAGTTCTCCCAGCATATAATGCTGAAAAAACTTTAGAGCAAACATATAAGGAAATACCTTTTGACATCGTTGATAACGTTATCCTCGTGGATGATTGCAGTAAAGACAACACCATAGAAGTCGGAAAAAGAATAGGGATAAAACACATTATCAAACACGAAAAAAATCGTGGCTATGGGGGGAATCAAAAATCATGTTATAAAAAAGCACTTGAAATTGGCAGTGACATTATAATAATGTTACACCCTGATTATCAGTATACTCCAAAACTTATACATTCAATGGCATATCTTATGGCAAATGATGTATATCCAGCAGTATTAGGTTCAAGAATACTTGGGGGTGGTGCACGTAAAGGAGGAATGCCTCTTTATAAATACATCTTTAACAGATATTTAACACTTACACAAAACATTTTAATGGGGCAAAAATTATCAGAATATCACACAGGTTATCGTGGGTTTACTCGTCAAGTTTTTGAAAAAATTGATATCGAAAAAAACAGTGAAGATTTTGTCTTCGATAATCAGATGCTTGCTCAAGTTTTTTTTGCTGGTTTTGAGATTGCTGAAATTACGTGTCCTACTAAATATTTTGAAGGAGCTTCCTCTATTAATTTCAAAAGAAGTACCAAATATGGCTTTGGCGTTTTAGGAACTTCATTACAATATTTGCTTGCAAAAATAGGTGTCTACAAAGCTGATTTCTTAAAAGGAATAAATGATGTTATTTGAATAAATTTACTAATTTTGTTAATCATTAATAATATATGAAAGTTGTAATTCTTGCTGGAGGACTTGGAACCCGACTTAGCGAAGAAACCGATATAAAACCAAAGCCGATGGTTGAGATTGGAGGACATCCAATTCTTTGGCATATCATGAAAATATATTCTCACTATGGATACAACGAATTTATTATATGTTGCGGATATAAAGGATATTACATAAAGGAATATTTTGCCAATTATTTTTTACATCAAGCCGATGTAACAATAAATCTTATAGAAAATTCAGTAAACGTTCATAAATCAAATGCAGAACCATGGAAAATAACCATGGTTGATACCGGAATAAATACACAAACAGGAGGTCGCATAAAAAAGATTCAAGAATATGTTGGAAACGAAACATTTCTTTTAACTTATGGCGATGGTGTAAGTAATGTAAGTATAAAAGAACTTGTGGATTTCCATAAAAAAAACGGGAAGAAAGCAACTCTAACTGCTGTTCAACCATCGGGAAGATTCGGTGCACTTGAATTTAATGCTGAATCAAATGTTTCTTCATTTATGGAAAAACCAACAGGAGACGGAGCATGGATTAATGGCGGATTCTTTGTTCTTGAACCAAGTATTTTTGAATATATTACCGATGGAGATACAACAATCTGGGAACGTAAGCCACTAGAAAATCTCACAAAGGAAAATCAATTATCAGCCTTTAAACACAGCGGATTCTGGAGACCAATGGACACGTTGAGAGATAAAATGGAATTAAATGAGTATTGGAATTCAGGTTCTGCAGCTTGGAAACTTTGGAAATAATCGGAATGAATACAGACTTTTGGAAAAATAAAAAAGTACTAATTACGGGACATACTGGATTTAAAGGATCTTGGCTTTGTATGTTACTTCATCAGCAAAATGCCAATATTTTTGGATACGCACTAGATCCGCCAACAGAACCAAGTTTATATAAAATCTGCAATATTGATTCTTTTGTTCAATCAACAATTGGAGATATTCGCGACTATAATACACTGTTTAAAACCATAGAACGAATAAGACCTGAAATCATTATTCATATGGCAGCACAGCCTTTAGTCAGAGAATCATACAAAAATCCTGTAGAAACATACCAAATAAACGTGATGGGTACGGTTCATTTGCTTGATGCCGTTCGCCAAATTGGAAATGTAAAAGCCTTGGTAAATGTTACCACCGATAAATGTTATGAAAACAAAGAATGGGCTTGGGCGTATCGCGAGAATGAGCCAATGGGTGGTTATGATCCTTATTCAAATAGCAAAGGTTGTTCGGAATTGGTAACGTCTTCATTCAGAAATTCCTTTTTCAATCCAAGTAACTATTCAGAGCACCAACTAGCTCTAGCTTCAGCCCGTGCAGGAAATGTTATTGGCGGTGGAGACTGGGCAGAAGACAGGCTTATTCCCGATATTATAAAAGCAATTTCTAAAGGTGAAAAGGTGAAAATTCGTAGTCCATTTGCAATCAGACCATGGCAACATGTTTTAGAACCTCTAACCGGATATCTTACTCTTGCAGAAAAATTATACACAGGAGGTTCTAAATATGCTGAAGGGTGGAACTTTGGCTCATTGGATGACGACGCAAAGCCTGTCGAATGGATTGTAAAAAGACTTTGTACAAAATGGGGAAATAATGCATCATACGAAATTGACAAAAAACCTCAACCACACGAAGCAACCTATTTAAAACTCGATTGCTCAAAAGCCCGACAGATATTACAATGGAATTCACGATGGCGATTGGATAAAACATTAGATAGCATTGTAGAATTTACAAAAGCATATCAGAATAAAGGAAATATGCAACAAGTCTGCAATAAACAAATTGTAGAATATTTAGAAACAAAGATTGAAGAACAAATATATTAAATTTCAATAAAATGGCAGATAGCAACGCTCTTCGCAAAGAGATTCTTGAAAAAACAGCAGAATATTACAAATTAAAATTTGGCAAGAAAGAATTTATTGCCGGCAAAAATCGCGTTAATTATGCAGGTCGTGTTTTCGACGATCAAGAAATTGTAAATCTTGTTGATTCAAGTCTTGACTTTTGGTTAACAGAAGGTCGTTATTCAGAACTATTTGCAGAAAAAATAGCTAACTTTTTAGGTGTTGACAACGTTGTTTTAACAAATTCAGGTTCATCAGCAAATCTTCTAGCATTTTCGACCCTTACAAGCAAGAAATTGGGTGACCGTCGTTTGAACCCAGGAGACGAAATCATATCCGTAGCAGCAGGCTTCCCTGCAACAGTAACACCTATAATACAATATGGTCTTGTTCCCGTATTTGTTGATGTTGAAGTTCCAACCTACAATATTGATATTGAGATGTTAAAAAGAGCTATCAGCTCGAAAACACGTTGCATTTTCATTGCTCACACATTGGGCAATCCATTTAACATTAAAGCAATAATGGAAATAGCAAAAGAACATAATTTGTGGGTTATTGAAGATAATTGTGATGCATTTGGAAGCAAATACGATGGAAAATATACTGGGACGTTTGGACATTTATCAACCATTTCATTTTATCCCGCACATCATATCACCACTGGCGAAGGTGGAGCAATTATTACAAACGATCCTTTATTAGCACTTATATTAAAATCTTTTAGAGACTGGGGTAGAGATTGTTACTGTAGCGGAGGCGAAAACAATACTTGTGGCAAACGGTTTACCCAAAAATTTGGTGATCTTCCAATTGGATACGATCACAAATATGTATATTCAGAAATTGGTTTCAATCTGAAAATGACTGATATGCAAGCCGCAATTGGTGCTGCTCAAATGGATAAAATTTCAAAGTTCTGTGAGAAAAGAAAAGAGAATTTCAAAAGACATTATACAATTTTCTCAAAATACAGTAATTACTTTATCTTACCACAAGCAACTGAAAATAGTGATCCAGCTTGGTTTAGCTTTATTGTAACAGTAAAAAATGAAGCTCCGTTTACCCGCGATCAAATAACAAAATATCTGAACGAAAATTTAATTGAAACACGCAATCTCTTTGCTGGAAATATGGTAAAACAGCCCGGTTTTATTGATAAAAACTATAGAATTGCAGACCATTTAAACAATACAGATTTAATTATGAATAACACCTTTTTCTTGGGAACATATCCAGGATTAACGGATGAAATGTTTAGCTATATTGACAAAATTGTTGATGAATTTATTGCTAAAGTAAAATAATACACAATGTTAGTTAAAAAGTATAAGGTAAAAGTCGCTTCTATTCACAATCCTCTCGAAGGAGTTTACACCCTTGAATTTGAGTCATTATCTGGCAAATTCAAATACGCACCAGGTCAATTTTTACATCTTGCACTCAACGCTGACTACGATGGAAGCGGTCAATGGCCTGAATCACGTTGTTTCTCAATGCAAACCAACCCGGGAAATGAGACGATAAAAGTTACATTTGCGGTAAAAGGTTCCTTTACCAAACAAATGACAGAAACGCTTAAAATTGGATCAGAATTATGGTTAAAATTACCCTTTGGCGAACTCTTTACCCAAAACCACAGTAAAGAGAAAACCGTTTTTATTGCTGGAGGAACGGGTGTTACTCCATATCTTTCGTTATTTACACATTCTTCATTTGCCGAATATTATAATCCACAAATATATTTAGGTTTTCGTTCTCAAAGTTTTAATCTTTATGTAGAAGAACTTAAAACAGCTTGCATAATAAATGACTCTGGCGACAAAATGCTTCATTTAATATATCAAGATATTGACGGGATATTGAATATCAAGAACATCTTAAAAGAAAACGGAATCGACACAACCTATTTCATCTCTGGACCACCTATTATGATTAGCTCCTTTAAGAAATCATTGATTACAAAAGGTATTTCGGAACAAAATATTAAGACAGATGATTGGGAATAAACCACTTGACCTATAAGCCATGAAAATATTACTTACAGGAGGTCATGGTTTTATTGGGAGAAATATTCGAGAAAGTTATTTATCCACGAAATACGAAATATTAAGTCCATCGAGCAAAGATTTGGACATTTCTAATGAGACCAACGTTGATGACTATTTCAAAAATCATGAAATAGATTTTGTGATTCATTCAGCAGTAAAACCTGCACATAGGAATGCTTCCAATTTTAACAATATATTTTATACAAATACTCGCATGTTCTTTAATCTTGAAAGACATAAACATGAATATAAAAAGATGATTGTAATTGGGTCTGGAGCTATTTATGACTGTCGAAACTACCGACCCAAAATGAAGGAAGGTGATTATACAATTTCCATCCCTGCCGATGACCACGGATATTGCAAATACGTTTGTGAAAAGGTCATAGAGCATTCCTCAAATATCTACGATTTGCGTGTATTTGGAATCTTCGGGAAATATGAAGATTACGCAATTCGCTTTATTTCGAATGCAATCTGCAAAACATTATTTGATTTACCGATAACAATCAAACAAAACAGAAAATTTGACTACATTTATATAAATGATTTATATTCCATATTAGACTGGTTTATTGAAAATGAGCCACATTATAAATCATATAATATTACTCCCGACAATTCAATTTCATTATATGATTTGGCTTTGATTGTAAGAAATATTTCTAAAAAAGAATTACCCATAATTGTTCGTTCTGATAAAATGGGACTAGAATATAGTGGAGATAATAACCGTCTTAGATCAGAATACAATGAAATATCGTTTACTCCAATAGAAAAAAGTATAAAGACATTATATGATTGGTATTTAGGGCAAAAGGGCTCTTTAAACCAGAAATTATTATTAATCGATAAATAGATTATGAATGCATTAATAACAGGGGGCTCACGTGGAATAGGTAAGTCAATCGTAGAACATTTCAGATCAAAACATATCAATGTTATTAGCCCAACAAGGGAAGAACTTGACCTTTCGAATGTACAATCAATAAACTCATACTTACAACATATAAATATTGGAGAAATTGATATTTTAGTAAACAATGCAGGCATAAATGACTTATGTAGCATCGAAAATTTAGAATTAAACGACCTTCTAAATGTTTTCCAGATTAATTGCAATTCAGCTTTTATATTAACTCAAGCACTCTTAAAATCATTTCAAGAGAAGCAATTTGGTAGAATTGTAAACATAGGATCAATCTGGACAGAACGAGCCTTCCCTTTGAGAGGTTCCTATAGTATGGCAAAGAGTGCATTATATGCAATGACAAAAATGGTTGCCGTTGAAAATGCCCCACACAACATCCTATGCAATATGATTTCACCTGGTTTTATAGCAACAGAACTTACTTATAAAAATAATACCCCAGAACAATTAGATCAGTTTTTAAAGAAAGTTCCTCTAAAAAAAATGGGGAAACCAGATGATGTCGCTTCCCTAGTCTATTTCCTATCAATCGAAAATAACTTTATTACAGGTCAAAATATATTTATTGACGGCGGATACACATGCTTAGCATAAAATTTATAATAGTACATTTGTAAAATTTGAAATGATTAAACATTCAACGAAATGAGAGTTGCTGATTATATTGCTCAAACAATTAAAAAATATTCAAACACCATTTATATGGTGACTGGTGGTGGAGCTATGCACTTAAATGATGCTTTTGGGAAAAGTGGTATTGACATTGTATTTTGTCATCATGAACAGGCTTGTGCAATAGCTGCGGAAGCTCATGCCAGAATAACAAACAAAATTCAGTTTATAAATGTGACTACTGGCCCAGGAGGTATTAATGCATTAAATGGCGTTTTTGGAGCATGGACAGATTCCATTCCAATGCTGGTTGTTTCAGGTCAAGTAAAAAGAGAGACGATTGTTGGAACATATGGAAAACCAGGCGGATGGCGTCAATTAGGAGATCAGGAGGCCGATGTAATAAGCATGGCAAAAGGAATAACTAAATATTCCATTTGCGTTGATAAAATCGAAGACATTCGTTATCATTTAGAAAAAGCCATCTACTTAGCACAAACTGGAAGACCAGGACCTTGTTGGATAGATATTCCAATAGATATTCAAGCGACACAAATTGTCCCTGAAGAATTAAAAGGATATACTCCCGAGAACATTCCTAACAAAATAAATAGCAAACAATACAACGAGATTCTTGATCTTATTAAGAATTCGAGAAGACCTGTTATTTACATCGGCTCAGGAGTACATCTTTCAAATACAAAAAACGATGTCATAAAATTTGCCGAATCACTCGGTATCCCCATTGTAACAGCATGGAATTCGAACGATCTGATCCCCGACTCTCATCCCCTATATGTTGGAAGACCTGGCACAATTGGAAATCGATCAGGGAATTTTGTTGTTCAAAGTTCCGACTTACTCATGGTTTTAGGAAGCCGATTAAATATCCGTTTGGTAAGCTATAATTGGAAATCGTTTGCTCCAAAAGCATATAAAATTGGCGTTGATATTGATGAAAAAGAACTGAATAAACCAACATGTAACTTCGACATGAAAGTTGTAATGGACTTAAAAGAATTTGTTCCATCTATGATAAATCTTGTTGAAAGTCGAAAAGATATTTACCCAAATTTGTTTTCAGAATGGGTTACATGGGGTAAAACCAGGTTATTAAAATATCCCGTTTGTTTGCCCGAATATTGGTCAAAAACAATCGGTATAAATCCATACTGTTTCATTGACGAACTATCAAAATATACAAACGAAGGCGAAATCATTGTTTGTGCCAATGGAACAGCATGTGTAACAACATTTCAAGCCATAAAGATTAAAAAGAATCAAAGAGTTTTTCATAATTCCGGATGTGCATCTATGGGTTATGATTTACCTGCGGCTATTGGTGCTTTTTATGCACATAAATCAGCCGAAAGAATCATCTGCATAGCAGGAGATGGCAGTATTATGATGAACCTTCAGGAACTTCAGACAATTAGTGGGAATAATCTTCCCATTCAAATATTTATCTTGAATAATCAAGGATATCATTCAATCAGACAAACACAATCTAATTTCTTTAAAGATAATGTTTTTGGTTGTGGTACTGATTCCGGACTAACATTCCCAAACTTTGAAAAAATTGCCGTTGCTTTCGATTTTCCATACTTTAAAATCAAGAACCATCTAGAATTAAAAGATAATCTTGGTAAAATAACATCAAAGAAAGGACGTTTTATTTGTGAATTAACAATTGATCTAGGCCAACAATTTAGCCCCAAATTGAGTTCTAAGAAACTGGAAGATGGATCAATGGTTACCTCACCTCTTGAAGATATGTGGCCATTTTTAAGTGCAGATGAATTAAAATCAAATATTATAGAAAATTGACTCGTAAACCTTAAAATCATAAAACATGAATAAACTTGAGCTATCATCAGTTGCTTTATTAAAAGATTTAGTAGAAAATCATGGCGTTATAGGAATCAAAACCAGTTTCGAAGACGAAGGAGCATCTTTGTTTGAAGTCTTACGACTTAAAGAATTATGTAATCAAGCAGGAACAAAAATCCTCTTAAAAATTGCAGGTGCTGAAGCTAAAAGAGATTTGGATGATTCTATGATTATAGGTGTCAAAGGAATTGTCGCCCCAATGATTGAAAGCCCTTTTGCGTTAGATAAATTTATAAATAGTGCAAAAAAAATACTTCCAGCAGATATTCTCTCAAATGTTCAACTAGGTGTAAATATTGAAACAATATCGGCCTATAAGAATTTTGATGAAATGATAAAAGCTGATGGATTTCATGAACTATATCATATTACTTTGGGTCGTGTTGATTTTGTCTCGTCGATGGGTAAAAACAGAGATTATGTAAACTCTGACGAAATGCTTTCAATTGCTTTGGATCTATTTGCTAAATCGAGGGAAAATGAGAAAAAGGTATATTTAGGCGGTGCAATAACTGCTAATTCAGCAACATACTTAAAAACACTATTCAAAAAAGGATTATTAGATAAATTTGAAACTCGTTATGTAATGTACGATCCCACAATTGCTTTACAGCATTTAGAAGAATCTTTAGTTATGGGACAAAAATTAGAATTAGGAATTCTTAATTATAGACGTGAATTCTATCTGCAACATGCCAATAAGGAATTGGATAGAATAAAAATGATAGAAGCTAGAGTAAATAGATAATAAAAAGAGGCAAATGACTAGTGAAAATATTCAAATTAAATCACAATCAAAGAATTACAATGTTGTATTTGATAAAACATTAGAAAAGTTAAAAAAGTTTTCTAATGAACCAAATATTATATATTTGATTGATAAAAAAGTTTGGAATCTTTATCAAAATATTTTTTCAGGTTCTATTTTATCTAAAAACGTCATCGTAATAGACGCATTAGAGGAAAATAAAGATTATTTTGCCCTAGGCGAAATAATTCAAAAATTAACAACAGTTCAAGCAAAAAAAAATCTCACACTGATTGCTATTGGAGGTGGTATTATACAAGATATTACCGGATTTATAGCTTCTATTTTATATAGAGGTATTCGATGGATTTTCGTTCCAACAACATTACTTGCTCAAGCTGATAGTTGTATTGGTGCAAAAACTTCCATTAATTTTAAAAATAATAAAAATTTATTAGGTACTTTCTGGGCTCCCAGTGAAATATGGTTATCAACTCAATTTATTGATACTTTAGAGTCAAAGGATTTTTATAGTGGAATTGGAGAAATCATTAAATTATTTTTAATAGATGGAGAAAAATCATTAAATAAATTTCCAGATTATCCCAAAGCAACCGAAATCGATTTGAGAAAAAATATAGAACCCTATTTATACCAAGCTTTATTAATTAAAAAAAGTTTTATAGAAGTTGATGAATTTGATAAAGGAGTTAGAAATATTTTAAATTTTGGTCATTGTATAGGACATGCCATTGAAACTGTTACAAACTATGCAATACCACATGGACAAGCCGTAACATTAGGAATGATTTGGGCAAATATTATTTCGGTAAAAACAAATAGGCTATCAAACAATACCAAAGATTTTATATTCAATACTTATTTAAAGAATAGTCATACGATTTCGAAAGAATTAATTTCTTTTGATGTCAATCAGATTATTGCAGCAATGAAAAAAGACAAAAAGAGAGAAAATCAAGATCTTGCAATTATCCTTTTAAGCAAAAATTACAATTTTAATAGAATTATCAATTTGAAAGAAAATATAATTTTAGAAACATATAATGATTTCATTTCCTCATTTTAAAGTTTAATTATGAAACTTATAAGCATCCTCACCGCATGTTACAATGAAGAAGAAAATGTAGAAAATCTATACACACAAGTCAAAACCGTAATGAGCCAATTGCCTCAATATAAATATGAACATGTGTTTATTGATAATTCATCGAAAGACAGTACAGTCAATATTTTAAAAGGAATTGCAAAAAAAGATAACAATGTTAAAATCATTGTCAATGCTTTTAATGCCGGTCACATTCGTTCTCCATTTCATGGACTAATGCAATGCAAAGGTGATGCAGTAATTTCGGTAGTTGCGGATTTACAAGATCCCCCATCAATGATTTTAGAATTTATAAAAGAATGGGAAAATGGTTATAAAATTGTTGTTGGCGTTAAAAACAAAAGCAAAGAAAATAAGCTTATGTTCATGATGCGGAAGCTCTTTTATCGTTTGATTGCAAAAATATCTGAAACCCGACAAATTAAAAACTTTACGGGATTCGGTCTCTACGACAAAGTATTTATTCAAGTTTTAAGACAGCTTGAAGATCCATATCCTTATTTTAGAGGCTTAATCTGTGAATTTGGATTTGACATAAAAGAAGTTACATACACACAACCTAAAAGAGAAAAGGGTACAACAAAAAACAATTTTTATACCCTTTATGATATGGCGATGTTAGGTTTTGTAAATTCATCGAAAGTCCCACTTAGAATGGCTAGTTTTATAGGGTTTACAGTAGCTTTTGTTAGTTTAATCATTGCTTTTATCTATTTTATCTACAAGCTATTGGATTGGAATAATTTTCAACTAGGGATTGCCCCTCTGGTAATAGGAATCTTTTTCTTCGGAGGAATTCAATTATTTTTCCTTGGCATTATAGGTGAATATATTGGAAGTATCTTTACACAAGTAAGAAAACGGCCATATGTTATTGAAAAAGAAAGAATAAATTTTGATTCTTAGTTTGTGAAAAAAATCAACATTGAAATATTTGCTTATTGGACGACGATTATCTACCCTCAAATTTCAAAAATTTATCTTTCGATTTCAAACATCTGTCTATTGCTCTTTTTTATTTACACAATTTCGTATCACGATTTTTTAGATTTTACATCAAATCTTATTTTACCGTATCATACTGGCGTTTTAATCGCTGTTTTTTTGTGTTTAATATGCGTTTTCAAATACCTTATCACTTCAAAAAATATCTTTTTATATCTTTTTGCGATTCTTTCAATAATTACCAATATTTCTGATGGTCTAATTTCAATATATCTTTGCATTCCACTTTTTTTAACCCTGTTAATCGTACTTGTAAGTTACAAAACAAATTACAAAAAGGTAATTAAAAAACTTTTCTGGTTCAATATCATTTCAGTAGTAATTGGGTATGGTCTTCAAAAGCTAATTCAGCCTATCTTTTATGTTTCATTTAACGGATTAGGTTTTATTTCAAAAGCTAGCATTATTGGTTCTTACAATCTTATGATACTTCAAGACATTTCGTATTTTATATCTGGAGGAGTAAGGAGCTTAACTATGTATCTTTCTTTGTTATCTTTTATTAGTTCTGGAATTATATCTTTTTATCTCATAAAAAAAAACAAGAATCAAAAAAAGCCTTTGATTTAATGTTTATCATGCATTTTCTGTTTTCATTCTTATTTGTCTTAATTTCTTTTGTTGCACCTGTAATTTTTGGTGCGTATGGTGGTAATTATAGTATAAGATACAATATAGGAATCCTTTATATAGCACTTCTAAATATCGGGTTTATTCTTGCATTCATTTTGTATTGTAAATTTGTTAAGGAAAAACTTTTAAATACCTTTTCTATTATTATACTTTTCTGTTTTATCATTTTTACAATTCAAACTGCTTTAAAAAATAACCCATTAACCGTTATTGCCAAGATTAAAACATATTATCCTCCACTAGTAAAAGCAACCGATACTTTTTCTAAAATGTACAATTGCAAAAATGGTGTAGGTACAATATGGTCTGCTCGACAAATTACCTGTTTATCAAAACAACATGTTATGATAAATACTGTATTTGATAATTTATTACCATGGCAGTTTGGAAATTTATTGGACTGATTATAAAAAAGATAAAAGAGTCGTTTATGATTTTATTGTCCTTAATGATATTACAAATACGACGAAAATTCATAAACTTTTTAAATCTGAGAAAATTAAAAAAGTAACAATCGATGGTTTTTCTTTTTATATTGTACCAAAATTCACATATACTCCAATAACTAATCTTGTTGAACTTCAAAATAATGGTTCTTAATTCTACATATAACGGCTTAAAAAAAGATAAAAGTAAATGCTAAACATTTTCGGTTTTTGTTTATTTTCTAATGGAATATAACAATGTTTTTATTCAAGTAAAAAAGAGACCATTGATTGTTGAAAAGAGAATCATTAATTTTAAAGTTAATGATTAAATAAATATTTATAAATGCTCAAAAATAATAGAATACAACTGATTGAATATCAAAAACCTCATTTTGATACTTATTTAATTATTGGGTTATGCTATCTTATAGCGATACTTTCCCTTTATATTTGTTCGGTAAATAATACATTTAATATTGCTATGGCTCCTAACATATTTCGCCATAAAATAGTGTATATTTTATATGCTGGGTATATAAATCTTGTATTATTTCTTATCACCATAAGTTTACTGTATCCATTAATTTCTTCACAAAAAAGGATATTATGTGCAATTGCCATGATATTTTTTTCATTTGTTATTTCTACTGGATTCCTTTATAATTTTTTCGATATAAAATTGTTTACCATTGAAGGAAGTCATTTTTACGACGTTTATATTACATCTGCACTAAGTAGTGGTGCTTTTTTACGTGAGATAAATCTCCCTAAAACAACTTTATATAAAATCGCAAGTTTAATCGTTATAGTAATGTCCATTCCTTATTTACTATTTTATGTAATTGAGAAATGCAAAATGCCTCAAATTCATTTGTATATTAGAATTGTTATTTATTTATTGCCTATTCCGTTTACAATCTTTTTTTATCATCGATGGCAATTGTTAGAAATATCAAGAACTCTACCTGATAAATGCATTTCAAGACATCTGATAAAAGAAACAGAAGTATTTGATGAAGAATATTTAAAACCAAATGACAAAAGCTATCAGCATTATAAAGTATATAGAAACCTTATAAAACCGTCTATACTTAAAAAGAAGAATATACTTATTATTCAAATAGAATCACTTCGGTTCGATTATGATAATGATATTTATATGCCATATCTTCACGGTCTTGAATCTTTTTCAACAATAAAATCTGAAAACAGCTTTTCAAGTGCAAATACCACTGAACGAAGTATTTTCTCATTACTTTATGGTATAAATTCAGCTGGATTCGATCGTTTTCAACAAGACTCATTGGGTTCAATGGCTTTCGATGTTCTTAAAAAAGCTGGATATAAAACCTATGGATATTCAGCATCAAGTCTTAAAAATTGGCTAAAGGCTGGATTTATTTTCAAAAATTTTGATCAATACACAGAGTTTCTTAGCCCTCACCCATATAATGATGATAGTGTAATGATTGCTACATTGAGTCATGAATATAAAAACCGCAATCGACAACAATCAACAATGTATTGGACTTTTTTAGTTTCATCTCATCATAATTATTATTATCCTCCATCATTTGAAAAATATAAACCAGTAATGGATCAATCAACTGATTTCTATATGGAATCAAATGCCTTGGAACAAAAAAAAGAATTAGTAATAAATCGTTATAAAAATAGTGTAAGATATGACGATTACAATGTAAAAAAGATTCTAAAAATATTTGAAAAAGAAATTAAAGACAATAATTTAATCGTTTTAATAACGGGTGATCATGGCGAAGAATTTTGGGATCATGGATTGATTGGACATTCTGCAAATAATCTGTTTAATTGTAGAATACATGTTCCATTAGTATTCCACTTACCAGGAATTAAACCTATTAAATACAATATAACTTCAAACACTGAAATGATGCCCACAATCCTTGATTACCTGGGTGTAAAAGACAGTACCCTATTTTCTTTTTTTGATTACGCTTCATTGTTGAAAGTTAAAAATGAAGAGAATCGATTTATTATAAATACAGGATGTGATTTCAAAAATCAGAATAAAGCATGTATTATTACTAATACAAAAAAATATTGGATAACTGTTAAAGATAAAAATGTATTGATAAATAAAGAATTTCTTCTTAACGATACTTTAACAGTGAAATCAAAAAAGGATTTTCTGCTTCGTAAAAAATTAAAACAGACCATTTATCTAACCTATAGGTATTTGCGATAAAACAGAAACTTTATATTTTATGTATAGCGGTGCTTAAAAATACGGAACTTCTTGCGATGATCGTAAATATATGCAATATAATGACAAAATTCTCAAGCCATCAACATTAAAACATTAGGATGACTTGCGACCTTTACAAGTACAGGACACAACGCAAAGAACTAAAAATTTTGCTATTTGATGTATAATTTTAGTACAATACAGAATTTATGATTCGATTCATTTTATACATAATGGTTAAAGATATATCCATACTATTTTTAGTAATTATTTGTTTTATTTCATGTAGTACCAACATAAGTGCGACAAATTTATCATATACAATCCCATTTCAACTGATTGATGATATGGTGGTTATCGACATCTCCATTAATGGAACCTCTCCATTACATTTTATTTTTGACACAGGAACGACAACTTCTTTAATAGACTCTATTTCAGCACAAAAAACAGGACTGATTTCAGATGATACCCAGGGACTTCTTTTGAATAATGATTTTCTTGAGATGCCAATTGCAAAAATTAAAACACTAAAAACCGGTAATATTGTGATTGAAAACCGTCCTGTGATTATAACCCAATCATTTGAAAATTATAATCGTATTTTAGGAATTCCAATTCATGGCATTATTGGAAGCGATTTATTTGGGAAATACATTACTGAACTCAATTTCGATAAATCGCAGATACATTTAGGAAGGGGAATCGACACAACAGGTTATGAGCCCATTAATGTCAGGATATATAACGATCTGTTTTATATAGATGCTACCATTTTTACGTCAGATACAGATTCTATAACAAATCAGTTTCTATTTGATAGTGCAGACATGACAGCAGCCTCGCTAGCTCAACCATTTTGGACAAAACATAATCTACTTTCAAAAAGTAAAAGTTTCTATTCAGGAATTAATAGAAGCTCAAGTAGTTTAACATCACCATCTTATTTTGCAAATTTCAAAGGTTTTAAATTACGAAATTATTCGTTCAAAAACACCTACCTCAATCTTACATCATCAAAACGTGGATTCTTTGCCAACGATAGTATAGCAGGGACAATTGGTATTGATATTTTAAAACGATTCAATATTATTATTAATATGAACAATCAAAAAATATACTTAAAACCGAATCAAAAATATAATGAACCTTATCGCATCAATACTACAGGTCTTAGAACCAGACTCAATAAAGATTTAACCCAATGTTTTATCGAAGCCGTTTTACAACAATCGCCAGCTGAAGCTGCAGGATTGCTACAAGGTGATCTTTTACTTTCAATTAATGATATTAAAGCCAATAAAGAAAATATTTCCAAAATTAGGCAGTTAACCAGATCAATACCTGGGACAAAATTAGTCTTTGTTATACAACGGAATAATGAAATTAAAGAAATGACAATGATTTGCAATACTTTTTCAGATAAATAAAAAAGCCGTTAACAAATTCAGACTGTGTGAAAACTCCATTTCGGATTATTTTTTCCATTTTGAATTATTTTCAAATAACTTTGGGTTACATCGAATTTTCGTCAATAATTCATTCTAATAACCTTGCAATCGACGTCCTCTGTCT
>Ga0302288_1000012_pt1 | contig 183626 bp, 159 predicted proteins | sample III_Fen_N1_1_FD_194549 | JGI IMG/M metagenome (GOLD analysis project Ga0302288, IMG submission 194549) | Peat permafrost microbial communities from Stordalen Mire near Abisko, Sweden - III_Fen_N1_1 | ecosystem: Environmental > Terrestrial > Soil > Wetlands > Permafrost | place: Sweden: Abisko... | reverse complement strand
TACGCACCCGTCTGCCGGTCTCTAGTATTGCTACTATACCCCTCGACTTGCATGTGTTAGGCCTGCCGCTAGCGTTTATCCTGAGCCAGGATCAAACTCTCCATTGTGAAAATTATTATTGTACTATATATTCTTCACAAAAATAGTTATCCCGCTCTTCGCTATTGTTATTTATTATTTTCTTTTTAAGCCTTTATTTACAATGAACGTTCCCTTATTTTGGGATTGCAAAGGTAATACTCTTTTTTACATTGTCAAGACATTCATTAACTTTTATTCATAAATATTTTACCAAATTACCTATTTGCTTGATTCTAAGTTTATTTTGTTTTTACTTTTTTTGAAAATTATTTTTCCAAGTTGGAATTATCTATCTTTGTAAGAAAACAAATGAGGTATTTTCTACATTTTGCATACAATGGTTTCAATTATAGAGGTTGGCAACGTCAACTATCTGCTATAAGTGCTCAGCAAATTCTCGAAGATTGTCTTAGTCAAATTTTTAAAAAGAAAATTACCTGTGTTGGTTGTGGTAGAACCGATGCTATGGTTCATGCAATTCAATACTTTGCTCATTTTGATTTAGATGAAAATTTTGATTTTGATTTAAATTATCGTTTAGATAAATCTTTACCTTATGATATTGTGGTTTTTGATGTTTTTCAAATGACAAATGGTACAGAACATGCTCGATATGACGCAATTGAACGAACGTATACTTACTTTATTCATACAGAAAAGGATCCATTCTTACATACTGTTAGCTCTTATTATGAAAGCTCTATATTGGATTTGAAAAGTATGAAGGAAGCATCGTTATTATTATTAAAATATAATGATTTTGCTGCTTTTTGTTTAACTCCTGATAGGCATAATACTACAATTTGTAAAGTTACTGCAGTACAAATTTTTACCAATAAAAATACGAATAGACTTCGATTCGAAATATCTGCGAATAGATATTTAAAAGGCATGATTCGCATTATAATAGGTAAACTACTTGAAATAGGTGCAGGAAATATTTCTATTACTGATTTTGAAGACTTTTTTATCTCAAAACGGCGTGCGAAAGTTATGAATTCGGCCTATCCACAAGGCTTATATTTATCGAAGATTAAATATCCATATTTAGATATTCCAACGAAAACTGAGTTTTGGAATATATTTAATCAAATAGAATGGGTTGAAGTTTAAAAATTTATGGCTTCAATAAATAATCTCGAACAAATAATCCTGTTGGTGACATATTATTCCACAATTTTTCATCACAACTAAATGGTTTTAAAACTGATGCCGCTTCCTTTTTATCTCCATAACTAAAATTGCACCAGCTTACTGAAATTGTATCACCAGAATATATATGTTGTTTCATTATAAAAAGATATTGTTCTGCAGCATTGAAATTAATATTTCCATCACCCGAACTTTCGCAGGGTCCCCATTCGCTTACGAAAACAGGTATTCTGTGTATTTGTTGGGTAAACATTGGGATTAATCGTGAATGTGTGGTTGCATAAAAATGAAAAGCATACATAACATTTAAAGTATCAATCAGTTTCTTGGGTTCTACTTTATCTATTGACTGACACCAATGTGGAGTACCTACAATGATGACTGCTTTTGGATCGTTTTTATGTATTATCGGAATTATTCTATTTGCATATTTTGCAACGCTATCCCATGTAATATCTTTACCACTCGGTTCATTGCATATTTCATAAATGATATGCGTTTTTTTTGCATATTTTTTCGACATTTCTTGAAAAAAAGAATCGGCTCCTGCATGAATTTTATGATTTGGATTTCCTTGACGAAGTATATGCCAATCTATTATACAGTAAAGTCCCAATTCTTCGGACCAACGAACAATACTATCGACCATATTTTTATTGAATGTAGGGTTTTGATTATAGTTTAAATTATTACTAAAATCATCGTCGTAAACTGTAGCTCGAATGAGATTTGCACCCCAAAATTCTTTAATCGATTTCATCGCATCATATGTAATACATTCGGGTCTATATGATATTCCAAAAGTGCTAAAACCCTTTAATTGTATTGGTTTTCCTTGTTGATTACAGAGTTGTTTCCCATGTAATTGTAATCGGCCATTCTCTTTCTTGAATGTTTGAGCAAAGGTATTTCCAATAAGAAAAGAGAGTAATATTATTATTAGGGTTTTCATTTAATTACGAATTACGAATTACGAATGCAAAAGTACGTATCAAATATAACAAAAATGCCCCGAAAGTTTCGAGGCATTTAAATTCTTATTTTGATAATACTTAAACCAAGATATTTCCAGTCATTGCTTGAGGAATACTAACTCCCATTATTCTTAGGATTGTTGGAGCAACATCAGCTAAAACACCATTTTTAACCGATTTATATTCGTCAGTTACTAAAATACATGGCACTGGATTCGTTGAATGTGCAGTATTAAAGCTTCCATCATCATTTATTGCATAATCGGCATTTCCATGATCGGCAATTATCATTACTGTATATCCATTTGCTTTTGCAGCTTCTACAACTTTACCAACGCAATCATCAACTGTTTTTACTGCTGTTTGAATTGCAGAATAAATGCCAGTATGTCCAACCATATCGCCATTTGCAAAATTTAATGCAATGAAATCGACCGATTGTGCATTTATTTCTTTTATAACAGCATCAGTAACTGCGGGAGCGCTCATTTCTGGTTGTAAATCGTAAGTTGCAACTTTTGGTGATGGAATTAATATGCGTTTTTCACCAGTAAATTCTTGTTCGCGACCTCCCGAAAAGAAGAAAGTAACGTGAGCATATTTTTCTGTTTCAGCTATTCTTAATTGTTTCAATCCTGCATTTGCAATAACTTCGCCTATTGTTTCCGATACATTATCTTTATCGAATAAAATATGAAGTCCTTTAAATTTATCGTCATAAGGTGTTATTGTGCAATAATATAAAGGTAATGTCGTCATTTCGTTTAATGCTTTTGCTGCTTCTGGCGACATATCTGTAGCTTGACGAGCTTTTTGTAAGAGTTCATCTTGAGTCAATACAATTGTTAATTCTTTTGCTCGGTCATTACGGAAGTTGAAGAATATTACAACATCGTCTTCTTGAATTTTACCTACAGGATTACCTTGAGCATCAACTTGGATTATTGGTTTTATGAATTCATCTGTAACACCTGCATCATACGAAGTTTGAATTGCTGAAACAACATCTTGAACTGGGGTCCCAATTCCATTTACCATTGCATCATAACAAACTTTAACACGTTCCCAACGTTTGTCGCGATCCATTCCAAAGAAACGACCTGTTACACTTGCAATACTTCCAGTTGATGTTTTAAGATGATCGACCAATTGTTGTACATAGCCTTTACCACTTTTAGGATCTGTATCTCTACCATCCATAAAACAATGAACAAAGGTTTTGTCTATTCCATATTGTTTTGAAATATCTGTTAATTTGAATAAATGATCGAGTGAGCTATGAACGCCACCTTCAGATACTAATCCAAGTAAATGAATTTGTTTACCATTTTGTTTTGCATAATTGTATGCATTTACAATTTCTTCGTTTTTAAGAATGCTATTGTCGCGACATGCGATATTTATTTTTACAAGATCTTGATAAACAATACGACCAGCACCAATATTAAGGTGACCAACTTCTGAGTTTCCCATTTGACCTTCTGGAAGTCCAACGCTTTCGCCTGAAGTTAAAAGTTCTGAGTGTGGATATTGAGCAACTATTTTGTCAATATTTGGTGTTGGAGTTGAAAAGATAACATCCGATTTCGATTTGTTGCCAATTCCCCAACCATCAAGAATCATTAATAAAGCTTTTTTTGCCATGATATTTATTTTTTTGAAATTATAAACTTTTGTGGATGTTCTGCTAGAGAGCTTTAAAAGCCGTGCAAAATATCATGCAAATGTATTCTTTTTTCTTGAAATTATTTTCAGATTTTATTAGATCAACAAAAAAATAAGACTTTATTTCAATATCGCCCAACGTAACTTCGCCGACTTTGCTCTTGGATTACTATTACATTCTTCGGCTGAGGGTCGAATAGGAGAGGGGGCAACTTCACTATATATTCCTAAACGAAATAATTCTTGAAAAGATTTTTTTACTCTTCGATCTTCGCCCGAATGAAAAGTTAAAATTGCTACTCGACCACCACTTTTTAGAGCAAAAGGAAGTTTATCTAGAAATTCGTTTAGTACACCAAATTCGTTATTTACCTCAATACGTAATGCTTGAAAACAACGTTGACATGTTTTTTTTATATCTTCCTTTGTATATCTGTTCGGTAAAGAGTCTAATATTTCAGCAATCGTTTCGTGTAATTGTTTTGTAGTTTCGATTCTATTTCCCGATGCAATTATCGATTTAATACCTTTCGCAATTGGAAATGCATTTGGTTCGTCAGAATGTTCGAATAATATATTTTCTAGTTTATCTTGTTCAATACTTTTTAAAAGAGCAGCAGCCGATTTTCCTTTATGTGGATTTAATCGTAAATCTAATGGACCATCTATTTTGAAAGAAAAACCTCTGTCGGGATTATCTATTTGCATAGACGATACTCCCAAATCGGCCAAAACAAAATCAAAAGTTCCCGATTCCGAAACTATTTTATCGATACCGGCAAAATTCATTTTTATTATAGTTAAAACATCTTCGCCATAGCCTAAAGATAATAACCGTTCTTGTGTTCGTGGTAATTCAATTGGATCTATATCTGTAGCATATAAATGTCCATTTGGTTGCAATCGTTTAAGCATTTCTGAACTATGTCCACCATATCCAAGTGTAGCATCCAAACCTATTTGTCCTGGTTTAATTTGTAGAATATCCATTATTTCATCTACACAAATTGAACGATGCATACCTGCTGGAGTTTTTCCTTGCTCTATAATCTTGGCAACATCGTTGGCATAAACTTCGGGTTGTAATTCTTTGTACTTCTCTTTAAAAGATTTTGGATGAGTACCTTTATACCTAATTCGACGTTGGTGTTTTTTTTCTTCCATTAAAATGAAACATTTAATTTATACAAGCAAAGGTAGTATAAATTTGATGTCGGTTTAATTTTGTGTGTTAACAAAAAACGCCTTCAAATTTGTGAAAGCGTTTTCTGTATATATCTATAAATATCTTATTATTACCATTTACATTCGTCACGATAAATTTGTATAATTTCGCGACCTTTTGTCCAATAAGGAACATTTACATCTTCGGTATCTTGATTCCAATAATTTGGCGTTACAACACGACCAAATTTATTGTATAAAGATTTTTCGTATATCGCAATAACTGGATTAAAAACGACATCAGTAACTCCGACAGTAAATGAACTTGGTTCGTCTTCTTCTTTTTTTGCATTTTCCAACACCTTTACTTCAAGTTTATTGAAAGAAAGTAAATCTTTTAAAAACGTAACTCTGTCTTTATTTGCTTTATCTTCAACAATAGTGCAACGAATACCGTCTATCTCGCTAATAATATGTTTTCCGTTTGTGATAGCCATATCTATATCTTTAATAATTATATTCCGAAACAAACTTTTAAAATCGACTCATAAATTGGACTTGCTAATCCTATTACTAACATTCCTAATAAGCAAATAATGATACCTGCTTTCGACATACCATCCGATTTAAAAGCAACAATTGGTGTTTCATTTTTATTAATGAACATTGCTTTTACTGGCATCAAATAGTAGTATAATGATATAATCGTATTTAATAATGCAATAAGTACTATCCAGTAAAATCCTTTTGATGCAGCAGCAGTAAACAAGAAGAATTTACCAAAGAATCCAGCAACAGGTGGAATACCTGCAAGGGAGAATAATGCTATAGTAAGTGCCCAACTTAATTTTGGATTTGTTGCATATAAACCATTATATTCTTCCATATCTTCTTTTCCTGTTGTTGCTGCAATTACAGAAACGACACCAAATGCCGCCAAGTTAGAGAATATGTAAACGAGTACATAATATACCACTGTTGCCATACCCATTGCTGTACCAGAAAGAACTCCAAGGATGATAAAACCAGCTTGAGCGATTGAAGAAAACGCTAAGAAACGTTTCATGTTTTTTTGACGAAGTGCAAATAAATTACCAATTGTCATTGTTAATACTGCAATAACCCATATTACATCTTGCCACATTGGAGCTAATACTCTAAATACGGTAAACAAAATGATTGTGAAAATAAATACCGCTGCACCTTTTGATATAACTGATAAATAAGAAGTAATATTAATTGGAGCACCTTCATATACATCGGCTGTCCATAGGTGGAACGGAACAAGCGACATTTTGAATGCCATTCCTGCAAAATAGAATATAAATGCTAAAATTTGTAATGCACTTGTTGCTGATATCATTAAAGCAACATCTTTAAAATAGACAGAACCACATGTTCCATAAATCATCGAAATGCCATACAATAGTATTCCTGAGGATAATGCTGAAGAAAGAATTAATTTAATACCTGCTTCAGCAGATTTGTTTTTGTAACGATCGAAAGCTGCTAGAGCTGCCAAAGGAATTGTTGCTGTTTCTAAGCCAATGTAAAACATTAAGAAATCGCCTGATGAAATCATATAGTACATTCCTACTAAAGTGCTTAACAGCACAATGTAGAACTCACTAACTTTTCCTTTTTGTGTATCTTGGTTAAGCCAAAATGACGATTGAATTAGAATAATTAATACTCCAAGATTTAAAATATTCTTCATAGTATTAATTAATGCACAGGTATTGTACGAACCACCAAAAATCGAACCTTCGGCAAGAGGAAGGAATCCAATTATAGTATGAATCGCAAACAATGTTATGGCTAAAGGTGTAATAATACCTTTTTGATCTTTATCGGTAAATATTTCAGCAATCAATAAGATAAGTACTATTCCAATAAGTACTAATTCTTGACGCATTAAAAGAAAATTTTCGAAATTCATAGTATCACAATTTATAAATTACTATCGTTTATCATGTATTATTATTGAGCTATAACGCTAAGTTTTGCAACTATTGGAGTTAAGCTATCTTGAATCATATTCGACAACCAGAAAGGAGCTAAACCTACTGCGAATATTGCAATAAGCAATGTTAATAATGAAACTTTTTCATACCAAGTTGCATCTTTCAAATCATCGAAATGATGATCTTTTATTGGTCCTAATAATAATAAACCAACAACTCTAAGAATATAAACTGCTGTAACAACGATTGCAGTTGTTGCTAAAATTGTACAAACTCTATGGAAGGTATCGACGTTTTGGAATGCTCCAACAAATATTGTCATCTCAGCTACAAATCCGCTTAATCCAGGAAGTCCTAATGATGCCATCCCCGCAATAACGTAGATAACAGAAAGGAATGGAATCACTTTCATTAATCCGCCCATTTCATAAATGTTACGAGTGTGTGTTCTTCCGTAAATCATTCCAATTAATGCGAAGAAAAGAGCTGTCATTAAGCCGTGCGATATCATTTGAAGTATTGCACCGTCCATTGCCGTTTTGTTTATCATTAATAAGGCAAAGATTACCATACCGCAATGCGATACCGAAGAGTAAGCATTAATATATTTTAAATCTTTTTGCCAAATAGCTCCAAAAGCACCATATACGACACTTGTTGTTGTAAAGATTAAGAAAATCCAACCCATTTGAACTGCAGCATCAGGTAGTAAATACATTGCAACACGTAAAATACCGTAACCTCCAAGTTTCATAAGCACTCCAGCGTGTAACATCGAAACAGCTGTTGGTGCTGAAGCGTGTCCATCGGGTGACCATGTATGGAATGGGAATAAAGCTCCTAACACACCAAATCCTACAAATAGGAATGGGAAGAAGAATTTTTGTGTAGCTACTGGAATATGAACCTTAGCAATTTCTAAAATGTTAAATGTTAATTGACCTCCATTGGGCGCAGAGTTGAAATAGATTCCAAGTAATCCAAGTACAAGTAAAGCTGAACCTCCCATTAACATAAGTGTTAATTTCATTGCTGAATATTCTTTTGGTCCAGTTCCCCATAGTCCGATTAATAAATACATTGGGATAACCGCTATTTCATAGAATAAAAACATTGTGAAAAGGTCGATCGAAATAAAGAATCCAAATACACCAGATGATAAAAATATTAGAGATATAAAGAATTCACGTGGTAATTCTTTTGTCATCCATGATGCAAAAACTCCTGCAAATACTACAATTGAAGTCAACATAATCATTGCAACTGCAATTCCATCAACTCCAACAGTATAGTGAATATTTAAACTTTGGTACCACAAATGAGATTGAACAAAAAGCATTTCTCCAACTTCACCAGCTTTTCTAGCACCTAAATATTTAAACAATAGATTAAATGCCATGATTAACTGAATACCCATTCCAACAGCCGATATAACTCGAGTGCCTTTCAATCCTTTGGTAAATAAAATACCAATGATTGTTAAAAACGGTACTAAAACAAATAAACTTAAAATATCCATAGTGTTTGTAATTTAAATCTTTATAATCTTCGTTTATCTAGCCCACAATAACATAAATACAACTGCAAGTAAAATTGCTCCCGAAATAAATACAAAGCCATATTTTTGTAATTGTCCCGATTGTAAACCTTTTATTGATGTAGAAGCAAATACTGTAACAGCTGCAATTCCATTCATTGTTGCATCAATTACATTACGGTCGAACCATGCAATAGGTCTAGATACCATTCCAAACATGATTTTCTTAGTAATAAACATATAAACTTCATCAATATAGAACTTGCGATAAGCAGCTCTGTAAAATCCACCAAGTGCTTTAACTACCTTGTCCGAAATCGTACTTTCTTTATAGTACATAATGTATGCTAATCCCATACCACATAAAGCTAATAATGTTACTGGTATTGCAATGTTCCAATGGAATATAGTTTCGAATTCTTTTCCATCAGATGTAATAAATTTATGGAAAGGAATATATCCAGCAAATGCAGCAAGAGCGGCTAAAATCATTAATGGAACAGTCATCACAAGTGGCGATTCGTGTGGTTCGTGATGATAATGTTGATGTTTGCCAAAGAATACACTAAAGTATAAACGAGACATATAGAAAGCTGTTAATCCCGCAACTAGAACTGCAACACCGAAAATTAATTTATTGTGATTATAGGCTGCAACTAATATTTCATCTTTACTAAAGAAACCAGATAAACCAGGGAAACCACAAATCGCTAACCAAGCAATAGTAAAGGTTATAAATGTTATAGGCATATACTTTTTTAAACCACCCATATCTTGCATACTATTGCTATGAACTGCGTGAATGATTGATCCAGCTCCTAAGAATAATAACGCTTTAAACATTGCATGGGTAAATAAATGAAACATCGAAGCCATGAAACCTAAACCTTCTTCGTTACCATAACCAGAAACACCTAATGCCAACATCATATAACCAATTTGCGACATGGTAGAGAAGGCTAGGACACGTTTAATATCGTATTGCGTACAAGCTATAATTGCAGCAAATAATGAAGAGAATGCTCCAACATACATAACGACTGTTAAAGCTCCATGAGCCGCTGGTGCCATTGCAAAAACAGGGAACATTCGAGCTACAAGAAAAACACCTGCAACAACCATTGTAGCCGCATGAATTAACGCAGATACAGGAGTTGGCCCCTCCATTGCGTCAGGTAACCAAATATGTAATGGAAACATTGCCGATTTACCAGCACCTCCCATGAAAATTAAAATCAATGCCCAGCTAAGAAGCGATAATCCCATAAATGTTGCTCCTGCAGGTAACATAAATGCAGGTCCATGAATATCGGTTAATGAAATAAAATCGAATGTACCGGTAAAGAACGATATCATTAAGATACCTGTTAAGAAACCTAAATCGGCAAAACGTGTAACAATAAATGCTTTTTTTGAAGCAGCAACTGCCGATGGCTTTTGGTAATAGAACCCAATTAATAAATATGATGAAACTCCAACTAATTCCCAAAAAATATACATTTGGAAAAGGTTTGTTGCAACAACAAGTCCTAACATTGAGAAGGTAAATAATGATAGGTAAGCAAAGAATCTTTGGAATCCTTTTTCACCATGCATATAACCTAAACTATAAATATGAACCATAAATGAAACTGTTGTTACAACTACAAGCATCATTACCGATATTGGATCTAACAAGATTCCCATATCGATGTGAAGTTTATCTGTTAATTGTAACCATACAAAGTTGAATGCTGTAACTTTACTATAGGTTTCTTCAATTGGACCTACTTTAAAGAAATATAGGTATGCTGTGTAATACGAAAGTATAAATGCTATACCTAATCCAATTGTGCCTAAAAGACCAGCTACAAATGGCTTCATTTTATGTCCTTCTAATCCATTCACAACAAACATTGCAAAAGGAATAAGTAAAATGGCTAATGTGTATGTATAATTCATAGTTCTTAATTTTAAATTCTTAGTTTTTCATTTCGTTTACATTCTCAACATTAATTGAGTTGTAACGACGATATAGGTTAATAATAATAGCGATTGCCACAGCTGCTTCTGCTGCTGCTATTGCTACTACGAACAACATAAACATATATCCCTGTAATTGATTTGGATATAAATATTTATTGAACACTACAAAATTTATGCATACCGCGTTTAATATCAACTCGATAGACATAAGAATCGTAATAAGATTTCTACGAACTAAAAATCCATACACTCCAATGAAAAACATCAAGGTGCTTACGATTAAAAAATGCTGCATTGGGATTCCTTCTATCATCTTTTTACGTATTATTTTTTTGCAATCATTATAGCTGCTACCATTGCTGCTAACAATAAAATTGAGATAACTTCGAATGGAAGAACATATCCGTAATTACTATAACTTAAAAGTTGTAATCCGAATTGTCTTACGTTTGTTGAAACTGCTGGCGATTGTGTTGCAGTAAATGTCGTTTGGTTTATTGCTAAAAGGCAAACTACTGCGCCAAATGCAGCTGCAAGTCCAGTAAATATTTTCTTCTTAAGTTCTAAAGATTCAAATTTATGATCAATATTGTGCGTAAGAAGTATTGAGAATACAATTAAAACAACTATACCTCCAGCATAAAGCATTAATTGAACAGCTCCTAAGAAAAAGACTTCTAATAAAAAGTATAATCCAGCTGTAGCTATTAATACGAATAAAAGATAGGTAGCAGCTCTTAAAATCCTTTTTGTTGTTACACTTAAAATTGCACAACCAAGGATTACTGCCGATAAAATATAAAACATTACAACATTCATGGCTTATTCTTTTACATCTTTAGTTAATACTGATCCCGGTTTGTTCAATATTTTATTGAAATCCGAGCGATTATATTTTGCATGTTCAAACGCTTGTCCAAAATCTAATGCTTTCGATGGACAGGTTTTAACGCAAAGACCACAGAACGTACACATTCCTAAATGGTATATATGTTTATCTAAAGCCTTTTTCTTTTTTTCGTCAATAATTTCCCATTTCGAAATTACTTCAATAGTTCCATTTGGACAGTTCATTTCGCAAATTCCACATCCAGTACAACGATGTTCGTTTTTATCGTTATGAGGCATTATAACTTCACCTTTAAAACGGTCGAACATTTTTAAGGTGTCGCGGTTATCAGGATATTGTTGAGTAACAATTTCTTTAGGACTTCTTATGAAATACTTTCCGGTAACACTCATTCCTTGTAATAAAGATTTGATACCGCCAAATAAATCTGAAAAATATTCTGCTATTGCATTCATAATTCTTCTTTTCTTTTTTAATTATTAGAAATACCAGTGTTTTAAAACACACAAGGCCATTATCAATATATTTACCAAGCTTATTGGTAATAAGAATTTCCACTCAAGTGTTAATAATTGATCGATTCTTAAGCGAGGGAAAGTCCATTTAAACCACATCATAAGGAATATTACTGTTAATGTTTTTCCAAAGAACCAAACAACAGGAGGAATGAAATCCATTACATGATTGAATCCTGCTAAACCTGGAACATGAAGAGGCATCCATCCACCAAAGAATACGGTTGCAGCAATTGCAGATACTAAGAACATATTCATGAATTCCGATAAGAAGAATAATGCGAATTTAATACCCGAATATTCTGTATGGAAACCTGCAGTTAATTCTGATTCAGCTTCTGCTAAGTCGAAAGGTCCACGGTTTGTTTCAGCAGTACTAGCGATGATGAATACTATAAATGCAATAATTGCTGGCACATGTCCTCTAAATATAAACCAAGCAGATTCTTGTCCAGCTATAATTTCAGAAAATTGCATTGTTCCTGCTAAAACTACAATTGTCATTAATGATAAACCAACAGATAGTTCATAACTTACAATTTGAGCACCACTACGCATGGCTCCGATTAAAGAGTATTTGTTGTTGCTCGACCATCCTGCTAAAAGAATACCAAGTACTCCAAGCGATGATGTTGCCATTACATATAAAATACCTATGTCAAAATCCATTGCTTGTAATCCTTTTGCAAACGGAAGTGATCCCATAGCCAACATCGAAGCAATAATTACAATAAAAGGAGCAACATTAAATAGGAATTGATCGGCACTTTTAACCGTAATCAACTCTTTCATTAAAAGTTTGATAAAATCGGCAATGGTTTGTAATAGTCCAAAAATTCCAACTCGGTTTGGACCAAGTCGACATTGGAAAAATGCACAAACTTTACGTTCCATATATACAAGGAATAATCCAAGTACAGCGTAAAAAGTTAAGAATACTATACCAACAAGCGACATCTCGATTGTTGTAGTTAACAAGCCTTCACCTAAAGAACCGGCTAAACCTGCATGTATTTTTGATGTTAATTCAGCAAAATCGTATAACCACATATATTCAATTTTTAACGGTCAATATCAGGAATTACTAAGTCGAGCGACGACATAATAGCAACTAAATCAGCAATTTTTTCATTTCTGCTCATGTAATCTAATGCCGATAGATTTGCAAAGTTTGGTGAACGGAATTTAATTCTATATGGATTCTTTTCACCACGGCTTTCAACATAAACACCAAACTCACCACGACAAGCTTCAACTCTTTGATAGTATTCACCTACAGGTAATTTAATGATTGGTTTCATTTTGGTTGCAAAGTCGCCATCAGGAATATTGTCAATTAATTGTTCTATAATTGACATTGATTCTCTCATTTCGTCCATGCGATTTTTATAGCGAGCTAATGAATCACCTTCAGTTCTGATGATTTCATTGAATTGAACTTTATCGTATGCACTATATGGATTTTTCTTTCTAACATCACAAGCAAAGCCTGAACCACGACCCGAAGGACCTGTAACTCCGAAAGCAATAACTTCTTCTTTTGTTAATAATCCAGTTCCTATTGTTCTTTGTTGGAAAATAACATTTCCTGATAAAAGTTTTTCGTATTCAGCTAGTCTTGGTTTAAAATAGATTAAGAAATCTTTTACTTTCTTTTGGAAATCAGGTTTAATATCATACATAACACCACCTGGACAGTTGTAGCTTACAAGTAAACGAGTTCCACAGTTTTCTTCAAAAATATCAAGAATATGCTCTCTGTCTCGTAATCCATAAAAGAACGTTGTTAAAGCACCTAAGTCCATTCCCATTACTGACCACCACAATTGATGTGATGCTAAACGAGTTAACTCTGCCATTATCGTTCTAATGTATTTAGCACGCTCAGGAACTTCAACTTCTAATGCACCTTCAACAAGTAGGCAAACCGCCTCGTTGTTTATGTGAGCCGAAAGATAATCTAATCGGTCTGTTAGGTGAATGATTTGAGGATATGTGTTGCGTTCACACATTTTCTCGATACCACGATGTATGTAACCACAATAAGGTTTCAAATCTTTTACAATTTCACCTCTTAGATTTACTACCAAACGTAAAACCCCATGTGTAGAAGGGTGTTGAGGACCCATGTTGATAAGGTACTCTTCTACGGTATCTAATTTTTCTTTTATATCAGCGTCAACCATTTTATATATTTCGTTTGAAGTGATTGCTTATTTAATAAGATCTATTACGTTAACAGTGTCAACATAATCTTTACGTAATGGGAAACCCTTCCATTCGTCATCAAGGAACAAACGTCGCATATCTGGATGATTGTTAAATGATATACCTAGGAAATCGAAAACTTCGCGTTCTTGAAGTTCAGCTGCAAGATAAAGACTTACAATTGAATCAAGCTTAGGATTAACACGATCTTCAGTAGCAGTTTTAAGACAAACTACATGTTTTAATTCTGTTGATTCTAAATGATATACAACTCCTAAACCAGGATTGAAATCAATACCTGTAAGGCTGAATAAATAATCGAACTTTGTAGAAGGCGATTCTTTTAGTTGTTTAACAACTGAAAACAATTGGTTTGATGGAATATTTGCCACAACCATTTGTTTGTTTTCTGTAAAGGTTGCTTCGGGGGCAAGTTTTACGATAAAGTCTTTTAATTCTTCGTTTGTCATATCTCCGAGCTATTACATAAATAATTTAAGTGGTTGACGATCGTGAACTACCGATTCGCCTTTCATTTTTTCTTGTAATTGCATCAATCCATACAGTAATGCTTCGGGACGTGGAGGGCAACCTGGAATATAAACATCAACAGGAATTACCTGATCAACACCACGAATAACTGAATATGAATTGTAATAAAATGGACCACCAGAAATTGCACAAGAACCCATTGCAATAACATATTTTGGATCGGCCATTTGATCGTATAATCTTTTTAATACTGGAGCCATTTTGTGAACTATTGTTCCAGCTACAATAATAACGTCTGCTTGACGTGGCGAAGGACGGTAAACTTCCATTCCAAAGCGAGCAAAGTCATGACGAGGAGCTCCTGCAGCCATCATTTCGATACCACAACAGCTAGTAGCAAATGTTAGTGGCCAAAGTGAATTTTTGCGACCCCAATTAACTAAATCGTTAACATTCGACATTATAATATTTCCCTTACCTGGCGTAGCATTAAGCTCAGCCATCATTTGGTCGATGTCTGTATATTCTTTTTCTATTCCCATTTTAATGCTTGTTTTTTCCATGCATATAATAGTCCTAAACCTAAAATTGCGAAGAAGATTAAAATTTCAACAAAAGCAACCATCCCTAATTCTTTCATAACAACAGCCCATGGAAACAAGAAAATCGATTCCACATCGAATATTAAGAACATAATTGCAAATAAATAATAACCTACATTAAATTGTATCCAAGACAAACCATAGGTAGGAATACCACACTCGTATGTTTCGTATTTTTGTATGTTATCTGAACTTGGTGGAATGAAACTCGAGAATATTACGGCGAAACCAACTAATATTACCCCGAGTAAAAAGAACAAAATTAAACCTGCTGAACTCATATTCAATGATTTATATTATTTTTTTATACCTCTTGGTTATTATTTTAAGGCACAAATGTAATACAAATTTTTAATAGGCAATAAAGAGTTTTAAATTGTATGTGTTGTTATATAGTAAAACCTACGTTTTTGGTAGGTTATTTTATTTCGTAAAATAATGATTTTAAAATATTTATAAATCTTAAAAAAAGATGAAAGAATTTTATTAACAAATATTAACAATTTTAAGAATCGTATTATTCATTTAAGATTGAACATTAATTCAAATAACTGTAAAAACCATTATATAAAACCTATCGAAATCATAGTATTAATAGCCCGAATTTATTGGATTTTTTATTATTATTTTAAATACTAATTGTATTGAAATGTATTACTTTTGTGGTCGATTAAAAATATAAAAAAGTAATTCAAAATTAAGATATAATTATATGGCATTGCGTTTTATTTCAGCCGAAGAGGCAGCATATCACATCAATCACGATGACAATGTAGCATTTAGTGGTTTTACACCTGCAGGTTCGCCTAAAGCTGTACCTACAGCACTTGCAGAAAGAGCAAAAAAAGAACATGAAGCAGGTCGCCCATTCAAAATAGGAATGTTTACAGGAGCTTCAACTGGTGATTCTTTAGATGGTGCTCTTGCAAGAGCAAACGCTATTAAATTTAGAACTCCTTATCAATCGAATAATGATTTAAAAAATTTAATTAATACTGGACAAGTTGAATATTATGATATGCACTTGTCTCAAATTGCTCAAGAATTACGTTATAAATTTTTAGGAGATGTTGATGTTGCTATTATTGAGGCTGCTGAAATTACTGAAAAAGGTGAAATTATTTTAACAGCTGCAGTTGGGATTTCACCAACAGCTGCTCGTTTGGCAAAAAAAGTAATTATTGAATTAAATGCAAATCATCCTGCTTCGATAAGAGGTTTACATGACATATATGAATTACAAGATCCACCAATTCGCAGAGCAGTTCCAGTTTATACAGTAAAAGATTTATGTGGAAGTCCAATTTTAAAAATCGATCCAGATAAAATTGTTGGGGTTGTTGAGACAAATCGTCCAGATGAAATAAAAGAATTTACTCCAGTTGATGAAGTAACAGCTAAAATTGGTGATAATGTTGCATTATTTCTTGCTCGTCAAATTGCAAATGGAACTTTACCCGCAGACTTTTTGCCGATTCAATCGGGAGTTGGTAATATTGCAAATGCAGTTTTAGGTTCATTAGGTGCAAATGCCGAAATACCTCCTTTTATGATGTATACTGAAGTTATCCAAGATGCAGTTATACAATTAATGAAACAGGGAAATTTAACTTTTGTTAGTGGATGTTCTTTAACTGTTTCACCTACAATTTTAAAAGATATATATAGCGATTTAGCATTCTTTAAACCAAGAATGATTCTTCGTCCTCAAGAAATATCTAACAATCCTGAAGTTGTTCGTAGATTAGGATTAATAACAATAAATACTGCTCTAGAGGCTGATATATATGGAAATATCAATTCGACCCACGTTTTAGGTACTAAAATGATGAATGGAATTGGTGGTTCTGGTGATTTTACTAGAAATAGTTTCATGTCAATATTTACATGTCCATCTGTTGCAAAAAAAGGTGCAATTAGTGCAATTGTACCAATGGTTTCTCATTTCGATCATTCTGAACACAGTGTTAAAGTATTAATTACAGAACAAGGAATTGCAGATTTACGAGGAAAATCACCAAGTCAAAGAGCTGCGACAATTATAGAAAATTGTGTACATCCAGATTATAAACAATTACTTTGGGATTATGTGAAATTTGGAGGTCAAAAATCTCATACAATTCATTCCCTTTCTTCTGTATTTAATATGCATAAAGAATTTGTTGAAACTGGTGATATGAGAACAACTAAGTGGTAATCTAATTATAAATTATATCTAAACGCCAAATTTGAACTTCAGATTTGGCGTTTTTTATGATATTAAATTAATGTTTTAAAAAAACTAAGTTGATTCGTCTATAGCGTTTTCTTGTATTGTGTTTTTCAAAAAACACATAGATCCCGTATAGATACTACAATTGAAGTAGTAAAAAAAAAAGTGCATTTTACTATCAATTAAATCAGATGATTATGTAAATTTGGTGTAGAGTGATTGTAGGGTTTTGCGTGTTATTTTATCAATCTTTTTATTATGCTTACAACAAGGGCTACTAAGAAGGATTTTGTCAAAAATAATCCACGTACAAAACAAAAATTTGTACTAAATGACAAGTATATTCAACCAGTAAAGTCACCAAAATTTCGCGACTTATATTTGTATGGAGTTATTTTACTCTTTTCAATTATTCTTTATGGTAATACAATAATAAATGATTATGCTCTTGATGATAGCATTGTAATTACTTTTAACAAATATACTCAGCAAGGATTTTCAGGATTAAAAGATATTTTTCTATACGATTCCTTTAAAGGTTTCGATGATAAATATGTGAATTCTGTTTCAGGAGGACGGTATCGCCCATTTTCTATTGCAACATTTGCAATAGAAAAATATTTTTTTGGAAATAATCCACATATTAGTCATCTTATTAATATTTTACTCTATTCTTGCAGTTGTCTTCTTTTATATTCTTTATTGGTTAGACTACTAAAGTCAAGATTTAAATCGGAGAGTTGGTATAAATCAATTCCATTTATAGCAACCTTGCTTTTTGCTGCACATCCGATTCATACAGAGGTTGTTGCCAATATAAAGAGTAGGGATGAAATTTTTGCCTTTCTCTTTTCACTTATAACTTTGTGGCTTATTTTAAAGTTTTTTGATACAAGAAAATCATTATATCTGGTTTTTAGTCCAATCATGTTTTTTTTAGCTCTTTTATCGAAAGAAATTGCAATTGTTTTTATCTTACTGTTTCCAATAATTTTGTATTTCTTCTCTCAAATTAAGCTTCGCGACATTATTCATTCAATAATTCCAATTATTGCAATAACATTGTTGTTTGTAATAATTAGACAAATTGTTATTTATAAAACTGGATTAAATCAAAATGTAGTTGCCGATATCTCAAATGATTCGTTTGTTGAAATGAATATATATCAGAAGTATGCAACCATTATGTATTCACTTGGATTATATTTAAAGCTTACTTTTTTTCCACATCCTTTAACGTGGGATTATTATCCATATCATATTGCAATAATGGAATGGACAAATGTACAGGTAGTTATGTCGTTGATAGTTTATTTGTTGTTAATATATTTTGCTTTAACTGGTTTGCGTTCTAGGAAATTCTACTCGTTTTGCATCATATTTTTTTTAGTGCCATTATCATTAACAGCAAATATTCTTTTTCCTGTTGGAGCTTTTATGTGCGAAAGGTTTATTTATATTTCTTCTCTTGGGTTTACACTACTATTAGCATATTTTATTGTCGAAATGCCATATAAAATATTCAATAATCCATTTCTGATTATAGTCCCAATATTATTACTCTATTCTTATAAAACAATATCAAGAAATACTGACTGGCGAAATGATGAAACTATTGTGGCTACCGATGTTCATACATCAAAAAATAGTATGAGAAGTACAAGCGAATATGGCAATATACTGTTTCTAAAAGGAGAACAAACTTTAGATTTTAATGAAAAAATACAATATTATAATGCATCGATGATTTATGAAGAAAAAGCTTATAGTATTTGTAGGAATTTAATTCCTGCTAATTTTATTCTGGGAACTCTTTATGGTAAATATAAGAACGATATTCAAAAATCAATTTTCTATCTTGAAAATGCTATTAGACTTGATCCTACTAATATCGATTCGTATAATAATTTAGGAGTTATATATTGTATGTCGCAGCAATATTCAAAGGCAGTCGAAATATTTGAAATATTGTATAAAAAAGCTCCAACAAATATAAATGTGATTAGAAATTTATCGAAGGTTTATCTTTATTTAGGTCAACAAACAAAAGCAGATATTTTTGCAAAAAAACTAAAAGAATTGGAAGTGAAAAAGAGTTAATTATTCCACCATTCGGAAAATGTTTGAGTGCTGTCTTTTAAGTTAACTTGTTCGCCAATAATAGGCGTAAAAATAGAAAGATGCTCTTTTTTGCTTAAGTCATTTACTCTTTTTAAAGGTTCGTTCCATGCATGAATCGATAAAGCAAATTTCGAAGAATGTACAGGTAGAAAATGTTTTGCATTTAAATCTTTTGCAGCTTGAATTGTTTGTTCAGGCATCATATGAATATATTTCCAACTTTCGTTGTATTGACCATTTTCGAGAATTGCTAAGTCTATATTTCCAAATATTTTTCCTATTTCAGCAAAATGATTATCATAACCACCATCACCGCTAAAGTAAATTTTAAATGTAGGTGTTTTTAAAATTAATGATATCCATAAAGATTTATTTCGTTCAAGTCTACCAGAAAAGTGTCGAGCAGGCAAAATATATGCTGTAAATCCATTTTCTAAACTCACCGTTTCATGCCAATCTTTTTCAATTAAAATATTTTTGTCGAAACCCCAATATTCGAAATGTTCTCCAACACCAAGACCACAAATTATCTTTTTTATCTTCGGTTTAAGTTTTAAAACTGTTTCGTAATCAAGATGATCCCAATGATCGTGAGTTATTACTAAATAGTCAATTTCTGGAATATCATCTGTAGTATATGCATCAGATCCAGAAAAAGCTTTTGTCATAAATGGAACTGGCGATACCGAACCGCTAAAAACAGGATCGACTAAAACTTTCTTACCATCAATTTGAATAAAATACGAAGCATGTCCAAACCAAACTAAAATATCTTTCTTTGGATCCAAATGAAGTAAATCTGTCTTTACTGATGGTATTTTATGTTCCGGTTTGTTTTTTGCAAAAAGAAAATCTTTAAATACCGCGAAATAACCTTTATTATTAACAAACATAGGAGTGGGTAGTTCATTTTGAAATTCACCATTTTTGAAATGAGGCGATTTCTTAATTAGTTCAAGTCTCTCTCCTTTAGGAATACTACCAAACTTTGTTTGGTGTGTAAATAAAATTATTGAAAGTATAAGTAATACTATTAAAGACGCAATTATTATCATAATTTTAAGGCTTTTTCTCATTCTATTTAACCATTGCTTGTTTTTTTAATTCAATAGGCATTTTTTCTATTGCATAACGTAAAGCAGTTCGTGGCATTGTTTCTTTACGATTCATTATATATTCAAAAACTCTGGTTTCTTGTTTGTTACATGCAACTTTTAACAACCAACCATAGCCTTTTTGAACCATATCATCATTATCGCTTATTAGTAAGTCGGCAATTTCAAATATATCTTTCAGAAATAAACCTTTTTTTGCGGGTATTATAAGAGAAACTGCTGCTGCTCGTCGCATCCATCGATTTTCAGATAAAGTCCATCGTTTCAATTCTGTTAAATATTCAGGATACTTTTCAATAAATTCACCCAAAGTGTGGTTACAAAATGTATCGCATGTTGCCCAATTTGAAATATTTCTATTTACCCATTTTTCGAATAAGACAAAATCATCTTTGGTAAATTGTTTTCTTATATTATATGACCAATGGCATGCAATAAATGATTCTTCTATATAACCCGATTTGAAAAGTTCGCTACAAATTCTAAAAATATCGTCTTTGGATTTAAAATCACAAATTTTAAAAATACTCTTTGATATTTGTTTTACAGTAGCTGATTTTATTCCATAACATTTAATTTTATCTTTAAAAAAATATTGACTAGCTTGCTTTGTTTTTTCATCACTATAGTTTTTTAGTTCTATACGAATCAAATCTAAAATATCGCTCATGATCAGTAAATTATATTTGTTTTTTACCTAATAGCTCAACATTTGCAATCCATTGTTTTCTCTTAACTTCGTTTGATGTCTTAATCATATTAAATGTTGTAACTGAAACTGGTTTTATTCCACAAAATTCTAAAATACCTTTCTTCAATGAAATAATTCCTGGACGTTTTAAAAATATTCTGTAATACCAACTAGGTGAATCCATAGTAATAATTAAACGAGCTGTTCTTCCTGTTAATAATCGATCAATAAAAATTGAGTTCTCGCGATATTTGAAAGCAAAACCGGGAAGGAAAACTCGATCTACAAAACCTTTTAAAATAGCAGGGTAGGTACTCCACCAGTTAGGATAAACAAAAACGATATGATCGGCATTTATTATTTCCTGTTGCATTTTCAATACATCGGGTTCAACTTCCATTCGTTTTTGAAAACCATAAAGTAGATTTGGATTTATATTTAAATCTATTAAATGGATCAATGTGCATTTTGCACCAGTCATTTCCGCACCGTTAAAATAGCTTTTTGCAAGTATAGAGCATAAGCTCTCTTTGTTTGGATGGGCTGAAATAATGAGTATTTTTTTCATTTAATTTTCCTTTTTAGATTTATAATATTCAAATATATTTTACATTTTTCGAATAATATAAAATTAATCGGTAAACAACCATTTATGAACGATAAAATAGAGTGTAATTATAAAAAGAAAGAAGAAGGATGTTTTTAATGTGTTATTATTAATGGTAATGGTTGATAATGTATATCATCAATAATAACTTTAACATAATAAACTCCAGCAATTAAATTTTCGGTTGAAATTTTTACTGAATTACCTAAATCAAAGGTAGGAGAGGGGCTACAAATAATTCTACCATAAACGTCATAAATAACAATATTAATATTTGAACTAAAGTAATTACCAAAATTAAGAGTAATAGATTTCTTCGAATATGTTGATGGATTTGGGTAAATAAAAAAACTTTTAAATAATGTATTTGGTTCTTTAATTATATTTTTAATTATATACCTATAATTAGTTGAATTTGTATCGTATACGTATTGGCTATTTATGGTTTCGATACTAATACCTAAATTATCCGATATATCATACATAAAATAATTAAACCAATCTTTATTTGATTTAAAATACGAGTGTTTTTTATTCGAAATATCAATTGGATTTCCCATATAGACCGCAAATGAATCTGGTGTTATTACGTTTTCGAAATTTATTACTAGAAAAAACGAACTATCTATGTAAATAGGATTATCAAATTTAATAATATTAAAATAGTTTTCTTTAAGATCCTTGGCATTTACTTCTTCAAAATATTTAAGCGAATCTGGATATTCTTTACCCGTCATTATCGAAATGCTAATTTTTGTATTGATATCTACAATATTGTTTTTAGCAACTGCAATTTTAACTCCCGATAAATAATTATCTTCGTTAATATTATACTTTTCTGCTATTTGTGTTATCCCACCCTCATTTGTACCAGACCAAAAACCTTTATTGTCTTTGAAATAATGTATTTGAAGCCAATCATTTTCAGCATAATTACATACTGAATCAGAATGAAATAGTTCTTTTGTAATTAATGAGTCATAAGAGTCGTAATTAATTGAAATTAATTTTTCTGGTAATTTATTTGTTGCTCTAGCTGTTGTTATATTATTTGTAACATATATTTCGATCCCTAAAGAAGAATATAATCCTAAGTATTTGGATTCGAGCCATTCATTTTTATACTCAAAATACAAGCTATTTAATTTGTTTGTGCGATTTTTTGCAGTAAAAAGATAAATCGAGTCGTTATTAACCAATGATTTAAAGTCAAAACCTATAAAAAAGTTTGCACCAGCTTTAATTCTGTTTTGTAATCTTATACAATAGTATTTGCCATTTACAATAGAATCGGTTATTAGTTGTTGTTCAAAAAGTAGAGAATCGGGTTTATCTATTCCATCCCAAATTTTGAGAATAATTTTACTAATGTCTGCTGTTTTCTTAAATAATTGTATGGGAAATTTTATTGCATAAATATATTGATTTTTGATTCCCGAAAATCTGTCTGCACATTGTGTGATTTTAGGTTCATTAAATCCTGTCCATCCTCCTTTATACGTTTTGCCAAAATTATATGTAGTCAACTCTTCATTAAATACAACATTAGTAACAGGGTTTTCACTTCCTATTAACGGATCATAACCATTACATTCTGTTACTCCTAAATTAATTGGATCAAGCCAGTATTTTAATTGATTTGATGAATCAGGAAAAAAATCCCAGGATTTGTATAATTTTTCAAAATAATCATTTACAGGATTAGTACATTTAGAATCACCACCCGATAAATCACCAATAATTTGATGGTTTGTATTATATAATGGACAACCAGATGAACCTGGTTCGGTTGCACCTGTATCCCAAAGAGCAATTTGCCAATGTGTATCTTTGAGATAACCGTTATCAGTAAATGAACCGTTTTTTATAAACCCATTTGAGTACGATACTTTTTTTGCATCACCTTTCGGATGATGAATACAAACAACTTTATTTACAAGGTTTGATTTTATTGACCATCCCGAATAATATGGTGTTAAACTTTTGGGTGGTTGTGTTTTTAATCGAAGCAACGAAAAATCAAGTTTAGTATAAGCTGAATCTTTTGACGTAGCCATAAGAGTTGATCCTGAAATTGTATATGAATTTGCACTTGCATCTGAACCACCACAATTTGTGTTTTCATAATTGAAATAAAAAACAGCGTTTGAAGCTGTCTTAGAATCTTTAATACAATGATTAGCCGTTAATATATAAGGTAATTCGTTATTTGTGGTGTTATTTATTAAGGCACCTGTACATGATTCTGTTCCAATAGACGAATTGAATATGATTTTAACAATTGACCTTTTTTCTGTTTGCCAATCTAATCCAATTCCACAATTAATGTCATGTTCACAACTCTCAGATTTTGCCCTTGTAGAACCTTCTTCTTTATAGAAATTTCTAAAGTCATGTCCTATTTGAGTTATTGTAAAAAAGTTCTTTAATGTATCAATTAAGGGAGGCAAATCTAATTCGATTAATAATTCATCGCCAGGTATCGGTTCTATAAAAAGGGTAGAATCTTTATTAATACTTTTTGATGTATATGGTCCATAAGAAAGTTTTTTCTTAATATCTAATATGTAAAATGATGATTTTAATGGGATATTAATACTTTCGAATGTGAAATTTAAACTAAATGCATTTAATGATTTAATTTGACACAACCAAGTATTAGAATTGTCATTATTTTTTATCCACAAACCATTTTTATTTGTTTTAATCTTTTGATTAAATATTTTAGCAAATACAAAAGGTTGATTTTTGCCTAAATTATTATAAAAATTAATAAGAGAATCATTGTTGCAAAATGGTAATTCAATAGTCGGAATAATAGTTGTGATTTGATTATTAAATATTTGTGACTTTAATGTTTGTGCCTTTGAATCATTAGAAATACAAAAGAATAAAACAATAAAAAAAATAACAGAATAATATTGTTGTTTGTAGGTCAAAGCTGTTTTATAAAAAGTCAAAAAAAACGTTGAAAACTAAATTTTGTCTTCAACGGTAAAAGTAAGAATATATTTTGAAATTTAAATCTGAGATAATTAATTTATCATTTATAAAGTTATCCCTAAAACGAGAACATCATCAATTTGTTTGTTTCGACCTTTCCAAGTCTCAAAAGTAGAGTTAAGTATATCAGCATGTTCTGTCATCTGAATATCTTTATTGGCATATATTAATTCTTTAAACTTACTAGCAAGGAACTTTTTGTTTTTGGGTCCACCAAATTGATCTTGATAACCATCACTAAACATATAAATTTGCATTCCTTTTTTTAATGGACAAGAATAATTTGTGTATTTACGTTGTACATTATTTGTAAACATACCACCAATTGAATATAATTCACCCTGTATTAATTCTATTCTGTCCCCATCAATAATATATGCTCCATGATTTGCACAAGCAATTTCTATTCTTTGTGTATTTAAGTCAATACAACAAAGTGAAATATCCATACCATCATCTTGCGTTTGAGTTATATCGCCAGAATTATCTATGTTTTGATTTAATGCTTTAATAACTCCAGTATTTAATTTTTCAAGTATTTCACTTGGTACACTTTCTTCCTTATCAATTACAATTTCATTCAATAATGTATTACCAATCATCGACATAAATGCTCCAGGTACTCCATGTCCAGTGCAATCAGCAACCGCTATAAATAACCGATTATTATGTTCGTAGAACCAATAAAAATCACCACTAACAATATCTTTAGGTCTGAAGTAAATAAAACAATCTGGAAGATAATGTTTTATCATTTCTTCAGAAGGTAACATTGCTTCTTGAATTCTTTTTGCGTAACTTATACTATCAGTAATAAGGATATTACTTTTAGTTAATTCATCATTACTTTTTGCCAAAAGTTCACTTTGTAGTTTTAATTCTTCTTTTTGTTGATTCAACTCTTGAGTACGTTCACGTACCATTTCTTCAAGATGTTCCTTTTCTTTTATTAATTGTTTTTCTCTAATTTTAATAAAAGTATAGATTGCAATTAAAATTATAAAAATTAAAATAGAATAAAACCATTTTGTTTTATAAAAAGGAGGAATTATTATTATATGTATAGAAACTCCTCTTGTATTCCATACACCATCACTATTCGATGCGCGTACTTTAAATGTATATTCGCCTCCTGATAAGTTTGTGTAAGTAGCAAATCTTTGAGATGCATCGGCATCGATCCAATTTTCATCAAATCCATCCATTTTATATTGGAATTTATTTTTCGAAGGAGATACAAAGTGTAAAGCTGCAAATTCAAATGAAAAGACACTGTGTTTATATGATAATATAATTGTATCACTTAAGTAAGCCGGTTTCGTTAATACAGGGAAATCGTTAACTAATGTGTTTAATTCAACAGATTTATTGAAAATTTTAAAATCGCTTATTACAACTGGTGGAATAAATGCATTTTTATTAATACTTTCAGGATAAAAAGCTGTTAGACCTTTGGGTCCTCCAAAATACATTTTCCCTTCACTATTTTTATAGCAAGATCTCTCATTAAATGAATTTGATTGTAGTCCGTTTTCTTCATAATAATTAGTACATTCTTTTGTTTTAGGGTTAAATTTAGATAAACCATTGTATGTACTTAGCCAAAGATTTTTGTATTTATCTTCTAAAATACCTAAAATAACATCGTTTGGAAGACCATCTTTTTGAGTAAATGAAATAAAAGTGTTATTTTTTTTATCAAATTTATTGAGTCCGCCTCCACCAGTTCCAACCCATAAAGTTCCATCAGAACTTTCTAAAATAGATTGTACAACGTTGTTGCTTAGTGAAGATGGATTATTTCTTTTATTTTCAAAATACGTTTCGTCTCCTGTATTAGGATTTAATTTCAATAAACCTCTACCATTTGTTCCAATCCATAATAATCCATTAATATCTTTATACATGCACCAAGCAACATTTTTCATGTAATTTTTTCCAATTGGATAATTTGTAAAAATTTTGCTTTTAAAATTATATTTATTGACGCCTCCACCCCAAGTTGCTATCCAAATAACACTATCACTAGTTGGAACAATAGCAGTAACAGCATTATTACTTATTTGATTTGGTTTATCCGTCATGTCAAATCTAAAGTTTTCAGATTTTCCTGTTTTGGGGTCAAATAGAAAAAGTCCATTTAATTCTGTTCCAAGCCATAATTTACCTTCAGGAGCTAATTCTAACGATAGTAATTGATTAAAATCATATTGGGAATTTGCTGGAGTATGATATCTTGTTATTTTGCCATTTGTTGAATTTATAGCATTTAAGCTACCTCCTCTAGTTGCTATCCAAATGTTATCACCTTGTTGGCGGATACCCATTATATTACTACTTGAAATAGTATTTAAATTATTAGGATCTGTTTTATATAATTCAAATTTTCTACTTTGTTCATCATATTTGTTTAATCCATTATTTTCTGTTCCTAACCAAATTAAACCAGATCTATCTTTTAAAATACAGAGAACTTTATCATCATTAATACTATATTTATCCGTAGGATTATAAAGATAAGAAGTGAATTTTTTTGTATCTTTATTGAAAATACAAAGTCCTCCTCCTCTTGTACCTAACCAAATTGTATGATCTGTATTTTCAAATATTGACCATACTATATTATTCGATAAAGAATTCGAATTATTTGCATCGTGACGAAAACGCTCAAATGTATGAGTTACTGTGTTAAATTTATTTAATCCACCATCATAAGTTCCAATCCATAAATTGTCTTCTTTATCAACAATAACACTCATTACAATATCATTCGAAAGTGTATTAGGATCTTTGGGATTTGTCTTATAATGAGTAAAACCATCTACCTTTTCATTAAATAAATCAAGACCACCACCATCTAAACCAATCCACACTCTTTGTTGGCTATCTTCAACTATTGCCCGTACAGCATTACCACCCAAAGAGTTTGGTTGAGTAGTATTGCTTATATATTGCTTAAACGTTTCGTTCTTTCTGTCAAAAAGATTTAAACCACCACCGAATGTACCAACCCATAATCGACCTTTACTATCTTCAAAAATTGAAAAGACATCATTAGAAGAAATTGATTTCTTATTACCAGGAATATTTATATACGCAGTAAACGTTTCGTTCTTTTTATCGAATTTACAAAGTCCACCTCCAGCAGTTCCTACCCAAATAGTACCGCTTTTATCTTCATAAATTTTTTTAATTTGATTATTTGTTATTGAAAAGTTATCTCTTGAATCTGGTTTATAAACTTTAAATGTATAACCATCATATTTATTTAAACCATCTTGAGTTGCAATCCAAATAAAACCTTCTTTATCTTGTAAAATATCATTTACACATACTTGAGATAAACCATCAGTTATTGAAATATGTTCAAAACGCATATCAACTCGTTGCGCAAATCCTGTCGCAATTAAGATTGAATTTAATAAAATGATTAGAAAATGTTTCATTTTTATATTTACGTTTCTTTCTATTATATCGTTTATAACGTTAATTACAGAGAAAGGTTTTATAATTAGCTAAATTAGTTAAAAAAAGAATTAATTTATTCTTTTGATGTTAAAGATATTAAACAACGATTTCTCAAAATGTTAATAACTCGTTTATAATACAATTGAAATCCAGCATTTTCTAATGTTTATTAATTAGATATTGTTAATGATTTTAATATATGAGTTGCATTTGAATAATTTTTAAGTATACTTATAATATATTCTGAATTTACCCAAATGTTCCTTGCAGATTCACCTCTATAAATATAATCGTTTATAGTCCCTTCAATATTCCTATCGAAATTTAATCCAATAAATTCTCCAATATCATTTAGTATAGGACTACCAGAATTTCCTCCGGTAGTATGACATGTTGAAATGTAACACATTGGAGTGTTTTGGGTAATATATGTTAAGAATTTTTTGTCTATTGTATAATTTGTATCGCCTGTATTAAATTTTTCTTCTAGTCCTATCATTGATGTTTTAAAATCCATTTTAATTGCATCTGAAGATTCGTAGGATTTTATTTTGCCAAATGAAATTCGAAATGTTGAATTTGCATCGGAATAAAGTATTTTATTTGAATTTGTTAGTTTTAAAATGTTAATGCGTTGAATACTATCAATTATTTTTTTTTGATTTTTAATTTCTAAATCTGAATCAAAATAATTAGAGTAAATCTTATCTGAGATTAAATATAAATGATCGTTTTTAATTTTATTTACCCAATTTTCAGGTTGATTCATTAGTGTTTTAATCAATTTTGTAGAGTCCAATAAAATTGATTTTTTATATAGTTTTAACTCTGCTTTTTCAAATTGACTCAATTTTGTATTATTTTTCCTTTCATCAATAATTTCAGAAATTTTTTTATCTTGTGAAATACTGTTTACATCATTTACAATCTGAAGAAAAAAATCGCAATCTATTTCAGGAGTATATGTTTTATAAAAATTTCTAATTATTTGTAAATATATGTTTTTTGAAAAACTTTCGTTTTTTTGAAAGTAGGTTTTTAACTTATTTGCAAATCGAATAATATCCATACTTAATAATCCTTCTAAATAGAACGATGTTTTTTTTTGAGAGTTATTTAATATTGAATAAGCTTTTTGTAAATGTAATAAAAGACTAGAATCTATAAAATTTGAATTTTTAGATTCAATTGATTTATTAGATAAAGAAAGCTGATTATAATCTGACATCCATTTTAAAAAATAACTACTTGATGAAGCATATTTTGAATTGTAATTTAGGTGTATTTGGATTGACGAATCCATGTAATGTTTCATAATATCAAGCCTTTTTTTTCGAGCAAAAATCTTAATTGGTAATATACTATCACGATATGATTCAATGGCTGATGTTGGTAAATATTCTTCAGTTATACCCGGATATCCCAAAATCATAGTAAAATCATTTTCTTTTTTTTCTTTCGTAGATATTCTGAAGTATTTTTTAGATTTATAAGGTATATTATTTACAGAAATATTGCTAGGTTTATTTAATGTGTCACTGTATATTCTAAAAATTGCGAAATCTGCAGAATGACGTGGCCATTTCCAATCATCCTTATCTCCTCCAAATACAGCAATATTCTCTGGTGGACAATAAACTAAACGAATATCTTTAAACTCTTCGCGGATGTACAAATAATATTTATTACCAAAAAACAAAGGTTCTATAATTGCATTTAACTTTAGAGAATCTGAAAATTTCTTCTCAATTATTGAAATGTTTTTAGATGTAATTGAATCGCGTTCTCTTATTGTAGAATTTGGAGTTGTTCCGTTTAAAACATTATTCGTTATATCGATTATTTGATGATTAAATTCTATAGTAAGATTTGGGTTTGTAAGTTCTTCTTTAAAATCATTTGCTACAAAACCTTTTTGGAATAAATTATTGGTTACTGAACTATGAGTTTGAATGAAATAACGAGCACAATGATAGTTTGTTATGATTAAACCATCGGGCGAAATTACACCACTACTACAACCTTTTCCAAACATTGGAACTGCATCTATAAAACTTGTACTATCGGGATTATATATATCAGATTTTAAAAGCTTAAAACCAGATAACTGCATTTGTTTGAAAATACTATCGGGAATGTTCGAAGGTATCCACATTCCTTCATCAGCTAACAAATATAAAGGTGTAAGAAAAAGAGAAATTAGGAAATAATTTAAAAAAAGTTTCACACGAATAATTTTATAGTATCGAATAGTTTTTGCGTTGGTAAGCCCATTACATTATAAAATGAGCCAATAATTTTTTCAATCCCCACATATCCTATCCATTCTTGAACACCATATGAACCCGCTTTGTCAAAAGGTTTATATGTGTCAATATACCATTCTATTTCGTTCGTTGTTAGCTTTTTAAAATAGACTTCAGAACAATCGTAATTAGTTATTTTCTTTGTGTTATTTCCAACAGTAAAACCAGTATAGACAAAATGACTTTTCCCTGAAAGTCGTTCAAGCATTTCAATGGCATTTTGTTTATCTTTGGGTTTTCCTAGCATTATATTGTCGATACAAACTATTGTATCAGCAGTAATTAGTAATTCGTTTTTAGTTAATTCTTTTTGATAAGCATTGAATTTTAATTCAGATAGAAAGATTGCAATGTCTTCGTTTTTTAGGTTTTCGGGAAATGTTTCTTTAATATCTTTATCGGTTCTAACTTCAAATGTTAATCCCATATCTCTCAATAATTGCTGACGTCTTGGCGATTGGGATGCCAAAATAATAGTCTGATTATTAAGATTAAGAATGTTATTCATATTATATGTTTCCTTTAATTACAAAATAAAGTACAAATAAATATGAAATACCTGTAACCATTATTACTTTTAAGATTTTACTTGCAAATGTGTAGTCTTTTTCTTCTTTTGCCCGAATTATTTTAAATATTAATATTAGAGTAGGAAATATAACGAGAATGGAAATGTACCATTGCGAAAGCTGATTATCGACATAAAGTAATGTTGCCCACGAAACTGCCATTGTGAATAACAACAATAGAGATACAACAATTATTTTTGCATTATTAATACCTAATACAATAGGAATAGATTTTCTTCCATAAGCATTATCGCCTTCAAAATCTTCGATATCTTTAATTATTTCTCGAACAAAAGTTGATATAAATGCAAAAAAGGCAAATCCAAAAGTCCAAAAAGCGATTTTGTTGAAATTTAAATAATAGAATTGCAATTGATTACCATATACATAATTTAAAGGTATAATTTCATAAACAATAACAAGTAAAGGTATTAGAGCAGTTAATATTGCAACAATTATATTTCCAATTATTAACTCTCGTTTAAAAATAGTTGAGTAATACCAAAGTAAACCAGCTGTAAATATAAAAATGAAGCCTAGGTTAATTAGATTTATTCTCCATGAAATATAAAACCCAAGTACAACACCAATAATATTAAAAATCCAATGAATAACAAGTGCCGTCCGAAGTGTTATTTTTTTACCTAAAACAACATTTTGTGGATGATTTATAAGATCGATACTAAGATCGAAATAATCGTTAATTACATATCCGGCTGCAGTTATAAGTACTGTTGCCATTACTAAAAAGAAAAAATCTAGATTGCTAAATTGTGGTATCATATAGATTCCCAAAATTAAGCTGTAATGGTATTTTAAATATGGAATTATAAGACAGTATAGCAATAAATACTGCAATGCTGCTACCATTATTAAATTTTTGTACCGAATAAGTTTTAAAAAATCTTTAATCATTTTCTTTATATATTACCAAACAAAAGCGTCAGTATCAGCCCATTTACCTTGAAGTTTTAAGGTTTGTTCTATAACGTCGCGAACACAACCATCGCCCGAACGTTTGTCGGAAACGTAATGCGATATTTCAATTATTTCTTTTGCAGCATCGTGTGGACAAGTTGCTAATCCTGCCATTTGCATAACTAATAAATCGGGTAGGTCGTCGCCCATATATAAAATATCGTTAGCAGTAATGTTATGTTTCGCAAGAAAAGAAGCAAAATCGGCTCTTTTGTCTTTCGAAGCAATGTAAATGTCTGTCAAACCAAGTTCTTCAAAACGAATTCTAATAGATTCACATTTGCCACCAGAAATAATACCAATTGGATATCCTTTTTTTGCAGCAAAATGAACAGCATATCCATCTTTTACATTCATGTTTCGCATTTGTTTTCCATCGGGCAAAATCATTATTTTGCCATCAGTAAAAACACCGTCAACATCAAACACAAAGCCTTTTATATGATTAAGTTTCTTTTTAAATTCCGACATATTTTATTCTTTTTGAAAATCAGCAATACTTTTGCTAATCAATGTGTAAATTTCTTGAAAATTTGGATTGCTTGCTAACATTTGTGAATGTTTCTCCAAAATATTTAAATCATTCCTTTTAGCTGGGCCAGTTTGAGCATCTTTGGGGTTTGATGTTAAAATCTTCTCGAAAGTTTCTTCTAATAAAGTTTTAAGTATTGAAAAATCGATATTCTTTTCTAATAGTATTTCTTGTGCAATAGAATTCATATGATTTGAAAAATTACTTGCAAATACTGCTGCTAAATGTATTTGAAGCCTTTCTTCGTAAGTTAAAATTTTAATGTTATTGGAAATGTTTTGAGCAAATGAAACTAATAATTGTTCAGTTTCTTTATTGTTTGCTTCAATTAAAAAAGGAACTTTTTGTAAATCTATTTGTCTGAATTTTGAAAATGATTGCAGTGGATACAAGATTCCAAAATTTTGAAATTTTGTTTTTAAAACATCTAAACTAACACTACCTGCAGTATGAACAACAATGCCTTTTACTGATGGGAAATTCTTAACTATTTCACTAATTGCATCGTCTGAAACTGCGATTATATAAATATCAGCATCAGTTCGAATGTTTTTATATTCGTTTGTAAAAGGGATAATTGTTTTATTCGGGCATTTTCTTCCAAATTGCTGAATAACTTGGATTTTTTTAGCAAGGAAATAAAAAATAAAAGTTGAAGCAACTGATCCAGTACCAACAATAACAACCGTTTTTGGATTTTCTTTTATTTTTATTGAATTCGGCATGCAACTTTTTTAATAGTTTATATGTCTTGGTTATAATTAAGAAGGTAGAATTTCGCTTTTTACTTTTAATCTTCCCCAGATTATTGAACTATTTTACTAATTCGTTCTGCCTTCTTTTTTATTTCTTTAAAGATTTATTCAATGCAATCATTTTAATAGCAGTAAATGCAGCTTCATCTCCTTTATTTCCGTGTTTTCCACCTGAACGATCTTTGGCTTGTTGCAAAGTATCTGTAGTAAGTACACCAAAAATAAATGGAATTTTATATTGTATATTTAAGTTTGCAAGACCTACAGCTACTGCTTCACAAATAAAATCGAAGTGACGAGTTTCACCTTGAATAACAGTACCAATTGCTATAACAGCATCAACATCACAATTGTCGGCAACCATTCTAGCACCTGAAATTAGTTCAAAACTACCTGGTACTGGATGTATCGTAATATCAGATTCGCTTGCACCATTTTTAATGAGTAAGTTTTTAGCACCTTCGCACATTGCAAAGGTTATTTCAGAGTTCCATTCTGCAACAACAATTCCTACTTTCATACTTTTAGCTGATGGTAACGAATTGATATCGTAGTCTGATAGATTTTTTAAACTTGTAGCCATAATTCAATGCATAAAAAAATCCCGAGTGCTTCGGGATTTCGATTTTTTATTTTGTTTTAAGTTCCGCCCTTGCAATGTATTTGTCTATTTCCGTTGCTTGCTGCGATTTCTTGTATTTATCTTTAATTGTATTATAATTTTCTAATGCAGTTTTATAATCGCCTTTTGTTTCAGAAGCAATTGCAGCTTTCATTAAAAAAAGTGGTGTTGTCATTTCGTTTTCAACTTTGTTAGCTGCTTTATTGTAATAATCAATAGCTTTATCTGTTTGACCTAATTCTAGGTAACAGTCGCCTGTTGCACCAATTGCTATTGGAGCTACAAATTCATCATCAGCACTAAAACTTTCTAAATTATCGATAGCTTGTTGAAATTGACCAGTTTTTAAATAGCAAATACCTGCATAGTAATGAGCAAGATTTCCAGCTTTTGTTCCACCAAATTCGTCAATAACAGTTAAAAATCCAGGATTGTTACCATCGCCTTTTAAAGCTAATTTGAAAGAATCTTTTTCGAAATATTGTTGAGCACCAAACATTTGAGCTTGAGCTTGTTTTTCGCGAGGACCAGCATAGAAGTTTTTGTATCCTAAATATGCACCAACAACTATAACGATTGCACCTATAACGATTGCAATGTTTTTTTGATGCATTTCGATGAATAATTCTGCTTTAGAAAGGGTTTCTTCAACTTTTAAAACTCCATCGTCTTGTTTATTTTCGTGTGCCATAATTTCTTAATAATGATATTCTGTTTATTTAGCTTGCAAAAATAGAGATTTTGTTGATTTATAAAAATAAAATAGCAAAAAAAATACAAGTATTACGTATTCCTTCATTTTATTGGTTTAAAATGTATTTACGGCTTTCCTCAATATCACCAATTTTCGTAATAATTCTTCTGCTAATTCCAATTGTAACATATTAGCACCATCAGATTTTGCTTGCGATGGATTAGGATGCGTTTCGATAAATAATCCATCAACACCAACAGCTACACCAGCTCGAGCAATCGTTTCTATTAAATCGGGGCGACCACCACTTACACCACCTTCTTGATTTGGTTGTTGCAGCGAATGTGTTACATCTAAAATAACAGGGAAACCTATTTGTTTCATTTCTGTAATTCCACGATAATCGACAATTAGGTCGTTGTAGCCAAACATAGTTCCTCGATCGGTTAACATTACGTTGTTATTTCCCGAATCAACTATTTTTTGAGCAACGTATTTCATTGAATGAGGTGCAAGGAATTGTCCTTTTTTTACATTTACCACTTTACCAGTATTGGCTGCTGCAATTAATAAATCGGTTTGACGGCAAAGAAAAGCTGGTATTTGAAGAATATCAACTACGTCGGCAGCAATTTCGGCTTCTTCGGCAGTATGGATGTCTGTAACAATTGGTACACAAAGTTCTTTTCGAACATTTGCCAAGATTTGTAATGCTTCTTTGTCGCCAATTCCTGTAAAAGAATCGAGACGCGAGCGATTGGTTTTTCGATACGAAGCTTTGAAGACAAACGGAATTTGCAGTAAATCTGTAATACGTTTCAGTTCGTTTGCAACCTTGAAAACTAGTTCTTCGCTTTCAACAACACATGGACCGGCAAGTAAAAAGAAATTATTTGCCTCAAGATTTTTGATAAAAGGAATTCCCGAAAGTATTGGGTTTACTGGTTGTACTTGTCTTTCCATATATATTGCATGTATCGTTTAATTTCTTCTTCTTTAGCGTTAGGTTTTGGAACGTAAAAACTTGTTCCCGAAATTTCTTTGGGTAAGAATTCTTGTTCGCCAAGTTTGTCGGTGTTGTTGTGCGAATATTTATATCCTTTGCCGTAATTTAATTGTTTCATTAATTTGGTTGGTGCATTTCTTAAATGAAGTGGTACCGATAAATCGCCAGTTTCGCGAACTTTAGCAATTGCAGCATCAATAGCAAGATAAGTAGAATTGCTTTTGGGTGATGTAGCCAAATAAACAGTCGTTTCCGAAAGAATAATTCTTGCTTCGGGCATTCCCAAAACACTGATTGCTTGAAAACAATTATTTGCCAATAAAAATGCATTTGGATTCGCCAAACCAACATCTTCGGATGCCGAAATAAGCAAGCGACGAGCAATAAAGGTAATATCTTCGCCACCTTCGAGCATTCGAGCAAGCCAATAAAGCGCTCCGTTTGGATCGCTTCCTCGAATAGATTTTATAAACGCCGAAATTATGTCGTAATGTAATTCGCCGTTTTTGTCATAAAGTGCAATGTTTTCTTGAAGTTTGTCGACAACCATATCGTTAGTTACGGGGATTTTTTCATCGTAATCGCTTAATACGATTTCCATAACATTGAAGAGTTTGCGAGCATCGCCACCCGAAAAACGGAGTAGGGCTTCGTATTCTTCGATTTTAATTGCAATCTTTTTGAAATAAATATCTTCGCTTAAAGCCTTATTTACAAGGTTTATTAAATCGTCTTTTTCTAGCGATTTTAAAACGTAAACCTGACAGCGAGAAAGCAATGGAGAAATAACTTCGAAACTTGGATTTTCTGTTGTAGCACCTATCAATGTAATCGTACCTTTTTCAACGGCACCAAGCAATGAATCTTGTTGAGACTTTGAAAAACGATGAATTTCATCGATAAATAGGATAGGGTTTGGCTTGTCGAAAAACTTTAATCGTTGGGCTTTGTCTATAACTTCGCGAACATCTTTAACTCCAGAATTTATTGCACTGAGATTAAAAAACTCGCGTTCGGAATTGTTTGCAATTATTTGAGCTAATGTAGTTTTACCAACTCCAGGAGGTCCCCAAAGAATCATCGATGGAATATTGCCACTTTCGATTGCTTTTCGTAATACAGCATTTTTACCTACAAGATGTTCTTGTCCTGCATAGTCGTCGAGCGACTTTGGACGCATTCTTTCGGCAAGTGGCTGATTGAGGCTCATTATTCCTTTTGAAAATTATGGCGTAAAGTTATGGTTATTTTCTTTTTGTAATTTAGAATTGTAAATATAAATCGATTATATGTTTATATATATTCCGGGGGGGGGGTAAAAACTCCGATGTTTTGAAAATTAGATATCTAAGAAAATAATTAAATTCTGGGTTTAATTATATTTCTTTTTTAAAATATTAGATTTTTAAATCCTTTATATTTGTTTTTCGATTAAATGATTATGATTAAACAAATACAATGAGAACTTCGATTTTTTGTTTTTTGTTTTTTATAACACTTATAGTTAATGGACAATCTCTCGATTCAATTAAATACAAGAATTTAATAAAGACTTATCCACTTTCTTTTGTGACTTCGGGTCAATATAATGTTTCGTACGAGAGAATTATAAATAATAAAAACAGTTTTGAATGTAATATTGGAATATATAGATTCGATTGGCTTAATGAAATTAATGAAGAGCAAATAATTCCTAGAAAATATGATGGTTTAGGATATAGCTTACAAATAGATTATAAACGATATTTTGGTAAAAGGAAAAAAATTCCAAATGGATGGTATTATACTCCTCAGATTTTATACAAAAATATTTATTTTAAAAATATTACAAGAGAATGGTGTAATGGGGTCGATAGTGTTAACTTAAATAAACACGTGATTGCTTTTAAATTTTTGATTGGATATCAAATGAAATTATCAAATCACGTTACATTAGGTTGTTTTTCAGGTATTGGCATTCGCAAACATATCTATAGATTTACTCAATATTGGCAAATTCAAGATGTATGTACTAAAGATGGTTATACCAAAATTGAGGATAAAAATTCACAAGTGTACACTAATACACGGAAATTTCCATCTCTTCATTTGGGATTAAATGTTGGTTATTTATTTTAAAAATGATTGAAGATTTTTTCTTTGTTTGCCACTATTGATTTGAAGCCGTTTTTGTTATATAATATTATCTATTCTTCTATCTCTACAATCTTAGCAAACGGCATCAATTCTTCCGTAGCTTCGATTAATCGGTCGGTCATTTCTTCGGTAAATACCAGTTTTTGACATCTTGGAAGGCTTGCTTGTAATCGATGAATAACGACTTTGTGTCCATTTTTAATTACGATACTTGCATCGTCAACAATAAACATTTGTAGCTTATTGATGTTTACTCCATTTTGCAGGAAAATAGTGTGAAGTCTTTTGGGTGTTGCAAAAACAACATCAGTTCCTTCGTACAGTTCGTCTATTTGATCTTGAATATCTTTGCTGTCGTAAATACAATCGGAACGGAGGTCAGTATCTTCGCTAAAGCGTCGAAAAAGTTTTTCCATTGCCAATGCTTTTTCTTTGTCGGCAACCAAAACAAGAGCTCGAGGAGCTTTTTCGTGAGCCATTTTTAGTTTTCTAATAATGGTCATCAAAATGGCTATTGTTTTTCCATTTCCTTCGGGAGCAACGGCATACAAATCGGCACCACTATTTATAATTGAATAGCTTTGCAACTGAATTTCTGTCGGTTTATCGTATCCTGCTCTAAGAATTGCTTCGGGAACGGTTAGGTTGAATTTTTCTGGTGACATGAAATGTATATTGAGTTTGTCGTAAGTGTAATATTATATATAAACGGTTGTTCCTACTCAACCCCTGTCCTGCCGGACATCCCCTTCTCTTGCAAGAGAAGGAGAAACGCAAATGCAAAGTAATTTGCTAAAGATTAAGTTAAAATGTATTTTAAAAAGATTTTTGATTAACTAGTATTAAAATTTAAAGTTAATAATAATTCTATTCATCAGTAAGAGCATTGTTGAATTAAGTCTTTTGCATTTTTTGCATAATGAACTTTACCTTCTTTAACTTCCATCAACGACTCCTCAATGTTATTGGGTTTAATTGTAACAACATCTTTCAACGATTGTAAAAGGTTTAAAACACTTTTACCTGTCGATGTTTTTTCATTTATTGTAACTGTATATGTTGCCATAATTCAACTAGATATTAGTATCACAAAGATACTGAATTATCTCGTAATTCGTAATTGATTTTATTCGTCGCCCTTTTGACCTACAAAATAATCGCCTTTTTCTTCGAAAAGCACATTGAAAGTTGTTAAACTTCCATAAGTACGAGTAATATATTGCTGTAGATTTACCTTTTCTTCGTCCGAAAGTTTAGGGTGACTATTGATGTTTTGTTCCAATACACGTAAGCGATCGCGAACCATTACAATTTTATGAAAGAACGATTCGATTGGAATTTCTTTAGGTTTTAAATCCTTGTTCGCAGGTTGAAGTGTCATTGTTCCACCCGACCATTTCGATCCCAAAGGAACTTTATGACTTATTCCATTATATTTATCGAGAATATAAGTCATAATTTCTTCAACTTCGCTCAGTTTTAAAGTAGGTTCCGTCGATTCGTTTTGCGATTCTTGAACCAGTTCAATATCGGGATTCGATTTCGACATTTGCATTTTACCACCACGTTCGAAAATAATTTCGTAATTGGTGATATTAACTTTGTAAATGACACCTTCTCCGTAGCGGAAATGCGAAACAATTGTTCCAATTTGTAAATTATCCATAGCTTAAATGTTATTGTTTTTGAATCAATTCCTGCGATTTTGCTTTTATTTCTGTTGCACGTGGTTCGTTTGGTTTTAATTGTAAAACCTTATCACAATCGATAATTGCACCTTTGTAATCTTTTATTTGGAATTTGGCAATTGCTCTATCTCCATAAGCTCCCCACATGTTAGAATCTAACGAAATAGCTTTTGTGAAACATGTAATTGCTCCTTTGAAATCGCCCATAGATCCGAGCGCCATTCCTTTGTTTACATAGGTTTCGGCTTTCTTAGGTCTAAATGAAATATACTTATCGTAATTTGGAACAGCATCTTTAAAATTGTTGAGATTTGATTGTGCCAAAGCCATATTTAAATAAGTTTCCGCAATTGTATTATTTACCGATGCTGCTTTTGTAAAATCGTCTAACGCACCTTGATAATCTTTATCCATAAATTTTAGCGTACCTCTATTGTTGTATGAAAAAGAACTATTGGGATTTTGAGCTATAGCAGCATCATAAAAAGAAGATTGACTAGAATAGCTATGCAGATTTTTAACGGTTAAAATACTGAAAATAATAGCGATTGCAATAAATACTTTCGGTACAAAATTAGTTTTATGATTAATCCAATGCTTTGGTAATACAATCAATATTAAAAGCAATATTCCTATAAAAGGAAGTATAAATCTATGACAAAGAAAATCGATGTATAAATGACGGAAAAACATTGTTGGGACGAGTAAAAGTAAGAACCAAAATATGCAGAATAATTGTTCCTTTAATAATAGTTTGTTTTTGAAAATGAAGAATATAAACAATGCTATTATTACAATTCCTACAATTAATCGAATGTTCGAAAATCCTGGAATTACAGCAATTCCAACGGGCAAAAAGAACGATGTTAAAGCCTCGGGCATTATTCTTATGCTTTTTAAAACAGACATAAAACCTACTTGAAATAAATCGGGTTTATCAGAAACATCGCCAATTGCTTTCGAGCGCATCCAAAACCATAGAAATCCCGAAATTGCATAAAGGATTACAGTTATAATATTCGATTTTTCTATGAGTTTGTTTTTTGTGAAAATCAGAAAATAAAGTAACATTAAAAATGGAAGGAATGCAGCTGTTTCTTTACAATACAAAGCGATTGTAAACGAAATCCAATGTGAAATTAAGAATATCGTTTTTCGATTTTTAAGATAATCGATAAATAATATTAACGTAAGTAAAGAGAAAACGGTTAGCAATAAATCGCCACGAGCTGGAATCCAAGCAACTGTTGATGTAAATAGCGGATTTGCACAATATACTAATGTACTAGCTAGTGCTATTGATGATGGAATTGAGAATCGTAAAAGAAAGAGAAATAATAAACAAGTTAGTAATCCAAACAATAAAACATTTGTAAGATGAAACATCCAAGTGTCTGTTGTATTTGAAAAATGAACGTCAAGCATGTAGGTCATTGTTTGTAATGGTCGGTAAAATTCTGATGTTTTACCAACATATGCATCGTTCGAAAAAGCTTGAGGAATGTTTTTTAAATTGCTTAAGAAACTCATGTTGTTTGTAATGATTCCATCGTCGTCGAAGTGAGTTAATCCGTAAGATGTTGTTTGAAAATACAGTACAACAGGCACGATAAAAACAATTAAAAGAGATAACCAAATTGTTTGTTTTTTCTCAATGACAGGATTAGTTGTCGAATGTGTTTTTTGATTCGCTTTTGATTGTTGAGCCTTAGCCATGTAATAGTGATTTTATTTGACCCAAATATAAAAAGATTTTAGCTATTAGGTTTGGCTTTTTTTGAAATATAGCATTGGAGTTTTTTTACTATTATTGCAAGTACGAAATTAAAAGTTTAGATAGAATGAAAAATCCTCAAAATAAGAAGGTTGTAACACCCGAAAAGGAAACAAAAAAGAAAGAATTTGTCGATAAGTTCGAAGAATTACTGAAGAATAAAACGCTCTATTTCTTGTTCTTGCCAGTATTGATGCTCATATTCTTTGTGTATCGCGATTTTATTTCTGCTCGCCAATTTTTACTATTTCACGATATTGGTAGCGATACAATAACCTTATCTTATCCACAATTTGTTTGTCTTACCGATTATATTCATCGATTTGGACTTCCAAGTTGGAGTTTTCAACAAGGATTAGGACAAAATATTTTCCCATTAACTATTGGCGATCCATTTACTATTATACTTTATTTTGTTGGTAAAGAGAATATTGCTCCTTTTATTGTTTATACCGAATTAATGAAAATTGTTTTAATTGCATTTTTCTCTTATTTGTTTTTTAAGAAAATTAATTTATCAAGATTTGTAAGTATTGTTGGAGCATTTATGCTTGCTTTTAGTGGATTTGTAATTCTTGGAGGAACATGGTATATGTTTTCTACTGAGGCACTTTATTTTATGATTATACTTTATGGTTTCGAATGTGTATATCAGAATAATAAATGGTTTGTGTTTTCGATTGGAATATTTCTGATTGGCGTTTTTCAACCTGCCGATTTATTTATTTTTGTTTGTTTCTTGATTCTCTATTTTATTTTTAGAGCTGTATCTGATGAGTCTTTTTCGATTCCAAAAATTGCTAATAAAGTTCTTTTATATATTGGTCTAGGAATAATTGGTTTAGGTTTAAGTGCTGCATTTTCTTTTCCTGCTATCGATTTATATTTGCATAGTCCACGTGTTGCTGGTAATGTTTCGCTGTTTCAAAAACTATTTTCTTTTGGAATGAAATTCGAATCGGCAGCTTTTTATGGAACAGCATTGATGCGATTCTTTTCGAGCGATTTGCTAGGAAATGGAAGTATGTTTACTGGTTGGAGTAATTATTTAGAAGCTCCTTTGTTCTATTGTGGTTTGCCATTGTTTTTACTTGTACCTCAAGTGTTTAATGGGGCATCTAAAAAGATGAAAATATTGTATGCTTCAGTAATTATCTTCTTGTTTTTAACGATACTTTTCCCCTTTTTACGATATAGTTTTTGGCTGTTTAGTGGCGATTATTTTAGATTCTATTCTTTTGGAGTTGTTCTGCTCTTTTTATTAATGGCACTTCAAGCTCTTAATAACATTAACAAAACAGGAAAAGTAAATCTTATTACCTTGGCTGTTTCGACTGTAATTGTTCTTTTTGCTCTAAATAGTGCATCGAGTTTTAAATTAGAGGTTATCGATTCTACCAGAAAAGCGGTAGCATTTTTCGTTGTTCTGTATGCGTTATATTTATTGATGTTGAAATATGATAAATTCCGTTATGCAGGACAAATACTCCTTTTTGTGACAGTAATTATTGAATTAGGCTATATGTCGTCAATTACAATTAATGAGCGAACTGCAATTAAATCATCAGAATTTAAACAAAAAATAGGTTATAACGATTATTCCGTTGAAGCGATAAACTATATAAAATCTAAGGATAGTAGTTTCTATAGAATTAGTAAAAATTATTTGCCCGAAGTTGCAATTCATATGGCATTGAACGATGCTAAAGCTTTGGGGTATAATGGAGGCACCAATTATATTTCGTTTAATCAATTACAATATATTACCTTTTTTCAAGAAACAGAAGCAATTAAAAACGAGAGCGAAACCGATTCGCGTTGGTGTATAGGTTATTTAAATCGTCCATTATTGCAGTTGCTTTGTAATGTGAAATATGTTGTAACCAAAGGTCCAATAGATCAGGTTAGCCAAATGATGAACGATTCGCTAACAACTTTCGAAGATGTTACAGTTCGAAAATCGAAATTTTCAATGCCTTTAGGTATTACATACGATACTTATATTACGAAAGAAGAATTTAAAAAATTACAACCAATAGGAAAAGATATTGCCCTATTAAAAAGCTTTGTTATAGATTCTAAAAATCCAATAAATACTGAAGGTTTAAAACAAATAACATCGAAAGAAATTTCATTGAATTACGATTTTAATATGCTCAAACAAGATGTAACAAGTAGAAAGATAGATTCGCTTCACATAACATCTTTTAAAGAATCAAATATCAAAGGAGATATCTCTGTTTCATCGAAGAAACTTTTATTCTTAGCAATTCCTAATGACGAAGGTTGGCAAGCAAAAATTGATGGTAAAATTCAGAAAGCCTCAACTGTTTCTGCTGGAATGATGGGATTTGTATTAGAAAAAGGAAAACATACTATTGAACTCGAATTTGTAAGACCATATTTTAAATTAGGTGTAATAGTTTCGATATGTTCCTTATTAGTATTCTTAGGATTGATAGTTTATTTTGTCTTTTTAAAAAGGAAAAAATCAAATAGTTAAATAAAAAATATTCCACCGCCATCATATAGATTTCCTTCATATAATTCAACAATTTCAATGTTTTGATGGTAAATGAAATTCTTCACTTCTGCGCAATTATCTATAGTATTTAAATCTCCAATTACAAAAATCTTGTTTTCCCACATTCCCATACAACCACCAATAAATCCATGTTTATAAGGTGGTAAAAGTATCTTATATGGATTTATATATAAACAATCTAAACCATTATTAAATAGAACTTTTTCAATTCCTTTATCTGATGTTATGAATGCTTTTTCATTAAGCGCAATCATACTGCATCTAGTGTATGCTTGCGGAAGATTTATCAATTTTTTTTTTGCGACAGATAGTATTTTTTCGTCGGTAAATCCTTGTTTGTGGAATAAATGATTGTTTGTTTCAATACAATTAAAAAAGGTTGAATTTTCGAGTTCTTTGCCAACATTTGAATTTCCAAATTCGAATGCAGTTTTTGTGTAATTTAAATGCTTAATAATATCTTGTGGGGCATTTGGAGCAATAATTAATTTTGATTTTCCTTGGAATATAAAAATATCGGGATGACAAGATATTGCATCATAAGTAATTTCTTGTGATTGGAATAAAAACACTTCGAAATGTTTTTGCAAGTTCTCAATAGCTTTTCGAGGAGCTCTAGCATCAATTATAGCTGTGGCAGAATTCATAGTTCTTTAGTGAATTATCTATTTGAAATTGAATCCAACCATACTTTTCTTTGAGCATTTTTTTGTTCGAAGAATTATATCCAACGGCATAATTTATCTGATCTTCGCATACAGAGATTTTAAGTTTTCCTTTTATGTTTGGTAAATGCTTTTCGAAAATATCAAACCAAATTCGAGTTAAAACCAATTCTTTAAACGAAGGATGATATGGACCTGCGAGTAATATCTCCTTAGAATTAAATTCTTCGTTTGGATGTAATCCTGTTCGAAGAATAGTTACATTGTTTTGTTCAAAAAGCAGGTACAATTCTTTAGTCCAAGATATAGCCTCTTCTATTGATAATGGAGTATATAAACCTTGAGTAAATAAGGTAGCTAAATGTGTATCTTTTATTACTAACGTTGGATATATTCTTGTTGAATGAGCACCCAAAGAAATAATCGTTTTAGCAGTTTGAAGCGATTTCTCTATTGTATCGCCAGGTAAACCTATCATCATTTGTAATCCTAAACGAATATTTTTCGATAAAATTAATTTCGAAGCTTTTGTAATTTCGTCGCTCGAATGTCCACGACCCGAAGCTTGTAAAACATCATCATTGGTCGATTGTGCTCCTAGCTCGATTTCCTTTACTCCAAAACCAATTAGCATGTCGAGTATTTCATTGGTTATATAATCGGGGCGAGTCGAAATTCTAATACCCGAAATTCTTTTTTTGATCAAATAAGGTTGAACTATTTTTAAATAATCCTCTTGAATCGAAATTGGTAAACCGGTAAAACTACCTCCGAAAAAAGCAATTTGTATGTCTGTATCTTGGGGAATTGTTTGTAAATGTTGTTCGATTGTTTCAGTAACATCAGAGAACGAAGGAATTGATTTTTGACCGCTTATGTGCGATTGATTACAAAATACACAACGGTGAGGACATGCAAGTTCTGGTAAAAAAATGGGAATATTTGAATGTCTTTTTTTCAAAATTGTAAATCGATTCTATATAGTTTAAGAAAGTGCAAAGTTACACAAAGTTCGTTGTAAATTATTTTGCGAAAAATACTTGAATTTTGTAAGGCTTTTCTGTTTAAATTGCACTAAGTAAAATATTGTGTAAAAAGGCACAACTTTACCTACTTAATTAGTAGTATATAATTTATATTTGTATACATAAATATTTATAAAATAGAAGAAAAATGGTTTTTGATTTACAGATGATAGCCCAATTTTATGCAGGGTATGAAGCAAAATTACAAGCAGTTAGCAAAATTGTTACTCGACCTTTAACATTAACCGAAAAGATACTTTTTGCTCATCTTTACGATAGTGCCGAATGTGCCGACTTTAAACGTAACAACGATTATGTTAATTTCTTGCCCGACAGAGTTGCTATGCAAGATGCAACTGCTCAAATGGCATTGCTTCAATTTATGAATTCTGGTCGTCCAACGACTGCGGTTCCTTCATCTGTTCATTGCGATCATTTAATCGAAGCCGAAAGTGGCGTAAAATCTGATATTGTTACTGCTAATAATAAGAATAAAGAAGTATATGAATTTCTTCGCTCTGTTTCTACAAAATATGGAATAGGATTTTGGAAACCAGGTGCTGGAATTATTCATCAAATTGTATTAGAAAATTATGCTTTTCCTGGAGGAATGATTATAGGAACAGATTCACACACCGTAAATGCAGGTGGTTTAGGAATGGTTTCAATTGGTGTTGGCGGTGCTGACGCAGTTGATGTTATGGCAGGTATGTCTTGGGAATTAAAAATGCCACGATTAATTGGTGTTAAATTAACGGGAACACTTAATGGATGGACATCGCCTAAAGATGTGATACTTAAAATAGCAGGAATACTTACCGTAAAAGGTGGAACAAATTCAATAATAGAATATTTTGGCGAAGGTGCCGATTCTCTTTCTTGTACCGGTAAAGCAACCATTTGTAATATGGGAGCAGAAGTAGGGGCAACCACATCGATTTTTGCATACGATGATTCAATGCGTCGTTATTTATCGCTTACTGGTCGTCAAGAAGTTGTTAATTTGGCCGACACCGTAAAAAAACATCTTCGTGCAGACGATGCTGTTTATCAAAATCCTGAAAAATATTATGATCAAATTATAGAAATTAATCTATCGGAACTTGAACCACATATTAATGGTCCATTAACTCCCGATGCAGCTACGCCACTTTCGCAATTTGCTGCAAAAGTAAAAAGCGAAGGTTTCCCTCAAAAACTTTCAGTAGGTTTAATCGGTTCTTGCACAAACTCATCGTATCAAGACATGAGTCGTGCAGCTTCTTTAGCAAAACAAGCTAAAAGTAAAAACCTAAAAGCTAAAGCTGAATTTATAATTACCCCAGGTTCGGAAATGGTAAAAAGTACCGCATTACGTGATGGTTTAATTGCCGATTTTGAATCTATCGGTGGTGTATTAATGGCAAATGCATGTGGTCCATGTATTGGGCAATGGAATCGTAAAAACGATAAACCAGAAGAAAAAAATGCAATCATCAATTCGTTTAATAGAAACTTTTCGAAACGTGCTGATGGTAATCCAAACACACTCTCTTTTGTTGCTTCACCCGAAATTGTTACTGCATTCTCGATTGCAGGATCAATGACATTTAATCCTATTACAGATACACTTATTAACGAAGATGGACAAGAAGTTAAACTTGATCCACCAAGCGGAGATGAGTTACCAGTAAAAGGATATGTAAAAGGAGAAGATGGTTTTATTGCACCAGCTGCAAATGGAAATGAAGTTGAAGTTGTTATTGCTAAAGCAAGCGATAGACTTCAAGCCTTAGAACCATTTACAGCATGGGATGGGAAAGAATTAACAAACATGCCTTTGCTTATTAAAGCTAAAGGGAAATGTACTACCGACCATATTTCGATGGCAGGTCAATGGTTAAAATATCGTGGTCATTTAGAGAATATTTCTGACAATCTTTTAATGGGTGCAGAAAATAGTTTTAATGGATTGACCAATTCAGTTAAAAATCAAGATAATGGTAGCTTCGACAAAGTATCGACAGTTGCAAAATATTATAAAACGCAAGGTAAAAAGTCGATTATAGTTGCAGAAGAAAACTATGGCGAAGGTTCATCACGCGAACATGCTGCAATGGAACCACGTTTCTTAAACGCTGCAGTAGTGTTGACAAAATCGTTTGCTCGCATTCACGAAACAAATCTTAAAAAACAAGGAATGCTTGCATTGACATTTGTTGATAAAGCAGATTATGACAAGATTCAGGAAGATGATATCATTTCTGTTTCTGGATTAACAAGTTTTGCCCCAAGTAAAAACTTACAACTAGAGCTTAAACATAAAAATGGTTCAATTGAAATATTTGAAGTGCAACATACATATAATGAAGCACAAATTGCTTGGTTTAAAGCAGGTAGTGCTTTAAATCTTATCTCGAAAACTGTATAATTATTAGATATAACTGAAATAAAAAATTAAAACGATGGCAGAAATTAATTCAATGGTTCAAAAACTTTCGGACACAGTGAAAGTGACCAGTAAAATAGACATGGAACTATTCAAACAGTTTAATGTGAAACGTGGATTACGTAACGAAGATCATACTGGAGTTCTTGTTGGATTAACTAAAATTGGCGATGTTGTTGGTTACAAACGCAACGCAGAAGGCAAATTAGATGCAATACCAGGTCGATTAGTGTATCGTGGAATTGATGTCGTTGAACTTTGCAAAGGTATAGAAGGAGAAGGTCGTTTAGGAAATGGCTTTGAAGAAACAGTTTATTTGTTGCTTTCTGGAAATCAGCCTACTGCCGAAGAATTAAAAGAGTTTACTGCATATATTGGAGCACAACGTGCATTACCAAAAGCATTTACCGAAGATGTAATTCTTTCATTAAAAGGTAAAGAATTAATGAATATGCTTGCTCGTTGCGTGATGAGTTTGTATGTATTCGATAAAGATGCTGATAATACTTCGCGTGAAAATTTAATGCTTCAAAGCTTAAATTTAATTTCAAAATTCCCAACTATCATTGCTTATTCATATATAAGTATGATGCATAGTTATTATGAAAAAACATTACACATTCGTCACCCAAAACCAGAATTAAGTATTGCAGAAAACTTCCTTTATATGTTAAAAGGAACAAATCGTTATACAAAACTTGATGCTGAAATTCTTGACTTAGCTTTAATCCTTCATGCTGAGCATGGTGGTGGTAACAACTCAACGTTTACAGTTCGTGTAACTAGTTCATCTGGAACAGATACATACTCTGCTATAACTGCAGCGATTGGTTCTTTAAAAGGACCATTACATGGAGGTGCAAACCACATGGTTATTAAACAAATGAGCGAATTAAAGGATAATATTGTTGATTGGGAAAGCGATGAAGAAATAAGACAATATCTTTTCAAAATATTTAGAAAAGAAGCATCAACAAAATCTGGTACATTCTATGGTTTAGGACATGCAATTTATACCATTAGCGATCCTCGTGCTGAATTACTTCGCGAAAAAGCACGTGAATTAGCACTAGAAAAAGGAAGAACTAAAGAATTTGCATTGTACGAAAGAATCGATCGTTTAGCTCCAGATGTTTTTGCTGAATTTAAAGGCGAAAAAGTAAATAAAATTGTGTGTATAAACGTCGATTTCTATTCTGGATTAGTTTATGATATGATTGGTTTACCACAAGAAATTTATACTCCATTATTTGCTATGGCTCGTATTTCTGGTTGGTGTGCTCACCGTCTCGAGGAATTAAACTTCGATGCAAAACGTATTATTCGTCCTGCATATAAGAATGTTTATGCTGAAAGACATTTCGAACCAATAGAAAAAAGAAAAGCTGAATAAAAAATAAAAAGCCCAAGTAACATTGGGCTTTTTTATTCTTATAAATGGATATGAAAGAAATTAACGAGTATAAATCGTAAAATCGCTATATGCTTCGTGAGCACCTAAACCTAATAAAGTCTCAACCGATAATTCTGTAGCAATTCCAACTGTTTTCATTCCAGCAGCCAAAGATGCAGCTATACCGACCTTCGAATCTTCGAAACAAATACATTCTGAGGGTTGAACATTAAGTGCTTTTGCAGCTTTTAAAAATACTTCGGGTGATGGTTTTCCTTCTGTAACCATTGTGGAATTTATAGTTGTGTCGAAATATTTACCTATATTACCATTCTTGCACACAAAATCAACATTTACTTGAGGAGCAGAAGTTGCTATAGCCAATTTTAAACCCTTTTGTTTTGCTAATTCGAGTAAATCAATTAGTCCATCAACAAGCTTAAAATGTGGGGTATACATTTCTCGATATATTGACTCCTTAATGTTTTCGTAATTGCGAATTTCCTCGATTGTTAACTTACGATCAAATACCATTTCTAAAATAGCCTCGTTCGTTTTTCCAGCATAACGATAAATAAAATCGTCGATATTTGCATCTTGTCTGTATGTTTTGCAAAATGCTATCCAAGCATCATCGTGATATTTTTTGTTCGCAATCATGGTTCCATCCATGTCGAAAACTAAGGCTTTAATATTTTCAAGCATGAATTAAAATTCCGAAGTGAAATAGAAATTTATATTAGTAAAATTGCTTTGAGCTAACTGTAATGCATAGGTCGAATCGGCCATAAATACATCACGACCATGTTTATCGATAGCCATGTTCATATATTTACGCTTTTTAAAATCGGCTAATTCTGCTTTGTCTTCCGATTGTATCCAACAAGCTTTGTACATTTGTATTGGATCGAAACGGCAAGTTGCATTATATTCGTGTTTTAAGCGATATTCGATTACTTCGAATTGAAGTTGACCAACGCAACCAATTATTTTTCGACCATTCATGGTACTTGTAAATAATTGTGCAACACCTTCGTCCATGAGTTGGTCGACACCTTTTGCTAGTTGTTTGTATTTAAGTGGATCGGCATTTTCGATGTAACGGAACATTTCGGGTGAGAAACTAGGAATTCCCGTGAATTTTAATTTTTCACCTTCGGTTAAAGTATCGCCAATTTTAAAGTTGCCTGTATCATGAATACCAACTATATCACCAGGGTATGCTTCGTCGATAACCGATTTCTTATCACCCATAAATCCAGTTGGATTCGAGAATTTTAATTGTTTGTTTTCGCTTACGTGAAGGTAGTTTGTATTGCGTTCGAATTTACCGCTACAAACTTTCACAAAGGCAATACGATCGCGATGATTTGGATCCATATTGGCATGAATCTTAAACACAAAGCCAGTAAATTTATCTTCGTATGGAGAAATTTCGCGATCAACGGTAAATGATTTTCCAGGAGTCGGAGCTATTTCAACAAAGGTGTCGAGCAATTCTTTTACTCCAAAATTATATAATGCACTTCCAAAAAATACGGGAGCGATTTCTGCTTTTAAATAGGTTTCAACTTCAAAATCGTGGTAAACACCTTCGATCATTTCAACCTCAGCACGAAGTGTTGCCGCTTCACTTTCACCAATCATGGCTTCAAGTTCGGGGCTATTTATATCGTTTAAAGCAATTAGTGGTTTTACTTTTTGTACATCAGGTTCGAAAAGATTAAGACTTTTGTCGAAAAGATTGTAAACGCCTTTAAAGCGACTTCCCATTCCAATAGGCCAAGAAAGAGGACGAACTTTTATTCTAAGTTTTTGTTCAATATCATCAAGTAAGTCAAATGGATCCATAGTTTCGCGGTCCATTTTATTTATGTAAATCATAACCGGTGTATTGCGCATGCGACAAACATCCGAAAGCTTTCCAGTTTGTTCCTCAACCCCTTTTGCAGCATCGATTACAATAATAGCGCTATCTACGGCACTTAGAGTTCTGTAAGTATCTTCAGCAAAATCTTTGTGACCAGGAGTATCGAGGATATTAATTTTTCGATCGCGATAATCGAAACCCATTACCGAAGTAGCAACCGATATTCCACGTTGCTTTTCAATTTCCATAAAATCGGAAGTTGAGGTCTTTTTAATTTTATTCGATTTTACCGCTCCCGCAATATGAATTGCTCCACCGAATAACAAAAGTTTTTCTGTTAAGGTAGTTTTTCCAGCATCGGGATGACTTACAATTGCAAAGGTGCGACGACGATTTATTTCTTTTTCAAAAGCCATTGTTCTATTCTTATTTTGAGCGGCAAAGGTAGGTAGAAAAGTTTTGAGTTACAAGGTATAAGTTTATACCGTTTTTGTTCTAGAATATATTTTTTAAATCGTAATTGAAAGTTTTCGAAATGTCTTTTCGTCTATAAAATAAAATGGTAAATCATGGCAAGAGTAAGTACATATCTTAATTTTTCTCGACATACCGAGGAAGTATTTCTTTTTTATAAATCGGTTTTTGGTGGCGAATTTGGCGCAGGTGGAATTGCTCGTATGGGCGATGCTCCAATGCCAGAAGGTGCACCACCATTAGCAGAAGAAGATAGAAATTTAGTTATGCATATAGAATTAAAAATCTTAGGAAATCATGTTTTAATGGGAACCGATGCTCCCGAATCGATGGGTTTTACGGTTGTTAATGGAAATAATTTGCATATTAATTTGGAACCAGATAGAAAGATTGAAACAAAAAGACTTTTCGATGCACTTTCTGTTGGTGGAGTTATTACAATGGAACTCCAAGATGTTTTTTGGGGAGCTTATTATGGCAGTTGTACCGATAAATTTGGTATTCAATGGATGTTTAATTGTAATGAAAAGTAAGCTGTTATGGAATTTAATAAAGGATCAATTCTTAAAGTTCAAACAACGATTAATGCATCGATAGAAAAAGTTTGGAAAAATTGGATTACACCGAACGATATAATACATTGGTATGTTGCAACCGATACATGGCATACACCAAGAGCCGAAAACGATTTTTGTGAAAATGGGAAATTTTCTTTTCGAATGGAAGCTAAAGACGGAAGTTTTGGTTTTGATTTTTCAGGTATTTATAGAACGATTTTATACCATGAATATATCGAAGTACTATTAGATGATGGTCGTAGTTTAGATATTAAATTTTCGTTTGATGGAAATAAAACCATTGTTAAAGAATATTTTGAGGCTGAAAAAGTTAATCCAATCGAAATGCAACAAGGCGGTTGGCAAGCTATTCTAAACAATTTTAAAATCTATGTTGAATCGTCAATTTAAAACTTAAAATTGATAAAAATATTGGGCGCAAATCCCAGTCCATAAACATCTGATGAAATGAAAATAGATTGATTCGCTGTAATTTTTTCTGAAATATTATCAGCTAATTTCTGTGTTATTGATTTTAGATTGTTGTTATTGAAAAGATTAAACACATTTATTCCAGAACTAAATGTTACCAAATTGAACTTTTTACTATAACTTATTCCAGCATCTGTTCTAAAGTAAAATGGCAAACGATTAACAGTTAAACTTAATTTCTTGTTTTGATCAACAGCAACTTCTTGCCAAGTTTTACCAGATCCTAAAATCATAGCTAAAGAAATTTTCCAGTTTTTAAGTTTAACGGCATTGAATAGCTTTAACTCATGAGGTTGATCGTCAATTGCATCGAATGAATTATCGTTATTAACTCTTTTACTTTGCATTATACTCTTACTTACTGTGTAAGCCAACCAAACATTGTAATTTGTAAATGTTTTTCGTAACATAAAATCGATTCCATTTACGGTATTATTCCCATAGAAATATTTCTGCATTTGCGAAATTTTATTATTCGCATCTCTCTTATAATAGGTATAAACAGTTGTTAAATCATCTGTTTTTCTATGATATATTTCAATGTCTAGATTTAAAGAATTTGTAAATTTAAAATTAGATCCAAGCATTATATTTCTTGACGATATTACTGGAAAAATATCTCCATCGGAAATAACCCACGCGCTTTGATAATCTAAGTTTTTAGACATATTTAGCTTATTTACAAATTGATGGTAATTGCCTAATGAAGCCTTAAATAATACTTTATCTGAAACTTTTAAACATGTCTGAATTCGTATTTCAGGATAATTTAGTTTATTAAGACTATAATGGTTTAATCGTATTCCAGTTTCGATCATATATTTCTTATTATCAAAGATATATTGAAAATAAGGACATGTTATCAAAGCTTGTTTATCGTAATTGTGTGATGTATCGCTTTTATTTACAAATAAAGAATTTACATCGATTGATGATAAAAATTCGGATTGTATACGATTTGCTGTTAAACCAAATTGGATGGTATGATTTTTTTGTAGTTGCACACTGTTGTTGTATGCAAATGCATTATCAATAATTTTATTCTTTACTATATTATATTTCGAAATAATATCGGTAAATGAAAACCGACGAATTTTATATACATGCAAACTTGTATCAAAATGATTGTAATTGTTTTGTGTCTCTGAACTACCAATAATTATGTCTTGTTGCCATTTACTATTTATATTTCCAGTATATCGAAAACTAAATCCTTTCGTTCCCCATTTTTCGTTTTCATGAACAGCAGGAAACTGATAGTTTTGATCGAAATGTAATTGATCTAAACTCGAAAAAAAGCTTAACGAAAACACTTGATTTTCCTTTGCTTTAAATGTAATTTTAGAATGCAAATCTGAAAACATAAAAATAGGGTCTTCGCTGTTCGATTGAAAAGCTTTAGGATATTTCCTGTAATATTGTTCCATATCGTATCGAACATTGTTGAATAATGTAAGATACAATGGAGTTTGTATTTTATCGGTAAATGAACGTCGACCAGCAACAATTAACGAAAGTTTATTTTTAATAATTGGCAATTCTACACTCGCATCTACACTAAGCATATCGATTCCAGCATCGAATACAGCCTTGTTCATATTTCCCGATTTTCCAGTAATTTCCAAAAATCCACCTGTTCGACCACCAAAACGAGCATCGTAACCACTTTTATAAACCTGTATGTCTTTAATTGCTTTGTTGTTTAACGAACTAAATGAGCCAAAGAAATGGTCGATTTGATAAATGCTAAATCCATCGAAAAGAATAAGGTTTTTATCGGCTTTCGATTTTCGAATTAAAAATCCCGAAGAAGTTTCAGTACTTCCATCAATTCCTGGCATTAATTGTAATGGAGCAGCTATATCGTTCTCCGAAATAGAAGGTAATTCGGCCATTTTAGCTGGATTAAGTTTTATTTTTGTTGGATCGCTGCTATTGTTGTTTTCTATAATTTCGTTTTTCTTTTCAATTACAATTTCTTTCATATCGGTTACTTCCGATTCAACGGCAATAGTAATTAATTCCGATTTTACATTTGCAGGAACACGTTTTACAATTGTTTTATAACCAATATATCTTATTGTAATTTCCATTGAATCGCATCCACCAACAATTAGGTTGAAGAAACCGGTATTATTTGTCGAAGTAGCATTGTTAGTTCCCGATATATAAACCGTTGCGAAAGGTAATTGTTCGCCAGTTTTACTGTCTTTTACTATTCCGGTGATGTGACATGCAGGTTTCTTTGGCTCATTAACAATTGAAATAGATTGGGGAACTATCTCTTTTTTCTTGTCAGGAATTATCATATAAACTTCTGCATTTTTCGAAAATACTAGATTCGTTTCTTCTAAAAGCGATTTTAAAACATCTTCGATTGGAGTGTTTGAAAATGATTTATTGATAATAATTTTTTCTAGCAACGCATTATCAAAAGCAAATGTAATTTTATAATCTGTTGCAATATTAATTAGAACTTTCGATAATGGAATGTTTTTGAACGAAGCTGTTATATCTTGTCCAAATAGTGAATTTGAACATATAATTAAAACAAGGAAAGCAAATAAGTATTTTTGAATAAAACGTTTAGCCATGCAATTTAACTTGATTAATAATATTTTACTATAATTTTTATTCTTATTGTTAAACAATAAATACCTATTGTAAAATCGTTAGAAAATATATTTTCGAAAATATAATAATTAGCAAATATAAACAGTATTTTCATTTCCTTTGTAGTTCGAAATTCTAAGCCTTTATATGATTACTAACTATAAAAAAATTCTAATCTTTTGTTCAATTTGTATTGAGTTTATTGGACTAAATGCTCAGCCAAATAATTACGATTTACAAACTATATCGAATAAATATAAAGGTCAAGATGCTGTAATGGTAACATCGAAAGATAACTTATTTGTTGATTTTGATGAAAATGGTAAAATTCAAATAAAGAATAAACATTTACACGAAATATATTACCTAACCTCGAATACAAAAATGTACGACGATGATTATATCTCGTATTCATCGTTCAATAAAGTAAGTGATATTAAAGCTATACTTTATGATTATAATGGTAAATCATTTAAAAAACGAGTGATTGAAAATATTGTTAAAGCCGATGATTTTAGTAATAATGTTTTTTACGAAGAAAGTAAAAACGAAAGAGTTGTATTTCCACAATTAACCCAAGGTAGTTTAACGAGTATTTCTTATCTCGAAAATTTCGAAGATGCTCATTTAATGCAGAATATTTACTTTTTATCATCATATATTCCCGTTGATAAGGCTGAAGTATCTATCGTATTTCCCGAAAATATTACCATAAAATACAAGATATTTAACGATAATGGCAAAATAAATTTCAAAGAAGAACATCTTGGGAAAATGATTAAATATAGTTGGACTAGCGAAAATATTGAGAAATATAATCGTCGTGAGGAAGATTTTTCAATAACCTATTACGAACCACACATAGGCATTTACATCTCGGATTACACTTATAAAAACAAGAAAACCGAAGTATTGAAAGATGTTGACGCTTTGTATAAATGGAAATACGAAAATCTTAAAACGATAAATAAAGATACTGTTCCAGCGTTAAAAAAACTTGTCGATTCGCTCTGTGTAGGAAAGAAAACTCAACTAGAAAAAGCAAAAGCAATATTCTATTGGGTACAGTCGAATATTAAATATGTAGCTTTCGAAGGAGGTTATGCAGGTTTTATTCCACGCGAAGCTAAAGATATTTTTAATAATCGATATGGCGATTGCAAAGACATGTCGAGTATACAAACAAAAATGTACGATTATGCTGGAATCGAATCTCATTTAGTGTCAATTGGTACAAGAGATATTCCTTATTCTTTTTATGAATTGCCAACCGAAAATGTCGATAATCATATGATAGCTGTGGTATTTATTGATGGAAAACATTATTTTGCAGATGGAACTGCTTATTTCATAGCACTCGATTTTCCATCGGATGCAATTCAAGGAAAAGAAGCTTTGATTTTTAAAGGTGAAAATTATAGTATCGAAAAAGTACCAGAAATTGCGAAAGAAAAATCGCAATATATCGATACTATTCATTTGTCTTTTAATGCCGATACACTTAAAGGTGTTTCTACCGAATTACATACTGGGTATTTAAATTTTAATCTAAATATTCTGTTGTTAAGAACTCCCAAAAATAAATGGAAAGAAACATTATCCGAACAATTAAATCGTGGTTCGAATAAATATAAAATGGAAAGTATAACTGTCGATTCAATCGATAGAGATCTTCCTTTGAAACTTCATACAACGTTCTCAATTCCAAATTATGTAAAGAAAGCAGGCAATAGTTATTATGTAAATCTTAATCTCGATCGATCGTTCCAAAACGAAAAGATTGATACCTCGAAGCAAAAATTCGATAAGAAAATTAATTTTAAACATATTTTAACTTATACTACATCGTTAGATGTTCCAGTGGGTTTTAACGTTTCAAAAATCCCAGCTTTTTCGAATTTCGAAAATCCAGAATTTCGGCTAAATGCTAAATATAACTACGACGAAAAAACAAGAAAAATTATATATAATTTTACGATGTTTATCGATGCTTTAGCAATTAAACCGACTCGATTCAACGATTGGAATGCCATGATTAAAAAGCTAGGCGAGGTTTATTCGCAAGTAGTTGTATTAGAGAAATTGTAAAACATTAGACAGGAATTAGAACTATTTTAAAAGACTTATTTATGAATAAAATTTTCGCTCTTTTGCTTTCGTTAGCAACATTTCAAGCCTTTTCGCAATTACAGGAATATAAAAAAATACAATTCGATAGCATCGTTTCCAATAAACCAGTAGCGAATACTTTGAAAGATGAATTTCCATGTATTACTTTGAAAGAACGTGTTGTCGTGGAATATATAAAAGAGAATCAGGAAGTTTGTGAATACGAAACAATTCATAGAAAAAGCTTAGTTCTAAGCGATAAAGGTGTTGAGTATTTTAATCGAGTTTATATACCAATGAGCCAAACAATTGATATAATTGATCTTAAAGCTCGTGCAATATCACCCAATGGAGCAATAACAAATTTCGATAAATCAAATCTTAAAGAAGTCGAAAATCTTGAGGATAAAGGTGCATATAAAATATTTGCAATGGAAGGTGTTGAAAAGGGTAGCGTAGTGGAACTTCTTTACACCTTAAAACAAAACATTGGTTCAAATGGAAAATATATTTTTCAGGAAGAATTTCCAGTTCTAAACGCTTCGTTTTCGATGTATACTTTTAAAAGTTTAGAATTTAATGTTAAAGCGTATAATGCTGCATTTAAGAAAACTGACGATACATCAACTTCAAAACATATAATTTCCTATTCAATCGATTCTTTACCAGCTTTACGAGACGAAAAATACTCGTCGTTTAATGCAAATAAAGCTAAAGTCGAATACGAATTTTTTCAAAACACTGAATTAGACAATCCAATGGCAAATACATGGACATCGGCTGTTAAACGATTATATGATGTGTTTTATGTTGAGAATAAGTACGAAGATCGACTTGTGAAAAAACAATTGAAAAAGCTTAAAGTCGATAAAATGAGCGAAATAGACAAGGTTAAAGCTATTGAAATATATATTAAAGATAATATTACATTAAAACCAATTAGAGGAATCGAAAATATAGAATCAATTAGCTTTTCTTTGAAAAATAAATTTACTAACGAACAAGGATTTGCTCAATTATTCTGTAAATTTCTAGATTTGGCTGGAGTAGAGCATCAGTTAGGTTGTACTTCTGACCGTTCGAAATGTAAGTTCGACAAAGATTTTATGACTTGGCAATATTTGTACGAATATGTTATTTATTTCCCAAATCTCAAAACATACTTATCGCCAACAGAAACACAATTTCGTTTGGGAATGTTGCCCGAAGCTGTTACAAATAATGATGTGCTTTTTTTGAAAAAACTTACCCTAAATAGTGGTTTTATTTCTGCAATTCCTGAAATAAAACAAGTGCCAAATGTTGATTTCGAAAAGAGTTATACAAACCAAATTGCATCAATAGAACTCGATCCTGGAAATCTTGTTACTAAAGTACATTATCGACACGAATTAGCTGGTTACGAGGCCAATTATATTCAACCTTACTACGACTTTTTACCCGAAGATAAGAAAAAAGAAGTAATTGAAAGTATTCTTAAATTTATGAATCAAGATACCAAAATCGTTGATTATACCTTAGAGAATACCAATCATAATGAATCGCCTTTCGATAAACCATTTAAAATTGATTCGCACATTGAAGTTAAAAATCTAATTGAAATGGCTGGAGATAATGTGATTTTTAAAATGGGTGAAGTAATTGGTCGCCAAGAAGAAATGTACGACGATCATAAACGCGAAAATCCCATTGAATTAGATTTTGCACATTACTATATGCGCGATATTCGTGTTAAAATTCCTGATGGTTATACCATTAAAGGAACTGAATCTATTCCAATTAATAAACAATGTGCAAGTGGTGCTGCTGGTTTCGAATCGACTTTCCGAATTGAGAAAAACGAATTAATTGTTAACGTTCGTGAATTTTATCGCGATATAATGTTGCCAATTGAACAATACAACGAGTTTCGCAATGTAATAAATGCGGCAGCAGATTTTAATAAAATAGCTATTGTGTTTGAGAAGAAGTAACGATTTTGATGATTTTATTCAAAAGATTTTTGTTCTCGTTTTATAAAATCTGATAATGTTGTTGGCTTCTTCCCAGTTAAATGTTCGTAGAAATCAGAAATTTTTGGTTCAGATTGAAATCTTGGCAAAAAGTGTAAGAGCATCATTACTATTATCATCCCTGAGTTAAGTCCATCGTTCTTTTTTATCCAATAAAACCTTACTGGGTTTGCATTGTCAAATGTAATTTTTGAATTTGATAAATCATTAATCATTTGGGTTACTTGAAAGAAATCCTTGTTTTCGTATCCAGTTAATTCAATCACACAGTTTTTGTGTTTTTCAAAATCACATAATAATATTGATGTTACTTCAGCAATATTTTCAATATCTATCCAATTGAACTTTGCTCGTCCGGCAGGTAATATAATCTTGTGTTTTTCTTGAATATCTTTTCTTAGTGTTGTAGTCAAGTTTTGCATAAAGTAACTCGGACGAAGAAATATAAAATCTAATCCAGTATCTATAATAAGTTTTTCAATTTTATTGTGTGGAATTACTTTGCTTTTTTCTGCACCTTGTACTGATAGAAATACAATTTGTCGAATCTTATTATCTTTAATTTTGTTGATTAATGGTTTGAAATATTTTTCAATATCTGATATGTGAGGCGGTCTAAGAAGGAAAATGCAATCTATATTAACTAATGAATTTTCAAATGTTGTCGTATCTCCGAAGTCAAATTTTACATAATTAAGTTGTGTATAATCTTTAAATTTGCTTTTTGCTTTAGTAATATCTCGAACGCCAACAATTATTTCATTTATGCTATTATTCTCATTAAGGAATCTTAATACTCCCTGACCGATATTCCCCGTTGCTCCAGTAATAAGTATTCGCTTCATTTTATTATGTAAATTACTTCAAGTTTATAGGTTATTGAAAAATCTACAAAGCAACCTTAGACAATTCTTTTTGTTTGGTCATAAGTTCTTTTAAATGTTCGTTTAGTTTTGGAAGTTTATCGTCGATTAGCAGAACCTTAACAGCAGCTTTTTGATTTTCATTGGCAAGATCTGTTTTTTTGCTTGTTAAATCGTTAGTTTTTGCAGTATTAGCAATTTCTTCCTTCGAATCTTTGGGTTTTGCATTGTTTAATTTTGCTATTTTCCGCTCGGCTCTCGAAGATTTTCTGTCGTTTTTATCTATTCGTTTTGCTAAGCTTGTGCGTTTTTCGTTTAGCTTTTTTACCTGTTTCGAGGTTTTGCCTATTTCTTTTGCATAATACTCGTTAAGATATTGAAGTAGAAAGGCATTCATTATGTTTTTCATTTCTCCAAATTCTTTCGAATAGATTTTTGGGTCAATAAAAATATCGTAACCAAACGATCCAAAAAACGAAATTTCCGATTCTTTTGGCATTTGAACTATATGTGCATATACATTCATACGTTTCGACGAAATTGTTCCACACATTACATCTTGTGCTTTTAATACATCCTTATTTGTTAGGAATCCAACACCTTTCATCTTTATTTGAAACGATTTTTTAAGGTATTTTTTTAATGCTTTTTTTAGTTCTTTAGCCTTTGGATCGACCGAAGAGAATAAACAATCGCGAGATCTAGTTTCGAACGTTACTTTTGTTGTGTCTATTTTATAGGTTTGAGCTTGTGTATTTATCGAAACACATAAAAATAATGCTCCTAAAAAAAATGATGATAGCTTTTTCATTGTAAAAAATATATAGAGTTTGAAGCAATAAAGATAAAAAAATAATGGGATAATACCGCTATTTCTAAATTAATTCTGAATAACATAAACTACAGAGAACTCAAGTCCACCATGTTTCTTTGCAGATTCTGAAAGTTGCGAAATAGTAATATCATAACTAGCTGATACAATCATTTGTTCTTGAAAACTTAAACCAGTCATTAATAAAATGGCGTCGCTATTTCTGTAATATGTTCCAATATAGGCAAACGAAGCAATTCTGTCGGGAGTGGAGCGAAGATTTGTACCTATTTTACATTTAACAGATGTGCCAATTGCAAATTCATTTGCTGCACCTTGTTTCATATATAAAATTGAAGGTAAAATTCTTGTGCTTGAATTTTTAATTACGAGAATAGCATCACAATATCCACTATATCTAATATCTATACTTTTTGCAGAAAAGCTTTTTAAAATTGGGTGGGAGAGATGAAATGCCGACATTCCAACGCGAAAAATATGTTTATTTTTAATTTGATATTTATACAATAGACCAGATGAAATATCAAAATATCCATAACTTTTTTTTATGTTTTCGCCACTTGGATTTTCGGTATTTATTTTCGTACCATCGAATTGACTATTCCATGTAAGTTTTTCTGCATCGAATGCATATTGAGTCCAACCTGCTTGAAATCCTAATTTAACTGAATGTTCTTTACTAAATTCTACATTTGGTGCTAAAGAAAAACAAATGTTATTGGTCGAATAATTTCCATCGCCCGATTTATCATGAAGAAATAAAATTCCACCCGAAAGTTTTTCCTTTTTGAGTTTTGCATCGCCCGAAAAGGCTATTGTTTTATATGGATTAGTCGTAAAATTGCCTTGATTTCGAAAGTTAAAGATTAAACGACCTTTCATTAAACCTTCGCCAATCATCGCTGGATTTATCATTTGGGGCGAATTGTAATATTGCGAAAAATGAACATCTTGCGTAAATGCAGTTTTAATACTTACAAAAATGATAAATATGATGATATATTTCATTCTCATCGAACTAATGTTATTGTTCCATTTTGTTGAATAATATGGCCATCGTTGATTGATTTTGCCGTTACTTGAAACATAAAAACTCCTTCATCGGCTTGCTGTCCATTTTGCTTTCCATCCCAACCATTTTTCAAATCATTCGATTCGAAAACCATTTGTCCCCAACGATTAAATATTTGCAGTTTAAAATTTTCGATACTTTTACCTACAGCAAAAAGTATATCATTCAGATTATCATCATTAGGCGAAAATGCTGTTGGTATTTCGAGAAACGATTGGCAATCGGTTTTTGATATCTGAATCGTATCAGCATTGCTCCCACAAATATTCGAAACTGTTACTGAATAAAGTCCTGCTTTCGTAATAATTTGTACTGGCAAAGTCGATTCATCGTTCCAAACATACGAACAACTTTGACAACTTACATCAATGGGAAAATGAAGTGTATCACAAAAAGTGCTGTCTTTGGGAAGTACTATTTTGGGTTTTATTAATTCGGAAATTGTAAAAGAACCATTGTTTTTGCAATGATTTATATCTATTACAGTTAGAGAATATACTCCTGCTTTCGAAATTGAAATAACAGAATCGCTATTTCCATCTTGCCATTTATAAAAATGTTTTCCAATTATTCCTGCATTAAGTAAAAATGATGTTCCACTACAAATCGAAGTATCGTTAAACTGTTTTAAAATTGGCGATTTTATAATTTGAAGTTTAATACTATCTTTCGAAATTCCACAAACATTACTAGCAGTTACACTATAGTTTCCAATTTTATTTGCCAATATATTCGAAGTTATATTTCCATTTTGCCAAATGTATTTACACGAATTACATTGAACAGAAAGTTGTAAAGAAATGCTGTCACAAGCAGTTGTATCTTTTGGTAAAGTAATACTTGGTAAACTTAAACTTGTAATATTTATTGATTTACTACTAATACAATTATTAGCATCGGTAATATTTATAGTAAATGTACCTGTTTTACTAATTGTATATTTAGGATTTGTACTTCCATCTTGCCATGAATAACTTTTCGAACCAGCTAAAGTTACATCAAAAGTCATAGATTTTCCAGTACATAAAATACTGTCTGAAGGTAGATTAATATTCTTTTGGGGAAAAGCGGAAATGGTAATTGTATCGTACAATGTACCGCATGCGTTTTTGGCCTCTACAAACTGTATCGACGGACTTTGAACTGTAATCAAAGAATCGGTCGATTTGTTACTCCATAAATACGAATCGAAACCATCTTTTGCTTTTAGCGAAATCGAATATCCACTACAAATAATGGTGTCTTTGCCAATATTTAACGTTGGTTGATGAACCGTTATTACTAATGGTTGCGAAACACGTGTTCCACAGGTGTGAAATGCTTTTACCGAAAGTGCTGCTTTTCCATACCAGGTATCATTCCATGTAATTTTACAACTATCGTTATTCGAAAAGATAATATTACCTGCATTCGAAGGATATAAATTCCAAATGATACTATCATCAACCGAATGAATCGAAGTATATTTAGTTGTTAATCCGTTGCTGCAAATTGCTGAATTCCCTGATGGTTTTGGAAGCATTGCTAGTTTTGGACAGCAGGTTCCTTTCGAATTTGAGTTGTTGATTATTGTGACCAAACCTTCAATATAATCGGCCATTACAATATCATTTATACCATCATTGTTAATATCACCAACGCTCATTCCATAAGCATTAAAGTGATTTGCAGTTCCTATTGTAATCGAACTATACGTGCTAAAAATATTAGCTGTTTGTTCGTAAATACTTATTTTTTGAGTACCTCCGTGAGCAACTATAATTTCGTTTTTTTTATCGCAATTAAGGTCTGCAATTATAACTGGTTCGGCCGTTTGATAAGCAGCTAACGAATTTGGAATGTCTATAAGATTAGTCGTTTTATTTTGTAAATATAATTGAATTGATGATGATGCATTAGCACCAGATAGACTTTGTACAATATCTTTTATGCCATCGTTGTTGATATCGCCAATAGCTAATCCATTTGCGTCTAAAGTAGTATTTCCATTATTATTTGATACATATGGATTGAGTGTTCCAGTAGTTGTTTGGCTATATATAAATACTCCTTCGGCCATCGATAGTACAATATCATCTCTTTTATCGTTTGTTACATCGCCTACTTTAATAACATGATTGGACGATAATGATGGCGAAATATATGTTTTGCTCAAAAATCCACCCGAAACTTTTTGATATAATATCGATATAACAGATGATCCAAAATGTGATATTGCAATATCCTGTAATCCATCGCCATTTAAATCGCCAGTGCTAAGTCCATCTATTATGTCGAAATAGCCACTATAATAGCTTTTAATTGGATTTAATGTACCTGTTTTGTTTTGATAAAATACACCAATACTGTCATCATAGCCAATTATTAAATCGTTTAAACTATCGTTATTTACATCACAAATTGAAATTGCATAAGCTGTAAATTTAGAATTCGAATAAACGACAGGATTCGATAATGAACCTGTATTGTTTTGTAAATAAACAAAGCTTTTATTGTCGGCTAAAGGGTCTGTATCAACACCATAACCAGTGCATAGTACAACATCGTTTTTGTCGTCATTATTTAAATCGCCAATACAAACAACCGTTGGAGCAGAACCAGTTGCTTTAGCTGTATATGGATTAAAGGTTGCTTGTGAAAAACAAAAAGAATTTATGAAAAGCAAAATGAAAGAAATCCCAAATGATAACTGTTTATTGTTTATTTGTGTTTTGGATATTTTTTCCGTCATTTTTGTTTCGATTATTTTAATGTAAAAATATTGAATTTATTCTACATCATCAAGCCAATTCTTTTTAACCCTAATATAATCCTTATATCCTTTGTGTATTTTATGTTTTGCTACGAATCCAGTTTTTCCTTCAAGTTCGGCTTCGCGATTACCTTTTTTGTTCGCTTTAATATAATCTTTAACGGTAATTTTATGTTGTGCTTTTTTCGACATTGCTATAGTTGTTTGAAAGGCAAAGGTAAAAAAAGTATAAAAACAACGTATTCTTTTTTTATGTAATTAGTTGATTTTACGGATGCATAACAAATTCTAAAGTTATACTTTTGTAATGTAAAATAATTCATCGACAATGAAATACAAAATGCTTGTCCTCGATATGGACGACACACTGCTTACCGATAAACATAAAATATCGAAACGCAATAAAGAAATGCTAATGAAGGCACAAGAACTTGGTGTTTATGTGGTGTTAGCTTCTGGTCGTCCAACTCCTGCAATGACTAAATATGCTGAAGAGTTAGAACTTGCAAAATATGGCTCATTTATGATTTCATATAATGGCGCAATCATAACAAATCTAAAAGAAAATACTGTTTTATTCGAACGTTGTTTAACGAAAGAAGAAATTCATAGCTTACACGATTTTAGTATTCTCCATAATGTTCATATTATAACCTATATAGATGGGAAAATTGTTAGCGAAACCGATTCCGATTATATCGAAGTCGAGAAACGATTAACCGGAATGAAACACAATCGAGTTTCGTGTTTTAAAACTGCTGTCGATCAATCGGCTGTAAAATGTTTAATGCTCGAAGAACCAACGTACCTTAAAGAAGTAAGCGAAAAATTAAAAAAAGCACGTCCAAATATGATGGTTACATTATCGAAACCATTTTTCCTCGAAGTTGTTCCCGATGGTGTCGATAAAGCTCGTAGTCTCGATATCTTGGCAAAACATCTTGGAATAAAACAAGAAGAAATTATTGCAGTTGGTAATGCAGGCAACGATCTAAGTATGGTCGAATATGCTGGACTTGGTGTTTGGGTCGATAATGTAACTCCAGAACTTCGCCATCTTGCCGATGTAATTGTTGCATCGAACAATAAAGATGGCGTGGCCGAAGTGGTAGAACGATTTTTATTAAACTAACAACTAATATCTAATATCTAATAACTAACATCTAATAAATTATTCCTTAAGTACCATATCGATACACATTACCATTGCAATTATCGAAATTCTCATTGTGTCGTTAGGTTTTACAAACGTTTCGATTTTTAATATATAATTGTCGGCAGTTGTAAAAAGTTCTTTACCAAGACCAGCCCATTTTTTACTAACAGAAGCTAATTCAATATCGTCTTTTACAAATGTAAACTCCCAACCTTTCCAATCGCCTCGTAAGGTACACATTACATTCCCATTGATATCGAGTAAATCGAATTTACCACCTAACGAAAGCATTCTTTGTCGAAATGTTCCAATATTAATTCCATTCGAATCGTAAACTTCGACTAACGAACGGAAAAAAGAGACTCCACGTTTTACCGTTAAAAGTTTTTCGCCATTGGGTGTGCTAATTTCTATATCGAAAGGAGTCATTCTTTTGTAATCGGAAAAACGAAACATTTTGGTAAAGAATCCTAAATTTTCTTCACGACAAAGCATTATAATTTCTTGTGTTTCTGGATCGAGAATATCGTAATTGTTTGCTGCTTTAAATATGCCAACATGTTCTTTAACAAAGAATAGATTTCGATTTAGGACTGAATTCATAATTAATCGATTTTTAAATTTAAACGAATGTCGTAAATAAAATTAATATCTGCAATTGCTGTTTATATGTTTTGGTAAATTGAAAAAAAAACGACCTACTATATTTTATATCTTTGTGTTATGCAAATTTCTATTAAATGGGCTTAGTACAATTTAAGAAAGAATCTTTTCTCCAATCTTTTTCAGCATTACGTCACCGAAATTTTCGACTTTTTTGGTTTGGACAATGTATTTCACTTCTTGGTACATGGATGCAACAAACCGCTCAAACTTGGTTGGTTTATAGCATGACAAAATCTGCATTTTTACTCGGAATATTAGGTGTTTGCCAATATGCACCAATTCTTATTTTATCGCTTTTCGCAGGTGTTTATGTCGATCGATTTCCCAAAAAGCAATTATTAATGACAATTCAAATTTTGATGATGTTACAAGCAGTTGTTTTTACTGTTTTATTGTATTCAGGTCATATTCAGTATTGGCATATTTTAATACTTTCATCATTCCTTGGACTGCTAAATACTTTCGATTTACCTGTTCGTCAATCTTTTCTCATCGAAATGGTTGGTCGCGATGATTTAATGGGAGCAATTGCTTTAAATGGGGTTATCGTAAATATTGCTCGTATACTTGGACCAGCTTTAGCTGGAATTATTTTGGTTTATGGTAGTACAAATCTTTGTTTTTTAATTAATGCATTATCATTTATTGCAGTTATTTTTTGTGTTTCCTTTATAAAAGTAGATGTAGCTCCAATAACTAAGAAACTAACATCTGTGTTTGTCGAAGCTAAAGCAGGGATTCTTTATATTGTAAGTAAAAAAGATGTTAGTAAAGTTCTCCTTTCGGTAATTGTTGTTGGAACTTTTGCAATGAATAGTTCTGTTTTAATACCAGTTTTTGTAAAAGAAATCTTACATCACGATGCTGAAGGTTATTCTACAATGTTATCGATAATGGGGGGCGGTTCTATGTTTGGAGCTTGGTTCGTTTCATCAAAATCGAAAAAAGGACCGAATCCACTTTTGCTTTTTGGAAGTGCAATTTTATTAGGCTTAAGTCTAATTGTTATTGGCTTTGTTCAAAATTATACAGTAGCACTTTTATTAATTCCACTTTATGGATTATTAAATATGATATTTCTCATTTCTGCAAATTCAACAATTCAACTTTCAATCGATAATGAATATCGTGGTAGAGTAATGAGTATCTATGGTTTAGCATTTATGGGTACAACTCCTATTGGTAATTTTTATGCTGGAATAATTACCGAATATTTTGGTGTAAATATTGGTTTTTTACTTTGCGGAATTACAACGATATTCTTTTTAATACTTTTATTATTACTAATGAGAAGTTCAAAACTAAGGATAGATTCAATATAGTTAAAGACCTTTCCTATATTTAACTATAAATAAATCTTGTATTTTGCTAAAAAAATATATCTTTGTTCTATAAAGCCAAGGTTTTGAGGCTTTATGTGGCCTGTATTTCTAGATTAAAGAGTGAAATACAATGAATAAAAAAAAACTGTTTTCTGATCATTATAAATCAATTTTCAATATAAAATTATGAAGCATCAATTTCATTTTTATCTCAAATTATTCCTTTTAGCAATAAGCTTTGGGATTGGTAATTCTGTTCAAGCTCAGATAATTGAAGTGAAAAGCATTACATGTAATGGCGATAGTACGGGACAAGTTGGAGCTTATCCAACTTTCGGAACTGCACCTTATACATATGCTTGGAGTAATGGAAAAACTACGCAATCTATAGATGGTTTGAAGGCAGGAAAGTATATTGTTACTATGACAGATAATTTAGCAGTTCCAAAATTAGACTCAATTGTATTAAACCAGCCAATAATTTTAGCAACTACAATTGCTTCTATTGCAAATAGTTCTTGGCCTGTTAATAATGGTAAAATAACAATTTCGCCAAGTGGTGGCAGTGGATGGTATAAATACAGCTTATATGACAGCACTTCTATGCAAACTAAAAATCAACCAAATCCTGTTTTCGATAATTTGGCTTCTGGAAATTATCTTTTAACGACATCAGATTTATATGGTTGTAAAAAGATTGAGACTATAATTATTTCCGAAAATGCAGGTATTCCAATTACAAAAGCTGTTTTAAATATTGATACAACAGCATGTTATAGATCTACTGCTCCAACTGCTGTTGTACCCGATACTGCAATTATGAAGTTCCCTGTTACAATAACATTTGATGATGGAAAGGTATTTACATATATCGATACTACATATCGTCCCAAAGGTCCTTTTATTGTTGCACCTGGAGATACTGTAAGTGGTTTTTCTTATAATTTAGCTCCTGGGTTTCATATGATAACTGTTTATGGGAATGATGGTAAAGGTTTTAGGTATTCTTGGACAGTTGATAGTATTTTAGCTGATGTATCTCTAACATGGATCCAAGCAAATATTAATTGTTTCGGAGCCAAAACAGGTTCAATAAATGCAAAAGCACAAGGAAGTTGGAATAATTATAAATACTCTATTTCTGGTCCTGGGTTTGCTTCCCCAAATGCTGCTTCTGTAGCTGGGTTGGGTGCGGGTGTATATACAATAGTTGCAACCGATTATATGGGTTGTTCTGTTTCGCAATCTGTAACAATAAAACAACCAGATCAACCACTTCATATAGTCTTTAATGATCCAACACCAGCAAGTTGTGTTGCAGCTCAAAATGGAGCTGTAAGTATAAATCGAGTTGATGGAGCTTTAGCACCCATAACATATACTTGGTCGAATACACAAACAACAAGTTCAATTAATGGATTATTTACTGGAACCTATTCTGTTGCTGTTTCCGATAAAAATGGTTGTGTTGCAAACGATCAAATACTTGTACCAGCTGGATTAGGTGCTACAGGTATTGTTTTCGACGAACCAAAACATGCAAGTTGTCCACAAGCTACAAATGGTTTTTTAAATGTAAATCGTGTCGATGGGGCTACATATCCAGTAAGTTATATTTGGTCGAATACACAAATTACACAAAGTATTTCAACTTTGCCTTCGGGAACTTATACTGTAACAATTACAGATATTAATAATTGTTCAATAACAGATTCGAAATATGTTCCTGCAGACAGTGGATTGGTTGGAATTGTTTTCGACGATCCAATTAAACCAACCTGTTTAACCGCAAAAAATGGAAATGGCAGAATAAATCGTGTTGATGGTGCAACTAAACCATTAGTTTATCTTTGGTCGAATGGAATTACAAAAGACGAAATCGATTCAGTTTATATCGGTAAATATTTTGTTACTGTTACCGATGCAAATAATTGTTTTAAAGTAGATTCAATAAATGTTGAGGTTAGTAAAGAACCATTCCAAATATTCTTCGATAATCCAATAAATACACGTTGTCCTTACTCGAACGATGGAATGATAAATATTCATAATATCGAAGGTTTTACAAATCCTGTAAAATATGTTTGGTCGAATGCTGAGACAACTACCGAAATCGATTCCCTTGCAATGGGAAGTTATATTGTAACAGTTACCGATATTAATACTTGTAAACAAGTTGACTCAATCGAAGTTAGAACAGAAAATAAAGCTTGTGTATTTAATGTTGTAACTCCAAATGGAGATGGTTATAACGATTATTTTGATATTAGCGATTTACTAATAGGGTTAAGTAAAAAGGCTGAAATATTTAACGAAAATGGTAAAATGATTGCCAAACTCGACGATAATAACCTACGTTGGGATGGTATAGATCCATCTAATCCTCCAAATGGTCCTTCGTCAACATTTACCGTATTTATAGAAGTTACCAAAAATGGTAAATTGTATAAGAAATGGGCCGAAACCATCAGTGTAATTTATGCTAAATAGAGGTTATAAAGCTTTGAATGATAATCAGAAAAAATGATGAAAATGAAAAAAATATATATAATCGCAAGTATTCTTTTAGTATTCGTATCAACACAAGGATATGGACAAAGAATTTGGGGAAATCCTGTTGGACAATATGCATTTAATCCTGCCGGTGGAGCAATGAACGATGTAACAGAAATTACTTCTTGTTACTATAATTCGTTTGCTGCAGCTAATAATAATCCGGTAGGATATTTATTAATGGGAACAGCTACATTCCCAAATGATAGGGTTGCTGCTGGTTTTAAACTTTCTTCTGAATCGGGCGGAGTCTTGAACACGACAAAAGCAGAGGCAACATTTATTTATAGAGTTCCTGTAGCTAAAAGTTCGAAATTAGCATTTGGATTATCAGGTGTGTTAAATCAAATGGGAATTGTAAAAGATAAAGTATATGTTAAATATCCCGAGGATCCGTTATTACAAAGTGCAAAAGCTGGCTTTTGGGGCGATGCAAATTTTGGAGTTAGTCTATATGAAACAAATCGCTATTATATTGGTTTAGCCGCAAATAATCTTTTAGGTGCACAAACTACTTGGTTAATATCTAATTTCACAAACCGTTCTGCACGTTTATTTTCATTAAGTGGAATGTATACATTTACTGTTTTTAGAGGTGATGGTAAATTAGAGTTTTCAGGTGTAGGTATGAGTTATTTAAAAGGTCAGACTGCTGTAAATTACGATATTACTTCAAGAATTATTATGAAAAAATCGTTTTGGCTTGGTGCTGGTTACACTCCCAATGCAATAAAAGTTCTTTGTGGTTTATATTTCCAAAACTTTAGCTTTGGATATAGTGGTGGCCTTGGAATGGGCAATATTACTAAATACACCTATAAAATGCCTAAACACGAGTTATTTGTTAGATTAGAAATCAATAATTCTAAATCTTCGAAAACTAAAAAATAAGCAACAATGACAAAATTCAATAAAATATTTTCCTTGTTAATAACATTGTTTTGGTTTATTCCAAGCTTTGCTCAACGAGATACTATTTTTACAAATATTAAAGCTGTCAATTCCGAAAGCGATGAGTATCAACCTTATTTTGTTGATAGCGTTTTAATGTTTACCTCAAATAGAAAAAGTACACAAGAAGGTCAAACATTAGAATTTACCGAAAAGGTTTATTTGTCGGAAAACGAAAAAGGTAAATGGGATGAACCTAAGAAGGATGGTTATAAATGGAATAGTGATAACAACAGTGCTCTAATTGGTGTAAGTGCCGATAATTATTATTTCTATAGATCATATATGGGCGATGATGGTGAAATATTTTCAGCAAAACGCAAGCTCGATTCAAAGAAAACATGGAAGGCTCAACCATTAAAAAAACTAAAAGCTATTTGTACAGAATTCGATGAAAATAGTATAGCAATTGGAAATGGCGATACCATATATTTTGTATCTAATCGTAATGATAATTATGATATTTATCAGCAAGTTGGGAAAGGTCCTGCACAATCGCTAGATTCAATAAATACACTTTACGACGAAGTTGATGTTTTCGTTAATGAAGATGTATCTACAATGTTTTTTAGTTCGAATCGTCCTGGTGGAAAAGGCGATTTCGATATTTATAAATCATCTAAAATTGGAAGTATTTGGTCAACTCCTGAATCGGTCGATATCCCAAATGTAAATTCCGATACAACAGATAGAGATTTTCGGCTTTATGGCGATTCAACTATGTTTTTTTCTTCTAATAGATCCGGTGGACTTGGTGGCTTAGATATTTATTCAATAACATTACGAACACCGATAGATTCGATAATAATGCCTGTAGATACTGCTAAAAAAGTTGATAGCGTTGTAGTTGAACCTGCAATAAAAGATACTGTTGTTGCTTCAATTCCAATACCTATTCCAGTTGTTGTTGCTCCAATTGATACAATAAAACCACAACACGATGAACTTATCGATAAATTGAAAGATTTAGGTCTATTCCCATTTCGTGGTGAAATTCAATTAGGTGCATTCAAATTAATTACTACATTAGTTCAATGTAATCAAAAGTTTAATTGCTTAAAAACCGAAGATTTGCGAATGGATACTGCTGTTTACGATGGCATTGTAATTCATAAATTTATTATTAATAAAATGTATATCGATATTGATGAGGCAATGAATAAACAACTTGAAATTATTAACAGACATTGCTTGCCTGAATTGAATTTTGCCGACATGCCATTTATCGGATTACTCGATAAAGATAAAAACCGATTTGCAATATTTTGGAAAAAAGACGAATTCATTAAAAAGAATGTATTTTACATTTTCCAAAATGGAAAACAAATTTGGAAAGGAAAACGATTTTAAATAACATCTTATATTTAATAACTAACATCTAAACCCTATATTTATGCATATGCACAATAATGAACTTAAAAGAAAAATTACTACTGTATTATTGTATTTAATTTCTGCTTTCTCTATTTGCTGGGGATTTACTTATATTTTACATGGCGATATAATGTCGTATCATCGTTGTTTTCTAAAGTTATATACTCAGCAAGAATACGATGCTATGAATCAGTTTAACGATCGAGTAATTCCACTAATGAAGGGTTTAATGCAAATTCTTGGTGGTGGAATGATTGCTATAGGTGTTGCTGTATTTTATATTACAAAATTTTCTTTTACTAAGGGCGATAAATGGTCTTGGTGGGCATTGTTATTTATTTTAATAATTACTCTATTACCAATTATGTATGTAACTCATTTTGTCGCTGTAAGTATAGATAAAACCGAATGTACTTCGCGTCCACCTTGGGTGCTTTTTTATGGAATATTTGTGTTAGTAATAATAGCTTTTATTAATTCTTGGATTCCAAGTAATGTTTACGATAGATTAACAAAAAAATAATAAAGTATTAAATGTATAAATGCAAAGAGGCAGATTTTTTTAAGTCTGCCTTTTGTGTTTTAAAACTTTGGATATTCAATATCGCAAAGGAACAAACCTTCGGGTGGAGCAGATACACCGGCATTCGATCTGTTTTTAGATTCAATAATATGTCGAAAGTCCACAATAGAAATTTTACCTCTTCCAATTTCTAGCATTGTACCAACTATTGCTCTAACCATATTTCGTAAAAACCGATCGGCTTTAATTGTGAAAATTAATTTACCCGATTCTTCAATACTTTCCCAATTGGCAAACATTATTTTGCAATTGTTAGTCATCGTATCGGTGTGTAATTTACTAAAGCTTGTAAAATCGGTATACTCAAATAGTATTTTACAAGCTGAATTCATTGCTTTTAAATTTAGATCTCCCCAAATATACGTTGAAGTTTCGAGTGCAAATGGATCTTTCTTTAACGTAATGTAATATTTATACGTGCGAGAAATTGCAGAGAAACGACTATGAGCATCATTCGAAACCAAACATATACTGTGAACTACAATATCTTTAGGAATTATTCTATTTATTGCAAAACAAATTGTCGTCGTATCAATTTCTATTAGACTATCAAAATGAGCAATAAAAAAACTTGCATGAACACCTGTATCTGTTCTTCCAGCACCAATTATTTCAGTGTTCTTTTTTAATAATATTGATAGCGCTTTCTGAAGGATTTCTTGAATCGTTATCGCATTCGGTTGTATTTGCCATCCGTGGTAATTTGTTCCTTTATATGAAAGGTTTATGAAATATCGCATTGGGTATTCTGATTACATTTTAAGACCAACAATCAACAAATCGTCAGTTTGCTCTGCGTTAGCTTTCCAATTTAAAAATCGTTTTTCAATTTCTTGTCGTTGCATTGTTATTGGTTGAGAATGAATTTCTGATAATAGAATTCTAAAGTTCTTTTTCATGAATTTTTCATTCTTATCGTTTAATTGATTTGTATAACCGTTTGTGAACATATATACCATATCGCCAGTTTGAAGTTCTTGCGAATATACAGTAAATTGGTATTCTCTTTTTGATTTAATATCACCTAATGAATTCGTATCGCCTTTAAATTCTATAAGTTCATCTTTAGTGTAAATCCAAGTAGGAATTTTTGTGCCTGCATAATTTAAAAAATTGGTTTTGATGTTTATCGTTGATATTCCTATATCAATACTATCAAATCCAAAAAAATCATTGTTATTTGAACTAAATAAATCATTTATTTGTGAGTGTAAAACACTAATTATTTTATCTGGTTCTGTTATGTTTTTGTCTTCAATTATGTTTTGTAAATAATTATATACCATTGTCGATAGTGATGCCGCTGGAACACCGTATCCAGAACAATCAATTACAGAAATATAAAGTATATTATTTATTTGTTTAACAAATAATAGGTCGCCACTTACCTCATCTTTTAATTTGTAAAATGAAAAAAGTTGTTTCGATAATTTTGTATTTATAGTAAGTTTTGGTATTAAAAATTGTTGAATATTCTTCATGTAATTTATACCAATTTGTAATTGATCGCTTTTACTCTTTAACTCCTTATTCTGCTTTTGTAGAATTGTATTAATCATCGAATTATCTTTGTTTATTGAAGATAATTCTTTCGATTTATTATTAATTTCTTCTGTTTTATTTTCAACAATGTTGTTCAGTTCAAGTAGTTTGTCATAATATGTTTCTGTGAATTTAACTCGCATTTTTGAAATTACTAAAAGGGTAAGAATAACAGCTTGTATTCCTAAGAAAAATTTAAATGAATAAATGTAAAAGTCGTTTGATAAAAATTCGGTAAATGTCTTTAATGAGATTATTATTAGCCAAGCGATTATTGTCGCAAATAATCCTATAAAATATTTTGCTGATTGTGGTACCCATTTTATTTGTATATACCAAGAATAGAATGTTAATATAAGCATACAAATACCTAGTAATAAGCTTATTGCATGAATGTATATAAGGGCTAAATCAAATTTTACAGTATAAATAACAAATAGAATTATTATTAGAGAAAAAATTATTTTGATATAGAATAAGAGTAAATTTAGGAATTCTTTGTTTTTGATGTTGTCAGAAAAAAGTGACACGAAAATAATACCAATTAGCGGGAGTAAATACATGCAAAGGTTTGAAATACATGGGTTTGATGGCCATATATATTGAAAAGCTAAACCATCAAGATTAGCATTCCACAATGTAAAAAAGAACAAAATGCCAAGAAAAATATAATTGGATTTTTCCGAAATTGTTGTAAAACCTATAATGAGAATAAACGATATTATAATTGTTAAAAGCATTAAACCATAATAAATTCCGTTTATTAAACCTTCTTTATTCGATTTCTTTGTAAATGTCATAGAATCATAAAGTTCAATTGGAGTATTTAACGCATCGCCTTTGGGTTGTATTTGTGCATAAATAGTAAGTTTTTCGTATGCTGCAAAATTTATTTGATAGCAGAAATGGACATTGTCGACATCTCTTGAATTAAAATGGAATCTATTTCCCGTTTGTCTAAATTCATAAATATTTGAATTCCTTTTTATAAAAATATTTATAATTGGAATTGTAGAATTTGCAAACTCTAAAATCATTGATTTCGGTGTTTGAAATTTATTTTCTAAATTTATTTTATACCAATAATTATAAAAAGAATGTGGATTATGAATTTCTGAATTTTTATTCTTTTTAAATAAAAGAGGACAATTTTCGCAAATTATTTGGTCAATATTTAATTGATTACTTGAATCAATTAAAACATATGTTGAAGTAGATAATAAATAGAATTGTTTATCCGAATTAATTTCTACAATTTGTTCGATTGCAAATACATTATTAAACAGTATAATCAGTAAAGAAATAAGTATATTTTTCTTAAATACGTGTATGTTATGATATTTTTTTATAAAGTTCATTCTATTAATTGTTTAGATGTTCATTTATAGCCGAATGAAGCAAAGAAAAATCAATTGGTTTTAATACAAGTAAAGCATTTGGTATTTCTTTAATTGTTTCGAAATATGTTTGAGTTATATGACCTGTTACAAATATGAATTTTAAATTACAATTTTGTTCTAATGCCAATTTTGCAAGTTCAATACCAGTTAATTCGGGCATTGTTATATCAGACACAATTATTCTATATTTAAATGGTTCATTTTTTATCATTTCAATTGCAGTTGTGCTTTTGTTCTCAATAGTAACTTGGTAACCTTCGGCTTCTATTAATTTTTTAAGCATTTTAGCTATTTTTTCTTCATCATCAACAATTAAAATGTTTTCATTATTTCCTTTGTTAAGTTTTATCTTTTGTTTTTGAATACTATTTTCTGTATCACAAAGTGGTAATAAAACATCAAATTGTGTACCTTCTCCTAATGTGCTATTACAAAGAATAATTCCTCCATTGTTTTTAATTATACCATATACAACAGAAAGTCCTAAACCCGTTCCTTCACCTACTTTTTTAGTTGTAAAAAAAGGATCGAATATTTTTGATTTAACTTCAGGCGCTATTCCAGTACCGTTATCTTTAATCGATATTTTTACATATGTAAGTTCTGGTAGTAGCGTATTAATTTCTGGTTCTGAATTACTACTTGATAGTGCAATTGTTAATGTTATCTTCCCTTTAAGTAATGTAATTGATTGATATGCATTTGTGCATAAATTCATTATTACTTGATGTAATTGCGTCGGATTTATGTTTACGTATAAATCATCAGGATATAAAACTGTTTTAAATGTTATCGATGATGGAATTACTGCCTCGAGTAATTTAGTTACTTCTTTAATAATTTTATTCACATTTACATGTTCTCGAGTTGAGTCTATTTGATGACTAAATCGTAAAATTTGACTAACCAATTCTTTTGCTCTATACGCACTTGTTTTTATGTTTAATATATCATCTTTTTGTTCTTCATTGTCGATCGTTTCGTATAACATTTCGCTATAACCAATTATTGGCGTTAATATATTGTTAAAGTCATGTGCTATTCCACCAGCTAAGGTTCCAATTGTTTCCATTTTTTGGGCATGTAACAATTGTTTTTCTAATAATTGCTTTTCTCTTTCACTGAGGATTCTTTGACTAATATCATTCATGAAATTTAATGATGCTGGTTTATTCTCCCACATGATTGGAACAGATATTAATTCCATCCAATTTTCAAAACCTTCTTTGTCTATTGAACGAAAGACAACTTTTTTACCAGAACTATTTCCTTTTGACTGTTGACTCAGCAAATTTTCAATTTTTTCTTTATCTTCCTTGTGAACAATATTTACAACATCAAAATCTAATAATTCATTCACTCTGTATTTACTTAAAATACTTAACTGAGTATTACTGAATTTTATCTTTTTATCTTGGATAATAAATATTGCTTCAATTGCATTTTCAAGTATATCAAAATATTTTTGTTTGCTATCTTTTAATTGAAATTCTGCAATTTTTTGAATATTTCTAATGCTATTAGTTAATGCAAAAAGTAATACTGTCATCTGGAAAAGCAATCCAAATTTCATAATTGAACTTCGTAATTCTACTGATGTATATCCAAAAACGATGTTAAATGAAACAATCAGGATTCCTAAAATTAAAATGACATTTGCAAATAAATAATATTTCGTAATATTTTTATTCGAACGATAGTTTATTAAAGCTGCTAATAAATTTAATGTTGTTAATACTACGATTTCAAGTGTTTCGATTTGTGCTAATATCGAAACTGGTAATATTTTAAAAGGCATTATAACAACTGTAGCTAAACTAATCCAATTTGACCATAGTAATATTTTATAAAAGATAGAATGCGAAGATTTTAGGTTTAAAAATCGAACGCCAAATTGACTAAAAAAGTAAATAGAAAGTAAAGGTATCATAGTCATACCATTATTACACATTGCAGGACTACTACTCCATAAATATTGGTAGGTAAACCCATCAATATCTAAAATCCATAATCCTCCAAAAATAGTGTAAAGTGCAAAATATACATAAGTTAGTGCTTTATTGCTTATATATAAGGAGTAAAATGCAATTAGAATTAGAGCACATATAAACCCTATAATAATACCAATCATTGTAGATTGATTTATTGTCTTTTTAAATAAATAGGTATTAGAGTATATTGAAACAGGAATGTTTAGTGCGTCGTTGTTAGAACAAATTTTAAAATAGCATTCTACTGTTTCTCCCGATTTTATTGTAACTTTTTGAATAAATGTATTTATATGAACTGGCCGATTTTCGTAAGGATATTTAACGCCCATTTCGATCGATTCTTTGCATTTGCCCGATTTAATAATATAAAATTGAACTGTGTAGATAGTTGCATTTTCAAGTTCAATATTGAGTGGTTGAATTTTATTTGATATATTTTTAATTATACATTTATACCAATTAGGAGCAGAATTAAATGGTATATGAATTTCTTTACTTCCACATTTTTGGAATATTACATTTGACGATTGTTTAAGTAAATCATTGATAGAAATTTTACAACTTGTATCTGTAAAAACAGATATTTTATTTACAATATTTTTGTGTTCATTATTTGAATAAAATATTGTATCGTTACACATTCCTATTAATGGATTGAATATTAGAATGATGTAGAGTAAACTGAATAGTGTTTTTTTCATATATTGAGTTGCTTGTCTACAAAAATAGAGTAATTACATGTAAAATTAAAATAACAGACATAAATAGATTTCAATTTTGTTACTTTTATGCCAATTAATTCTAGTCTTATGTACGGAACCTTTGTTCTATTTGTTTCTGATAATAGATATCTTCAACACATATTGCTTCCATGCATAGTTAAACGAACTGCTGGGAAAGATTTTTTTTCGCTACAAGAAATAGTAACAGCTCAAAGTTTGTGTTATAAAGATGGAACTTTATTACATTTTCAGAAAGAAATTGTAGACTGTATTGCTCATTATGATGATAAAAATCTTTCTAAAGTCTATAATGGGAAAAAAATACCTGTTAAAAAGTTTATAGAATCTCTAGACGAGAAAGTATTTAATGAAAATATACGTCCTTTTATTGATAGCTGTATCGTGAAATGTTTGCAAATTGCAATTTCAAATAACATTAATATCTATATAAGTAAAAATAATAATACAAATTTTTTTGAGGATGATCGGGTTAAAATAGACGCACTATTTCCCAGATTAAGTTTTAATTTTGAAAAATCAATAGATGCTTTACATTATTCTCAAACCCTTTCAATAAAAGAAAAGGAGCTTTCTTTATTTGGCAAATCATATATTCTTTTATCAAAAAAACCTTGTAGAATAATTATCGATTATAATCTCTATTGCTTCGACGATATCGATGGTGCTAAGCTTCTACCTTTTTTTACGAAAAAGCAAATATCAATTCCACAAAGATTAGAACAAACATATTTCGAGACATTTATATTAAATGCAATTTCAAAATATAAAGTAAATGCAAAAGGATTTCGAATAGAGGAATGTAGAGAAATACCAAAATTTTCATTTAAAGTTGTTAAAAATATTTCGGGTGAAAAATGTTTTTTCTTAACAGTTATTTATTCTGGAAAAGGATTTGAACATCACCGAAAAATTGAATTCTTTGTCGAATATTCTGTTCAAGAAAATGAACATGTTTACCGTAAAATTTATCGTGATTTTAATGCCGAAACTGAATTTGTAAATGCACTGTTATCGTTAGGACTCAATCTCGATTCGAATGGCTTTTTTATGGTCGAAGATTCACAATCTTTATATCAATGGATTTCGGTAAATACAAGCTTTTTTAATCGCTTAGATTGCGAATTTTTGTATGAAAATGATATTCCAATTCTAACTCAAAATCCAGAATACCATACCGTAGTTTCTGCTAATAACGATTGGTTTGATATAAAATCGTATGTTACAATTGGACCTCGAAAATTTCCATTTGTTGCTTTCAAAAAGCATATTCTAAATGGGAATCGTGAATTTGTGATTGACGATTCCACCGTTTTTATAATTCCAGAGGAATGGTTCTCTCGATATGTCGATGTCTTTGTTTTTGGCGAGCAGAAGGGCGAAAATCTATCGATTAAAAAACATCATTTTGTCTCTATTGAATCGATGAATCATTATGAAGTTCAAAAACTATCGACCGATTTATTGTTAAAATCGACAGAAACTTCGGTACCCATTGGTTTAAAAGCAGAACTTCGTCCATATCAATTGCAAGGATATCATTGGCTTTATAATCTAATGAATCATAGTTTTGGAGCTTGTTTGGCAGATGATATGGGACTTGGAAAAACATTGCAAACAATTGCCTTATTACTTAAAATATCGGAACAAAATGATGAAATTGAAACAGAAAATTCAATTCCTCAACAATTAAATCTTTTTGATGTTGACACAAAACCTCCGAAAAAATATAAAAGAAAAACCTCATTAATTGTAATGCCAGCATCGCTTATTTATAACTGGTTTAATGAGTTTCGTAAATTTGCACCTAGTTTACATGTTATGAAATTCGTCGGTGGCGAACGATTGTATTCACCAACGCAATTTGTAAACTACGACGTTGTGTTAACTACTTATGGTTATGCTCGTAACACAATAGATTTATTCGCAAAATGTTCGTTCCATTATATTATTTTGGACGAAAGTCAGATGATTAAAAATCCACATTCTAAAACCTACGAAAGTCTTTGTACATTATCATCTAAGTACAAATTAGTTCTTACAGGAACTCCCATAGAGAATAAATTACTTGACTTGTGGAGTCAAATGAATTTTGTAAATCGAGGAATGTTGGGGAATCTTAAGTTTTTTAAAGATACCTATGTTGATTCTATTGATAAGAATAACGTTCATATAATAAATAATCTTAAAAATATTATAAAGCCATTTTTACTTCGCCGGCACAAGCAAGATGTTTTGACAGAACTTCCCGAAAAACAAGTACAAGTTGTGTATTGCAAAATGTCGCCATCGCAGGAAAAACATTATGAAGCCGAAAAATCTAAAATTCGAAACGAAATACTCGATAAAATTACACAAGGTCAGTCGGCTAAAAACATGTCGGTAAATGTTTTACAAGCAATGATGAGGTTACGACAATTAGCTTGTCACCCATCGCTTTGTAAAGTTGATTCAGAAGATGGTTCTGGTAAATTCGATGAAATTATTCGAAGTATCGAAAATGTGATTGATGAGGGACATAAAGTGTTGATTTTCTCATCGTTTGTATCTCATCTCGATTTAATAAAACAACAATTAGAAACCATAAATGTTAAATATGCTTACCTGACTGGTGAAACTCGAAATAGAGAATCGGTTGTGGAATCTTTTCAAAAAGATGATTCGATTCCCGTATTTTTAATTTCGATAAAAGCGGGTGGAGTAGGACTAAATCTAACACAAGCCGATTATGTTTTTATAATCGATCCATGGTGGAATCCAGCTGTCGAAGAACAAGCTATAAGTCGTTCGCATCGAATGGGTCAGAAAAATACGGTTTTTGTTTACCGATTTATCTCTGAAAATACCATTGAAGAAAAAATTCAAAACTTACAACAAGAAAAAAATAAATTAGCCTTGTTGATTGATAATCAGGATACAACAATGTTGACTGACGAAAATGTTTTATATCTACTTAATTAAAAGTTAATAAGTCTGTAAAAAATACTTGCTTTTTGTTTTTTTGAAAAAATTCAAAAAGGTACTTTTGCAAACAAGTATTGAATCAAAAACCTAAAAGGTATGGCTGAATCTACAAATCTGAAATTCTTTTCCTGTCAAGCATCAAAATATCTTGCAAGTCAAATAGTTGAAAAATATGGCGTTAGAATGGGCAAAAGCTCTGTAACAACATTTAGCGATGGCGAATTTGAACCAAGAATTGATGAAACCGTTCGTGGTTGTGATGTTTTAATTATTCAATCAACATTTGCACCATCCGATAATATTATGGAACTCTTGTTAATGATTGATGCTGCAAAACGTGCATCGGCTAAACAAGTAGTTGCTGTAATTCCTTATTTTGGATTTGCTCGTCAAGATAGAAAAGATAAATCGAGAGTGTCGATTGGAGCTAAATTAATGGCAAATATTCTTACTGCTTCGGGTGTCGATCGCATTATGACAATGGATTTACATGCTGCTCAAATTCAAGGTTTTTTCGATATACCAGTAGATCATTTATATGCATCATCTATTTTTATTCCATATATCAAAGCTCAAAAAATTCCAAATTTATTAATTGCTGCTCCAGATATGGGCGGAACAAAAATGGCAAAAGCTTACGCTAAATTTTTAGATGCTGATATTGCTATTTGTCATAAAACTAGAACAAAAGCAAATGTTGTTGATTCAATGGGAATTATTGGTGATGTTAGAGGAAAAAATGTTATCATTGTTGATGATATGATTGATACTGCTGGAACAATTACAATGGCTGCAGATTTAATGATGTCGAGTGGTGCATTAAGCGTAAGAGCATTAGCAACCCATCCTGTTTTCTCGGGACCAGCTTACGAAAGAATTGATAAATGTGCGCTTCAAGAACTTTGGGTAACCGATACTTTGCCAATTAAAGACGACTTAAATGGCAAAATTAAAATACTTTCTTGTGCTGATTTCTTTGCAAATACCATTAAGAAAGTTATTAATTATCAGTCTATTAGTGATAATTTTATAATATTGTAAATCGTAATGACAAGTCGCGACTTGTCACTACAAATAGCATAACGTTTCACAATTAAATGTGGAACGTTTTTGTTTTTTGCAATATTAATAAAAAGAGTATATTTGCAAACCTAAAATTTTAGAAAAGTATAACCGTGTGATGGGAGATTAGGCTCAAGTAGCACATAAAAAAAACAAAATGGAAAGTATTTCAATTAAAGCAACAAAAAGAGACGTATTAGGTAGAAAAACAGCTCTTAACTTACGTAGAGAAGACCAAGTTCCAAGTGTAATGTATGGTGGAAAAGATATCCTTCATTTTTATGCTCACGAATTCGAATTTAAAAAAATCGTTTTCACTCCTAACGTTTATATCATTAATTTAGAATTAGACGGAAAAACACACAAATGTATTCTTCAAGATGCACAATATCACCCACTTTCTGATAAAATGGTTCACGCTGACTTTTTAGAAGTTAACGAAACTAAACCAGTTAGCATTAAAGTTCCTGTAAAATTAACAGGAGTTTCTGAAGGTGTTAAACAAGGGGGTAAATTAGCAATCAAAATGAGAACATTAAAGGTTAAAGGTTTAATTAAAAATCTTCCAGACGTTCTTGAAATTGATATTACAAAATTAGGATTAGGACAAGCAATTAAAATTGAAAAATTAGTTTTTCCTAACTTAGAAATATTAGAATCGAAAAGTGCTGTTGTTTGTATCGTTAATGCTACTCGCGGTTCTGTTAAAGAAGCTGCAGCAACAACTGGTAAAAAATAATAGAAAATAATAATAGTAAATGAATCCCGCCGAAAGCGGGATTTTTTTTTACAACAAAGCTAAATAAAATCGTAGTTTTGTATAAATAATTATCTCATAAAACATATGAAGTATTTAGTTGTAGGATTAGGAAATATTGGTGCCGAATATGCTGAAACCCGTCATAATATTGGATTTAAAATTGTCGAAAAAATTGCTTTCGACGAAAAAGTATCGTTCGAATTAGATAAACAAGCTTTCGTAACTCAGGTTTCGTTTAAAGGTCGAGGTATAATTTTAATAAAGCCTACAACATATATGAATCTAAGTGGAAAAGCTGTTTCTTATTGGATGCAAAAAGAAAAAATTGCACCCGAAAATGTTCTTATTTTGGTAGACGATTTAGCTTTACCATTCGGAACTATTCGTATGAAAAAAAATGGAAGCGATGGTGGTCACAACGGACTTAAAAGTATTCAAGAATGTTTGGGACATCAAAATTACTCGCGCATTAAGTTTGGTATTGGAAATAATTTCCATAAAGGGAAACAAGTCGATTACGTTCTTGGCGAATGGAATACCGAAGAGTTAAAAACACTCGATGAAAGAATTGGTATGGTAAGCGAAATGGTTAAAAGTTTTACTTTCGTTGGTATGGATAAAACAATGAATCTTTTTAATAATAAATAAAAATGGCAAAGACTTTAACAGTTATTGGTTCTGGACCAGGAGGATATGTTGCAGCAATAAGAGCATCGCAATTAGGTTTTATTGTAACAGTCGTTGAAAAAGCCGAAATAGGTGGAATTTGTTCGAATTGGGGATGTATACCAACAAAATCGTTATTGAAAAGTGCAGAGGTTTTGAATTATTCGAAAAATGCTGCACATTATGGTGTTACAATTGAAGGTACGGTTACGCCAAATTTCGAGAAAATTATTCAACGTAGTCGCCAAATTGCATTGCAGATGAGTAAAGGGATTGAATATCTTTTTACGAAAAATAATATTACTGTTGTAAAAGGAACTGCTTCGATAAAAGATAAGCAAACCGTTTCTGTAAAAGGAAACGATGGCGTTGATTCTGAAATTATGTCTGATTATATTATACTTGCAACTGGCGCTCGTTCTCGAAGTTTACCAAATTTACCTATTGATGGCAAAACTATAATTGGCTATAGAGAAGCATTAGACTTAAATATTTTACCAAAATCTATGGTAGTTGTAGGTTCGGGAGCAATTGGTGTTGAAATGGCATATTTCTATGCATCAATGGGGACTCAAGTTACGATTGTTGAATATATGTCATCGATAGTTCCATTAGTTGACCTAGATGTTTCGGAACCTTTGGAACGTAGCTTGAAAAAGCTAAAGGCAAAAGTTTTAAAAGATTCAGAAGTACTTTCTGTAACAAAGAAAGAAGAAATTAATATTGTTTTAGTTAAAACACCAAAAGGTGATGTTGAAATTGAAACTGAAGTCGTTTTATCGGCTGTAGGCATTGAAACAAACCTCGATGGATTAGGACTTTCAGAAATTGGCGTTGCTGTTCAAAAGGGAAGAGTAGTGGTTGATTCGAAATATAAAACTACGGTCGATACCATTTTTGCCATTGGCGATATTATTGGTACACCCGCATTGGCACATGTTGCCTCGGCAGAAGCTTTGGCTTGTATAGAACAATTGGCAGGACATGCTAAAAAAGCTATCAACTACGATGCAATTCCAAGTTGTATATATACTTCGCCCGAAATTTCTTCGGTTGGTTTAACCGAATATCAAGTTATTCAAAAAGAAATACCGCATACAATTGGCAAATTTCCATTTTCAGCATTAGGAAAAGCAACTGCTGTTGGTGCTCGCGAAGGTTTTGTAAAACTTATTTTCCACAGCGAAACTAAAAAACTTTTAGGAGCTCATATGGTTGGATATAATGTTACAGAAATGTTATCGGAAATTGTTGTAAGTCTTAACCTTGGCGCTTCGGCTCACGATTTGTTGGAATCGATTCATCCACATCCTACTATGAGTGAAGCAATTATGGAAGCTGCTGCTGTGGCTTGTGGAGAAGCCGTTCATGGTTAATCAAATTTTAATAATTCAACAAAACATATTTCGTAAGCTTACATTATTTCTTGTGTTATTTGTTTTTCCTTATTCAACATTTTCTCAAGAATGGAATAAGCCATATCGATTTACTTTTGGAGTTCAATCATCAAATTACAGCTATAGAGAATTTATACCATCTCTTGATAAGAAAAGTGATTCTGAAATTATGAATATTCAAGGGATAATGACGGGTGTAAATGGAACAATCGAATACATAGCAATAAAAAAAATAGTATTTGGATTAAATGCTCAGTATAGCTATGGCATCTTACATTATTCTTCGAATTTTTACAGAATATATTGTTTTGACTCTTATATAGCAAGTACTATAACAGAAACAGATATAAGGGATCATTTATTTGAAACTAAAGTAAATATTGGATATTCGACAAATTTTTTGGGGTTTGAATGTATACCTAAGTTAGGTTTTGCATTTAGATATTTGTATGATAATCAACAAGAAGCAAAATTAAGTGGTTTTGTTCTAGAAAGAAATACTTTTCCTCAAGTAAACAAATTAAATTCAAAAGCATATAATCGTATCTCAAGATATTTATATATTCCAATAGGTTTTAATCTAACAAAAATAATTTCTGATAAATGGAGTTCATCTTTTGGGTTTGAGTTCGATTATTTTATAAAAGGTTGGCAATCTTCTTTTTTGAGTGAAGCTGATACGAATATGATTAATATTAGAAATAATCAAACAAAAGGATTCGGATTACATACATCTTTATCACTTACACGATTAATTAATGAAACAATGCATATTTCTATTGTACCTTTTATTAATCTCTGGAAAATAGAAAAATCAGATCAAGTAAAATTCTTTAAAGATCCACTCGATAAAAGAACTGGTAATGAACCAAAGAATACAACATTTAATATAGGTTTATCTTTAAAAATTGAAATGTAAATAAATTTACTTTTTGATGAATTTTAAAAATATACAATCATGGCAAATGCAAGTAAACAATTACGGAGTATCAAATACTCCTTTTTTGTTTGTCATTGATTATGAAATGGAAAAACCACTTTGTTTTACATTAAATGATTTACCAGAATTCATTTCATTTAACTTACACGAACAGAAAAAAAATGAAGATAATGTTTCTGTAAAATCATTTCCAATTAATCTTAAAGAGTACAAAATAGGGTTTAAGAAACTACAAAACTACCTTCAACGTGGCGATAGCTATTTGGTAAATTATACTGTTGAAACACCCATTGAAACGGATTATACTGTACGCGAAATATTTGATAAATCGGTTGCACCATATAAACTTTTGGTCGACGATTCTTTTGTTGTTTTTTCGCCCGAAACATTTATAACAATTGATGATTCTGGAACAATTGCAACATTTCCGATGAAAGGAACTATTGATGCAGCAATTGTCAATGCGATGTCAGAAATTTTGACAAATAAAAAAGAAATGGCAGAACATGCAACTGTGGTCGATTTACTTCGAAACGATTTAAGCAAAGTTGCTTCAAATGTCTCTGTAGAAAATTATCGTTATATACAAGAAATTAATACATCAAATGGAAAGCTTTTACAGGTTTGTTCAAAGATTACTGGAAAATTGCCAGAAAATTGGAAAAACAATATAGCCGATATTTTACTCGAAATGCTGCCTGCAGGTTCGGTTACTGGAGCGCCCAAAAAGAAAACGCTCGAAATAATTTCCGATATCGAAAACCATAAACGAGGATATTATACCGGAATTTTTGGTATCTTCGATGGACAAAAACTCGATAGTGCGGTGATGATTCGTTTTATTGAATATCGTGACGGAAAGCTATATTATAAAAGCGGTGGCGGAGTTACAACACAAAGTAATGCCGAAGATGAATATAAAGAATTAATACAAAAAATATATGTCCCAATTGGTTGAATCGTTGCTGGTTAAAAACGGTTGGTTTTACAATCTCGACCTACACGAAGAACGCATGAATAGTGCGATGGCTAAAGTTTATGGCAATTCCGAATTTGTTGAATTGGAAGATTTACTTTATTCGAAATTAACGAAATGGATGGAATCGAATGGCGAAGATGTAATAACCGGAAAAATAAAATGTCGTGTACTTTACGAACGGGAAGTGCTTGATGTTGAATTTGCTCCTTACGTTATGCGAACAATTAAAAGTTTGAAAGTAGTTTACGACGATTCGATCGATTATTCAATAAAAACCGCCGATCGATCAGCTTTAAACAAACTCTACGAACAACGTGGCGAATGTGATGATATTCTGATTATCAAGGAAGGTTTAGTAAGAGATGCTTGGGCTGCTAATGTGTTGTTTTTCGATGGAAATGAATGGTTTACCCCTAGAAAACCTTTGCTTGAAGGAACAAAACGCCGTTTATTATTAAATCTCGAAATGATAAAAGAAGCAGACATTCGAGTAAATGAAATTAAAAATTATCAAAAAGTTCGGCTTATAAACGCAATGATAGATTTTGAAGATGAGGTTGATATAGAAATTTCAAATGTGATCTTGTAAAAAAAAGTGAATTATTTCCCGTAATTGTAAATTTGTAATTATAAAATGCAACAACCAATCATAACTCAAAAAACAAAAGATCCTCTAGGCTGTGCAGTCTTAGATTTCTTCGAAGGAAAACTTCAACATCCATTAACAATCAAATCGTCTATGTTTGATGATGATGAGTTGCCTGTTCCATATTTGTTTCGCACATTAGACGAAATGCCCGAAATCGAGCAAAAAGCTTTGGATTTAGCAAAAGGAAAAATTCTTGATGTTGGTGCTGGTGCTGGTTGCCATTCACTAGCCTTACAAAAAATGGGGAAAACAGTTTCTGCAATAGATATTTCGCCTTTAGCTGTCGAAGTCATGCAAAAAACGGGTATTAAAGATGCTCGTCACTTAGATTTTTTTACTTTACAGAATGAAAAATATGATACCATTCTTTTTTTAATGAATGGTGCTGGAGTTGCTGGAACAGTTGATAATCTACCTTCGTTTTTCGAAAAACTTGGAACGATACTTAATAAAGACGGTCAAGTTCTAATTGATTCATCAGATGTTGCATATTTATACGAAGATGAAGATGGTTCAGTAGAAATTGACATTAATGGAGCATATTATGGCGAATTCGATTTTTCCTTTGCTTATGGTGACTGTATTTCAGATACCTTTCGCTGGTTTTATATCGATTTCGAAACGCTATCTCATTATGCGAAAGAAGCAGGATTTAAATCTGAATTAATAATGGAGGATAATAATAATGCTTATCTAATAAAGCTAACTAGGTAAAAACGATTAAACTATTACATTCCCTGTGTTTGTAATTTAGTATTTGTTTGATATTCTAGTCATTTCGATGCTTCGACAGCTCTCAGATCAACGACCATTTAACGGTCACTCAGCGAAGTCGACGTGACTACCGTAGATATAATCATGCTCGCTATGTAACTTGTCGCTTAATGCTATTCCATCAGGTTATTTTATATCTCGCGAATTAAGAATAAATGCATTTTTAAAACCAGCTTCAATTTGCTTATTGAGTTCGATATTTGCTTCAAATAATGTTGTATAATCTTTAGTATAATATCGATAGATTCCACTGACAGATCTTATTTCTCTTATATATTGCGTTTTAGATTTAAATTGGAATTGATTTTTTGATTCGAGTATTTGAATTGTATATCTCTTATTCGTTATCTTTCTACTTGTAATATCTTTTTTGTTTAAATTATTGAGATAGAAATTATCGATTATTTTAGATTTAATAAAACCTTTTGTAAAAGCAATATTTAATGCAATAGATGCTTCGGTTTGATTAGTGAATTCACCAAAATAATACATATATCCTTCATCATAGCTCATTCCAAGGATGTTAGGGAAATCTTCTTTTAAACTATTAAAACTAGACATAGGCATAGTTTCTTTTGATTCAACTACATCAATTAAATAAACATTGTTTTTCTTAATTTTTTGTAATGTTTCAACATCTGTTACATAAACAGCACTACTATCAGATTTCAATATTTTAATTTCAGCACATCGATTTAATTCTACACCCGATTTTATAAACGAACCTTCACCTTTTGTTTGAATTCGAATTTGTGGAATCCCTTTCATTACAAGATAATCTGAAACAACATGAGATCGTGCATTTGCCAATTCTTTACCATGTTTATCCATTCCACGAGAATCTGTATGGCCTGTTATTTCAATAACTAAACTAGGGTTATTGTTCATTACATTATATAGTTTATCAACAGAAACAATTGCCTCGTCTGTTAATGCAGCATTATTGAAATTAAAATATATTTTATTAAAAGTAATAAATCGATCTTCATCATAAATAATGGGGTCAAGTGTAACATCAAGACTTATGGGAGTATTACTTCTTATCTTTTTTAACGAAAGTCTTTTTGTCTCTGGATTATAATTGTCTTTTGTGAAAATAACTTCATATTCAATTGGTTTTAATTTTACTTGGTAAATACCTGTTTGTAAGTTTGGTTTAATAGTTTTAGTTTCCGTTAACTTGTTTTTATCTATAGTTTTAATTGTAACTAATGTTGTTGAATCAACATTTTTCAAATCTCTCATGCTTATTCTACCTCTTAATTCAATTTCAGGTAAACGTAACGAATCAAGAACAATATCTAATTCGTAAATATCTTCTTCTCCAAAGGTAAAATAACCTTCGTTTCTTGCTACAGAATAAAATGAACGAGATCCATCTTCTATAGGCACATAAAATATATTGTCGTCAGTCGAATTAATAGGATAACCAATATTAACAGGTTCACCCCATTTTGTTGAATCGATTTTCGTGCTATAAAAAATATCAAACCCACCCATATTATTATGTCCTTCGGACGAGAAATAAAGTGTTTTTCCATCTGGCAAAATAACCGGTGTTACTTCATCGTATTGAGTATTTATTGTCGAACCAATATTTTTTGCAGGACCCCAATCTCCATTTTCCATTTTCGAAATATAAATATCTAATCCACCAAATCCACCGTCTCTTTCGCTTGTAAAATAAAGCTCGTTTCCATTTGGCGAAATTGCAGCATGCGATTCCCATGCTATAGAATTAATATTACTGTTCAATCTTTTTGCAGTTGTCCATTTATTATTCTCTTTTTTTGAATAATATATACTTCCATTTTTATATGATAAAGGCCCACCTTCTTCTAAATTGTCTTTAAATAAGAAAAGCTGAGTTCCATCGCTCGAGACACTGAGTGTTTTAAGATCTCCAACATCTCCTAATTGTTCTGTAATGTCAATAGGTTTCGACCATCGCCCCATTTTATCACAAGTCGATTGCAATATTTGGAATTCCTTTTTTGTGTAAATATTTAGATTGTTTGTGTCTTTATTAGCCTTTTCTTTAATTCTAGTAAACAGAAGTAATGAGCCATCTCCGTTTACACATGGATTAAAATCGCCCTTAGGTGAATTTACATAATTACCTAGATTATCAATTTCAACAGTAACAGGATTTTTTATTAATAGTTTCGCATTTTGGCACGATTCTATTTGACGTTCAACCATTTTAATGTTTGGCAAATCATCGGGTGGTAGAGTATCTCTATATCTTTTATAATATTCAATAGCTGGACTAAAACCCTTATTTAGATGATATGCATATCCAAGCCAATATAATGCATCAATGGGCGCATTTATTTCTTTGCTCGATCCTTCTTGATATTTTAGTGATATTTGGTTAATTGCTTTTAATAGATAGGGGATTGAGCGTCCATTTTCAAATGGTAATTTTAAATAACAATATCCTGTTAGATAATTGTAATATGCATTGTTTGGTTTGAATTTTGATAAATCACTAAATTCAACTAGAGCTTTTTTATATTCTTCATTTAATAGAAGATAATGAGCATCTGCAAGTTTTGCATTAAGTTCTTTTTCTGAATACTTATCGTTTTTGTTTTGAGCAAAAAGAAAATTTGTTAGTAGTAAACAAAAAAATAGGATTTGTATCTTTTTCATTAAGTTATAATATCATGTTTGTTATTAGGTATATTCGATGTTACAAATGCTCTAAAGATGTAATGTGATTTCTTTATTATAGAATATTCAAATATATTAAATTAAGTATTATAGATTTTATAAAAATCATTCAAAATATAGATGTAAATAAATCTTTTTACTTTACTTTGTTTTAAAATTTAAGAGTGACTTACATATAAACATTTAAATTTATTTCTTATTTTATGAATAAAACAATGAAAAAGCCAAGTTGGTTTCCCTTATTTTCAATGAATTTTCTAACTGTTTTTAACGATAATCTTTTAAAATGGCTTGTCTGTTTTATTAGTATAAAATGGGTAAGTACTGTAAGTGAGTCATCTATTATAGCGATTGCATCGGCAATGTTAGTGCTGCCTTTTATATTTCTTTCTCCATTAGCAGGAAAACTTTCGGTTAAATATGAAAAAAAGAAAGTTATGTTGATTGGGAAAATTGTTGAAATTCCAATTATGATGCTTGCAGCCTTTGGTTTTGTTTTTCAATCCATTTATTTGGTTATGGCTGGAGTTCTATTACTTGGCATTCAAAGTTCATTATTTTCTCCATCAAAATATGGTTTAATCCGCGATGTTGGTGGCGACGAGGGAATATCTTTCGGAACAGGTACTATGGAAATGCTTACTTTTTTAGGTGTTTTAATGGGAACGTTTTTAGCGTCGGTAATTTCTGACCATTATAGTTTAACATTAATAATTTTTCTTTTAATAGGAGTTGCAATATTTGGGTTAGTTAGTACATATCTTATAAAAGCAGACGAGCCAGAAGCAAATATGGAGTATAACGAAAGTGTTAATCCGGTGAAATTTATGTTTCATTCTTTTAAAATGGCTAAGTCTGTACCTGGTTTAAATTTTGTGATTCTTGGATTATCGTTTTTTTGGTTAGTTGGTGCATTACTACAAATGGTTTTAAAAGTATATTGTCCAACGGTACTTAATCTTACCGATATCGAAACTGGTATTATAATGGTTGTTGCTGCTGTTGGTATAGGCTTAGGTTGTTTTATAACAGGATTAATTATGAAAAATACAGTTAAAATCGCCTTAGTACCAATTGGGGCAATTGGAATGATATTCTTCTTTGCTTTGATATATATATTAAATCCTGCTCCTATAGTTTTTGGAATATTTATATTCTTTACAGCTTTCTTTTCGGGTATGTTTAAAGTACCTTTAAATGCATGGATTCAATCAAATGTAAAAGGTAGAATGCTTGGTGATATTTTAGCTTATGAAAATATATGCGAATTTGGTTTTATATTATTCTCTTCATTAATTTTCTTTATGTTCGATCCTAAAACAGTGTTCCTTGTTTTATTTGGAATTACCTTATTCATATCAATAGTCTTGTATATGAAAATACCTGGACTAAAGACTGTTTTCAAAATGAATACTAAATAATTTTTAATGATTATTTATAGAAAAAATGTAAGGATAATTCACAGTAAGCGTTCAAAGGGCAGAATTGTAAAAAAATACAATCATATAGTTTTAGTAGGATATTAATTTAAAGAATAATAATATGCAAAAAATCAGAAGATATATAACAATATTTGTATTAGCTTTAATAGGCTTGTTTTCATGTACTCACAATTCCGATATAACAAATGTTCGTACTGTTAGTTTTAATTCGGAAGTTTTACCTGTATTTCAAACAAATTGTTCTGAATGTCATGGCGGAGGTAAAAGCGAAGCAGGATTAAATCTAACTAATTATAATGGTATAATGCAAGGTATAACTCCAGGAAATGCATATAAAAGTGAACTTTACCAATCAATTACAGCAACACTTGGTATTATGCCTCCTGGAAAGCACGATGCCTTAAACCAAGATCAACGATCATTAATCTTTGTATGGATAAATCAAGGTGCAAAAAATAATTAGACTTAAATATAAAATATGAAAAATACTTTTTTAATAATAATAATAGCAATCCTTTTTAGTTCTTGCTATAACGATAGTAGAGAAAATCTTAATCCTCAACTACCAACAAACGATACTACATTGGCTTGTGATACAAGTTCAATAACTTATACTAAAGATATTCAACCAATTTTAAGTTCAAGTTGTACCGGTTGTCACGGAACCGGTTCTGCAAATCATGCATTAAATTCTTTTGCTGATGCAAAATCTCATAACGACAATATTATTACTAGGATTTCAGATGGTTCGATGCCGCAAAACTCGTCTCCGCTGAGTGCTTGTAAGATTAATAAATTTAAAGCGTGGAAAAATCAAGGTTATAAATAAAATTGTAAGTCAATAAAAAAAATATTATTCAAATAAAAAAAGATGAAACATTTAACAAGATTTTTTGCAGTTATATTTATAACTCTTCCAATATTTTCGATGGCACAAGATGATGTTTTTAGTATGCTCGATTCGATTTCGAAACCAGAAACTGAATATACTTCTGCAACATTTAAAGCATCAAGAATTGTTACTGGTCAATCTGTTGAACAAATGAAAGAAGGTCAACTTGAAGTGAGAATTGAACATCGTTTTAATGCATTAAATTCTGGATTTTATCAGTTTTATGGATTTAATTCTGGTACTATTTTTTTAAGTACAGAATACGGAATAAAAGATTGGATGATGGTTGGTTTAGGACATGCAAGTATGGGTAATACTTTTGATGGATTTGTTAAAGTTAATTTACTTCGTCAATCAAAAGGAAAGAATAGTTGTCCAATTACATTAACATATTACGGTGCATCAACTATTGATGGTACGAAAGATGACCCAACACAAATAAACTATTTTAGTAATCGTTTAGGTTATGTAAATCAAATTTTAGTAGCACGTAAATTGACAAATGCATTGTCTTTACAATTAAGTCCAACATACATACATAGAAATTTGGTACCAACAGTATTCGATCAAAATAACATTCTTTCTTGTGGAATTGGTGGCCGAATAAAACTTACAAATAGAATGGCATTAACAGCTGAATATTATTATGTTTATCGTTCGAAAAATAATAGTGTAAAATATTATGACCCAATTTCGGTAGGTGTTGATATTGAAACTGGTGGTCATGTCTTCTCTTTTATGCTTACAAATTCTATAGGTATGTTAGACAATCAATATATTGCCCAAAATACAGGTCGTTGGTCGAAGGGAGATATTCATTTTGGATTTAATATTTCTCGATCATTTACTTTATACGGAAAAAACTAGTATATAAAAAAAGTTCAAATATTTCTACTTGAACTTTTTTGTTTTATTCGTCTTTAGCATCTGGTCCATGATGCATTCTCATTTCTTCTTGTCGTGAGTGTTGTCCTTGTTTTAAATCAAATTCAACACGTTGCTCTTCGGTTAAAATTCCACGAACTTGTTGTTTATATGATTCGCGCGATTTCATTAATTGGTTTTGTGTTTTGGTTATTTCATCAATTGTAATATTTATTGCATTCATGTCTGCAATATCTGCTGTCGAAAGAGTTTGTAGATGTGCATGAAGTTCAGCCATTTTTCCTTTTAACTTCAGAGTTTCTTTCATGTTTACGAGTTTAATCGCTTTTATTTTTTCTTTTTGTTCATCAGAAAGTTTTAAAAACTCAAATTCCATTTGACCTCTATGACATTCTTTCTTACATTCCTGATGCATTGGTTTATCATCTGGATTTCCTTGTGGTTTGTTTGGTTTGCCCATACCTTGTTGAGCAAATGCAGTTGTAGATAATGATATTGCTATAGCAGCTATCATTAAAGAAAATAAACGATTTGGTTTCATATATAAATTTTAAAATGAGACATGAATTCGAAACGGTTTATAAATCTAAAAAGTATTTACTTTCTTAAATATGAGAAACATAATTAATTCTTGATATTATTTTATTTCAATATGTTTTGAATCAATTATTTTATATTCAATTCCCATAGGTAAACAAACATTATCTAAAGCTGTTTTTAAATTGCTTTTACTAAAGAATCCAGTATATGTTCTATCTGCTTTTGCTGGTTTTGATATTGAAACATCAAACTGACGTTCCATTTCTTCGAAAACAATATTAAGAGATTCGTTTGAGAAATAAAATTCTCCAATTGTCCATTTTACCGATTCTTCAGCATTGAATAATGCAGTATCGCAAAATGCTGAATTAAGTATTGTTTTAACAGATTTTCCTCTAGTTAATATCACTGGTAACGTTGATGGTGATTCTACTCTAACTTTACCGGTATAACATTTCACATTAAACGTATTGTTTCTTGCATATATATTAAACGAAGTTCCTAATACAGTAACTTTACTTTCATTACTTTGAACTACAAATTCATTTCCTTTTTTTACCTTAAAAAATGCTTCGCCTTGTAATTCGACATGTCGATGTTGCATAAATCCATATGATTTAAAGCTTATACTAGATCCTGCATTTAATTCAACTATCGACTTATCTGGTAATACAATCGTAGCAATCTGGCCATATTCAGCAGTATATGTTTCGGTTTTAGTTATAGTGTAAGTGTACCATCCTCCTATAAGGAAAATCAATGAAGCGGCAATAGATATTATCGTGCTAATTGGCAATCGACGAACTTTAGTTCCTTCTTTTTGCTCAGTTTGCTCAATGTTCTTCATAAGCAAATTCCAGGCATCTTCCTTACTTCTTCCTTCGGGAACCTGAGCAGAGCCAAGCATCTCCATAAATTGGTCGAATTCTGGATTGCTTTTATCTATGTTTACATGTGTTGACATATACTTTCGTATTATATTTTATAGCTAATATTTTCACGAACAATTTCTAATGCTTGATGCATTCGTTTTTCAATTGCCTTTACACTCAAATCGAGTCGTTCGGCAATTTCTGAGTACTTAAGTTCTTCGATTCGATTCATCAAGAATATTTCTCTTGTTTTTTCTGGCATTTTATCAAGTACTCTTTGTAGTTTCTCTTTAAATTCGTTTTGTTGTAAATCAAAATCTGCCGATTCTGATTTTTGTTCATCACCCAATTGCGTTGATACAAAGTTGTATACTACTTTTTGATGTTTAAAATGATTGAGAAGTGCGTTTGTTGCAATTGAATACAATAAAGCTTTTACAGTTTCGGGTTTTATAGTATCCCGAACTTCCCATAATATCATAAATACCTGCTGAACTGTATCATCAGCAACATCAACATCGCCACATTTGTAGTATAAATAGTTGCGAATTGGCTTATAATAAGCATCGAAATAATGCTTAAACTGCTCGCTATCGCTCTTGTTTATTTGATTATACTCCACGTTATTTGAACTTTATTTAGTTATAATAAAACTGAAATAAGAAATACCCTACCAATTTTTATTGTTTTTACGAATTACGATAAAATAACTTGTATCTAAAAACTCATTTCGCATTTAAAATTCGATGTGCGTTTTTCTGTTCAATTAATTCCAATTATGTTTTCAGAAATCAAATTAAAGTTTAATTAATCTTTAAGTGTAAAATGTTAATTTAAATTTGTCAAAGAAAAATTAAATTATTAAAAAATGAAAAAGATTAATATTCTAGTAGGTGCAATTATATTGTCAATAACTTTTATCTCGTGTAATAATTCAAAAATAGAAAACCAAAACCGTTTTGAATTACTTAAAGGGATAAATATTAGTCATTGGTTATCTCAAGTTTATGGCTTTTCACCTCGTGCGACTTATATAACTGAAAAAGATATTACTTTCCTAGATAGTTGAGGGTTCGACCATATACGTCTTCCATTTGACGAAAAAGAACTATGGGACGAAAGTGGAAAACGTCGCGACACAGCTTTTCAATTTATGGATTCTTGTGTTAATTGGGCATTCAAACATAATATGCGTGTTATTATCGATTTTCATATTTTACGTTCGCACTATTTTAATGCTGTAAACGAAAAGGGTGCTACACCTAATACATTATGGGCTGATACAAATGCTCAAAATAAATTTGTAGCACTTTGGAAAGATTTGCAATCGACAATTAAAAAATATCCAGAAGATAAAGTTGCTTATGAATTGTTGAATGAACCAGTTGCTCCAAATCCTGAAATGTGGAATGATTTAATTGCGAAATTAATGAAAGCAATTCGTGCGGTCGAACCAACAAGAATCGTTTTAATTGGTGGAAATATGTGGCAGACACCAGCAAATATTCCATTGTTAAAATTTCCTATTGGCGATACGAATATTATTTTAACGATGCATGTTTATTCACCACTTTTAGTTACTCATAATAAAGCAAGTTGGACACCATTTAAAGCATATCAAGGACCAGTAAGTTATCCTGGACTTTCGATTTCGGATGAGGATATTGCAAAATATGTAGATAAAAACGATAGTTTGACTTTGAATCAAATTAAGAAATTTAACAAAGTATTCAATCGTCAAGCGCTGATTGATGAAATGATGCCAGCAATTATTTCGGCTAAAGAAAGAGGTTTAAAACTTTATTGTGGAGAGTGGGGTTGTTATAAAGAAATTTCAAGAGATATACGTTTGGCAATTTACAAAGATATGGTATCGATATTTAAAGAATATAACATTGCAAATGCCGCTTGGGATTATAAAGGATCCTTTGGAATTGTTAATTACGATTTTACCAAATTTGTAACACTCAAGCCAGATACTCAAATTATTAATATCTTGGTTAAATAGAATTGAGTTACATCGTATAAAAAAAGAGGCTATTCCTAATATGAAATAGCCTCTTTTTTATTTATGCTTCAATTAATTCAACCTTTTCGGTTTCTACATTATCATGTAATCGTATTAAAGAAAAATCTTTTCCATCGATTATATCTTGAAGTGATACAACTTGCATAAATTGTATCATTCTTTTGTTTAATTCTTGCCACAATGGTTGAGTTGGACATTGCAATACAGCTCGAGTACATTCGCATTTACAATCCACACACGAAACTAAACAAAGTTCTGGCTCAAAAGCTCGGTAAATTGCATAAACAGTAATTTCGCTTGCTGGTTTACTTAAAATATATCCACTTTTTTTTCGTCCTCGATTACTAATTAAGTCAGCAACTTTTAACTCTCTAATAATATGATCGAGATATTTGTTTGGTAGCTCTTGGTTTAAAGCTATATCTTTTTGAAGAACACCTTCACCATCTGGAGCTTTAGCAATTTCGATTAATGCCCTAATTCCATAATGTGGTTTTGTAGTTATATTCATTTTATTTATCTATAAAAATTAAGATATCTATCTAAAATCAAAAGTACGCCATAATCAAATACTCAAAATTTTAAGTGAATGATATTTATCGTAACCACGACGATATAAAACGTGTTTTTAGTAGAGATTTTTTTTGTTTATTTGAATAATTATTTGAGGTTTTAAAAATGCAATATGTTTATTAAGTATTTAATATTCAAGACATAAAATGTATTTATTTAAGGTTGTATTTGGTTTTATACCTTAATTTATGATATTGTTATATTAGAACTAAGTATGAATACTTAGTTCTAATATAACAATAAAGTGGTATGAAAGTTATTCTACCTAAACTATATCTTTGCTATAATAAATAGTAATAATAATATTATGGCAGTTATAGAACGAAAAAAGATAGTAGGTAAACCCGAAGAAATAGAAACAGTTGTTCGCGATAGACCAATTAAAAGTCTTATAAAGGCAATTTCGTGGAGAATCGTAGGTTCAATAGATACTATGGTTGTGTCGTATTTTATTACTCATAAATTAGTAATGGCAATCTCTATTGGTGGAGTCGAAGTCTTTACAAAAATAGGTTTATATTATCTCCATGAGCGAGCATGGGCACAATTTCGATGGGGTAGAATGATGGTTAAAATTCGTAGAAATTCGCGTTGGACAAAAAAAACGTATAGTAAATTTGTAAATTTTGGTGGAAATATATAGTGTTTGTAATATCTTGTAATAGAGATGTTAAAATGCTTTTGTTTGATTCTAAAATTCATTTAAAACAATACATTAATTGTATATGTAAAGACGAATAAGTATATTCGCTTAACAATTAATTAATATTTAATTAAACATTAATACTTATGAGAAAAAGTAAACTATTCGTTGGTGCGCTATTTGCATCGTCTTTATTAGCAAGTAATGCATTTGCTCAATTAACTATTGGAACTGAAATTCGTCCACGTGCAGAGCTGCGTGCTGGTTATAAAGATCTTTATAAAAAATCTGAAAATCCAAACGAAATAGCAACACAAAGGACTCGTTTAAACGTTGGTTTTAAGTCCGAAAAAGTTAAAACCTATGTGTCGCTTCAAAATGTAGCAATTTGGGGAGAACAATCTAAAAATAATTCATCATTTAGAACTGCAACTGCTGCAGACACTGGTTCGGTAACAAATATTTTTGAAAGTTGGGCAGAATTAGATTTATGTAAATATTCTGCTTTAAAAGTAGGACGTCAATCTATAAGTATTGAAGATGAACGTCTATTAACAGGTGGCAATTGGGGACAAGCAGGACAATCTCTTGATGGTATTCTATATCATTATGATAATGATAGCGTTATGAAAATTAGAGTTTTCGGTTCTTTTAATAATCAAAAAGATGGACGTACTGCTACAACAATGATAAGTACTAAGGATAATCCAAGATTAAAAACCTTTAATTTTGCAGAGATAAAAAAAGAATTCAATAAGAATATTAATGTAACACTTGTTGGAATATTTTCTGGATCATTAAAACCGGGTGCTGTATATCATACTTATTATAAAAATACTATGGGTGGATATATAACATTAAAAAATGATGAAATAGCAATTACTGGTTCTGGATTTTACCAAAATGGGAATAGTTCAAATGCAAAAATAACCAGTGCTTACTTAGTAAATGCACAAATTAAATACACTAAAAAACCATTTGAAGTTACTGCCGGATTTGATTTATTATCAGGAAATGATATGACAAGTACAGATGCTAATTATACAAAAATCGAGCATCAATTTGATATTCTTTTAGGAACAACTCGACCTTTTCAAGGAACAATGGAACTTGTAAAACCAACAACTGCTGCTGGAGTATTTAATGCATTTTTGAAAACAAAATATCAAATAGATGAAGCGTGGTCAATAGGTATTAACTATTTTATGTTAAATGCACAAAATAAAACAGTTGTAAATGGAACTGAAGTGAAGAAATATTTGGGCCAAGAGGCTGATTTATTAGTATCTTATAAAGTAAACTCAGATGTAGCTTTTGATTTTGGTTATTGCTATATGATGCCTTCATATGCACTTAAAACTATAAAATCACCTAAAGCTTTCGATCATCAAAACTGGGCATGGGTACAATTAACATTTAAACCAAGATTGTTTGAAGGAGCATTGAAAAACTAATTCTGATATTTAATAAAATAAAAATGGCTGTCTCAAAACTTGAAACAGCCATTTTTATTTATAGTTTTAAATATTATAATGTCTTTAAAAATGCTGTAACATTTTTCTCAATTCTTGTTACTACATCGCTAGCATCGCCAGGAATAAATTTTTCTCCAACAATACCTTCGTATAATTCTATATATCTTTCAGAAACTTGTTTAACATAAGCATCGGTCATTTCTGGAACTTGTTGTCCATCTTTACCTTGGAACCCATTTTCGATTAACCATTGGCGAACAAATTCTTTCGATAGTTGTTTCTGTTGTTCGTTTTTATCTAATCGATTTTGATATCCTTCGAGATAGAAATAACGAGACGAATCTGGAGTATGAATTTCATCTATTAACGTTATTATTCCATTTACCTTACCAAATTCATATTTCGTATCTACAAGGATTAATCCCATTTTTGCAGCGATTTCTGTTCCTCGTTGGAAAAGTGCTTGCGTATATTTTTCTAATTGTTCGTAATCGTCTTTGCTTACCAATCCTTGAGCAATAATTTCTTCGCGTGAAATATCTTCATCGTGACCTTCGTGTGCTTTTGTTGTAGGAGTAATAATTGGGGTTTCGAATTTTTGGTTTTCTTTCATACCTTCAGGCATTGGAACACCACATAACATTCGTTTACCCAATTTATATTCTCTCCAAGCATGTCCAGTTAAGTATCCACGAATTACCATTTCAACCGCAAAAGGCTCTGCTTTATGGCCAATTGTAACTGTAGGGTCGGGTGTTGCGATTTTCCAGTTTGGAACAATGTCGGACGTTGCATCTAAAAACTTCGCTGCAATTTGGTTTAGTACTTGTCCTTTGAATGGAATTCCTTTTGGAAGAACTACGTCGAAAGCCGAAATTCTATCGCTAACTATCATTACCATGTATTTGTTGTCGATATCATAAACATCGCGTACTTTGCCAATATAAAGGCTTTTTTGTCCTGGAAATTGATACTTTGTTGTAACTACCGCTTTACTCATAATGTGCGTTTTGCGTTTAATTTTTAGTTTTTAGTTTATTTTCGGGTGTTATTGATTCAAACATATCTACGATTTCTTTCACCAAACGGTGACGGATAATATCTTTTTGATCGAAATACAAAACAGAAATACCTTTAATCTTTGCTAACATTGGTAGGTTTTTTTCTAACCCCGATTTCGATTTATCGCTAAGGTCAATTTGTGTAATATCGCCAGTTACAATAAATTTAGCTCGTTCTCCCATGCGAGTCAGGAACATTTTTAATTGATTGTGGGTAGCATTTTGTGCTTCATCTAAAATTACAAAAGCATTGTCTAACGTTCGACCACGCATATAGGCAAGGGGTGCAATTTGAATAATATTGTCTTCGAACATTTCTTCCAATTTCTTAGCTGGAATCATGTCTTGTAATGCATCATATAATGGTTGAAGATATGGATTTAACTTTTCGCGCATATCGCCGGGTAAAAAACCTAAACTTTCTTCAGCTTCTACTGCGGGACGACATAGAATAATTCGTTTGACTTCTTTGTATTTTAATGCCCTAACAGCCATCGCGACTGCGGTATAGGTTTTGCCACTACCTGCAGGTCCAATTGCAAAAACTAAGTCGTTTTTTTGAATGTTTTCTACAAGTAATCTTTGTGTTTTTGTACGAGCTTTAATTACTCGACCATTTATGCCATAAAGTATAAAATCTTCTTCGGTCGAACCACTTGGTGCTATAGATTTATTATCCATAACATCTCGAACCGTAGTTGGAGGTAAGGCATTAAATTTTTCGGCGTATAAAATAACGGTTTGAAGTTTTTCTTGAAAAGATTGAATTTCTGCTACATCACCATTTACTCGAATTACAGTATCTCTTGCAACTATCTTAAGTTTTGGAAATGCATTTTTAATGATATTGAAATTGGAATTATTTACCCCAAAAAACATCATTGGATCAACAGTATCGAGGTAAAATATCTTTTCTATCATTCAAGAAATAATGTCAAAATCTTTATGCAAAGATAATTGATAAAGAAATGAGATTTGTTGATTATAAAATTTTTTAATTAACAAAATCAGCTAAAAGTATTATTCTTTAATTCTATTTTAACGATTGAACTTTTTTCCAATTCGAAAGTATATCTTGATTATCTGTTTTTCCTTTTGAAATTCTTATTTCTCGAATATCCCCGAAATAAAACCCCGGATTTAGACATTCATTTCCTAAATAAAATGGTGTTTTTGTGTTTATATATGGATTTACCGTTGGAACAGTTCCTAGTAAATTACCATTAATAATTCCTGTTATTGTTGCATTATCAACTATAAATACAAAATAATTCCATTTGTTTAATTCTACTTTACAAATAATTCCATGGTTCGAAAATCCAAAAATATATGAATTTTGAATTGTATCGTTCTGTCTTAAAATCATTCCAGTACTATCTATAGTATTTGAAAATATTGTAGCCGATTGAGTAAAAACAGATTGCGGTATATATTTAGGTCGAACAATTACTTCTACAGTGAATTGTTTGTCTAGTTGAATTGCACCTTTTTTGCCTTGTGCGTAAGCTACTTTTTGTTTTAAGTCGTTGTTAGTAATTAGATGAATTACATCATTATTATTGGAACGCAAAATAGCAGTTTCTTTTTTTAATTCTTTTCTTTTTTCGAAATAATAGAAATTGCCATTACTCTCTTTAAATTCATAATAAGATGCGAGAATTGGGAATATTTGTAAATCGCTATATCGAAAATAATTTGGCTCAAAAAATATTTTTGAACTTTCATTTTCCAATAAAGTTAACAATCGATTATAATCTTTTTTATAAAATATTTCACAAAATCCAGGGTTAAATATCGAAGCTGTATTTGATAAACTATGATATAGAGATTGTTTATAAACAGCAGATAGAATTAAAACTTTTTCATCTTTGCTCGATTTTTCTTTTATATATTCGGCATTTCTTTTAATATCTTCATTTTCTGCATAATTAATAGTTTTATTGTCTTTTTCATATATCAAATCGGTAATTCTTTTGTAATCGTAAATGGTTTGAAAAAATGAAAATGATAAATAGAATAATGCAACTCCAAACAGGGGAAATAGTGCTTTATTTTGTTTGCATTGTTTTAATAAGTCATCAGCAAACGAACCTAGTAGGATAAATGCCATGGGACTACATGCAAATAGATTCCAATTATGACTTCGACCAATATAATATGGAAAGAACAATATACCCAAACATGTAACAAGAAAAACTAAAGCTGTTTTATTTGTGATGTTTTTTGTAATAACGTTGCTAATTGATAGGTATAACCCAATTATATAAATAAATACAATAAGTATATATGGATGAAATGTATTAGGCATTGGAAGCATATTTAATCCAATAAATGAGAATACTTGAATTGTTGAAAACATTTGTAAAATATCAGGATATTTCCCATAAAATATCTTTATAATCAATTCATATAATCCAAAACATACAATTAAGCTCACTATAGCTATTACAATATGTTTTAACCAATTAATTAAAACTATTTTGAAATTTTTGTTTTGAAGATCTAAAAAACAGTAAAATGCAATTAAGCCTACATAAGAGATTATTCCAATTTCAGGATTCCATAACATTCCATAAGAGAAAAATATGAAAGAAAAATAATATAAGATTTTACTTCTATGTTTAACAAATATGCTAGCATAATAAAGTAAGGAGAAGAGTAAAATCCAACGAATTGGACTTGTTGAAAATGCATTATCGTAAGGTGTTACTATTCTAACATACATATAGCAATTAAAAAAGATTGCTGTAAACCCAAATAAAACAAGTATTTTGTTTTGAATTAAATGGTCGAGTGTTTTTAATAAAAAGTAAAAACAGAAAGACAAAAGTGTTGCCATTATAATTGTAAACGAATGAATTGTTAATCCAAATATTTTAAGAAATGGCATTATAAAGTGAGGGTATAAACCATAAGTGTTTGTGAAATGGTCAACAAGTAGTGGAGCTCCATGATATACTTGAACTACGGAATAGTAAACAGCATTAAAATCGTATTTGTTTTCAAATGTATATGGAAACGAAAACGATGATATAAAAAATACCGCTATGATTATTAAACTACAAAATATATAAACAGAATATTTACTTATTTTTGAAAATGAACTTGTGTTATTATATTTATAAAAGAACAATAAAAGACAGGGGAAAAGTACTAAGGAATAAATGTAAAGATTTGAATGGAGAAAGGTAGTTACAAAGTAAAAATCCCAATTTGTTTTCATTAAATCTTGGGAATTTTGAATTGCTTCCGAAAACGGATTTGATGCTGTAAAGCTCTTATATGTTACAGTAGCAATTATGAATAAACTTAAAGTAAATAGTATCCAAAATATACTCTTTGTTTTTATTTGTGAAAGTTTGTCTTTATAGTTATTAAAAATATATATAAGTCCAAAGAACGAAATACTATAAATAAAAACACCAAGTAGATATAATGTGCGTTCTATTGGTTCTGGATTATAACCACCAATACACATAATATTTTTTGCATATTCTATTGCTTTTGATGTATCGGGATTATAGAATAATAACAGAATCTTTGCTGAAATAATATATAAGATTGTAGCTAATCCAATTGCTGTAAAATATTTTAAAAACTCAAAACGATATTCAATCTCGAAATTATTACCAGTATTTGAAGATTCGTTGATTGTATTAAAATGCAAATTTGAATTTTTTTTATCTTCTCTTTTTTTCATTGATTTGATGTTTTTTACTTTTAAACCTTAATAAAAGCTTAAATTAATTAGTTAACATGTTTGGCGAAAGTAATAAAAAACTTTAAAAACTCTAAATAATCAATAAATAGATTTTTTTCTAATTTATTTACATAAATTAAACAGTTGAATATTAAAGTATTGCGCACAATAAGCTACTAATATAGTAGTAAAACTAGGTTTTGTGTTTGTTATACTAAAAATGTTTATTATCTTTATTTTTAAATACATTAAATTTATGATACTTTTTAGTGATTAAACTCAGTAACTTTTAGAGATTAAATTATTCATAAAATTTACAGATATTTTTGAAATGTATTTAATTAATTAAAGTCAAAGAATATTAATATAAATTTAAAATCCATCGTAAAAATAACAAGGTAAGCAATATGAATTTTTATTTATTAAAAGAATAAAATAAGATTAACCCATTTAAACCTATAAAATAAATACAGATGAAATTACACGAATATCAAGCAAAGCAATTACTTAGGAATTATCAACTTCCTGTACCAGCAGGAATAAAAATTGATTCTCCAAATGAAGTTCTTGGTGCTCTTGAGCATTTAAATATAACACGAGGTGTTGTAAAAGCTCAAGCTTATACTGGAGGACGTGGAAAGGCTGGTGGAATTAAATTATTTAATTCATTACAAGAGGCACAAGAACTTACAAAAAGTATTCTTAATATGACTCTTGTGACAAAACAAACTGGACCACAAGGAGTACCCGTTGATTCGATCTTAATCGAAGAAGCAAGTAATATTACACATGAATATTATTTGGCAATTCTCGTCGATAGAGTTGATTCAGCACCTGTATTAATAATATCACCTGAAGGTGGGATGGATATTGAAGACGTTGCCGAGAAATCACCAGAAAAAATTATGAAAATAGTGCTTTCCTATGGAAAACCTATATCTGATGGACAAAAAGCGCAAGCAGCAGCATTTTTATCGTTAGAGAAACAAGAAAAAGAATTAGGTGATATTTTACAAGGATTATATGATGTTTTCTGTGCATATGATGCAATGCTTTTGGAAATAAACCCTTTGATAAGTACAAGTGATAACGGTTTATTTATATTAGATTGTAAATTTGATATTGATGATAATGCTGTTTATCGTCAAATAAAAAGTGGTGGCGATCAATATGCTGAAAAAAATAAAGCTGAGATTGATGCAAAAAAATGGGGCATGAGTTATATTGCCTTAGAAGGCGAAATTGGCTGTATGGTAAATGGTGCTGGTTTAGCAATGGCTACAATGGACTCAATAAAATATTTTGGTAAAGAACCTGCTAACTTCCTTGATGTAGGTGGATCGGCGAACGAAGAGGCTGTTGCAAAAGCTTTCGAAATTATTTCGTCGGATAAAGCTGTTAAATGTATTTTTATAAATGTATTTGGTGGAATCATGAAATGCGATACCATTGCATTAGGAATTGTTGCAGCGGTTAAGAAAGTTGGACTTAATGTTCCATTAGTTGTTCGACTCGAAGGTACTAATGTTGAATTAGGCAAGAAAATTATTGATGAATCAGGATTAGATATAGTTTCAGCTTCTGATTTAGCAGATGGTGCAGAAAAAGCAGTTTCATTACTACAAAAAAAATAATAGATTATGGCAATTTTAGTTAACGAAAACACAAGATTAATAACTCAAGGCATAACTGGTAAAGCCGGATTGTTTCATTCAATAAAATGTAGAGAATATGGAACAAATGTCGTTGGCGGTGTAAATCCCAATAAAGCAGGTACAACAATCGAAGGATTTAATGTATATGGTTCTGTTGCAGAATCTGTAAAGTATACAAAAGCAAATACTACAATGATATTTGTACCACCTCCATTTGCTGCTGCGGCAATTATAGAAGCTGCAGATGCTGGTATTGAATTAATTGTAGCAATTACAGAAGGAATTCCAGTTCACGATATGCTTCGTGTTCATGAATATTTAAAAGGAACAAAATCTAAATTAATTGGACCAAACTGTCCTGGTTTAGTTAGTCCTGGTTTAGCAAAAGTTGGTATTTCACCAGGTCATATTCATATGCCGGGATCGATTGGAATAGTATCGCGTTCTGGAACATTAACATACGAAGCAGTTCATCAAACTACATTGTTAGGTCTTGGACAAACAACGGCTGTCGGAATAGGTGGAGATCCAATACATGGCTTATCCGAATTAGATGTTATCAAAATGTTTAATGAAGATCCTGATACTAAGGGAATCATTATGATTGGTGAAATTGGTGGTATGGAAGAAGAAATGGCTGCTGATTATATTAGAACACATGTTTCGAAACCAATTGCCGCATTTATTGCTGGTGCAACTGCACCTAAAGGAAAGCGAATGGGACATGCAGGTGCGATTGTAACGGGTAATAAAGGTACCGCTGAAAGTAAAATTAAAGCTTTAGAGGAAGCAGGAGTTTTAGTGGCTAAAATTGCGTCTAATATGGGAAAACAAATGTGCGAAGCATTTCATACAATAAAACCAGAAGGTGCTTGTCCATGTAAAAATAATTGCATAAAATAGTTTAACCGTAATAGTTTGAAATTCAATTAAATATGTTGATTCTGTTTTGGTGTTAAAAAAAATAATCAGCATAGTTTTTTTTTGTTTTGTAAATGAGTATTTCAACTATCTTTGCAAAATATAAGAAAAAAAACTGTTTTGTGTGTAAGTTGTTTGTAATGAAAGGATTTAGTGATTTAAAATGAGTGAAAATACAATAATGAAAGAACTAAGAAAAGTAACGATACGTTTTACTGGTGATTCTGGTGATGGAATGCAACTAGCTGGAATGTTATTTTCTGATGCGTCAGCATTATATGGAAATAATATTTCTACATTTCCTGATTTTCCTTCCGAGATACGTGCACCTCAAGGTACTATATCAGGAGTCTCAGGATATCAAGTACATTTTGGACAATCAAAAATCGATACTCCAGGAGATTATGCAGATGTTCTTGTTTCTATGAATCCAGCTGCTTTAAAATCAAGTTTACAATGGTTGAAAAAAGGAGGTACAATTATCGTTGATATCGATAGTTTTGCCGAAAAAGATTTGGTGAAAGCTGGCTATACTTCAAATCCATTAGAAGACGGATCGTTGGTTTCTTATCAAGTTATTGTTGCTCCTATAACATCTCAAACTCAGTTAATTCTTAAAGATTCTGGATTAGATAATAAAACAATACTTAAAACGAAAAATATGTTTGCTTTAGGTATTACATATTTTATGTTCGATCGTCCAATTGAAATAACCGAAGCATATTTTGATAAAAAATTTAAAGAAAAAGCTGGAGTTGCAGAAGCAAACAAAAAAGTTTTACGTGGCGGGTATAATTTTGCAGGAAATGTACATGCAATTGAACGTGTAATTGTTCCTCCTGCAGAAATAGAAAAAGGATTTTATAGAACAGTAAATGGAAATCAGGCAACTGCATGGGGATTACTAGCTGCAGCAGAAAAAGCTAATTTGCAATTATTTTTAGGTTCATATCCAATTACACCTGCATCCGATATTTTACAAGAATTAGCTAAACATAAATCTTTAAGTGCACATGTTGTACAATGTGAAGATGAAATTGCAGGAATTTGTACCTCAATAGGTGCTAGTTTTGCTGGAAATTTAGCAGTAACATCAACATCAGGTCCAGGATTATCTCTTAAATCAGAAGCAATTGGTTTAGCTGTTATGATGGAATTACCAATCGTAATTGTTAATGTTCAACGTGGTGGCCCTTCAACTGGATTACCTACAAAAACAGAACAAAGCGATTTAATGCAAGCTCTTTATGGTCGAAATGGCGATTGTCCTTGTATCGTAATGGCAGGAATTACATCGGCTGGATGTTTCGAATCGGCATATACTGCTGCGAAATTATCATTAGAACATATGACTCCTGTTATATTATTAACTGATGGGTATATCGCAAATGGTTCTCAACCATGGAAAATTAGAAAACTTAAAGATTTACCAGAAATTACGTTGAGACGAGTTACTGAAAAACTTGGAAATAATACTCCATTTATGCGAAATGAAGAATCATTAGCAAGAAATTGGGTTGTTCCAGGTCAAAAAGATATGATGTATCGAATTGGTGGTCTCGAAAAAGATTACGTTACGGGTGCAGCTTCACACGATCCAAATAATCATCAACGAATGGTAAAAACACGTGAAGAAAAGGTAAAACGCGTTGCAAATTATATTCCTGAACTAGAAGTTATTGGTGAACAACGTGGCGATCTTTTAATCGTAGGTTGGGGTAGTACTTATGGTCATTTGTTGAGTGTTGTTAAAAAAATGCAAAGTGAAGGTCACAAAATAGGATTGGCTCAATTCGAATATATAAATCCCCTTCCTAAAAATACTGCAGAAGTTTTTTCACGATTCAAAAAAATCATTGTGTGTGAGTTAAATCTTGGTCAATTTGTAAATTACTTACGTTCATCTTTCCAACAATTTAACTACCTACAATATAATAAAGTTAAAGGTTTACCTTTTACTCAAGAGGAATTGAAAAATGAATTTTTGAATATAATAGCAGCTAAATAACATGACAGATATAGTATCACAAGACTCAGTAACATTCTCTGCAAAAGATTTAAAAAGTGGTTTAGAAGTTAAATGGTGTGCAGGTTGTGGCGATCATGCAATTTTAAATTGTTTGCAAAATGCCTTACCTAAATTAGGTTACAAACACGAAGATATTGTAATTGTATCTGGAATTGGTTGTTCTTCGCGTTTTCCATATTATATGAATACTTATGGTATGCATACTATTCATGGTCGTGCATCGGCAATTGCTACAGGTGTAAAAATTGCAAATTCAAAATTACATGTTTGGCAAATAACTGGCGATGGAGATGCTTTAGCAATTGGAGGTAATCATTTTATTCATGCTATTCGTCGTAATATCGATATTAAAGTTATATTGTTCAATAACGAAATTTACGGTTTAACAAAAGGACAATATTCTCCAACAACAAAAAAAGGTCACATAACTAAAACATCGCCACAAGGAACAATTGAAACGCCATTTAATCCAGGTGAATTAGTTATTGGTTCAAAAGGTAAATTTTTTGCTCGCTCAGTAGATAATAATTTAGCAATAACAACTGAAATTTTAGTCGAAGCAGGTTTTTTTAAAGGAACATCTGTTGTTGAAATATTACAAAATTGTGTAATATTTAATCAAGGAACACACGCTATGATTACCGATAAAGATGTTAAAGACGACAGACAAGTTATTCTTAAACATGGAGAACCAATGATTTTTGGTAAAAACCGTGATAAAGGATTAGTGTTGCGTGGATTCGATCTTGAGGTTGTTACAATTGGCGAAAATGGTATTACTGTTAAAGATATTTTGGTGCACGATTCAAAAATGGTAAATCCAACATTGCACTTGATGTTAATAAATATGAAAGCTCCAGAATTTCCTGTAGCTATTGGAGTTATTCGTTCTGTTGATGATACAACTTACGAAGCTGAATTAGAAAAGCAGATTACAGAAGTTAAAGCAAAATCAAAAATCAAAAGTGTGGATGATTTATTCTATGCTGGAGATATTTGGGAAGTAAAATAAATTGAATTTCATATATTAGAGAAAAGCACGAATAAAAGCGTGCTTTTTTTATGTAAATTTCTATCTTTGACAGAAATAATCGTTAAAGATGTTTATTAATCATCCAGTTTTATATCCACTATTCTTAGTAATTTACTATTCAATAGTAATTAAAGTGTTTTTTAAAATACTTTTAGAAAATAAACATCCACTTAAAACACAATCATACCTTTTGCTCATTATTTTATTACCAATTGTAGGATTATTAATCTATTTCTATTTTGGTGTTAATTATCGAAAAGAAAAAATGTTTTCGAGAAAGAAAGTATTCGAACAAAAAATTTTAAAAGAATGGATAACTGAACATCGAGAAAGATTGCTTCAAAATAAAGCCTTTTATAAAGATTTAATGCAAGAAAAAGCAAAGATACCTTTCTTAGGATTTGCAAACGAACTTTCGATCTTTACAAATAATAATTCGGTTGAAATTCTTCATAATGGTGAAAATAAGTTTCCTCGATTACTTAAAGAATTAGAACAGGCTAAACAAAATATTCATATTGAATACTATATGATTAACGATGATATAATCGGTAATCAATTTATAGATATTTTATGTCGTAAATCAAAGAATAGAATTAAAGTACGTTTAATTTTCGATCCAGTTGGAAGTAATCTATCACGAGCAATGCTTGCAAAAATGGAAGACTCTGGTATTGAAGTTTATAAATTTATGCCTGTTTTGTTAACTCGTTTCGCTAATAAAATTAATTATCGAGATCATAGAAAGATAGTTGTTATCGATGGGAAAATTGGATATGTTGGAGGTATGAATATTGCCGATCATTATATAAATGGACTTGGGAAAACTTTCTGGCGAGATACTCATCTTCGTATCGAAGGCGATGCTGTGAATACTTTGCAGATGTTGTTTTTATTAAGTTGGTATTTTGTTTCTGGACAATTGTTGAAATTAGATACCAAGCTATTTAATGTATCATCAACAGGAAGAAGTGGCGTGTTTATGGGCATATTAGGAAGTAGTCCTGATAGTGATAGTGAAAGCATGATGGAAGCTTATTTTAGCATGATTACAAATGCTCGTGATGAAGTTTTAATTTCGACGCCATATTTTATTCCAAACGAAAGTATTTTAACCGCACTTAAAACTGCTGCAAAGAGTGGTGTAACAGTGAAAATAATAATGCCAAAAAAAGCCGACTCGTTTTTTGTAAGCGCAGCTAGTCAGACATTTATCGAAGATTTAGTTGAACAAGGGGTCGAGATTTATTTATATGAAAAAGGAGTAATTCATTCAAAAGTAATTATTGTTGATGAATGTTTATGTACTATTGGAAGTGCTAATATGGATTACCGAAGTTTTGAACAAAATAGCGAAGTAAATGCTTTTATTTATAATCATTCTTTGGCGGAAGAATTAAAACGTCAATTTGAAGATGATCTTTTAAGTTCGAAAATTGTCGAATTACATTCATGGTCGAAACGGTCGTTTACTAAAAAACTTGTTGGTTCCTTTGCTAGAGTTGTTGCACCATTATTGTAATATTTATCTTTTTGTTTTTTCAATAGCTATTGGTATATTTACATACTATTCAATATTTGTTTAAAGTCTTAATACTAGTATTTATGAGACGATATTTTTACGATTTACGTTTATTATTTATTGTTTTTCCAATTTCAATAGTTTTGTTTTTTTCGAGTTTTATGAAGGGAGAAAAAATTAAACCTAAAACAATAAATAAAACTGTTCCAACAATAGTTAAAGATGCCGATAGTAATGTCTACTCAATAATTGTTATTGGCAAACAACAATGGATGGGTGAAAATTTAAAAACAACACATTATTCAAATGGAAAAATTATACCATATGTTAAAGATAGTGGTCGTTGGGCAATTTTTAATTCTGGAGCTTATGCAATTTATGGCAATGATACTTCGATTAGTAGAAAAAATGGACTACTATACAATTGGTTTGCGGTAAATGATTCACAAAAAATTTGTCCCAAAGGATGGCATATTCCAACTGACGCAGATTGGAACGTTCTTGATGAAAGTTTAGGAGGAACTAATCTTGCGGGAGGTAAAATGAAAGATACAGTTTTAGTAAATTGGATAAATGCCTTTGGTAATACTAACGAGAGTGGTTTTAACGGTTTACCTAGTGGTTGTAGAACTAACAAAGGTACATTTAGTTCTTTAGGATTTTATGGGTTATGGTGGTCGAGTACCGAAAATTATGCAACGTATGCTTGGTATCGTTGTGTTAATTATAATTCAACAGATCTCTTTCGACATTATTATTATAAACGATACGGATTTAGTATACGATGTTTAAAAGATTAAAAGGAAAGCTTACAGAATAAAAAAACCGAAGTAACATAATTACTTCGGTTTTTTTATTCTGTAATATATTTGAAATATTAGAAAGCGTACCCAATTGATAAACCTGTTCTAAAACATGGGAATAATTTAGATGGAGATGTTATTTTAAAACTATTAGAACTAGTTTTTTCAGCTTTAAAACCAGAAAGTCCAGCATCACTTAATTGTTGTTCTGCATCATCTAAATCGGCTTGTGATATATTTGTAACTGTTGATGAATTCGATTTCGCTTTAAAATCAAAAGTATAACTGTCTATTCCTAGTCCTAAAAAATACCAGTCAATAGAAACTTTATCAGCTATTAACCATTGATAACCCATAATCATACCACCACCGATTCTATTAATACCACCGGTTTCTTTCCATTTTTCATGATCTACTGTTACAGGAAAAGTAATACTATATCTATCTATTTTGCCATATAATCCTATATAATATCCTCTAACAGCTTCAGAACCTGTATAAAAAACGAACTCGGGTTTTATATGCCAACCATTTAATTCTGTTTTTATATTGGAAGTTGTTGTAGAATATGATTGATCTTGTTCATCAGCTGTTGAGTTTAATTGATTAGAAAGAGCTTTAAATTCATGAGGAAGCATATATCCTGCATGTATTCTTGCTGAACACCAAGGTTTAATAGCTCTTTCGTATTTTAAACTTATTGTTCCAGTTGAAAGACTAAATAGATTTAAACTAACAACGTTTTTAGGAGAGTCTTGAGCTATTGCATTTATAGCAACCGCAGTACAAAATAATAGTAGTAATTTTTTAATCATAATCTTCTTTTTTAGGTTAATAATAAAGCAAATATAAAAAGTATAACATTAAAATGTGAGAAAAATATGTTTTTGTTTTAACTTTTTAAATTAAGGTACAAATTCTTTGGGCTCTTTTTTTTGAAATATTTTAAAGTTTAATTGTTTGTATTGTTGATAAAAATGTTAACAAGTTGTTGATAATGTGAAATTATATATTATATTTGTTTTGTAAGTAGATATAATATAGGTTTTTAGGATTTATTCTCTGTGTAAATTATAAATTTTGTGCTATGAAAAAGTCTATCTTCTTCCTTTTAATAGGCATTTCAATTAAACTTTTTGCTCAACCCGAGCTTCCATTCGAAACTAAACAAGGTTATTTCGATGGAATGGCAATTGTTGCCAAAAACAATAAATTTGGCTATGTCGATAAAGGTAACAGAATAATTGTTCCGATTATTTATGACGAAGCCAAAGCTTATAATCATGGTCGTGCTATGGTTACTTTGAGTGGAAAATCTGGAATTATAGACAAAATGGGGAAAATTGTTGTTCCAATAGAATATGCATTAGTAACATATTTAGGTAACGAAGATAATCCTGATACTACCGTTTTACAAGCATTTACAAGTGCAAATTCGAAAGAAGGTTGTTGCTTTTATGATTATAGTGGTTTGAGAATTTGTCCTCAAGTAGCAAATGTTTCTTGCGATAAAATGGTTGTAACCAAAACGCAAGGCGAACTTATTTCATTTCATTATACTAAAGTAATTGTCGATAAAGAAGGAGATGAAACTGTTGAGAATTTCTATGGTGTTTGTACAAAGAATGGTAAAATTTTAGTTCAACCTATGTATCGCGAAATACAATTTTACGATCATATAATTTATGCTAAAGCACGTTCGTATAACGAACAAAGTTCTGTCTTTGACCTTTCTGGTACTGAAATTCTAAAGGTTAAATGGATTGAGTTGAAAAATGGCTTTTTCGAATATACGAAAATGGATCAATCGAAAGGGAAAATTACCTTGGATGGGAAATTAATTTAATCAGCTGTATCGAAATAAAATAGGGCAGGCACGAGGCCTGCCCCTACGAGGAACAATTTGTTATCTGTCCAATTTTACATTAATGGCATTTTTGCCTTTAAATCCAATTGTAACTTCAAAAACAACTTTATCTTTTTCTTTAATCATTTCCAATAAACCATTTCTGTGTATAAATACACGATCTTGGTTTGCGCTGTCTAAGATAAAACCATAACCTTTTGCATCGTCGAAAAACGAAACAGTTCCTTTTCTAATTAAATCTTCGGGTTCAGCTTCTTTATGCTTTGGAACACTTACTTCAATACTTTCAATGTCTACAGCTATTCTTTTTTTAGGATCTGGAGGAGTTGATGTTAATTGACCATTTTCGTCAACATAAGCAATCATATCGTCTAAACTTGAACCACCTTTTTCGCCTTCGCGACGTTCAAGTTTCTTTTTATCTTTTTCTTTTCTTTTCTTTTCCTTGTTGGTTCTTACTTCTTTCTTATTCCAGGTTTCCTGAGATTTAGCCATTTTATGGTATAGTGTTAGTTTATAAATGTTTATAAAATAGCTATGTGGTGAATTTAGAGAAGGAAATATTCAAAAGATAGATATTTGCAACAAAGATACTGTAAATATCTGATTAATTATTTATTAGTTATTTAATTAAATAAAAAGAGCGAACAATTTTTTGAAAAATGTTCGCTCTTTTTCAAAATCATTATTTTATTATTCTTTAAATGATTTTAATGCTGTTAACAATGCATCGTTTTCTTCTTTAGTCCCAATAGTTAATCGTAAACTACCTTCACATAGATGAATACGATTTCGGTTTCTGACTACGATTTTATTTGCAGTTAAATAATCGTAAATGGCATCGGGATTTGTAGTCTTTACTAAAACAAAATTTGCATCTGTAGGGTAAATATGTGTTACACAAGGAATCGATTTAAGTTCTTGCAATAAGAAAGTTCTTTGTGATAAAATTTCGGCAACCATTGTTGCTTTATCATCTATTTTCGATAATGCATTTAAAGCATAATCTTGTGCTAAACCACTTATGTTGTATGGTAATTTAATTTTATTTAAAACCTTAATTAATTCCGTAGACGCAAATAACATTCCTACACGCAAATTTGCTAATCCCCAAGCTTTCGAAAGTGTTTGGAGAACTACTAAATTTGGATAATTATCGAGTTCCGCAATCCAACTCGTTTCGTTCGAAAAGTCAATATAGGCTTCATCTATAACAACCATTCCGTTAAAATTATCGAGAATGTTGTATAGAATTTCTCTGTCGAGCAAATTGCCTGTTGGATTGTTTGGCGAACATAAAAAGAGAATTTTTACATTTTCGAAACCATGATTTATTAATGTTTCAGGAACTGGTTGATAATTAGAATCAAGGCTAACTTCGTGAATGTTTACTTCATTAACATCAGCACTTACTTTGTACATTCCGTACGATGGAGAAATTTGTATTGCTGCATCTATTCCTGGACGGCAAAACGATTTAAACAAAAGATCGATAGCTTCGTCACTTCCATTTCCAAGAAAAATATGTTCGGGAGCAATTCCTTTAATAATAGAGATTACTGATTTTAATTCTCTTTGATACGGATCGGGATAACGATTATTTTTCGAGCCACCTACCGAACCAAGAGGATTTTCGTTTGCATCGAGAAATACATTTGCTTCGCCAGTAAATTCATCGCGTGCCGAAGAATATGGTTTTATGCGTTTTATGTTTTCGCGCAAGATTGTGTTTATATCAAATTGACGCTTCATTTTTATTTTAATTTACAGATGCTTCGACAAGCTCAGCATGACTAACGAACTATTTAACTCAATTACTTACAAACTCTTTTGTCACCCTGAGCTTGTCGAAGGGGTTGATTGCTATTTTAAACGGATTGAAACCGCATTTTTATGCGCAACTAACATTTCTGCTTCTGCCATTGTTTCAATTGCATGTCCTATGTTATGTAATCCTTCTTTTGTTATTTCTTGAAATGTAATTTTTCGAACAAAACTATCGAGTGAAACACCACTATATGCTTTTGCATAACCATTTGTTGGTAATGTGTGGTTTGTTCCAGATGCATAATCGCCAGCCGATTCGGGAGAATAATTTCCTAAAAAGACAGAACCTGCATTGATAATTTTTTCGCCTAATTCGTTATAGTTTTTAACCGATAGAATTAAATGTTCGGGTGCATATTCATTTATTAAATCAATTAAATCGGCTTGATTATCGACATAAATAAGTTTGCTAAATTCAAGCGATTTTGCAGCTAATTCTTTTCTTGGTAGTAGTGCTAATTGTTTCTCGATTTCGACTTTAACTTGTTCAATTAATGGTTTATGTGTCGATAATAAAATAGCTTGACTATCTGCACCATGTTCGCATTGCGAAAGTAAATCGGATGCAACAAATGCAGGAACTGCAGTTTCGTCTGCAACAACCATAACTTCCGATGGTCCAGCTGGCATATCGATAGCAACACCTTCTTTGGCAATTAACATTTTCGCCATTGTAACAAATTGATTTCCTGGTCCGAAAATTTTCGATACTTTAGGAATCGTTTCTGTTCCAAATGCCATTGCTGCAATTGCTTGAGATCCGCCAATTTTATATATTTTGTCGACTCCAACTAATTTTGCAGAATATAAGATCGCTGGGTGAATATCTTGTCCTTCTTTTTGCGGTGTACAAAGAATTATTTCTTTGCATCCAGCAATTTTTGCAGGAATTGCAAGCATTAAAATGGTAGAAAAGAGTGGGGCTGTACCTCCTGGAATATATAAACCAACACGTTGAATTCCTACACTTTTACGCCAACATTTAACTCCTGGCATTGTTTCGATAGGATTTGCAGTTTCTGCTTGTTTGCTATGAAATGCAGTAATGTTGTTCTTTGCAATTTCAATAGCGTTCTTAAGTTCAGAACTAATTAAATTCTCAGCAGAATCTATCTCAGATTTACTTACTTCGAAACTTGTAATCGAGGGATTATCGAATTTTTGAGAATAACGGAGAACAGCAGTATCGCCATTTGCTTTAACATCGTTCAACACAGATTGAACTGTTGCTTCTAACGCATTATTTTCGAACACTGGTCTTGCAAGCAATTGTTTCCATTGTGAAGAATTTGGCGAATATATAATTTCCATAATTACGTACGTTACGATTTATCGCGTTTTGTAATGACAGGTCGCGACCTGTCACTACGAAACCATTTGTTCAATAGGGCAAACAAGAATTCCTTCTGCACCAGCACCTTTTACTTTTTCAATAATTTCCCAAAAATCGTCTTCGTTAACTACCGAATGAATCGAACTCCAACCTTCCATTTTTAAAGGAACAATAGTTGGACTTTTAATTCCAGGAAGTAAACTTATAATTAAATCGAGCTTATTATTAGGAGCATTAAGCATTATATACTTATTGTTTTTAGCTTTTTGAACAGCTTCGATTCTTAGTAATAAACGCTCAAGAATTTGTTTTTTTGCTGGAGTAATATCGCGGTTAACAATTAAAGCAGCTTCGCTTTCGTAGATTTTTTCTACTTCTTTTAAACCGTTGCTTAAAAGTGTTCCACCAGTACTAACGATATCGCAAATAGCATCGGCTAAGCCAATTGTAGGTGCAATTTCTACCGAACCCGAAATTTCGTGAATATCAGCATTTACACCTTGTTTATCTAAATAATTACGAAGAATACGCGGATACGAAGTTGCAATACGTTTACCTTCTAACGATTTTGCAGAAGTATAATTAAAGGTATTTGGAACAGCTAACGATAAACGACATTTCGAGAAACCAAGATTTTTAACAATATCAATTGGTTTTGCTTGTTCGTCGATTTCGTTCATACCAAGAATTCCAAAATCGGCAACACCGTCGGCAACATAACCAGGAATATCGTCGTCGCGAAGGAAAAGAATTTCGATAGGGAAATTAAATGATTTTGTTTTTAAACTTCCGGTAACGAATTTAATACCGCAAGCTTTTAGCAATTCGATGGTTTTTTCGCTAAGGCGTCCACTTTTTTGGATACCTAGTCTTACAACTGTTTCTTCCATTGTTATAGTATTATTTATTTTACGTTTTACATTTCAAAAAAAAAGGCCTGCCGAAACAGCAAGCCTACAATATATGTTTACATAACCTGCTTGTTTCAAATCTATTGAAGATGTGAATGGCAATGATGGTATGTGTTTCTATTTTGCATTTTATTTTTTTGCAATAGTAAGAAAAAAAACGTTTCGAGCAAAATGTTTTTTTTGAAAGGATAGTTCTATTTTTGTGTCGAATGAGTATTATATTTGCAAATGTCGAATAATACTTTTAGAAGATTATTTCGTGCAGATGCTTCGACAGGCTCAGCATGACATACGTAATACGACCGTCACCCTGAGCTTGTCGAAGGGTTTAGTATATCATTAAATTATTAAATATTAAACAAGATGAAAAAAATAATTTTACTTATTTCTCTACCTATTTTACTAGGCTATAGTTGTACAAAAGATCATAAATTAAATGTCTTTACCATTTCTCAAGATAAACAATTGGGAGCTCAACTCGATCAAGAAATTAGAACAAACAAAACGGAATATCCATTATTAGATTCTGCAAAAAATGCAGCAATTTATAAATATGTGTACGATATGAGAGACGATATTCTTTCGTCTAGTTTGATATTTCATAAAGACGATTTTAACTGGAGAGTAACCATTATCGATAAACCAATTCTAAATGCATTTGCTGCTCCTGGAGGCAAAATTTATGTATATACTGGATTAATGAAATATGTAAAATCGGGAGCCGAATTAGCAGGAATTTTAGCTCACGAAGTAACACATGCTGATAGAAGACATTCGACAGAGCAAATGACTAAAATTTATGGTTTTCAAGTGTTAATGAATATAGCTTTAGGAAACGATTCTTCGGGTCTTAAAAGTATGGCAAAACAAATGGCAACTGGTGCAGCTGGTTTAGCTTGGAGCCGTAGTAACGAATACGATGCCGATAGTATGTCGGTCGAATTTTTGTATTCGATAAAATCTAGAAAAAATTATCAAATCGATGCACTTACCGATTTCTTCAAACGCATGGATTCTTCACAAACATTAAGCTTAACTCCCGAATGGTTACAAACACATCCGCTCGATGCAAACAGAATAACTCGTGTTGCAGGTCATTATAAAACATTAGGAAGTCCTGTTGGAGATTATTTTACGGCAGAATATCAGGCTATTGTGGCTAAGTTGCCGAAATAGAAATTAGTTGTTAGATATTAGATATTAGATATTAGATATTAGATATTAGATATTAGATATTAGATATTAGATATTAGATATTAGATATTAGATATTAGATATTAGATATTAGATATTAGATATTAGATATTAGATATTAGATATTAGTGAGAAGTTGACGGTTTTAATCACAACATTGAGCTAAAAACCGACAACGTTCTCCCTTCAACCCTCGACCTTCTCCCTTTTATCCTCGACATTGTCGGTTTACTACACGACATTGACGGTATTGTACACGATGTTGTGTAAAATACCGACAACGTCCTCGCTTTTACCCTCGATGTCGAATAAAAAACCCTCGACGTCGAAGCTTTTTACTTCAATGTCGAGGGTACGAGATAGAAAACGATGGTTTCACATTGGTTCGGCGTAGAGACAGGTCTCAGACCTGTCTCTACAAACCCCCAACATTTTTAGTTTTTCGAAGATGCAACTGGTTTCGAAACCTTACGACCGGGGAAACGTGTACCCATATCGTCGGCAGCTTCTTGTGCACCAGCAACACCATGACTTGCCGACTGCTGTACGTTTTTGTAAATTGCCAAAGCTGCTGTGTAAGCTTCCGAACCTGCAACTAACAATGTGTCGTCTATTGCATTTTGCAATTCGGTAAGTTGTTTGCTTACTTGCAACAGATATTGTGCAGCAGTAAAATCTTTTGTTAGCTCGGGCATGCTTACAAAACTTGGAACATACGACGCATTGCGCGTAGCATAATCAACTGCCTTTTGTACAAAAGGAACCGTACGTTCGCCCATGTTTAGGTATGCCAAACGCTCTTCGGGCTTAAGAGTTAATAAACTGGGGAACGCTGCACGTATTTCTGCGATTTTTGTTGTTGCAGTTTGCACCATAGCTGCGGTGTAGGTCTGCGAGATTTTGTTGTCGATCATTTTGTTTTTTGTTTAAGGGTTGTATACTATGTTAAATTATTACTATTTTATTTGTTTAAAATGTAGTTTAGTTATCAATTCATTATTTTTAATATAATCATTTATATGAAGTAAGATTTCTTGATTTTTTGAGAACGTATCAAAATCTCTATAATAGAATTCAACAAAAGGTTCTTTTTCAATTAAGGTTTTACCATCAACAATTTTTTTGTTTCTCATTATATCTAATCTAGATTCACTGCAAATTCCTGTTTGTAGTCCAAAACAAGATTGGCTTACTAAATGATCTTTCCCATTATAGAAATGAATATCACCTGAATCTAAAATATAGCCATTTTCGATTTCTTCAGAATTATAATATAAAGTATCTTGATTATCGGGGTATCCAATAATTTTTGTTTTATTTTCAGATAGCATTACAAATGATAATTTTCGATATTCTAGTTTTTTGTATTTATATATAAATACAGCATGATTTAGACTTTCTTCTTTTTTACATCCTACTATATAAATTATAGTAAGAATTAATATAGTAAAATGTTTCATAGTTTATTGATATATAAGTTTAAAATTATAAGTTGATGTATTATTATTAATTCTTAAAAAATAAATTCCTTTGCTGTAATTTTGAATATTAATAGTTATTGTTTTTGAATTAACAGCTTTCTCATGAACTATTGTATTTCCTTTTATATCCAATAATGTATATTCATTTAAAATAGATTCAAAATTTGGTTTAATAAAAAATATACCTGATTTTGATGGATTAGGACTTACAATCATTTCTGAATTTATTGGAGTTTGATAATCTTCCATTTGAGAAATTTCACTTTCACTTTCATTGCTAATATCTGATTTTAAAGTCCCTTTTGAGTTGGCAAAAGGTTTTACTAATAATGTACTCCCAGCCATAGCCCAAAATCCAGGTTTTAATATTATATCTTGACTTGCAATAAAACTACATTTAGCAAAAGGACCAATTGAATATTCGTGATTTAAATCGCCTCCAGCGATTATTTCTTTTGCTTGATAGGTCTTATTGATAGGTCCTGAAAGAAATTGATTAGTCAAATTAATTAATGTTTGCCAATTAGGATGAATTCCTGTTAAACATTCATGAAATGATGAAAGTCCATCGGTTGGAATTTCATCAAAATTATACCATCCATCAGAATCACCATTCCATCCAAAATTAAAATGGAATTCATTTGAGTTATATTTATACCCATCACAAACAAATGAATGATTAATACTATTATATTGAATTGGTCTATTATTATTTAACTCTGTTTTTAACATTATTATCCAAATGATATGACTGTATAATGCTTTTAAATTGTGATTCATGTCACTATTCACATATCCATATTCTGCGAAGGTATTTCTTGCGTTAAATAAAGGAAGTGCAACTGTTCCATCACAATAATAATTCGCACCTATAGTAATTCCAATTTGTTTAAGTAAATATGAAGTAGATTGACTTTCTGTATTAAAATTAGATGAATTTGTATTTAATGTTTCTTTTATATTCCACCAATTAAAATCAGCATAATCTCCAGAAGAGTATTCCCAATATTTCATAATTTGACCTATTGCTACAGGAGAACAACCTGCTAAATATTTACCTGTATAATTTGAAGGAATTTGAAAACAATTACCATCCATTAATGAATTATATGCAGGTGTATAAGAACTACCGATATTTGGTTCAGCTTGACCCCATTTACTATCTAATAAATAGAAACCATCAGTTCCATTATACGACTTTGTTTTATTTGAATTATTTGCATTTACTATCTCTGACCATTTATCTGTTTTTTTATTTGTAATATATGCAGAATCTATTTTAATATCGTATTGTTTCATCCAATCTAAAAAAGCACTACAATGCATTCCATTTTCTTTGATTGAGTCCTTTTCTGAATATGCTAATATGGGACCTACTGCTTTATGTGAAGAAGTAATAACCCAACCTCCCCCTTTGAAATTTGTTATATAATAACTTTTATGACCATTATACATTTTTAAGTATGAACTTATAACGTCTAAGCTATCGGTATCAATATATTTATTTGTTCCGTTGATATTTACACCGTTTTCAAATGTTTTTTTAAAATAGTTTTTAGATACTTTAATTGCGGTTAATTGATCAACTTCTTGGCTATAGCATATTAGTTTTAAACAAACAAATAAAACTAAAAGTAAATATTTATTTCTCATACCCTTATTGTTTTAATGTTTTCAACTCAGTCTTCAAAGTCTCAATTTCTTTTTGCTGCGCAAGCAAGTAAAGAGTTAGCTCTTCAACCTTGCGTAAAAGGAGGTCGTCCATTTGTCCAACTTTGTAACCATCGCGTTTAAATTCTGCTGCACTTGGTACTTCGGGAAGGTGTTTATGGGTTTCAACGAATTGTTGAACTTCGTTTAAGCTTTTTAAATTATAATCTTTTTCAAAAACATAATCCGAAGCAGGTACATCGATTATTACTTTTACCTCTTCGGCAAGAATACCACCATTAACAGCAAAGGCATAGCCTTGTGTATTTATTGTACCTACTGCAACAGTACCACCCAGTGGATTAAGATAAATAGATTTTTGTGCTCCATTTGAATTCATTTGCGACTGCATGTATGTGTATGAATTGGAGGCATTGTTAATTTGTCCAATATAAAAGATTTGTTGATCAGTTCCCGAATTACCTCTAATCATCAATGGTTGAGCTCCCCAACATTGAGATGGCGGTGCAAGTGAAGCAGTGTTAAGGTTTAATAGTACATTATTATTAGATATTACAGTTCCATTAACCATTAGTGTTTTCTTTGCTGTTGGTGTTGCAATTGTAACATCACCACTATTAATTATCGAACCATTATTAATTAATGAACCATCTTGGTCGAGTGTTAAACGACATGTAGCAGTTGCTTGTCCATTTTGTGTAGTCCAAAATTCAAGTTTCGATCCGTTTGCTGATGTAGACCATGCCTCGGTTGTTGTTGCAGTAATAAGTGCACCGTAACCATCTGTGACTCCATTTGCACCTTTAAAATACATGAATCCTAAGTTTTTTGAAATAGGAAGTGCAACTCCAGAATTAGAATTTCTAAAGAAAAGAGCTGGTGCATATCCACTCGTTCTTTCAATAGTAATACCCGAAAGGTTAAAGTCGGAACCAACAACATGTAAACCCGTTGATGGCGTTGTAGTTCCTATTCCTACTTTTGTTCCTATTGGGCTAGGATTTAAAATAGATGTACCATTTGCAACCCAGGTTGCTGTTTGTGCTTGTATATGTAATAGTGTTCCTAAAAATATAATTGTTAAAAATAATGTATGTGTTTTCATTTTTGTTGCTTTTTGTTTTTATCCTACTCATAAGGCTTTTCGGAATCGCCCCGTTTTTTGTGAGTGGCTTTTCGGCTGTCCACTATGGTTATGTTTGCTTTTCCTTTGTTTAGGTTGGGCTTGGTTTTTTAGGCGAGCCTCTCACAAACGTAACACCGTGTGTTTTGCCGTTTTTTGTATAACTATAAAATAGAGTTTGTAATGTACTACTCTCTCTCTCTCTCTCTCTCTCTCTACAGCCATAAGGCTTTCGGAGGAGTTATTGCGTAAAGAGTGCGTAACTTGTTTGGAAATTGTAGGGTTCATTTGCTATTTATTTGTTGAATTTGTGAAGTGTTTTCACTAACAAAAATAGCAAATTATTTTAATTGGCAATGGGTATTTTGTGTTATTATTGGGTGTTTTATATTATTGTTTTGATGAAACAAAAAAGTTCCACTTTTGGGTAAAGTGGAACTTAATAAATGGAATAAGTAATACGATTAAGAAAGATTATAAAGCTTACCAAGAACAAGTGTTAATGTTTCGCGAGCAATAACTAATTCTTCGTTTGTTGGAACAATTATAACTTTTACTTTCGAGTAATGAGCTGATATTTCTTGCATTTCGCCTTTAACTCTTGAGTTAATTTCATAATTTAATATTATTCCCATAAACTCTAAATCGGAACATATTTTTTCTCGGATTTTAACGTTGTTTTCGCCAATACCACCAGAGAAAACAATTATATCGACACCACCCATTGCAGCAGTATACGAACCAATATATTTTTTAACTCTATAAGCATACATGTCGAGAGCCAGGTCGCATTTTTCGTCACCTTCTTCGGCGTGTATTTGTGCATCTCTCATATCGGAATATCCGCAAACGCCTAACATTCCACTTTGTTTATTCAATAGATCGTCGGAACGATTTAGTAAATCTTCTATTTTTTCGTTTGGAATTCCTTCTTTGCGCATTATGAATAACATAGCACCTACATCGAAGTTTCCACTACGGGTTCCCATCATCAAACCTTCGAGTGGAGTAAATCCCATTGAAGTATCGACAGACTTACCATTTTCAATAGCACAAACAGATGCACCATTTCCTAAATGGCAAGTAATAATTCTACATTTATGATAATCGAATCCTAATTTTTCTGCAGCAGCTTTCGAAATAAACTTATGACTTGTTCCATGAAATCCATATCGGCGAATCTTATATTTATCGTAGTATGAATATGGAATAGGATATAAATAACTATGTTGAGGTATAGTTTGATGAAATGCTGTGTCGAACGTACCACATTGAATTGCATTTGGTAAGAATTTTTTAGCAGCATAAATACCTTTTAGGTTTGCAGGATTATGAAGAGGAGCTAATTGACTACATTCCTCAACCGACTTTAATACATCATCGTCTATTAATACACTTTCGGAAAATGCTTCTGCTCCATGTACAATGCGGTGACCAACTGCAGCTATTTCGTCTTTATCTTTTACAACACCATCTTTGGGATTGATTAAATACGAAAGTATTAACACCAAACCTTGTTCGCAATCAGATATCGAAACTTTTACAGCCTTCTTTTCTTGTGTTATTGAGCTATATTTAAATTCACCTTCGGGTTGTCCAATTCGATCGAGCGAACCTGATGCAAGCACTTGTTCGTCGGTCATTTCGAGAAGTTGATATTTGATAGACGAACTTCCGCAGTTTAAAACTAAAATTTTCATAATTACCTATATTTTATATCAAAAAAACCTGCATGGAGCAGGTTTAGTTTTCTTATTCGTTTTTCTTAAGTAGGTGTAATGCTTGACACACAGTTATTGCTATAACATTTGTAATGTCTTTCGAGGAACAACCTCTGGAAAGATCGTTAATTGGAGCATTTAATCCTTGTAAAATAGGACCATAAGCTTCGGCATGAGCAAAACGTTGAGCAAGTTTATATCCAATATTACCAGCTTCGAGCGATGGGAATACAAGAATATTTGCTTTTCCAGCTAATGGACTATCGGGGCATTTAATAGTAGCAACTTCAGGCATTATTGCTGCATCGAGTTGTATCTCACCATCGATAATTAAATCGGGACGCATTTCTTTGGTTCTACGAACAGCGTTTGCAACTTTATCGACAACACTATGTTGTGCACTTCCGTGAGTTGAGAAACTTAGCATTGCAATTTTAGGTTCGAAATCTAATAATCCTTTAGCTGTTTCTGCAGTTGATACTGCAATTTCTGCTAACATTCTTTCGTCGGGATCTGGATTTACTCCGCAATCGGCAAATAACATTAAACCATTTTCACCAAATTCAATATCTTTAAATACCATAACAAAAACACCCGAAACAACACTTACTCCTGGGAATGTTTTTACAATTTGAAACGCAGGACGTAAAACATCATCGGTTTTATTAATAGCTCCTGCAACTTCTCCATCGGCATCGCCAGCTTTAATCATGGTAACTCCAAGATAAAGTGGATTTTTAATAAGCAGCATGGCTTTCTCAATAGTAACACCTTTGTGCTTTCTTAGTTCAAAAATGAGGTTTGCGTATTCTTCTAATTTTGGATGATTTTCGGGATCAATTATGGTAGCTTTCTCTTTTACATTCTTCAAACCCATTCTTTCGATTGACTCATTTATTTCAATTGGATTTCCAATTAATATAATATCAGCCAAATTATGTTCTATTGCTTCTTCAGCTGCTTCTAGTGTTCGAGGTTCATTTCCTTCTGGCAATACGATTCTAATATGTTTTTCGTATGCTTTTAACCACATTTTCTGGATAAAATTCATTGATTTTTAGTGTTATATATTTAAAGACTTATATGCTTAACAAATGTATTATAATTTAATAAATATTTCAAAGTATTTTCTACTGAATTAATAGGCTTTTTAAAATAAAATTCGAGGGTTTTAATTTTTATATTTGTGTGCAATTACTGAAGTTTTAAACTTTATTAATTTGTTATAAAAATGGAATATTCGTCGTTAATAGAAATATTGGAAATAGATAGTTCTCGCAATGTTGTAGATATTGCAACATCGTTTGTTGGAAACGACGAAAAACTATTTTTGGAAGCTATACATATTGCTGAAACATATAAATATCCATTTAACATGCGTGCTGCTCGTGTTCTTGAATTTAGTGCAGAGAAAAACCCACAATTTGCATTTAATCATATTGAGCATATTATTATGCTTTCGACAACAAGTAATAATGATGGTGTAAAACGTGCATTCTTAAAAATTATAGAACGATTTTTACCCAATAAAATAAAAGATGATTTATTGGGACTGGTAATAAATAATTGTTTCGATAAATTGAATGGAATCGAAGCCGTTGCCGTCAAATATTATGCGATTAATTGTTTAATGAAAATTATAAAAAAGGAACCAGATTTAAAGAACGAACTTTTAGAATCGTTACAATATCAAATAGGGCGCAATACTGTGGCTTTTGATAGGTATATGAAGAAAAGAATAAAACAATTAGAACTAAAAACTAAAAACTAAAAACTAAAAACAATTGGAATATATACATACATATTTATTAGAGTTTGTTAGGCTTTCGAACGAAATGTCGCCTTACTTACTTTTAGGACTGCTTATAGCAGGAATTCTCCATGTCTATTTCGAAAAAGAAAAGACAATAAAATATCTTGGAAAACCAAATTTAAAGTCGGCATTATACGCTGCAATGATTGGTGTTCCTTTACCATTATGCTCTTGTGGTGTAATACCAACTGGAGTAGCTTTTTATAAAGAAGGTGCTTCGAAAGGAGCAACTGTCTCGTTTTTAATTTCGACTCCACAAACTGGTGTAGATTCTATTGCTGTTACATGGTCGATGATGAGTTTGCCATTTGCACTTTTGCGACCTATTATTGCATTTATAACCGGTGTTTTTGGTGGATATTTAACCAATGTTTTCGACAAACAACAATATGATGTTAGTCCTGAAACTCAAAAAACAATTGATGATAGTTGTACAGATGGTTGTCATGATACTAAAAAAGAATCGAAAATTAAATCTTTGTTTCGATATGCTTTTGTTGAGTTTTTAGAAGACATAGCTAAATGGTTAGTAATTGGATTATTGATTGCAACCTTTATTTCGGTAATTGTTCCTGATGATTTCTTTACCAGATATTTAGATAATCCTCTATTAAGTATGTTTCTTGTTTTGCTGGTTTCTGTGCCTTTGTATATTTGTGCAACAGGTTCTGTTCCTGTAGCAGTAGCATTAATGGCAAAAGGATTATCGCCAGGAGCTGCCTTAGTACTTTTAATGGCTGGTCCTGCAACAAATGCTGCAACGATTGCAGTATTAGGTAAGGTACTTGGACGTAAAACATTGATGATATATATATTATCGATTTCTATTGGGGCGATTGTTTTTGGACTTATAATAGATTATTTATTGCCTCGCGAATGGTTTACTATAGCAGGTTGTCATGGCGAACATCATCATTCAACAGGATTGCCCGATTGGTTCTCATATTTTACAAGTATTAGTTTAGGTTTCTTACTTTTGTATTCGTTTATTAAACCATATATTAAAACTAAAAAAACTGTTATGAATTTTACATTAGATAGCACAGAAAAAATAGTGGTAAAAGTCGATGGAATGACTTGTAACCATTGTAAAGCAAATGTTGAAAAAGGAATAAGAACTGTTGCTGGTGTTGAGACTGTTGAGGTTGACTTAAATGCAAAATCGGCTACAATAACCGGTAAAGCTATTTCGATAGATGCAGTGAAAAATGTAGTTGAAGCAAGAGGATATGAATGGGGAGGGAAGATTTAATTATGAATTATGAATTTTTAAATTTTAATTACTTTCCTAAAAAACAAAAGAGAACATTAAGATTTGGAGTTAAATATCTTTTGACTTGCTTTTTACTATCTCTAACATTTTTATCAAAAGCACAGCCTAATACATATAGTTCTATTACAAGAGCTAGAGTTGATAAATATTATATAGGTTCGTATTTAAAAGATTATAGAGATATTATTACCTATCCATTTGTAAAGCCATCGATTAAGAAATATAGTTTGATGGCTGCTTATGGTGGATCGATGTATATACTTATTTCGACCTATGATGAGAAGATTCAATCTTTATCGCAAAAGCATAAATACATTGCTTTAGATAAAACAAGTAAATATATTTTAGAACCCTTTGGTCGAGGAATTTATCCGTTCTCGGCTATTATTTTACTTTATGCCGAAGGAGTGATTTGGAAAAATCAGAAAAGTAAAAAGGTGGCAATGGAAGCAACCAAATCTTTTTTAATTGCAAATAGCTTTACCCAAGTTGCGAAATACACAGCAACTCGTCAACGTCCATATATTCTACCATCTGATGCACAAAAATGGAATATGGGTGGAGATAATCATTCGTTCTTTTCGGGACATACTACAACAGCATTTTCTATTGCAACGGTATTTGCCGAAGAATATAAAGAAACTGTTTGGGTTCCAATAGTTGCATATACACTTGCAACAGGAACAGGTTTATCGAGAATTTACGATAATAAACATTGGACCAGCGATGTACTTACTGGTGCTTTATGTGGTTATTTAATAGGTAAATTAGTTGTTAAAGAAAATAATTGGGGAATAAAGGTTATTCCAAGGTTAATAATTGAATAAATGAAAGCAGAAATAATAACCATTGGCGATGAATTACTCATCGGCCAAACAATAGATACAAACTCGGCTTGGATTGGTAGAGAACTTACAAAGATGGGTTTTACGGTTTATCAAAAAACTGCGATTCGTGATAATAGAAATCATATAATAGAATCGTTTGATGAGGCTTTGAAACGTTCTCAATTGGTATTGGTAACTGGTGGTTTAGGTCCGACCAAAGATGATATTACAAAAACTGTTTTGTGCGAATATTTCGACACTAAACTCGTCTTAAATAAAGAGGCATATTCTTTAATTGAGCGATTTGTGAAAGAAAGAAATGGTGTGATGAATGAAAATAATGCTCAGCAGGCAATGCAACCAGAAGCTTGTACCGTTATCCCCAATAATAATGGAACAGCTTCGGGAATGTGGTTCGAGAAGGATGGGAGAGTATTGGTTTCGATGCCAGGTGTTCCTTTCGAAATGGAACAAATGATGACAGAAACCATTTTGCCAAAGATTGCAGCATTCTTTAAAACACCAATTATTGTTGTGCGAAATGTGTTAACCACGGGAATTTCAGAATCGAAATTAGCAGAGACAATAAGTAATTGGGAAGATGCATTACCCGAAAATACATCATTAGCATATTTGCCTTCTCCTGGAATGGTAAAACTTCGTTTAATGGTAAATGGAACTAATGATAAAGCATTAAACCTACAAGCTGATAATCATATTAAGGATTTAACGAAAGTTATTCCTACTAATATATTTGCATACGAAGACGAAAGTTTTGCAAAAATAATTGGTAGAATACTTAAAGAAAAGAATAAAACACTAGCTGTTGCCGAAAGTTGTACTGGTGGATTTATTGCTCACAATATAACCATTAATAGTGGAAGTTCAGCCTATTTTAAAGGTTCGGTTACTGCTTATGCAAACGAAGTGAAGGAAAATATTTTAGGCGTTCCACATCAAATGTTACTCGATAATGGAGCTGTGAGCGAATCAGTAGTTCGGGCTATGGTCGAAGGAGTTAGAAAAGCATTGAACTCTGATTATTCTATAGCAACAACTGGTATAGCTGGTCCCGATGGTGGCTCAGATGAAAAACCTGTTGGAACTGTTTGGATTGCAGTTAGTGGACCAAACGGAACTGTTTCCAAAAAGTTTAAATATGGAAACGATAGAGTTAGGTTTATTACACGAGCTTGTAATGATGCATTTGATATGTTGAAGAAGGAAATACAATAAGATTTTACTACATTAAAGTTTGTCCCTAAATCTCGTAAAGGGGACTTTGCAATCCTAGGTTTGGGGTGTAAAATATTTGATATATATTTTTCTCTGCCTTACTTTTTTCTTGATAAAAAAGTAACAATACTTCGACAAGCTCAGTAACCGAAAATCAAGACAAAAAAACGCTTATGATACCTATGTGTGGCGTTTACACTCGTCGCACGCATTTTTGTCGAATGCTCGATTCGATTTTTGTATTTCAATAACACATTGAATTAATGTATTCGCTATTTAATCTTAAACATTTAATAAAACTAATTATTCTTCCATCTTACTTTTAATGATACTTTCTATTTCTTCGAGCTTATCGAGAGGGATGGCATTCATCATTTTGGTAAGTTCTATTACTTTATTATCGCGTTTGAGGCTTATAAGTGGATGTTTTGGGTCGGTAGCCTGATTGCTGTCGGGTATCCAGTCGAGGAAGTCGTTTGGCGAACAATTGAACAACTCACAAAGGCGTTCAAGTTCGACTAAATCTACTCGTTTAATGCGATTATTAGCTACGCGAGTGGCATAATTTCCAGAATATCCAGCATTTACAAGATATTTAAATGGTCTGTCGATGCCGCGAGCCTTTAATATTCTTTGGAAATTGAAGTAAAGCATAGGTTTAGATGTTAATTGTTAGTTATTAGATGTTAGATATAAATAGTTTGTTGCTTATAGTATTATTTAATAGTGTAAAAGTAAAAAGAATACGGTTATTATGCAAATGAATATTGTTGAAAATAAAGTGGGGGATGTAGATAGTAATTTATATACTTGTAAAAATTATTTGAAGACGTTTAATGAATAAAATAATATAGTTATTAGAGAAAACATAACCTTTAGAGAAAAAATTAAACCACTTAAAAGTAAAAGTAATGCGTGTGTTCGTAATTTTTCCTTTATTCTATTAGTCGAGTTTATCGAGACTTTTACTACTTAGCCTTTAATGCCAAGGGGAGAAATAATAATAAATTGTTTATCCCCTCGACTATAGCTCGGGGACTTCTATCATTAAGAGAAGAGAATGGTCTCGACGATGCACGACCACAGCAAATATTCAATTGCTTAATGTAATGATATTGAATTGTGTTGGACAAAGGCAGAAAAATAAATAGATGATTGAATAAAGACGGTTCAATCGTTACTCTTTATTACTAAAAACAAATTTATACCTTTGCTGCAAATTATTCTTCTTTATTATGGATTTTGAAAAACGATTTACATATAAAATACTTCCTGAACTAGCTCTGATTGTAGAATATTGGAATGGAGATTATAGTTTTGAAGAGATATTGGAATTGAAAAATATTGAAGCGTCGGATCCAGAATGGCGTGATTCGTTTAATGTTCTTGCCGATGACAGACAAACAAATTTTAGAATAGAAGCACTAATAAAAGATAATGGCAAATATTTTTCGGTAAGTCAAAAGTTTGTAAAAAAAAGAAAAACGGCTCTTTTAACATCGTTGCCAAAACAAGTTGCTACTTCGGTTTTAATGCAGATGCACCAACATCCAGAAGCATTAGTGACTGTTGAGATTTTTAGTACGGTTAATGCATCTCTTCAATGGTTACAAATAAATAGGAATGAGTGGAATCGGATAGATACTTTATTAGATCAATTGAAAAAAGAGTAAAAAGTTGTACTGCTCGTTTGGACTTTTAGTCATTCGTGTAAGTGATGAAGTAACTATTGAAACGAAGGTTTTAGGTCACGATTCGTATGCAAAAGGTGTTAAGTCGATTGTTGAAGCTGTATTGAAATCTCAATTTGAAAAAAGAAACTATTCGATTTTTGATTTAATTGAGGATGGTGTGTTGTAAGCGGTTAAATATTCATTCTCTCGCCCGCTTGTCTTTTAAAGACTTACAATCCCATTCCTAATGCAAACAGATTGATTGTATGAACTGTTATATCTGCAGTACTTGTCATATTACCTACATATAATTCTAAATAATCGTTTGTAGCTAAGGTTGCGACGATATGAATTGCTGTACTTTGAACATCACTGGCACTTGCATATTTTTGTAGAATTTTAGAGCCAGAAATTATAGATCCGTTTTTGGCAACACCAAATACATATTCATCTCCAGCTGAGCCAGTTTTAAATGTAATGGTACAAGCTACGTGAAACATCTTAGTTTTTGTACCAATATATCTTAATCGACCATTGCTTGGTGAATCGAATTCCATTGTTGTGGGGTTCGTAGTAACAGGATTGCAAAGAACCATATTTGTTGAACCATCAGAGATAGTTGTAATTACGATATTAGTACCTGTAGTATTAAAATAATATATTTCGCCCATTGGAAATAAAATATTATCGGCAGTTGTATTAGAATTTAGTTGTTTCCAATTAGAACCATCGCTTATTAAAGAAACAGATTGGGAAGCTGCGGCTAAAACAACCGTTAATGCTCCATCAATAGTTTGTGTTCCATTTGCATCTATAGTTACATCTGCAGAACTAGTGGATTCTCGCTTTATGGTATATGTTCTCGCTGTACAGGTTGTTGCATCGGGTAGGTTTATTGTTTCTGCAACTCCTGCATTATTGCAAAGTACCACATTATAGGTAGCATCGAGTGTTACCGATGCAGCACTTACCGATGTTACTTTTTGACCTTGTGAGCCATTTATTTCGAAATTAGATTATGGTGTAGATGTATTTATTCCAACACCATTTTGAGCGAATATCTCAGATGTGAAACCGAAAAAACAAATACATACGATTAACCAACTATTTTTTATTTTCATTTTCATTAATCCTGTTTTAATACTTTAATTGTTTTACTTGAACTTGCATCAAGAGAATGAATTGTAATATAATATACGCCCGAAGCAAATTGTTCCAAGTTCAAAGGTATAATATTATCTCCTTCTTTAAATTTTATTGTAGTACTAATTAATGTTTGACCTTCAATATTTGAAATATCGAGTTGTAATTCTTGTTCAAAATCTTGCCAAAAATTAATTGAAGTATTATCTTTAAATGGATTTGGAAATACTAAAAATCCCGATTCGTTTGTATTAATTTTAACCGATTTAATTCCCGAATAAAAACAATGTCCATTAATATCGTGTTCCTTTAATCGATAGTAATTTATTCCAAGAGATGGGTTTGGATGATTACATTTATATTTCGTAATTGAATTTGTATTCACTCCTGCCATTAAATGGTGTATTTCTTCCCAATCAAAAGCATTTATTGAATGTTCAACACTAAAGTATTCACAATCTTTTTCGCTAGCTGTTACCCATAAAACATCTACACCTTTGTTTAAATGATTATAAAATGCATCGAAACTTACAAGTGTAATTGGTAAAGGATTTCCTGTTGAAGAACTAGCTAGAGTAAACTCGTCCCAAGTACCTGCTATAGATGATGCAGTAACAGTTCCAGCCGAAAGTGTACCAACACCAGAACCACCTAAATTTGTCCACGTTCCAGAAACTAAATTGGCAACTCTTAAATCGGCTAAAGAAGTAATTCCACCAGAATAAGGTGTTTCGTAGCTTAATGTAACTAAAGGATTTGAAGAACCAGTATTTTGTGTAATATTCCATTTCTCAACGAACGAAATATGATTTAATCCTGCACCTATTATACCAGCAGTAGGTGCCGAATGTGAAAATATTGCAGTAAATGCATCGGTATTAACACTTGGTGCAGCAATCGAAGCGGGTCTATATTTTGAAGCATCGCCAATAGGAAATGTAAATGCTTGGTTTCCTATCTTTTTAACCTTTCCCGTTACATGAGAAATGTCTGAACTACCTACAGTTGTTGCAGCATTTTTAAATATAACATTGTTCGATCCTGTTACAATAATGCCATTCGTAAACGTAGCCGATGAACCAATAATTAAGTCTTTACTGAGAGTTATATCGTTCGAACCAGCAGTCGAATTATTAATCGTTATATTGTGAACCGTAAATGTTTCTGCACCAGCAATTGTTTGAGCTGAACTTCCCGAAAGGGTTGTTAAACCAGTTCCTTCGGGCATAGAAACTTTATTGTTTGTTATGTTTCCTTTTATTTCTACCGTTCCATCATTAGTATATATAGATGTTGTATTTACTTCGAAATTTCCAGAAACATATAATGATCCTGTACCAATAACAGTAACATCTTTACCAATAAAAAAATCTTGTGCAGACACTTTTTGTTGAATAAAAATGTAAAATATATATATATGGTTCTATACCTACTCATTTTGGTAAAAATACGATTTACATATTAAGTTGGACGTGTAAAAACCAATAAATTTCATTAAAACTTAAAATAGATTAATGAATTGATGATGAAAGTTTCGAGACTTTAAATGTAAGTTAATCTTTAACAGAATGTCTGTATAAAGGAATGATCACTCACATTGTTTAAATTAAAACTTCTCGAACATGAAAAAACTACTACTTTCAATAACAGTTGCAGCTTTAGTTTCTTTAACTATGTTTGCACAAAGCACGACTTTTTTAACTTCCACGAATAATGAAACAACCCAAAAAAATGCAATAATGCCTGCTCAAAACGGAGTTTATGTTGCAATGCAGAAAACTACAACAAGTTCAAGTTTGTATTGGTACCAAAATAATATATTAAGTGAAGTTAAAAGTATTGGAAATCAACTTGCCTCTGTTTATAATAGTAATGGATCCTATGGCAAGCAATGGTTTACAAATGGCAATAATGCACTTTTTGTGTCTCAAAACGGATTAACAGGTACACGATCTTCTGCAATTTGGTATACCGATGGAACATCTGCCGGTACCGATACTGTATTAACATTTGCTTATGGAACTAATGTTAATATAGCAGGAATGATTGGTACTGATTTGTATTTTACGGTGATATCTTTAACGCCATATCAAACATTACTCTATAAAACTAATTTTACTAAGGCAGGAACAAGTCTTGTAAAAACAATTGGTAAAACAAATTTAAATTGGAATTATGTCGATAATGGTGTTTTATATCTAAATGGATATGTGAAAATAGCAACGTATAGCTATTCGGTATTATATTCATATACTTCAGATACTACTCGTTTACTTTTAGGTTCTAATTTCTTCCCTGCTAAAGTTATAAATGGAAATTTATATGCATATGCTAATGGTAGTTCCATTACAAAGAAAAATCTTACTTCAAATGTTGTTACAAACTTTTATTTTCCCGATACTAAAGAAGGCGATAAAGTATCGCATATAGATGAAATAGTAGGGGTATTTAAAGATAAATTGTACCTAAAGTGTAATTTGTCTTTGAGTTCGAATAATATTGCAAATTATAGATTATATACGGGAAATATTACTGAAACAGGAAGTACTATAAATTTTACTGAATTACGATCGGCGAACGATAAAGCTATTATTATTCCGAATAAATCGCTGCTTTATACCTTTGGTGAAAATGTTGCTTTTTTTATTGGTGTAAATGATTATGCTGGTAATATAAACATTTTTGCAACCGATGGTACAAATGCGAAAACTCATGCAATACAAGAACTTATGACAGGAACAGCATGGGCATTTACCTACGAAGCACGAGCTTGGTCGTGTGGCGATAGATTTTATTTTTATGGAACAGATTATAAAACAGGATCGACTGTTAATGTAGGAAGAACATTATCGACATGCGATTCTACTTCAGGAAGTTTAACTCCTATTTCTTTAAATGCTGGATCAAATGCAATAATTCTAGATATGGTTAATTATCAAGGCAATTTGCTCTTTTCGATCGATAGTTTTAGCTCTAATTCGCTGTACGCAATTGATGCTTGTTCTTCATATACTACTCCAATTAGTAATATTGATGAAGTTTCTGCAAAAACGGTTACGTTCGATTTATATCCTAATCCAAGTAAAGGCATCGTAACAATTAAAGTTTCTGAGGAAATAAGTAATGCTACAATAATTGTATCGAATGTGTTAGGCGAAAAACTTTATAATACAAATATTGGTGGTCAAACATCAGCAATTACTCTATTACTTAAAGCTGGTATTTACTTTGTCTCATTAAATAATAATGGGAATATAATCACAAAGAAAATACTCGTACAATAATTTAAACCTATTCTGAAATGAATAATGAATTGTATTAAAATACAAAAAGTCCCGATTTTCTATGAAAGTCGGGACTTTTTATGCAATTACATTTCTATAATTATTATTCAAGTGCTTGTCTAATATCTTCAACTAAATCTTCTGCATCTTCAATACCTGTTGAAATGCGAATTAAGTTTTCGCTTATTCCAAGTTTCTTTTTAAGTTCTATGGGAAATGAACCATGAGTCATTTCGGTAGAATAATTTACCAAAGATTCTACACCACCAAGACTATCGGCTAAATGGAAGATTTTAAGTTTGCCAAAGAATTCTTTTACTTCTGCATATCCGCCTTTTATTTTAAACGAAACAACACCACCGAAACCAGTCATTTGTTCTTTTGCAATGTGATGATTTGGATGATCGGTAAATCCTGGGAAGAACAACTCTTCAACCTTTGGATGTCCTTTTAAGAAGTTGGCTATAGCCCATGCATTAGCTTCATGTTGACGCATACGTAGTGCCAAAGTTTTAACTCCACGCAAAGTTAACCATGCATCGAAAGGACCAGCAACAGCTCCAACCGATTTTTGATACATTCCAATGAAATTGTACAATTTTTCGTCGTTAACGATTACGATTCCACCAATAACATCGCTATGTCCGTTAATGTATTTCGTTGTGCTATGAACAACAATATCGGCACCAAGTAATAATGGTTTTTGGAAATAAGGAGTTGCAAAGGTATTATCGACAACCAATAATAAATTATGTTTTTTAGCAATTTGAGAAATAGCTTTTATATCGAATATTTTAAGCAAAGGGTTTGTTGGTGTTTCCAACCAAATCATCTTTGTTGTTGGAGTTATAGAATCTTCGATTTCTGCATGATTTGATGCATCGATAAACGAAAACTTTACACCCATAGGTTCCAAAACCTGTGTAAATAAGCGATAAGTTCCACCGTACATATCTTCGGGAGCAATAACATGTTCGCCTGGACGTAACATCGAAACAACAGCATGTTCTGCTGCAACACCACTAGCAAACGATAATCCATAATTACCTTCTTCGAGCGATGCAACGCATTTCTCTAAAGCCGTACGGGTAGGGTTACTAACTCGCGAATATTCGTGCGATTGTGCTGTTCCAAACTCTTCGCGTACAAAGGTTGAGGTTTGATATATTGGTGTTATTGCCGAATGATGTGCCGATTCTGGTTCTTGTCCTACGACTACGGCTTTGGTTGCAAATTTCATGACTTTGAGTTTTGAGTTTTTAATTTTTAGTTAAATGTAAATAATTAGGACTTAATGAATAATACAACCTCAATGAGAATAGATTCTTTAGTTTTTAATTTCCTTTGCCTTACTTTTTTCTTGATAAAAAAGTAACAAAAAATCAAGACAAAAAAACACTAGTTACCTCTTTGTTCATCGTTTTTCACGCGTTGCACGTATTTTTGTCGAATGCTCGATTCATTTTTAGCATTTCAAATAGTTATACATTTGAAATTTTCTTATGAATAGCATGTATATTAAGTCAAATTAATTTTAATATTTGTTTCTATTTCAATGTAATATATATTCTTCAGTAGACCAGAATCAAACCCAATTACAAGAATAAAAAAACTTCCCACAAATGTATGAACATAAAATGGGAAGTTAGTTTTATTCTTGTTTAGAATAAATTATTTTACTTCGGGCTCGTAGCTATAAAGTAATGTACTTAAATAGCGTTCGCCAGTATCACATAAAATGGTAACTATTTTCTTTCCTTTGTTTTCGGGACGTTTCGCAATTTGTAGAGCTGCATAAACATTTGCTCCCGATGAAATACCAACGATTAAACCTTCTGTTTTTGCTAATGCTTGTCCAGTTAAGAAAGCATCTTCGTTTTTAACTTTAAATATTTCGTCGTAAATTTTTGTGTTTAAATTGTCTGGTATAAAACCTGCACCAATACCTTGAATTTTATGAGGAGCTGGACTTCCACCCGAAAGAACAGGCGAATCGTTTGGCTCAACAGCTATAATTTGAACTTTAGGATTTCTAGCTTTTAAAACTTCACCAACACCAGTAATAGTTCCACCTGTTCCAACACCAGCAACAAAGATATCTACATCGCCATCGGTATCTTTCCAAATTTCTTCGGCAGTAGTTTTACGATGAATTTCTGGGTTAGCAGGATTTTTAAATTGTTGTAAAAGTATAGCATTGGGCGTTTGTTTAACTAATGCTTCGGCAGTACGAATAGCTTCTCCCATTCCACCTGGACCTGGAGTAAGAATTATTTCAGCACCTAAAGCTTTTAATAAGTTTCTGCGTTCAACGCTCATTGTTTCTGGCATTGTTAGAATAAGTTTGTATCCTTTAGCTGCTGCAACAAATGCAAGAGCTATACCTGTGTTTCCAGATGTTGGTTCAATAATTACAGTATCTTTATTAATAAGTCCACGTTTCTCAGCATCTTCGATCATAGCAAAACCAATACGGTCTTTTACGCTACCTGCTGGATTGAAATACTCGAGCTTAGCAATTATTGTAGCTTCGGCTCCATTGTTTTTGTTGAAATTCGATAATTCTAATAATGGTGTGTTACCAATTAGTTCTGTAAGGTTTTTTGCGATCTTTGACATGTTTTCTATTTTTTTAATAATTTCTAATTCGTTTTTGTTTGATACAAATATCCGATGAAAAAGAGCTTTCGCGCATCGCCCGTGTTGGGTAATTTTATATACCTAATTCTTGGTAGTAGGTTAACAAAAAGGACATCATTTCGTAGTCTAAAACTTTGAAATGATGTCCTTAAAGGTATGAATTATAAATCCTATTCTTTTATAATTGTTTGCGAATATTTAGTAATTCCATTACTCGAAATTACAATATAATAAAGTCCATTTGCTAATGCTTGAGTATTTATTTCTTTTGTAATTATACCTGTGCTTTTACCCGTTATTTCAATAATTTTTTGACCTATATTAGTATATAAGTTAATTCTAAAATTCGAGTTTATAGGTAAATAAAAAATAGTTTTTAGTTCGTTTTTAAATGGATTAGGGAAAGAGATGTTACTATCGTAATTTGTACTGATCTCATTACTTTCTGTAGAAAGTGGCATTTTATAATATAACGTTTTAATGTTGGCATCAATCCAATCTATTCTTGTAGATAAATAAGTCTTCAACATTGCAATATCTTCTTGATATGTTTTTGCTGGATGTTGGTATCCCCAAATATCCATCTTTTTACCGTCGTAAGGCCAAACTTCGTAATTTCGTTTAAGAGCATCACCTGCATATGCAATTATCGAATCGATTCTTTTGTTTAAGGAATCTTTATGAAAAACAGTTTTTCTTAAATCAAACCATCGAGCCCGAAAAGCTTTAACTAAGTTGGTATCGCGAAAAGCTCCTTTTTGGTACATTTTAAAACAAGGAGATTCATTAAATTGCCATCCATAAGTATTGTTTGCATGTTGTACATTTATATTTCCACAAGATAAATCGAAATCCCATACTGGACCGAACATAAGTTTTGAATTTTGATCGTCACGATCTTTATGCATAAATAAGCTGAATTGATATGCATCGGCATTTTTTACTAATTCGTTTACAAGTGTATAGTCAAAATAGTTTTGATAATCGATTCTATTTCTAAAACCATTTACAGTATCGGTAAAATCCGAATAATTTTTTGCACCAGCATAGGCACCAAATAATGCATAAGAAGCTTGTGCGTATTTTTTTTGTTCAGGTTGAATGGTTTCTACTTTAGGATATTCAATTTCAAAACCTCCTTGATCCATTTTAAAAATGTAACCACCAGTCAAATTATTTCCAGATATTTCCGTTGGCATAAGTTTTTTAATATCAACTCTATTGGAGTCTCTTTTTATAGTTTCAATTAAAACATAAAGCCCAAGAAATTCACCATTAACAATTAATTCGAAATATTTGGTATTTGGTTGCCAATCGCTCATAACATCTCGAGCTAGAGAATATCCTAATACGTTTCGAATATTACTTTTATCAGCAAAAGGGCCATTAAAAACCCAATCGTTTTCGGCAGGTAAACCTAATAATGGAATATCTAAATTGTTGCCTGCTCCATCTCTTGTTTCAACAGAATAATTTTTCTTTGGCCATTGAAGTGTAGAATTCCCTCGTAGTTTAATTCCAATGTTTGACATTACTTCAGGAATATCTGTTAATCTATTATATTTCCCTTTGTTGTTGTTATAAACAATCATTTGAGCTGTCACTTTCGCAGAATCCGAAACAATACCAAGTTCGCCTGTTTCAATTCGAATTATAGGTAATAGCGATGAATCTAAAGTTATTTGTTTAATAACATGCCAAGGTCCATCGTAAGGTGTTAAATATCTATTTGTAATATTTGCTAAATAAGTGTCAAAATGCAAATCAGTTCCGTTAATGCTATCGTTATGAACTTGAACCGAAAGAATATTTTTACCATTAACTAAAGTTTTATGTAGCAGCGCAGAGTCGATATAATAACCAATAGTAGGTTGTAAACTGCCTCTTTTCCCAATAATTTCGTGCGATCTGTCAGCTAATCTATTATAAGCTGCAACTTCGCCATGTTTTCCCATATTAACTCTTGCAATTTCGACACCATTGAGGTATGCAATAAAACCATCATCATATTCTACAAGAAGCGATGCTTCGTTCATTTTTTTTGCGGTATCTACGGTAAAAGCATATCGAATATATACCGACTGACTATGTGTTGTTATTTTCGTTGAATCTGATTTTTCTCCAAATCCAATTCCATATTTGCCTAATTGCCAACTGTTGTCGTTATAGTTGGTGTCTTTCCAAGTTAAGTCTGGTTCTTGTGTTCCTACTTGATATTTATATAAACTATCGTTAAAAAATTGTTGTTGTCCAATACTAGAAAGGCTAAGAATAAGCCCTAAAAGAAGAAAATAAAATCGTCTCATTTTTATGCAATATTTAATTATTCAAAAGTACTACAAATACTTTTGAGGAACTTTTAACTTGACAAAATATGATTGTTGTTTTAATTCAAAAATGTGCTATAATGTTGCATATTGCAAGAAATTGACCTTAAGGGCTTCAATTAAAAAGAACAAGTTGGTACATCTTCATCGATGAGAATAATTTCATCTCTCGATTTTCCACAGATTTTACATTCGTTATCTTTATAGAATCCAATTGTTTTAAACGACATCGAAAGAGCATCGAACGATAATAATTTATTCGTCAGTAAAGTTCCAGAATTTGTAAAATATTTTAGCACTTCGGTTGCTTGAATTGTTCCAAGCATTCCAGCAATAGAGCCTAAGATTCCAGCTTGTGAACACGATGGTGTTTGATTAGCCGGTGGAGGAGATTGATATAAGCAACGATAACATGCAGTTCCAGGAGTATGAGTAAACGTTTGTCCTTCGAATCGAATAACACCACCTTGTGAGAATGGTTTTCCAGCCTTAATGCAAGCATCATTTACCAAAAATTTTGATCCGAAATTGTCGGTTGCTTCAACAACAAAATCGAAATCGTTAATTATTTCTAATGCGTTTTTTGCATTTAATCGATGTTCAAAGCAGATTACTTTTACATCGGGATTTAAAGCTTCGATTCTTTCTTTTGCAGATAATACTTTAGAAGTTCTTACAGCATTGGTCGAATGTATTACTTGTCGTTGAAGATTTGAAACATCAACAACATCTCCATCGATAATACCTATTGTTCCAATACCTGCTGCAGCAAGATATAAAAGGACAGGAGAACCTAATCCACCAGCACCAACTACTAAAACTTTAGCATTTAGTAGATTTTCTTGACCTTCGATTCCTACTTCTTGTAGAAGTATATGTCGACTATATCGTTCAATTTGAGAGTCTGTAAAATCCATGATGCAAAGGTAGTATATATCATTTAATTTAGTTTGTGCTAATTGAATAACTATATCTCAATAATAATTAAGTTTTTACTTGATAAATATCTTGCCTTACTTATGTCTTGATAAAAAAGTAACAAAAAATCAAGACAAAAAACCGAGCGAAGCGAGCTCATCAAAACAAATAAAAATAAATAATACTATTGATAAACACTTGTTACACCATTGTGCTCCGTTTTTCACGCGTCGCACGTATTTTTGTCGAGTGCTCGATTCATCTTTTGTATTTCAAAATCACAACTACTTAAAGATTAAAAATCAATTTTGTACAAAAATATTAAAAGTATAATCATCTATTTTAATGAATTATTTTTAATATTTTCTGATTTTAAAAGAACTAACGTCTTTTAAAGTCTGTAACCTTACCTTCTTGTTTTAGTTTATCGTAATTAGATCGAAGTCTGATTAACCAAAATATTCGTTCTTCTTCGTAGAATGCTTTTAGTTCGGATTTGTATTGTTTAAAGTAGTTATAGAATCCAAAGAAAACCGATACTGTTTTATCTCCATTTGCATTATTAACATAATGATAGAATGGGAAAATACTCTTTTCTTGTTTACCATCTTTATCACTATTTGCATATAATAAATACAAAAAACGAGTTTCAAATTCGCCATTCGAACAATGCTCCGAATTAAAGAATTTCCAAAGTATATCGTGTGATATCGATTTATCGAACACATTATTGTATCGATATAAAAACCAAAAGAGCATAAACGTTTTTCTAGTATCACTTTTATATGAATATTGGAAAGGTTGAATTGAAAACATTTTTGATGTATCGGTTTTTGCATACCAAATAATAGGAGCAATTCTAAAACTACTAAAATTTTTCGATTTTTCTTTTTCACATATTGGCCATAAAATCGAAGTTTTCGAATAGTTTAAATCTGTTTTACGGCGGTATAAAAATAGGAAAACCGATGTTTGCGTCTTTGTGTTTTCTCGCTTATAATTGAAAATGGGGAATAAATAGGAATGTACTTTCTGTTTTGATTGTATTATTCCAGCTAAAGGTGTTAAAATTAAATATTTAGAGTTATCGATTAGTGATTGACCTTTTGAAAATAATGGAAAAACAGTAAGCGATTTGTAATCTCTATCTTTGAATTTATATAGAATAGGAAATAGAACTGTATTGTTAACATCCTTGCTTCTTTTTGACCAATATATAGGAAAAAGACTTGTTTTAAATGTTGTGTCGTTTTTTGAATATGTCACTTCATTTTTGAAAATAGGGAATAGTATATTTGATTTATAATCTGAGGTTTTTGTGTGTTTAAATAATGGGAAAATAATAACACTATTGTGGTGATTACTTTTTAAACTCCAAAAGAATGGAATGAATGTTTTGTGTATTAAAGTATCATACAATGTAACTTCTGTATTGCTCCACCAAAATGGGAAAATTGCTAGATATTTTTTCTTAGAATTGGCAGTATTACCTTTCGAGAAAAACGGAAGAACGGTTAATGAACTATTATTTTCGTTTTTTAATTTGAATACAAAAGGGAAAAGAGTTGTATTGTTGTCTGTTTTACTTTTTTTCGACCAAAAGAAAGGGAAAGCTGTTCTTGTTTTAATGGTATCGTGTTTATAAAAATAATCGTATTTCCACCATAATGGGAATAAAACAGAGCTAGATTGAAATTTGTTTTTTTGTTGCCACCAAATTGGGAATACCGTCAAATAATTTTTACTCGAATCGGCAGATTTACCTTTCGAGAAAAATGGAATTATAGTTAATGTTCTTTCAAATTCGTTCTTTAAATTAAATACAATTGGGAAAAGAATAGTATTGTTTTCAGATTTACTATGTGTTGACCAATAGAATGGGAAAACAGTTCTAGTTTTTATCGTATCGTGTTTATTAAAGTTGTCGAACTGCCACCAAAGTGGGAATAATACTTTACTTAATTGATATTTGTTTTGTTGTTGCCACCAAAAAGGGAAAATGTTTAGATATTTTTTACTTGAATCGCTCGTTATTCCTTTCGAGAAGAATGGAAATACAGTTAAAGATTTCTTAGTTGAATCTTTTAATGAATATACCATTGGAAATACAATAGTATTATTTTTATTTCTGCTTTTAGTTGACCAATAAAATGGGATAAAACTTGTTTTTCTTATTGTATCTTTTGATTTAGATAAAACCGTATGCCAGTAGATTGGAAATACAATATGTTGATTAATTCTCGAGTCCTTAATATGCCAATAAATTGGGAAAATAGTCCAAAAACAACTATCATTTAAATACGATTTCCATTTCGAATAGAAAGGAAATACGGTTAATGATTTTCTATTATGATTATTGAATTTATATACAAATGGAAACACAATAAGATTGTTCTTTGACGAACTTTTCTCCATCCAAACAAATGGAAAAACAATTCGTTTTTTTATGGTATCATTTTTTAAGTATTTATCAATACTCCACCATATTGGAAATAAAATAGTATTATTTCTTTCTTTCGATTTATAATACCAGAATACAGGGAGAATATCGAAATATTTTTTAGTCGAATCTTTCGAATGTCCGATAGAAAATAACGGTAAAATTGTTAACGATGTATTTTGTTTGTTTGAAAGAGAATAGAATATTGGAAATAATATTTTGTTGTTTTTGATTTTACTTTTAAATGACCAATAACAAGGAAAAACCATAGATTGTTTAATAGTATCGTCTTTTAAAAAATATTTGGAAAGCTTTATTACTGGAAAAATATATTTAATATCGGTATTTGGAATTTTCTTGTGAAAATAAAATGGAATAAATGCTTGATAACTACTATCCATATCAGCAGTTTTCCATAATGTGTAGAATGGAAAAATTGTGAAAGAAGAATTGTACTGATTCTTAGTTTTAAATATACATGGGAATATGCTTAATTTACTTGCATTCTTACTTTTTTCAAACCAAAATATTGGAAATAGTGTTTTGCTTTTAGTAGTATCATTTTTTAAAAATGATGTTTTACTCCACCATAATGGAAATACTATATTCGATGTTTTGTCGCTCGATTTTAAATGCCAAAATAATGGACTTACAACGAAATGGTTTATAGAAGAATCTCTTGAAATTCCTTTTGAAAATAAAGGAAAAAAGGTAAACGATTGGTACGTACTATTTTTAAGTGAAAATATAAAAGGGAAGAATGTTTTATTGGTTGTTACTTTGTTTTTATTCGACCAGTAAAATGGGTAAATATTAAAATATCTTTTTGTAAAATCCTTTGAGTGTCCCAAAGAGAATAATGGAAATATTGTTAGATGTTTAAAGTTGTTTTTATTTCGATAATACACAAAAGGGAAGTACGTTTTATTGTTTGTGCTTTTATCTTTTGTAGACCAATAAATAGGAAATATTGTTGTACGTTTTAATGTGTCGGTATCCCAATATTCTCTAGAAGACCACCATATAGGGAAGAAACTTTGTTTTATTTCATTGTAATTCCTAATGTAGTTATAAAGTAAAGCAATGTTTAATTGACTTTTATATTTTGATGTGTATTTGTAGTAAAAAGGTAAAAACAACTGACTTGTGTCGTAGCTCGATGAATTATACCAATAAAGAGGAAATGCTACTAAACGAGTTTTATTTTCGGTAGTGTCGTGTTTGTACCAAAGGAAAAAGAATAGATTATTTTCTAGTAACAATCCTTTTGAATTGCGACTTATTCCTAAACAAGTTATTTTAGGTGCAAGTTCTAGAAATTTGTACGACTTCGAATTTCTAGTTATTTCAAAATGAAAAACAGATGGATAATAAAATGAGAACAAACGAATATCGTTCGAATATTTAGTACTATCGGAAATGAAAATAGGAAGTAAATGACTGTGTTTTGTCTGTAAAGAATAGTTTGACATTTTCGAAAATAGAGGAAATAATATTTGTAATTCTTTCTTTTCGCTGTCTTTGTATTTTTTAAAAAGAGGCCAAATGTTTATGTTTCGTCCTCTTGTAAAACCAAAATCGAACGACATGTCCGATTTAGTTTCTGTATTTTGAGCCAGCAGATTTATACAAATAAATACATGAAATAGTAATACAGAAAGCTTTTGAATACGATGTTTAAACATTGCTAATTTTAAAATGTTGCTTGAAAATACCTTGTCAAATCTACAATATATATGAGAATTAATTTCAAATTATATATGAAATTGATATTTTATTTAAGGAATTGTCCCATTGCATTTTTGTTCCCTCGTTAGTGCGTTTTTAGTTATTTCTCATCTAAAAAATATATAAATCAAATTTTTATATAACATGTTTATAGTAAGAATATGAACTTTAATGAGAACATTTCCAATTGAACAATATTCTATTGTCTCATTTAAAGAGATTAGATATATTATAAACTCAAAGTACTGAAAATTATAATTCTAATTGGGAAAAAAAGAGATACTAACTGTTTAATTTCTGATTTATGAAACATTAGCAACATATATTTGTGTGATTTTTAGTCTATTTTGAGATTTGTAACAAATTTAAATAATACTTTTTTAAAGTAAATTTACTTCAATAAATAAAATTATAAATGGAAGAAACTCTAATAAATAACTTATCGATAGATTGTGTTGTTTTTGGATTTGATAGTGGAGAATTAAAAGCACTATTTGTTAAAAGATTCAACGAACCAGATAAAGGTAAAATGTCCTTACCAGGAGGATTTGTTGCTATAAACGAAAATTTAGATGCTGCTCCTGCACGTCGATTAAAACAACTTACTGGAATTGAAAATTTGTTCATGCGACAATTTCATACTTTTGGCGATATACATAGATATCCTCCACATCGAGTTTTAACTGTTGCGTATTATGCTTTGGTTAAAATTTCTGATTATAAAATTAATGTTGGTGGAGATGTACACGAATGTCGTTGGATTTCGATTAAAGAAGTTCCAGAAATGCCTTTTGATCATAGAGAAATACTTGAGGTTGGTATTGAAAAACTTCGAGAACAGGTACGAACAGAGCCTATAGGTTTTAATCTTTTACCCGAAAAATTTACAATTACGGAACTTCAAAATCTTTACGAATCGATACTTGATACAAAATTCGATAAACGTAATTTTAGAAAGAAATTAGCAAAGATGAATTTATTAGTCGATACTAAACAAAAACAAAAAAATGTATCTCATAGAGCTGCAAATCTTTATAAGTTTGATGAAAAAAACTATCAGAAACTTCTAAAGAAAGGTTTTATATTCGATTTATAAGGCTTCATTCGAAGAACACACAATAAGTGAACTGTTGGAATATTAATTAAGATTTAATCCCTATAAAAAAAACAATAGTAAATTTTAGATAATTTTTTCTTAGAACTAGTTCTTATATAAAAGGCGATAATTTAGGTTCTCGCCTTTATATATTACAGTAAACCTATTATAACGATTAAATTGTTAATTTAGCAAAAGGAATATTTCAAGTTATAATGTTTTAATCTATTCGTAAATAAAATTATTCAAATCTTAAATTATAGTAGAAAATGAAAATATTTATAGTTGGATCTGGTAAGTTAGCAAATGCAATTGTATATTCTAAATTATCTTTTCAATCTTGTGAAATTGCTAAATGGGAGTCGAAAAATGAGTTTTCACAAGAGAAGTCTATAATTATTCATGCAGGTTCGGGTAGGCAATTACAGGAATGTGTTGAATTTTGTACAAGAACAAAATCGGTATTTATTGAACTTTCTACAGGGTTAGAAACTGAAAATATGGAACCAGATTTTCCTCTTATAATTTGTCCAAATACCTCTTTATTAGTTTTAAAAACCCTGACCTTATTAAAACTAAATGGTAAATTATTTAAAAATTACGAAATATCAATTACCGAGTCACATCAATCTACAAAAAAAACAGAACCAGGAACGGCATATTCATTTGCAAAGTCATTACATTTTCCAATTAAAGAAATAGTTTCAGTTAGAAAACCTGAAATTCAGTTACATGAAATTGGTATTCCTCAAGAATTTATCGAGAAACATGCATATCATAAAATAGTGATTAAAGATGGAACCGATGAATTAACAATCGAAACTAAAGTTTTTGGTCATGATTCTTATGCAATTGGTGTTAAAAAAATAACTGAATCCGTATTACATAATAATTTTGAAAACAAAAAATACAGCATATTTGATCTTATAAATAATAATATGCTATAAGTTTCGATCGTATCAGACTCTTGAAATAGATATGAGTAAAAAATACAATTCTTGATGATGGTTCTATTCTGCAACGATAGTCACTTCAACTCTTCTCAGTGACCAAAATTCAACGTCAATTTCTGGTTACTCTGCGAATTCAAAGTGATATACAATTCTTCGTAGCTAAATTATGCTTTTTTAACAAATTCCGATTTTAATCCCATTGCACCAAATCCATCTATTTTGCAGTCGATATTGTGATTTCCATTTACTAGGCGAATGTTTTTTACTTTTGTACCTGCTTTAATTGGTTTTGGAGCTCCTTTAACCGGCAAGTCTTTTATAATCACAACACTATCGCCATCATGAAGTTCATTGCCATTTGAATCTAGAACTTTGGTTTCAGCATCAAAATTTTCGACTTTAGTATCTTCTTGATTCCATTCATAAAAGCATTCTGGACATATCAATAAACTATCGCTTTGATATGTGTATTCGCTTTTGCATTTTGGACAGGGTGGAAATTCAGCCATTTCTTTCTTCTTTAATTAATATTATGCAAATATACTGTTTAATAACTATTGTTTAAAATGTCTCAAGTACCAAAAATAAAAGGTTTAGCAAATAGTTATATGCTAAACCTTTTTTATGGTTGTTTTTAAGTATTTTATTTCAGAATTATCTTCTTCTCAATTGATGTAGAATTGTTTTCTAATTCAACGATATAGCAACCTTTTACAAGATTACCCAAAGAAATTGTGTTTATCTTATTGTTTAAAATTACTGTTTTAACCTTTTCGCCAAGTATAGAATAAATAGTTACTTTTAATGCTTGATCTTCTGTTTGTGAAATAGTAACAACATCATTTGTTATTGTTGGATAAACAAATATGTTTTTATTGGAAACTATGTTCGATTTTATAATTACTTGATCATTAGATAAACCAGGAGTCGCCTTCGCAAAAGTGCTTAAATTTGTCTCACCATCAACAGTTCTTCCGTACGATTTATCGCTTACTTGTAATCCATACGAAAGCGAATCGACCCAACTTACTTGGGAATTAATTTTTCCCGATAATCCAATAAAACCACTTGATGTGCTTAATTTAAAATTACTATGTAAGCTGCCTTGGAATGTTTCATTATCAGCCCATATAATAAGATATCCATTTGCAGGAATTGTTGTACCGTTTGGAATTAAAAATTTATATGGATTAGTTTTATCATCAGTTAAATAGCTATTCGATAAGTCTACAGCATAAGAATTTGCATTATATAGTTCAATCCAGTCTTCATATTCATTTGCATTATCCTTAATGGTTGTCTTATTCGAAGCCATAAATTCATTAATAAATACATTTTGAATACCTAATTGTTCTTCGTAAACAGCTGTATAAGTTTTATTAGAGTTGAATGATACTGTAAAAGAATTCGTTGTCGAAACCGTACTTCCAGCCCCATCTATCCATTTTACGAATGTTAATCCTTGTTCATTTAATGCTTCAAGTGTAAATGGTATTCCAGTAAAATAACTTCCTGTAATGTTATTCCCTTTTAAATTTACACCACTTAATTTGTATCTTGGATTATTATTATTTGTTGCATTTAATGTTAATGTATTTGTTGAAGAAATGCTAAAATATTTTTTAATAAAACCTTGCATTAAAGCTGGACGATCTTGTGCAAAAGAAATCATAGCATCACGTTCTATATTCCATTCTACATCGTCATTTCCCCAACGAGTTAAATGTGGTAGTTTTTCGCTCGAAAGTATTCCTTCGATTTTTGAAATCAAATTAGTTACAGAATCAGTGCTGAATGTCGAATTCATATGAGCTGCAAAACGTTGAATAAATAAGTTCTTGAATGTTGTATTCAAAAGTAATTGTCTTAACAACATTGTTGATTTTGGTGGATTCGGCCAACCACTTCCATATTGAGTAGTTGCATCAACAAGTGTATTTTCATTTTTATCTGCTCCTTTATAATATTCGAACGATTGGTCGGTATCGTAATAAATCCAACGCCATTTATGCCCAGCTCCATTCTCTTTCCAAAATCGTATATTACTTCCTGGCCAGTCGTGATTTGAAACATAAATCTCAGCAATTTCATAATCAATAAATTCATCGATATCCATCATCGATTCAATGTTTTGATATACAGAACTGTTTTGGGTATTGTTATTTTCTACATAACTATAAAATTGATCGAAGTCATCGTAAGTTCCAGCATAAATTTCACTGTAATTGTATATTAAATCGACTACCGATGAATCAAGACCATAATTATTCTTTAAATAATCTTCGGTAATCTTTTCACGTACATTTAATATACCCCAATAATTTCCATTAATAAAAACTGCAGAAGGCTGATATCCTTGAAAATCGACAAGCATATTTGAGCTTGCCAACAATGAATTCATTCCATCGCGATATTTTAATTGATCGACATCGCTACCTGCATTTTTTAATATAATTTTGTCGAATTGGTCGATGTTTTTGCTTTTAAAGAATTTGTAATCCATACGTTCATCACCATATGCTTTTCCGCAATTAATAGTAAAAGAACGTTGTGCAAATCGTCGACTCCAACCTCCATGAATAGATATTCCAGCATTTACTTGTACTTTTTGTTTTCCATTTACAAAATATTCGAATGTTGATGGTAATTCAATATCTTCCCAAAAATTTGCTCCATAATTTGGCATTCCAGAACTAGCATTGGGACCTAAAGAATACATACCATAGTAAGAATCAAACATATCGAGAGAATCGACTCCTATCGAAACAACTGGTATTGTTATATTTCTTTCGTTAATAAAATAACTTTGAGTAGTAATTCTACTTGTTGTATAATCGGCATGCGATACAATTGCTTTTAAAACGGTATTTCTGCTAATTTTTATAGGACTACTATATACTGTTGACGAGTTTGTAGGATTCGTTCCATTTGTTGTATATCTAATTGTTGCATTCGTAAGAGGAACAGATAAACTTACCATTTGAACTGTTGAATAAAATCCACTTGGAATTGACATATGTGCTTGTAAAGCCTGTGTTTTTGATGTTGTTGTGTTATTCTGACTCCCTGGAGTTGGAATTGTATAAGTTGCCCATATTTGCGAATTCGATAATTGTCTACCAACAGAAATTCCAGAACTTATAACTCCAAATTTATAAGAATCGACTAGAATCTTTTGCGATGTGTAAAGTCCTAGTTCATTTCCTTTACTACTTAGCTTGAAATTAGTATGCAAACCTACAGTATGTTCCCCAAAATATTGAGCATCGGCCCAAACAATTAGATATGAACCAGCATTTATAGTTGTTCCTAATGGGAAAGACCATTTAGATGTATCACTTATATTATCTGTTAAATAATAACCCGAAATATCAACAGCAGTTGTTCCATTATTATAAATTTCAATCCAATCGGAATATGCATGATATTCGGGATCGGTAATTGTTGAAATATTTGATGGTTGAAATTCATTTATTACAATGTTCGAATATGTAATAATTGTTTGTAATAATAAAGCAAAGCTTAAAAAAACTTTTTTCATGGTATGATTTATTGGTTGAAATTAATTATTTCTCTTTTACATTTTTCAATGAGTAAATATAATAAAAAATCTTGTTTTCGAAATTATTGAAAACAAGATTTAAACAATTAAATGAATACGTGTAATAAATTGAATTATAGATTATTTAAATAGTAATTCGAAATTTTATACAAGTAATGAATTCTATCTTTTCCTAAAACATGATGATCATGATTTGGATATAGGAAATAATCTAATTGAACATTGTTTGAAATACATTCGTCAAGAAAAGCCATCGAATTATTTATTACAGTTATGTGGTCGATTCCGCCATTCGTTAATAAAAGTTTGCCTGTGATATTTTTTACTTTGTTTATTGTGCTAGCATTTTCATAACCCGTTGGATTCGATTGTGGTGTTCCCATATATCGTTCTCCATACATTATTTCGTAATATTTCCAATCGGTAACTGGACTTCCACAAACACCAACCTTAAATATTTTGGGAGCTTGTTCCATAAGAGTTAATGTCATAAAACCACCAAAACTTTCACCATATAAACCAATTCTATTACTATCTATAAACGATTGTTCCTTTAGAAATTCTACTCCTTTTAATTGATCTGCAGTCTCGATTGTTCCTAATTTGTGCCAAGTACAGTTTTCAAAATCTAGTCCTCTGTTCGAACTACCGCGACTGTCGAGTATGAAGACTATAAAACCTTTACTAGCTAAGTAAAAAGGCGTAAATCCGTTACCTAACAACCATTCGTTGCGAACCATTTGGATATGCGGACCACCATATACATTTACTATTACAGGATATCGTTTTGTAGTATCGTAATTGGCAGGTTTTATAAGGCTTCCATATAATATTGTACTATCGTCGGCAGCTTTTATTGTAATTAATTCTGTTGTTGGAAAATGTATTGTGGAAAATGGATTTGAAGTTGTTATAATTGTTTTACGAGTTTTGTTTTTAATGTCACAAATATCTAATGTATATGTTTTAAAAAGGTTCGAATATTCGTCTAGAATTAGACCATTACTTTTGTTTAATATTCCAGAATGTACTCCCGCTTCTGCCGATATTTGTAAGGTATTTCCTGTTTCGATTTGTGTTTTATATAAGTGTTCCTCGAGTGGTCTTTGTTGATCTATTGCTGAATAGTAAACATAATGATTTTCAATTCCATAAACCTCGTTTACTTCCATTGTTGGTTTAGTAATTACTTTAATTGGTAATGTGTCGTTTTGATACCAAAATAATTGATTTATTCCTGAAGTTCTGTCAACATATAAAAACGATGAAGCATTTATAAAGTAAATTGGATTAACTGGTTCTACATATTTCTTGCTTTTAACAGTTACAATATTTTTATCAAGATTTCCAGTTTTTATATCATATCGTTTCAATGTATATTGCGATTGCTCACGATTTAAATCAAATAAATAAATAAATTGATTATCGGGCGACCAAGTAATATTTGTTAAATAATGATCTATTTCTCCGGTATTTAATCTAATTCGTTTTTTTGTTTTAAGATTATATATATAAATCGTAACTAGTTGATTTGATGCGCCAACAAATGGATACTTTAAAGTACTAGTTTTTGCGAATTCACCCGAAAAATCAATTCGTGGGTAACTTGGAATCTTTAATTCGTTATTTGAATAATAGGCTAATGCATCACCATCGTTTGCCCAAAACGTAGCTTTCGATGTTCCAAATTCTTCTCTATAAACATATTTACCACCACTTGATACACATGATATATTATTTGTAATTTGATTTTGTTTTCCCGATGAATCCATTACATATAAGTTATTACCAATTGTATATGCAATATTTAAAGATATATCTACATCAATATTTTCAGCTTTATTGGGTAAATGATAGCTTTTTGTAATTCGATCTAAAGTCTTGTTATATACTAAAATCAAGCTATCTATTTGAAACGAAATGTTTGAAGAATCAATCCAAGAATATTCGGGGATTTTTTTACTAAAATATCCAAGTCTTTTTCCTAAAGAATCTAAAGTTAAGCTAAAAATTGTTTTTGAAGAATCAGCATTTTTGATGTAAAAACTATTATCGAGTATATAACTAAAATTTTGGGTTTGTGGAATCCATTGTATTTGTTCTGGTTTATTTATATGGTATTTACCCGAAATATAATCTTCAATCGATAATTCTGTTTGACTAAAGAGAGTTATTGGAAATAATAGAGTTATAAATATAATAATTCGTATGCTCATCTTAAAAATAATTGATTGTAGCTGTTTCTTTTATTAGACTTACACTACTTTTGTGAATACTTAATCAGTCGGCAAAGATAGCACATGTTGATTTTAAAAACTTCATCGAAACCGTTTTTTATAGTTATGATTTTAATTATAATTTGTGTTGTTATGGACGCTTGTAATGAAAAAGGACAAACACAAACTATATCTAAAAAGACAATAAATAGGGTAGAACTTCTCGCTATTAAAAAGCCAATAGATAGTTTTAATTATAAATATCAAAAAACCTTACAACTTGCTGGTTTAGTATCTGTTGCCGATATTGATTCATCAATTACTATAGCCCTAAAATATGCAACAACCGATAATTTTTTAAAAATAAACCTGTATAATTCTTGTAAATATTGCTATGTTCACCCAGAATTGGCAAAGAAATTAAAAAATGCACAATCGCTAATAAAGTTAAAAAACAAAAATGTTAGTATAGTAATTTTCGATGCAACTAGACCTGCTTGTATTCAACAATTAATGTGGGATTCTGCAAAAATGAATATGGAAGATAAGCGTAGATTTTTAGCAAACCCTAAAAATCATTCATTGCATAATTATGGAATGGCTATAGATTGTAGCTTAATAGATGAAACGGGAAAACTTTTAGATATGGGTACAGACTTTGATTATGCTGGAGAATTAGCTTTTCCTTGTATGGAAAGTTCCCTCGAACAAAAAAAAATAGTAACTGCAAACCAAATAGCTAATAGAAAAATACTTAGAAATGCAATGCTTAATTCTGGTTTTACAATTAACCCATACGAATGGTGGCATTTTAATGCTTGTACAAGAACTACAGCACAAAAGAATTATAATTTAATAAGCGATTTTAGTAAATTTGTTTCTCCAAAAATTAATAAAGTAGATTCATTTCAAGCAAATGTTGGCTTAATCTTTAAAGTTCAGATAATTACTTCTCCTAAATTATTAAATGCAACAAACGAATTATTTAAAGGTCTAAAAGTCGATTATTATGTACAAGATACTATTTTTAAATATACCATTGGAAAATGTAAGAATTTTCAAGCGGCTTATTCACTTCGAGATAGTGTTGCTAAATTAGGATTTATACAAGCATTTGTTGTTTGTTTTAATGGAACAAAAAGAGTTTCGGTTAACGACTTTAATCAATAAAATAAATATTTATAATGAAACATACTTTACTTTATATTATGTCTTTGATTTTTCTTGTATTTGTTTCGTGTAAACAAAAAACAAAGAAACCTTCAAATGCCGAAGTTGCTGCATATCAGCAGCATTTGGTCGAAATAAATAAACTTGTAGTTGAACATATAGCCGATTCGATTAAGAAAACAAACGAACAAAACCATTTGGGATTAACAAAATCGAAAACAGGTTTATGGTATAAGATTTACCATGTTGGTAGAGGCGATTCTGTAAAATTAAATCAGATAGCTACCATATCATATAAGGTTTATCTTTTTAATGGAAAACTTTGTTACAGTACCGATTCAGCAGGTCCTAAAAATATTGTTGTAGGTCGAAGTGGAATGGAGTCGGGACTCGAAGAAGCGTTATTATTATTGCGAGTAGGCGATAGTGCCCATTTTGTTTTGCCTCCTCATTTAGCACATGGACTTTTGGGCGATCAGAAAAAAATTCCAAGAATGGCAATAATATCTTATAACATAATATTACAAGGAATTCAAAAACAAGAAGATTAACAATTATTCTTTTAAACGAATACATTTAGTTGTAACAGTTCCACCACCATTACCAAAATAATCGTCATTGTAATCGAAAGTTAAGGTTTTATAATCAGGTGCAATTGTGCCTTTACCTTCTATTATATCTTTATCAACACTTTGTTTTGGGATAGAAATATTCGAACCAGCAATTGTACCTTTAGCGTAAAAGCTTGCGCCTAAATTGTTGAAATTAAATATTTTAATTGCCTTTTTTGTAGAGTCGGTGTATTCTATATTTATGTAATAATTGCTTTTTCCGGTTTCGAAATGGTTTTCTTCGCAATTCCACTCTCCATCGATTGTTTTTGGACTTGTTGTTACTATTTGATCGCACGATGCCATATAAAAACCGGCAATAGTTATAAAGGCGATATTTCTAATTTGTTTAATTGTCATCTATACAAAAGCTTGTAAATCGTTCATCGAAATTTTTCCTTCGTAAATTGCTTTACCAATTATTACAGCATCTATTCCTTTATCGTTCAATATTTCCACATCTTTTATACAAGAAATACCTCCGCTTGCAATTACATACAATCCAGAAAAATGCTCTTTCATTTTAACGTATAAATAGGTTGCTGGTCCTTGAAGCATTCCATCTTTACTTATGTCGGTACATATAACTTTAGTTACTCCTTTGGTCATATAATCTGCAATAAATTGCCACATATCTATTCCTGAATCTTCAAGCCAACCGGTTACTGCAATTTTTTCGTTTTTTACATCAGCACCTAATATGATTTTTTCTCCACCATAATTAGTTAACCATTGATTAAACGTAGAACTATCTTTAACCGCAATACTTCCACCAGTAATCATTTGTGCACCACAATCAAAAGCAATTTTTAAATCATCGTTACTTTTTAATCCACCACCAAAATCAACAATAAGCGATGTGCTTTTTGCGATTAATTCTAGCGTTTTATGATTAACGATTGTTTTGCTTTTTGCACCATCAAGATCTACTACATGAAGACGTTTTATGCCTGCATCTTCGTATTGTTTTGCAATTTCGAGTGGATTTTCGTTGTATATTTTCTTTGAACTATAATCGCCTTGAGAAAGACGAACACATTTACCTTCTATTATATCAATAGCAGGAATTATTTCTATCATAAATTAAAATATTTTTTTAAACGAACTACATTTCCTTTACCTATGTATTCCAATTCGTCGAATTGCAATTTACTCAGTAAAATTCCACGTCCATTCATTCTCGATAATTGAGTATCTATAGGATTATATTTTGTTTTCCAATCAAAGCCTTTACCTTCATCGGTAATTGTCCATTCACAATATTTTTCGCTTTGCTTAAATTTAACCAATACCTTTTTACCAATGTTTTGAGGATGTTCGCGTTTCGATTTATATAAGTCGCTAATTCTATCGTCAAGTAAAGCTTGGTTTTTTTCTTCGTACGAAATATCCCAGTTTCCGTGTTCTATTGCATTAATTAAAAGTTCGTTGATGCCAAGTTCTATACGCATTCGTTCCTTTGAATCGAAGAAATTTCCCGTTTTTTCCGAAAGATAATTTGCCAACGATTGAACCAGATTCATGTCGCTGTCTATTTCTATTTCTAACTCACGATGTCGAATTAAATCAACAATATTCGATTGTATTGCTTTCGATTTTATTACATCGTAATAGCGATTTGTAAGTGTTTTAATTTCAGAAATATCGACAGGTTTTTTTATATAGTTATTTGCACCAAGTTGTAGTGCTTGTAATGCCAATTCTTCATTTCCATGCCCTGTAATAAAAACTATTATAACATCTTTCGATATTTTTCTGATTGATTCCAAAAGTTCTATCCCATTCATATTTGGCATTCGAACGTCAGAAATGATAAGATTGGGATTATATTTTTTAAACAAATTGAATCCATCCACACCATCATTTGCCGTTTGGCACTGATATCCCTCTTTCTCAATACATATTTTTAATAGTTCTCTCGATGAATAATCATCCTCAACTACCAAAACTTTCATTTGTTTATCCAAAACGTGTATCAATTAAATAGTAACTACTTATCGACAAAAAATCTATAAGCTTTCTAAACGCTAAATTACAATATTTCATAGACATTGTATCTATTTATTAAATTTTATTAACTGCTGGTTTTACTTTTCTTATTTGATTGTACTTTAGTGAAATCAATATTGATAAAAGTTTTTCGTCTATATATTTTCAAATGATGTTCACTATAAAGAAATTAACACTTGTAACGCTACTTCTTATTTCTCAACTTTTTTTGTTTGCTACCAAAGTTGATACTACAATATTTGCTTTACCAATGGAAGAACCGATAGATTTATCGGCAAATTTTGGCGAATTACGTGCAAATCATTTTCATGGTGGACTCGATTTTCGAACTGGAGGACAAGAAGGAAAACCCGTTTTTAGTATTGCAGATGGTTATGTTTCTATGGTTAGAATCGATTCGAAAGGTTATGGATTACAATTATATATAACGCATCCCAATGGTTATGTTTCGAGTTATGCTCATTTTTTGCGTTTTAGCGATAGAATAACAAAATATATTCAAGAGTATCAGATTTTGAATGAGCAAAATATGATATTTATAAAAATTCCACCTGGAGCATTGCCTGTTAAACGTTGCGAAATGATTGGATTATCGGGTAATACAGGAAGTTCTCGTGGACCACATCTCCATTTCGAAATTTCGGAAAATACAACAGGGAAAATTGTAAATCCATTGCAGTTTTATCCAAGTATCAAGGACGGAAGAAAACCTATTATTAATTCTATTTGTGTTTATCCAATGGACGAAAATAGTACTGTAAATGGCACAGATAAAGAAGCGTTATATTTAGCATCACGTAAAAGTATTGCTCAAGATTATGGCATTTCGAAACCTATAGTTGTTTCTGGAAATATTGGATTTTCTATTCAAGCAACCGATTTTATGAATAATTATAGTCATGTGTTTGGAATATATAAAATTCAATTATTTAAAGATAGTGTTTTGGTATACGAACATAAAATGGATAAAATTGAACCTTGGGAACAACGTACAATTAATAGTTTTATCGATTATTCATATTATTTGAAAACTAAAAATTTTCTTCAAAAAACCTTTGTTGAAACCAATAATAAACTCGGCTTTTATTCGAAAGTTAATGATAATAAAGGTATAATATCGTTTGTCGAGGAAGGTTCGAGTAGAATGATGTTTGTTGTAACCGACTATCACGGAAATTCTACTCAAATGAAATTTACAGTACAAATTCGTCGTCCAGCTCAAATGCCAACAAGAAAAACAGTAGGAATATTCTTTCCTTGTACAAAAGAAAACATTTATAAAACAAATGGTTTTAAAGCTGTTTTTGGTAAAACATCTCTGTTTAAAGATTGTTATTTTACCTATTCCATCGATTCTGTAACTAAGGTTAGTCGTGGGTATTCTCCAATTTATAAAATTATGGATGCTTCTGTTCCAATTCACGATACCGTTAAAATCAGCATAAAATTAAATAAAACGATAGACGAAAAATATTGGAAAAAACTACTTATCGTTCAGTATTGGGGACCAAACTCATCTTCTGCTGGAGGTAAATACGATACTGGTTACGTAACTACCAATATTAGAAATTTCGGGAAATATGTTGTAGTTCTCGATACTGTTGCTCCAATAGTTCAACCATTAAGAATATACGATAGAGCCAATTTAAGTGCAATTGCAGGATTGTTCTTTAAAATTGGTGATAACCTTTCTGGTGTTAGAGATTTCGATTTGTGGATAGATGGTGCTTGGTCGATAATGTACAACGATTCGAAAAAGGGAACTATAGAACATTGGTTCGATCCAACAAGAATGGAATATGGGAAATGGCATACTGGAAAATTGGTCGTTACCGATAATAAAGGCAATGCAAAAACCTACGACTTTACATTCTATAAATAGTTCTGTGGAGTCTGATGTTTATATCTTTAATGCATCGAACGATTCTGCTTTAGCTTGTAATAATCTTAGTTATTCTCCTACTAAATTCGTTAAAACTTTCGAAAACGATTTGGCAACGCTTCCAATGTTATTTGCCAATGAAAATGATATTGTTCTGGTAAATGAACAACCAACAGAAGAATATATTTCACAAATGTTGGAATATGGTTTTATCATTCCACAATTTGTTACCAAAGATAACTTTTTTGAACATCAGCATTCATTAAAATATAACCTACGTTGTATAAAACCTTGGGGATGGAGTAAAACTGTTCATACAATTTTTCGAAATAGTAAAGATCAATTTAAAAAGACTTCTGTTTGTACCGAATGGAATCCAAAATTACGCGAATTAAGTGGTCGACAAACAGCAGCAATAGTTTTACAACGTATTATTGAAAAGCAAAAATCGTCAATACTATCAAACACTGCAATTCCTAAATCATTAAAATCGATAGAAGAAATTCCCGAATTATTTTTACAAACAAATCGTTGGGTTTTAAAGTCTCCATGGAGTTCATCGGGAAGGGGATTAATGCGAATTTCGCCACAACGTTTCGCTAAAACAGAACAAACTTGGGCGCAAGCAATAATTGATGAACAAAGTTTTATTATGATAGAACCTTGGCACGAGAAAATATTCGATTTCTCGATGTTGTTTTCGGTTTCTTCAGATGAAATTTCACTGCTTTGTTTTAGTACTTTTAAAACAAACGAAAAAGGACAATTTTTGGGAAGCTTTATTCATTGGCAAGAAAATCCAGTTTTTTTAGAAATGGGAATAACTGAAAATGATTTGAATGAACTTGCAGAAACAGTTATTGAATCGCTTAAAAGTACAAATTTGCAAGATGTATACGAAGGTTGGATTGGTGTTGATGCAATGGTAATTCGCGAAAATGGTAAACTCCTTATTCATCCTTGTGTTGAAATTAATTGCCGATATACAATTGGCCATTTAGCATTCGCATTACGAAAATATTTTGAACCTTCGTCAAATGCATTATTAAGAATTGGATCTATAAAAGATCTTCAAACCTCGAAATTACAGTCGAAAGTTCAAATAATTACACCAATAAATGAATCAACACAATTTGTTGGATGGATAGAAAATTAATTATTGTAAACGAAGTAAATACAAATCGTAATCAAGCAAAATCTTTCCATATATTTCGAATCCATTTTTTTGATAGAATACAATATTCTCTGGCATAGAAGTTTCCAGGTATATAGGTAAATTTATTTGTTTTGCATAAACAATTATATCTTGTAATAGTTTTGTACCAATACCATTACCTTGAAATACTGGATCGACTCCAATAAAATCGATATATAGAAATTCTTTGGGATAAGCTTTTTTAAGCTTCGATTTAAATGTAAGTACTTTCTTTATATTTCTAATTCCAAGTGCGTAGTATATAAGTTTTATATCTGCCCAAATATCTGTTTTTTCAAGATGTGGAATGTTAACTAAGGCAACGGCTTTATTATCAAGATTGAATATTTTACCGTGTTTAAAAGTTTTTTTATAACTATAGTTAAGTAAATATTTTATTCGATTATTTCTTCTTTTATCTTGCTTAATGACATAGTTAACCGATTTGTTTTTGTCGAATGCCTTATAAAGAATTTCAATATTTTGAACCATTTTCTTATTACTTTTTATATTCAACATCTTCTTTTTTTGTCGATACTTTAATGTCGTCAAACCAAGTGTAGCAAGTTGTGGTTGGAGCCCAAGTACTATCGTTTCCACCATGAAAAGTCGAAATGTATAAATCGTCAACCTTATCACCATTCGATGTAAATCGTAAACCTTTACGTAATAGTACATGTTCTCCATTTACCCATACTTCCACTTCGCCATCGTAAGTCGACGCATTAGAGTTAATTTTAACTCTTTCCATCATATTGTACCATTTTCCTTTTTCAAAAATAACTTGTTTTCCCGAAGGAAATATTAGATCGATATCATCGCCATATGTTGCTGGTTTGTCCATGTGATAAAGATATAAAACTGCTTTGCCTCCAGATCGCCACATAAATCGGGCAGAAAATCCATTAGTTCCATCGCAGGTTGCACCGCCACTGCACCGATTTCCACCAGCCAAACCAGGTAATTTACCACCTTCGTTAGTTGTACCCCAACTAAAATTATCGCTAAATTTCAACCAATACGACATATATAATTCGTTGCTAGTATTAAATAATAATGCAATTTGACAACCATCAGGTCCTGGTCCAAATTTCCCTTGTAAATATGTTACTCTCAACGATTTTTTGCCCGAAACAGAAGTTGAACTATCAATCATAGTTCTGTCAGCTAATCCATTATCCCACGTTTCAGTTATAAAACCATCTTTTTGCCAAAATTCTTTGGTGTATATTGTTCCGAATTGTTGCGATTCAAAATCGGTTGAACCTATTAATTGTGCTTGCAATCGTTCTAACGAAAAAATCAAGAATAGGAGGAAAAGATAATTTTTCATTTAATGTTTTTATCGAATCAAAAACCGAGTTTCATTTTTATTAATTTCAATTGTTGGTAAAGGGAATTTAAGACAGTTAAACATAAAGAAAACGGTCTTTAAAATTTTATTATTTGTTTTAATCTTTTCGAGGTTAAGATCGAACGAAAAATAGAGTTGTCGAATGCGTCTTTCCTCAGGTAAAAAACCTTTATTATTTGTGGCACCTGTCATACCATCGGCACCATAACCTACAGCAATATTTAACCATTGTGGTATGACTTTAATACCTGTAATTGTTCCTAATCCTGTAGATAACCAATATGTTTGTCCATTATAATCTTTTAATCCACGTTCTATTGGATTTGTACCCAAAACATCAGGTCTATATTTTGCATAAGGGCTTGGAAAATATGCAAATTTGTAAATGATTTTTTGCTCTTTCCAAAGCATTTGTTGTATTCCAAATAGAGATGCTCCTGCTGTATTAGCCAATAAATCTTCGGGAGATGCTCCGTATTCCGAAGAAAATCCATCGAATAATTCAATAGTACTAATAAAAAGCCACGAACTTGCTATGCTTCCCCAAACAGCCTTTTTATTTTCGAAACCCGACCATAATAATAGCTTGTAATTTGCTCTGGCTATCCAGTAAGTACTATAGCTATGTCCACATTTATCCATTTGATACCATTCGTTTTCATCATTGTATAAATGAAAGTTACTTCGAGGATAATCGGCGTACCATAAATAGTTTAATCCTACATAACTCGAAGTATAAACGATAGCTTCGCTTCCGAGTATTAATGTTTTTTTAATGTTAGTTTTATTTGTTGATAATGAGTCGCTTGCAAGGCTAATGTTGTGGATAAGCAATAGGATGAAGCCGACTTTTAGTGATTTAACCATTTAAATTGTATCTTTGCTGAGCAAATATAATCAAATCTATAAACGAATTTTAGTACGATGCATAAATTACGATACATCTATATAACACTTATTTCTCTTTTTTTACTTTTTACAATTTCTAGTTTTTCAAAAGAAATTGATCTTAAATACTACCCAAGCTTTTTAAAGGATAATCAAGATTATTTAGAAGGTTTACAAAGTGAAGCTTTACAACAAAAAATAATTGAATGGCTTGGTACACCTTACAGAGGTGGAAGTAATACAAAACTAGGAACCGATTGTTCGGGTTTTGTTCAAATGATTTTTCGAGAAGTTTATAATAAAGACCTAACACATAGTTCAAGGGCTATGATAAAAGAGGTTGATCTTTTAAAGAAGAAATCGGCACTAAAAGAAGGCGATTTATTATTCTTTAAAACCTATCATCATCGAGTTTCGCATGTTGGAATTTATTTAAGAGATGGTTTATTTGTACATGCATCAACCTCTAATGGAGTTGAAATAGCAAGTTTAAATATGCCATATTACAAAAGAACTTTCTATAAAGCAGGACGAGTATTAGACTTGAATTAAGCTTTCGCATCAAATCCGTTATTTTCTTTTATTATTGTTTCGAGTACAGAATACCATTCTTCGCCAAATTTTTCGATTAGTGGTTGTTTTAAGAATTCGTAAACTCTAACATTTTCTTTTTTTCCTTTTTCTCTAGCACATTGACAAATTTTCCATGTATGATAATTTACAGCTTCGAATTGCGTGTATTTTGTCAATCGAATTGGATAGAGATAGCAAGAAATTGGTTTACGAAATGGAATTTTACCTTCGTTAAATGCTTTTTCTATTCCACAGAATAATATTCCATTATCAATAATAGAAAAACTACATTCTAATCCAGGGTTAAGCATCGTTAGCTTATCTCCATCATCGTCTATGTTATAAAAGCCATTTTGTTCAATTGTTTGCTTGCTCATATCGTTTAGGTAAGACATTATAATTGGTAGATTTTCTGCTATCAAATCTATTTCTGCATCTTCCATTGGTGCGCCACCATCACCTTCAATACAACATGCTCCTTTACATTTATTAAGGTCACAAACAAAACGCTTTGTTACTACGTCGAGACTTACTATGGTTTTATCTATTTCTATCATGAGCTATGTGTATAAAATAAAAAAGCTGGAATGTTCCAGCTTCTTTATCTGAATGTTGTTATTTTTATAAAGGTAAAACTGTCTTTTTATACATTTCGTTTAAAACTTGAGCCATACCAGTATATAGTGCTGATGCACCACAAAGTATACCTTCGAATCCAGCAATTTTATGTATTGCATGCGAAAGTTCTTCGTTACCATGGAAGGCATATGCCAATGTTAATAACAAGAATAATAAAACAACTAATCCAAACACTACTTGTAATGCACGACTAGCTTTAAATGTTCCAATAAATAAGAATGTTGAGAATATACACCATAAACCTAAATACGTGGCCATTGATGCTGGACTACTCGCTTGAACTTTTTCGCCTGCTGGTAAAAACCAAATAGCAACAAGAGACAACCAAAAGAAACCATAACTAGTAAATGCAACGGTTCCAAAGGTATTATTCTTTTTCCATTCCATTATTCCAGTAATTATTTGAGCTAAACCACCATAGAATATTCCCATTGCTGCAATCATTGTGTTTAATTCAAAAAAACCAGCATTATGAATATTTAATAACATGGTTGTTAATCCAAATCCTGCTAAACCAAGAGGTGCTGGATTTGCTGTAGTGTCGATGTTTCTTACTTCGCTTATTTGAGACATATAGATTAAAAATTTAAAAGTTTATATCGCAAAAGTACATATTTTCTAGTGTATCTTCCAAATCTATAATTGAGTATGCGAATCGAAATTGTTTATTTACGTGCATTACTTAGCATAAAATTGTACTGCATCTTTTTTTAGTTTTTCGAGACAAGGTTTATATAAATACATCATATGTCCAGCTTCGTAATATGTTGTTGAAATGTTTTTACGTAGTGAAGTAGGTATATTTGCTTGATATAGTGAATGATTCGTTCCAAAATATGGAGTTGCCAAATCATAATATCCGCTTGCAATCCAAACTTTCATATCTGGATTTTGAATCATAGCTTCCGATAAACTTGGAATTACATTTAAATATTTCCCATTAGAATATTCCCATGGCGATACATTTCCAATTATAGTATAAGGTAAATCGTTAGAGTATTTCAGTTCCGAACGTAAATAGTAATTTATACTTGTAGAAAAAGCAGCTCGAATTTTTGTGAAACTAGCATCATTTGCACAATCATCATCGTTCGCATCTGTTTCTAACATAGTTAATCTACTATCAAAACGACCGATACTTTTTAGAGAATCGTTTAATAGAGCTTTTCTATATCTCCACGAAGGAATTCGTAAATTACTTTTTAGAATATAAGCTTTCGATAAACCAGTGTAAAAACTCAATGAATCAGCTATTTTCTCTTTCTCATTTTGACTAATTAATGAGCCCTTAAATAGCGCATTTGCATAAGAACTATATATAAACGATTCAACTTTTGAAAGGCTTGTTTGTAAATCTTTTTGTAAGCTTGGAGCAAGTTTTTTATGATAAAACGATGTTGCTGTTATAGAGGGTAAATAACTAATATAACCAAGATCGTTATCTTCAAATTCTCTCAGTGTTTCGAAATCTAATGCACAAGAAAGTAATGCAATTCCATTCAAATAAATTCCATGTTCATCTATTAAATATTTACTTAAACCTGCAGCTCTTGTAGTACCATAGCTCTCACCTATAATATATTTAGGCGACCCCCAACGTTTTTGTTTATTTAAAAATAATCGAACAAATTCTCCTACCGATTCTAAATCGTTTTTGTAACCATAAAATTGTGCATCTTTTTCACCTTTAACTGGTCTACTAAAGCCAGTTCCAACTGGATCAATAAACACAATATCTGTTAAATCGAGCCAAGAGCTTTCGTTATTTGTTAATTCGTAAGGAGGTGCAGGAGCATTACCCGTTTCATCCATAATTATTCTTTTGGGACCTAAACATCCTAAATGCAACCACAAAGAAGAAGAACCAGGTCCACCATTAAACGCAAACGATAAAGCTCGTTTACCTTCCGTTTCACCATCTTTAATATACGATGTGTAAAAAACATTTGCCTTTTGTTCATCTTTATCGTCTTTCCATGCTAAATAGCCTGTTTCAACAGTAAACGACATCGATTTACCAGCAATTGTAAAAGTCTTCTTTGTTACAACTGTTTTATTATCGGTTTTAACAGAATCTTTCGATTGTGCATTTGTTGTAAATGAACTTAGATATAAGCAAATCAATACAATAAAAGTCTTTTCCATTTTTGATAGTATAAATTATATAGCCAAATATACTTTAAATTTTAGAATCAACGAACATTAAAGTTCTATTAAAATTAGCTTAAAAGCTATATTCGAATTGGATTCAGATAGAATAAAACTTACATTTGCAGCATGAATAAATCAGTATATAAAATTAGCTTTTCGATAGCTAAATTGATACTTTTCTCATGTCTTTGTGTGAATTTGTTATCATCTTGTGGTTCAGGTAAAAAAAGAAAAGAATCTTTAGCCGATTCTGTTTACGAAGTAATTCCAAAGTTTAAATATGGCATTTGTGTCGATTCGTTTTTTGTCTATCACAGCATAGTTGGACAGGATGTAAATCTTTCACAAATACTTTCTCGTTTTGGCGTTAGTTCCGAAAAAATAAGTGAGTTTGATTCTAAAAGTCAATCGGTTTTCGATGTTCGAAAAATGAAAGCCGGTAATGTCTTTGCAATATTCCTAGATCTCGATTCAGCGCATACCGTAAAATATTTTGTTTACGAAATATCTCCAATCGAATATTTAATGTGCGAATTTGGCGATTCAATGAAGGTTTATCTCGAACAAAAAAAAGTAAGAACAATTGAACAAACTGCTGTAGGAACAATTGAATCTTCGTTATGGAACTGTATAACATCCAATAAGATAAATCCAGTTCTAGCAACAGAACTTTCTGAAATTTATGCTTGGTCTATCGACTTCTTTGCATTACAAAAGGGCGATCACTTTAAGGTTATTTATAACGAAAGTTTTGTCGATTCTATGAGTGTTGGAGTAACAGAAATTAAAGCTGTTGTGTTTAATCATATGGGCGAAGATATTTATGCAGTTCCTTTTGAACAAGATGGTAAACTAGGTTATTTCGACGATAAAGGGAAAAGTTTGAAGAAAGCATTCCTTAAAGCACCACTTAAATTTTCGCGTATAACATCTTATTTCTCAAAAGCTAGATTCCATCCAATTTTAAGGATTTTCCGTCCGCATTGGGGGGTCGATTATAAAGCACCAATTGGTACTCCAGTTCAAACAATTTCCGATGGTGTTGTCATTAAAATTGGTTATTCGGGTGGTGCAGGTAACTTAATTAGAATAAAACATAGTAACGGTTTCGAATCGGCATATATGCATCTTTCTGGATTTCCCAAAGGGGTTCGACTTGGATCGCATGTACATCAAGGACAAATTATTGGCTTAGTTGGAAGTACTGGTTTATCAACAGGTCCACATCTCGATTTTAGAATTTATAGAGATGGTTCTCCTGTCGATCCATTGAAAGTTAAATCACCGCCAACAGATCCTGTTAAAAAGTCTGATATGGCTGCATTTACTGCAAAAGCCGATGTGTTAAAGAAATTATTGGATAAGCATTAATAAAGATCTTTCCAGAGAGGAATTGTCGTATCGTTTTTAAGCGAAACAGAATCGCAGCGGTACATCGTACAATTTTTACATGGTGCAGGTATTTCCTTTTTTTTATTCCATGAATCGATAATGCTTTTTCTTTTCAATTCAATTGTGTTCCATGAATCATCAACAGTTCCAAGTTTTAATGTCGATTCGTTGGGTAATTCAGAAACAACGCAACCGTCAGCCCAAATTCCACCATCGGCAGCAAATCGAGTTTTACGTAAATACGAACATGCATTTGTTTTATCTTGTAAATCATCTCGATAACAAACTCCATCGTAACGTTTTAAACCTTCGATAGCCAAAAACTCGCGCAATACTCTTGCTCCAAAGAAAGGATATTTACTTGGGTTTAAATCTTTTTTAATATTTGGAATATTTACTTGATATTCAAAAGGTATTCTAAATTCTAAATGAATGAGAAGATCGAGTTTTTCTTGTTGTAATCGATTCAATAATAGGCTAATATTAGCAATTACTTGATTAAATTTATCAACGCCAAACATGTATAAATATGTTTTTTCGTCATAACCTCCTAATGAAAACAAAAGACTAAATATTTTCTTCTGTTTATCTTTTCTCAGTAACGAAATAAGCTTATCGATGTTCTTTTCGTTCATCAAAATACCATTTGTATAAAATAAAACATATTCTATAGATGGTAATGAAAGCGATTTTTCAATATATGAATCCCATTCTGGATTTACAAAAGTATCGCCAGTTGTTGGAGTAAAACTTATGATTTTGTAATTAACATCTCGCAATTTGTCTAAAACCTTGTCGTAGGTTTCCGAGGTCATTGTTTGAATCTTTTTGTCTGTTTTTGTTATATCTACATATGGACAAAAAATACATCTCGAATTGCAAATGCTCGATATTTCCATTTCGACAAAACAGTTACCCATTTTTCGAAGTATCACGTAATTGCAAATAGAAATAATTGGTATAATTAAATGTTTTAACAAGCTGTTATGTATTGCTTTAATTGCATATATCTTAAGTGCTACTTTTCGAGTAAATCTTAGAATGTTTAATAAAGTTGTATTTACTGTACCTTTAATCATGGTATTATAATTTTTGTTTTTCAAATGCGTCAATCAAAGAATCGGTTGTATTGTTTATTATTGTAATACCTTTTGTATCAGCATAATCTTTCAATATAAAATACGATTCAAATGTTTTCATGAACTTGTAAATTATTTCGTGTAATTTTCTTTGTCCTTTTCCATGCATGTGCATTGCAACTGGTTTTACTTCGCTTTCATCGTAAAAATGTTTGTGACTAACAAGAGGAACATTATCTTCGGTTACGGTTATTTCTTTTAACCAAGAATGATCAACTCCCCACAGATATATTTTCTTATATTTCAATTGAATCAACATATATAACGATGGGATGATAATGTTTTGTGGTCGAGGCATTCCTGTTTTCCAATCGAACATCAAATGTTGAAACCATTTCCAACCTTCGATAGGTGTATTATTATAATAACTTATCGTAATGTTTTTGTTCGACGAAAGTATTTGTTGCCAACGCTTCCAATTTCGAGCTTCACAAGGAATAAAAAATACCATTTCCCAAGATGTTTTATTTGCTATTGCTTCAAATAATTTTAGAAAGAAATTCGAATTTTCTTCTCCAAGATTTTCTTGCCAAATATTTGGACCTGAAATGATTGTGTAACGTGGTTTAATTTCTTCATATAAAGGTGAAATAGGGAACATATTTACACAAAGTGTTTCTTTATCTTTCAAAAAATCTTTGTGATCTTCATATGTTTTTGTAAATGATGGTCCATTAGCTAAAACAACTACCGAATCTTTTTTCTTTAAAATATCGAGTTTCGAAGGTTTCTTTGATAATAAAAGAATTCTACCAAATGTATATAAAACTTTTGCCGAGTTGGTTATAAAGTTTTGTATTTCAACGCTTATCATGTGATTTCTTAATTTATAACTTGATTGTATTCTGTGTAAAGTTATTATTTATACTTTATGCAAATATAGTACGATTGTAGCAAATTGTTAAATGTAACTGTTTATATAATTTTATGTATTTTTGATGAAAATTTTAAATTATGGCACTCGTAAAAACTGTAAGAGGATTAACTCCTAAAATTGGCAAAGATTGTTTCCTTGCCGAAAATGCTACAATTGTTGGTGATGTAACTTTAGGTGATGGATGTAGTGTTTGGTTTAATGCAGTTTTACGTGGCGATGTTAATACGATTACAATTGGTAAAAATGTTAATATTCAAGATTGTGCAGTACTTCATACCTTGTACGAAAAATCTACAATCACAATTGGCGATAATGTAACAATTGGACACAATGTTTGTATTCACGGTGCAACAATAAAAGACAATGTTTTAATTGGTATCGGAGCAATTGTTCTAGACCAAGCTGTTGTACACGAAAATTCTATAATAGCTGCTGGGGCATTAATTCTCGATAGTATGATTTGCGAACCTAATTCTGTTTATGCTGGTGTTCCTGCAAAAAAAGTAAAAGAAATTAGTCCAGGTCAATCGAAAGATATGATTCAACGTATTGCAAATAATTATAAAATGTATGCAAGCTGGTATAAAGAAGAATAGTTTGTTATTTTACCAAACGCCCATAATGCCACCTGCAATCGAAAAAAGAACTATATACATTCCTGCATCGATTGCTAATAATTTCAATGATTTTCCTGCAAATAAATAAGTTCCAGTTATTGATGGCAATATCCAAACAATTGAAATTAAAATTCCACCTAATAGACCATTAAGAAAACCTTTTTCGGCAACGACAGCACTTAATCCTGCAATAGTAACAAAATGAACTAATGCCGTTCCACCAAATATTAAAGGTGCATTTATTTTTCGATCTTTTGATAAATTATTTTCTTCGGCCCATGTTTTCCCAAACAGCTTTTGTGAATGCCAGAATGCACCTAATGCAAATGAGAATAATGTCATAACCAATACTGGCAACAAGTGAATGTTAGAAATAAAATGAGAATAAATCATATTCGATTTTTTAAAGATTAATTTTCCGAGAATTAATAACTTTTCCTAAAAATGTACTACCTATTGAATCAAATAATTCAGTCGAATCTGTTGTATAAAATCTTTGCTCTCTATTTTTAATACATTGTGTTTCTAATTCAGGATGACGAATTAAATAATCGCTAAAACTTTTAGCAACTATCTCACCTTGATTAACTATTGTAATTCCTGCAGGGGTATATTCCTTTATTTTTTCTATCAAAAGAGGGTAGTGTGTACAACCTAAAATTACAGTATCAATACTTTTATCTTTTGATAATAAATTAGTAATGTTTTTTTTGATAAAATAATCGGCACCTTCAGTTTTATATTCATCATTTTCAACCAATGGAACCCACATCGGACATGCTTCTTGTTCTACAATTATATGTGGATACATCTTTTGAATTTCTATAACATACGATTCCGATTTTACAGTACCAATTGTTCCTAAAATTCCCACATGTTTCGTTTTTGAATATAAATCAACAGCTTCGGTACTTGGTCTAATTACACCTAAAACTCGTCTTCCTGGAGCAATGCTTTCTAAATCCTTTTGTTGAATTGTTCTTAAGGCTTTTGCCGAAGCTGTATTACATGCAAGTAATACAATGTTACAATCTAATTCAAAAAGTTTTTTAACAGCTTCTAAAGTGTATTTGTATACAGTTTCGAACGAACGATTTCCATACGGCGCTCTAGCATTATCGCCAAGATAAATGTAATTATATTCAGGTAACAGCTTTTCTATTTCTTTTAAAATAGTTAAACCACCGTAACCCGAATCGAAAACTCCTATATTATATTTTTTATGCATAAAAAAAAGCCAACGTTTGTTGGCTTTCAATATTTATTTTTTACCAGCAGGCGTACTCGTTGGTTTGTCTACAATGTTTAGTTTCTTTTTAACTAATGGCATTATATCAACACTTTTATCTGAGTAATATAATAATAAACCACCGCTAATATCAAACACGTACATAAATCCATTTTCTTTCGATACTTCTTCGATTGCTTTTTTTGCTTTATCCATAATTGGTTTTAACAATTCAGCTTCTCTTTTTTGAAGATCTTGTTGAGCGTTTTGTTGATAGCTTTGAATTCTTTCTTGTAATTGTTGTAATTCTTCTTCTTTAGCTTTTTTTGCCATTGCACCTAGAGAATCTTGTCTTTCTTGATACACTTGATACTTTTTATTAAATTCAGCTTGCATATCTTGAAGTATTCCTTCCATGTCTTTTAATTCTTTACTATACACTTGAGTTGCACTATCTCTTTGTGGCATTTGCTCTAAAAGTTTTTGAGAATCAACGTGTCCAAATTTAAGGTTTTGTGCATTTGCACCAATTCCGCAAATCATTGCAATACATACTGCTAAAAGGCTTTTTTTCATATCAATTTATTGTTAGTTTTTAAAATTTCGATTACAAATGTAAAAATTTATTTAACATATCCCATCTTTTTTAAAATATCATCGCTGATATCGTATTTTGTGTCGTAATATAACATCGTTAAAGAGCTTGATGCAGAGTCGAATATAATACCATAATCGCCATTCGATGCTATTTCCTTAACAGCATTAAATACTTCATCTTGAATTGGTTTAATTAATTCTTGCTCTTTTTTAAATCTATCACCATCAGGGCCAAAACGTTTCTTTTGTAATTGTTTAACTTCCTTTTCTTTTTGCATGATTTCTTGTTCACGCTTGTTTTTCATTTCCTCCGAAAGCAAAAGTTTATCAACTTGAAATTGCTTGTAAAGTTTATCGATATCAGCATATTCAGTCTCAATTTCTTTTTGCCATTGAGCAGTTAATTTATTCAACTGTTCTTGTGCTTCTTTATATGCTGGAATGTTCGATAAGATATATTCGGTATCAACATAAGCAAACTTTTGAGCCATTCCTGTAAGGGTCATTATTAAAAGAAACCCTAAAACTGCAAACTTCTTCATGTTTAAATAAATTATAGTTAATTTTAAAATTGTTGACCAAGAATAAAGGCAGGTTGCCAACCGCTATCATCTTTTTTTGTAACTCTATCAAAACCATATCCATAATCGAAACCTAGCATTCCCATCATGGGTAGAAATATTCTAATACCTAAACCAGCACTTCTTTTTACATTATATGGATCGAATGTTTTAAATTCTGTCCAGGCATTTCCTGCCTCTGCAAAGGTAACACCGTAAATTGTTGCAGATGGATTTAATGTTAATGGGTAGCGCATTTCAAGAGTAAATCTATCGTAAATATTTCCTCCTTTAGCTGGTGTTACACTTCCACTGGCATACCCACGTAAAGGGATGTATTCAATTCCATATTGGAATGCGTTCATTCCATCTCCACCTACTGAGAAACCTTCGAATGGCGATTTAAAGTTTTTATTATAATAGCCTAAGAAACCAAATTGCATTTTTGTTTGCAAAACTAATTTTCCAGCTAGGGTAATATAATTTTCGAATTTTAATTTCCATTTATGATATTCAATCCATTTATATCGATCTTGTGCTGTTAAATTTGCAGCATTGGCATCGTTTCTTATTAAAGAATAAGGTGGTGTTAATTCCATACTTAACTGCACAGAAGAACCACTTTTAGGATATAATGGTTGATCAATCGAATTACGTCCAAGAGTTGTAGATAGCGAAATATTATTTGCTTTTAAATCTGATGGTAATACTATAGCTGTAGGCATTGGATAGCCATTAAGTTTATAGTTTTGATATGAAAATTCATTAGCCAACGTAAAATAGTCATCAGGCCATTTTAATCTTCTACCAAGGGTTGCACTTGTACCAGCAACTCTCATTGTTCCATTACTCGAATTTAATCGTACAGAACGGAAAACCGAAAGCGAAAGCGAATTAGGTTTTTTACCTCCTAACCAAGGTTCGGTAAATGTTATACTTTCTAACTGATAGTATTGTGGATTGTAAGTAACATTTAATGTTAAGCTTTGTCCATCACCAAGTGGTGGCCATTCTCCTTTAGTAACTAAATCGTGTAGTGAAAGATTGTTAAGAATTAAACGTGAAGATAATACGATATATTTTCCGCTCCAACCACCAGATAATTCAACTTGATCGTTCGATTTTTCTTCAAAAGCATAATTAATATCAACCGTTCCATCTTCCGGATTTGGTTTTGGTTCAACATTCATTTTTTCAGGATTAAAATATCCTAATTGAGCTAATTCTCGTTGAGTTCTAATAATATCGGCACGACTAAATAATTCTCCTGGTAAAGTTCTAATCTCTCTTAATATTACTTTGTCTTTTGTTTTTGTATTTCCTGTAAAGGTAACTTTGTTTATTGTTGCTTGTCTTCCTTCGTAAATGCGAATTTCAATATCTATAGAATCGTTTTCGATATTTTTTTCTACGGGTTCTGCATTAAAAAATAAATATCCATTATCGAGATAAATAGAACTTATACCTTCCATTCCCGAAATTTTTTCTGAAAGAAGTTCTTCGTTATATAAATCCCCTTTTTTTATTCCTAAAATGTTGTTAAGTAAATCGGTACTATATTTCGTATTTCCTAAAAAACTAATTTTTCGGAAATAATATTTTACACCTTCTTTAAGTGTTATATCTATTTTTAGGTTTTTGTTTATAGTTGGATAAACCGAATCTTTTACAATCTCAATGTCTCTATATCCGCGTTTTTTATATACAGATATTAGCTTTTTCTTATCGTCTTGATATTTTTGAGGAATATATTTAGAGCGTTTGAAAATATTATACCAAGTTATTTGTTTTGTGTCTTTTAAACTTCGGCGTAATTTCCCTTTTTTTACTTTATCGTTACCAATAAAGGTTATTGTTTCGATTTTTATTTTATTGTTTTTATTGATTTTGAAAATAAGATTTGACAAATTAGAATTCATAGAAGAATCTGGTTTTTGTATTACTTCAATATCAACATTATAATAACCTTTATCTATAAAGTATTTTTTTATGACAGTACGAGCTGTTTGAATTGTATTGTCAGTAATTTGTGAACCTCGTGGAAGCTTTATTTCATCTTTAATATTTTCAACTTCATTTTTCCTAAGACCTTGAATGGTAAGATTATTTAATCTAGGTCTTTCTTTTAGTTCTATTGTAATGTAAATTTTATTTTCTACAATTTTAGATGCATAAATTTGAACATCAGAGAATAAACCTTCTTTCCATAATTTATCTATTGCTAACGAAATGTCTGGACCAGGAATCGTTACAGTGTTACCTACTTTTAGACCAGTTTTGCTGATAATTGGACCAGGTTGAAAATATTTAATTCCAACTATTGAAATAGATGCAATTTCGTATTGTTTTGGTATTGATGATATTTCAGTTTTTTGAGCGAAAGTACTACTTGAAAATAGAAATAGTGATAGGAGTAATAAATGTATAAATTTCATTAAATATATTATTTCAAATTAGATACTTGTTCGCCTGTTTTGCCAAATCTACGTTCGCGTTGTTGATAGTTATATATAGCCTCATAAAAATCTTCTTTCGAAAAGTCAGGCCACAGTTTTGTTGTAAAATAAAGTTCTGAATATGCTATTTGCCAAAGTAAAAAATTACTAATTCTCATTTCGCCACTTGTTCTTATTAAAAGTTCAGGATCTGGGACTCCAAACGTAGCTAAATGTTGATTTATTGTGTCGTCTGTTATTGCTTCTGGTAATATTTCTCCTGCCTTAACTTTTTCAGAAATTCTTTTTACGGCATTTGTAATTTCCCATTTTGAGCTATAACTAAGTGCTAATATTAAATGTAAACCAGTATTTGATTCTGATTTTTTAATGGCTGCTTTTAATGCTTTTTGTACATTATTTGGTAAACTTTCGATCGAACCTATTGTACTTAATCTAACATTGTATTTTAATAGCTTTTCTAGTTTATTCTCTATAGTGTTAATTAATAAGGACATTAAACCATCTATTTCGAGTTTTGGTCTATTCCAGTTTTCTGTTGAAAAAGCATAAAGTGTTAGGTTTTGTACTCCTATTTCAACAGCAGCCTCTACAACTTCGTTTACAGAATTTGCACCATTTTTATGGCCAAGAAGTCTTGTCCCTCCTTTTTGTTTTGCCCATCTACCATTTCCATCCATTATTATGGCAATGTGTTGTGGAATATTGTTGTTGTTTATTTTTTCTTTTATCGACATTTTATTGAAAATTGCTATATGCTGGACATTTTAACTTTGTCTTTTTTAAACAATAGTGCAAATTTATACCAAAAAATGAATACCAGTCTCTTGTTTTTAAAAAAGAACGTTGTCTATTATTAAAAATACCATCAGGATAGTATTGTGTTAATTTATCCAATCCATCTGAAAACGTTCTTCTAAATGCCCATTCTGCTGATATTTCGAGCTTTTTTGTTAATTTATACTTTAATCCTAAACCAAATGGTACAACTATTTGAGTATTTGATCTTATTTGGGCTCCAAATACAATTGCTAATCCGAACTTTAAATATGGTGAAAATTTTTCAGTCTTAGATTTATCTCCTGTAACGGGATATAAATTATACTCTATTTGCGTTGAAAATTCATTTATGTAATTATCAACAAGAGTAACATTTCTATAATGTTGAAAAAGAACAGAATCAAAATCTTTATCCGAAGCTTCTAGTTTACCTCTTGTAAATGCATAACTTAACGACATCATTGGATTGTAATTATATCTATATTTTACACCATAAGCCGGCGAAGGATTATAGAATAATTTATCTGGATTTATATCTCCCATATAAAACGAACCACCCAAAAAAATTCCAATATCATCTGTTCGTTGTGATTTTACTTGTTGAGAGATTATAATAAAAAGAATTATTGTTACAAATCGAAAATATGTTTTATCTGAAAATTGGTAATCCATTTCGACCTGTTCTAACTTTGTAATTTAACGTGAAAAATGATAAAAAGTATATATCATAATTTCTGTTATTACCCCTTTGTTCTCCTGGTAATGTTGTATTTGTGTTGGGACCACCATTTGCATCTTGTTGACGAACATTTCTATTTATAGCTGGATTAGCAAAATACTCTGCTAATTCAGGATTAACGTTCCCATTTTTATTAAATTGTGCAACGGCAACTCCTTCTGCATATGTTTTACTAACATCATCAACATAATCTGTAAATGTTTGACGAATACCAACTTCCCATGAGACACTCCATTTTCTGTTGATTACATATTTTAATTGTACACCCATAGGTATTGAAAATGAGAAAAGAGAATACGGTTTTCTAATTCCTGTTTTAAGATTTTGACCTTCAGTTCCTACAGAACGTAAACCATAATATTTTCCGCTTCCTCCAGGTCTACTATCACGTCCCATTGGATAGAAAAAGAATAATGCTCCACCACCAAAAATATCTACTATAATATGGTTACCAATTAATCCTCGAACATTTCGGATATTATAACGGTGACCTTGTTTTTCTGTTAAAACAGTATATTCTAGTCTAGCTTGCCATTCTGCAAGAGGAGTCATCACTTGAATATTTCTATTGTTTCTAAATGCTTCTTTTGTTTTTCTGTCATCACCTCTAATCCAAGCATATGATAATGCTGATTGAACCGCAAGCCTTCTCATAATTTGATATCGTCCTCCAATTGTAAATGCAGGGCGCGTCATTGAGAATTCGAAATCTTTTAAATAATGTGTTCCAATTTGATCAGCACCACCTAAATCGCCTAAAAATCCAGATGCACCTATTCCACCAAAAAACTCATATCTTAATCTTTTCCATCTGTTTGTTTGAGAATGTCCTAACAATGGAATTATTATTAATAATATTGCTATGTATCGTGGAAATTTGTTCATTATTTAATTTCTAATAAAATTTTGGTAAAAATACTAAATAAAATTTCTAAAGCAAAAAAATGCTGCGTATACTTCTCTTAATTTCTAATATCTAATCCCCACATTAATTTATTTCTTAATGTGTTAAAATATGTTTTTCCTTTTATTTTAATAATTTTTAAACTTGTTTCTGATTTTTTTATTGTGAAAATTGTTGATGAGTCAAAACTTTCGGTTCTTGCGTCTAACGAAACAGAATAGTTTTTATCTCGTCCTTCAACTTGTAAACGAATTGTCGAGTCATCGGGTATTATTAATGGTCTTACCGTTAATGAATGTGGTGCTATAGTGTTAATAATGAAGTTTTTAGATGTTGGAATCAAGATTGGGCCACCTAAGCTTAATGAATAAGCTGTCGATCCAGTAGGTGTTGCAATCAAGATACCATCAGCCCAAAATGCTCCAAGGTATTCTTCGTCTATCCAAGTATGAATTTTCATTAAATGGGTAGAATCTTTTTTAGAAATAGATACTTCATTAAGAGCAAAATTTTCATTACCAAATATCTCTTCTGTTGAATGTAATTCAATAAATGGTCGCTCTTCTATAGTATAATCATTATTTAAAATGTGATTTGCAAATAATTCAACTTCATCATTTGAGATATCTGCTAAAAAGCCCATTCTACCATGATTAATTCCAACAATTGGTAAATTAGATTTTGCAATAAAATTAGAAGCGCGAATGAATGTTCCATCTCCGCCAATACTAATTATAAATAAAGGGTTTTCTAAATCTTCAATTTTATTGAAAATAGGTATGGTTTTAACGCAATTACAGTTTTTGTTTTCACAATATAAATAAAGAGTGTATTTATCACTTGGCAAATGTTGTTGTAATTTATCTAAACATTCAAGTATAATTTCACTTATTTCTGATGTAAATACGCCTATCGATTGCATGCTACACATTTAAATAACTCATCAAATTTTCAATTCTTGATTGTAAAAATACATCTAATACTTCTGTTTGCGCATATAATGTTTCTATGTGATAATTATATCGGTCGAATGATTGCATAATTGAACTTATCTCTTCAATGTTTAATTTAATTATTACTTCTATAGAGTTATTAGTTAATTCATTGGAGAATAAACTTACAATTTTAGCATTATTACTTTCAATAATTTGACAAATTTGACTTAAGCTATAATCTTTTTTTTGTAGAGTTATTATTATTACAGCTCCTTTTTGTTTAAAACCAGTTATAGTCGAAATATATGTTATCAAACTATTGATAGTAATTGCACCAATATATTTATTTTCTTCATTTACAATGGGAATTAAACTCAAAGAATGCGAAGCAAACGTTTCGAATATTTCGTAAATATGCTGGCTCGATTTCGCAAAAACTTTAAAAAGTTCAATATTTTCAACTGTTGTTTCGGTATCATTTGTTGGAATGTGTAATAAGGCATCTTCTTTTAGAAGACCTATAAATTCATTTTGTTCATTTACAACAGCCAATTCCGATACCTTGTGGTTGTAAAACAATTGTTTAGCAGAATATATCGTCGAGCTAAGTTGTATAGCTTGAATATCAAAATGAACTATGTCTTTGGCAAACATTATATTTGTTGTAATTTTACATTATTAAAATACGAAGATATTAAAAAACATGTACAATGACTAAATTAAGTGTCAATATTAATAAGATTGCAGTAATAAGGAATTCAAGAGGGGCAAATGTTCCCGATGTTTTGAAAGTTGCAGTCGATTGTGAACGTTTTGGTGCCGAAGGTATTACAGTTCATCCTCGTCCCGACGAACGACATATTAGATTCGCGGATGTTAGAGCTTTAAAATCGTTAGTTACAACCGAATTCAATATTGAAGGTTATCCTTCGAGTTCTTTTATTGATTTAGTTAAAGAAGTTAAGCCACATCAAGTTACATTGGTTCCAGATCCTCCTGGAGCATTAACCTCGAATGCTGGTTGGGATACAATTACAAACGAATCGTTTCTTAAAGAAATTATTCAAGAATTTAAACCACTCGGAATACGTGTTTCTGTATTTGTTGGAACAGATTTAAAACATATTGAATATGCAAAAAAAGTAAATGCCGATAGGGTAGAGTTATATACTGAACCTTATGCCGATTTATTTCCAACCAATAAAGAAAAAGCTGTTGAGTTATTTGTTGCTGCAGGTAAATTAGCGAAACAAATAGGTTTAGGCTTAAATGCTGGACACGATTTAAGTTTAGTAAATCTAAAATATTTAATTCAATGTCTACCCGAAATTGATGAAGTTTCAATTGGCCATGCACTTATTTCTGATGCTTTATATTATGGATTAGAAAATACAATTCAAATGTATAAGCAGCAATTATTGGTTTAATTGATTAAAATAAAAAAGGCTTCGAATTTCGAAGCCTTTTTTATTTATTATTTAAAACGTTTTTGGATATCGTCAATGTAATTTTTGAATCGTTTATCAGTTTCAATCAAATTGTTTACTGTTTTGCATGCGTGTAATACAGTAGCATGATCTTTACCACCAATTTTGGCACCAATTGTTGCAAGCGATGATTTTGTAAGATTTTTTGCAAAATACATTGCAATTTGGCGAGATTGAACGATTTCTCTTTTTCTCGTTTTCGATTTTAATTGTTCAGAAGGAATGTTAAAATATTCACAAACTTGTTCTTGAATATCTTCTATTGATAAATCTTTCTTTGTGTTTTTTACAAGTTTATCAACTACATTCTTAGCTAAACCAATATTTATTTCTTTACGAGTTAATGTCGATTGTGCTAATAACGAAATTAATGTTCCTTCCATTTCGCGAATGCTTGACGTAGCATTGTTTGCGATGTATTCAATAATTTCTTCTTTAATATCAAGACCATCATTATAAATTTTCTTTTTAAGAATATCTATGCGTGTTTGAAGATCGGGATACGATAATTCTGCAGACAATCCCCATTTAAAACGAGAAAGTAAACGTTTCTCCATTCCTTGAAGTTCGATTGGAGGTTTATCTGATGAAAGAATTATTTGTTTGTTTTTTTGATGTAAATAGTTGAATACTTGGAATAATGCATTTTGTGTTCCAGGTTTTCCTGCTAATTCATGAACATCATCAATTATAAGTACATCTATCATTTGATAGAAATGAAGAAAATCATTTCTAGTGTTTTTTCTTGTCGATTCGGTGAATTGAGTTTCGAAAGTTAAAGCATCAACATAAAGAACTGTTTTCTTTGGATGATGTT